>ENA-ORCR01000435-ORCR01000435.1-marine-metagenome-genome-assembly--contig:-NODE-435-length-23783-cov-3.033283_pt1 | contig 23783 bp, 23 predicted proteins | sample MGYA00237782_ERZ508514 | MGnify/ENA primary metagenome ERZ508514 (study PRJEB26185, sample SAMN06268960) | marine metagenome | isolation source: Eden Landing Ponds, San Francisco, CA, USA | place...
CATCGACGCGATGGGGCACGTCAACAACGCCGTCTACGCGACGTACGTCGAACAGGCCCGGACGGAGTACTTCCGGGACGTTCTCGACGCCGACCTCTCACGGGTGTCGACGGTGTTGGCGTCGCTCTCGTTCGACTTCCGTCGGCCGGTCGAGCTGACGGACGGGGCCGTCGCGGTCGAGCTCGACGTCGCGGAGCTCGGTCGCTCCAGCGTCACCATGACCCACGAGCTTCGCGTCGAGGGGGAGCTCGTCGCCGAGGGCGAGGCGACGCTCGTCAGCCTCGATCCCGACTCCGGCGAGCCCGCGCCGGTCCCGCCCGCGTTCCGCGAGGGGATGGCGTCGTACCACGAGCTGTAGCGTCTCGCGGGCCGTGCCCTCCGCGAACGGCGTCCCGCCAGACCGCGCGGCCGGCGAGCGAGCAGTCACCGACACCGTACCTTCTTGCCGCCGCGCGCCGATCGGTCGAGTATGACAGTCCGACTCTACGCGCTCGACGGGTGTCCGTGGTGCGAGAAGGTGTCCGACGCGCTCGAGGAGGCCGAAATCGAGTACGAGACCGAGTGGATCGACGCGCTCCACTCCGACCGCAACGAGGTGAAGCGGGTCAGCGGTCAGCGCGGCGTTCCGGTCTTGGTCGACGAGGCGCGCGGCGTGACGATGGCCGAGAGCGCCAACATCCTGGAGTACGTCGACCGGACTCTCGCATGACCATCTACACCGGCCGCGGCGACCAGGGCGACACCGACCTCCGAGATATGAGTCGCGTGTCGAAGTCCAGCCCGCGGATCGAGGCGTACGGGACCGTCGACGAGGCGAACGCGCTGATCGGGACCGTGCGCCCGACGGGGCACGACGACCTCGACGAGCTGCTGGAGACGGTCCAGAACCACCTCCACGTGGTGCAGGCGGACCTCGCGAACCCGGATCCGGACCCGGAGGACCCACAGGTCGAATCCGACCTCGTCGAGCTCCTCGAAGACCGGATCGACGCCTTCGACGAGGAGCTGGAGCCGCTGACGTCGTTCGTCCTGCCCGGCGGCGGCGAGTCGGGCGCGCGCCTCCACCACGCGCGGACCGTGACCCGCCGCGCAGAGCGCCGGGTCGTCGAGCTCGCGCGCTCCGAGCCGATCAACGAGACGGTCGTCTCCTACCTCAACCGCCTCTCCGACCTGCTTTTCACCCTCGGTCGGGTCGCGAACGCGCGCGACGGCGAACCCGAGGAGTCGCCGTCCTACTGACACGAGCCCGCGGTTTTCTCCGACTTGTCCCTCGAATCGAACGGAGAGCGACGCCGACCGACAGGTGACGCACCCGATCCTGTCGTCGCGACGCAGCCACAAAGAATATATCCGTCCCCTCCCAAAGGACAGATATGAGCAAGCACTTCGAAGACGCACGATACTACCTCGGACGCGCGGCGGAACACGCGAAGGCGGGCGTGAAAGAGGAGCTGGAGCCGGTCGAAGCGCGCGTGAAAGAGCTCATCGGCGCCGAGGAGGAACCGGAAGAGCCGGAGCCCTCGCGGCTCGACCGCCTCCAAGCCGACCTGAAGGGGTTAGAGGAGCGCGCTGAGGGCGAGGCCCGCGAGGCGGTCGCCTCCGCCAGAGCGCGCGTGAAGGAGTACCGCGGCCACGACGCCGCCGAGGAATAGGCTCTCAGTTCTCCTCCCGCTTTCCGCCCTCTATCCCGGTAGCGACGCGCTCGTCGGTCGGTATCGCGGCGTAGTTGTCCCGTCGGTTCGAACGACAGACGGGTGAGCTCGATGTCGACCTCCGCGTCGGCGATTGGGTACGGCTTGCGGTATCTTTGATAAGGTAACCCTTAAGTCCGAACGTCGGATACCTCGACATGAGCGGGTTGGTGGTCTAGCCAGGTTATGACGGCTCCTTCACACGGAGCAGGTCGGCGGTTCGAATCCGCCCCAACCCATCAATATTCTTCCCTATCCCAAAGGTAGGTACCCCTCCACTGTCTTGCGATTAGTGCTAAAGCAGTGAATTTACTCCAACCGTTTTGCGGTCGTTTATGTCCAGATCGCGTGAAGCTGACCGCTTCGTCAATAAGGAGCCAAAATACGGTCACTCTCTCGAAACCAGTACCGATGATTACAAACACATCGGAAAACCGATCACCAACCGAGCCGGGTACTGTACCTTCGTGCTCAGTTCTCCCTCTCGCGGTACGCGGCTGCAGAGAGCGCAAGCGCGGAGAGAATCGTCACTATCCCGGCGAAGAACATCACACCTGAAAACAACCCCTCGGTCGTTGCTGCAGCAGCAAACATAATCGTAGCACTGCCCGCGACGACACCAACCTGCTGTGTCCTGTTCCGACTCTCTGTCTGGGGGGCCATACTCTGCACTTTCGGGGGCCGCATCATAAGTTCAGCATCCATCTTTCACTGCACGCAAACGTACTATGGAGACGAACGACCGTGGGATCGAATCGTGTCGGGCGCCACCTCCAGTGATGCATAGATCCTCTGCGTCGGTCAGCGGTGGGTACAAGCAGTGAGATCCTCGACGCTTGTCACGGGAGAGATGACGATGACACAACTATTTTATCGGCACTAATATTCGGAACTGGTGTGTCTTCAACCGAGCGCATCTCATCCTTCGCAAAGCGGTTCGGCGTGACGCTGCTAGCTGGCATTCCCGGAATTCTCGCCCTTATTGGGTTCATCTACCTCACGACGCCGCCGTCGGCAGTCCCGGCCGGACTGTCGCTTTCTCTCCTCGCTGTCTCCTCTGGTGTCAATTCGCTTCTCCTACTTATCGTCGCGTGTCTGCTCGGTACGTATGCGGCCCCACGAGTGGGATTGCGATCGTACCTCACTGACCGGGTGGGAACAGGTGACCGAAGCTGGCGACGCCTCCGTTCCGAAGTCAGCCTCGCCGTCGGCGTCGGCGCCCTCGGGGGCATACTCATTTCGGTTCTCGACGTCGCGTTGGCGCCGTTCGTCACTCAGGATCTCCCCCAATCCGCAATCGGGGCGACCGAGCCGACCGTTGCGAACGTCCTCGCGTACGCCCCAGTCCGCTTTCTCTACGGTGGTATCACGGAGGAACTCCTGCTCCGATACGGGTTCATGTCGGCGCTCGCGTCCGTCGGCTGGTACGTCACGGGTCGTCGGTCGGACGGTCCCGGCTCGGGTGTCATGTGGGTCGCGATCGCGATCTCCGCCGTGCTGTTCGGGATCGGTCATCTCCCGGCGCTCGCTCAGTCGGTCGGCTTGACTCCGGGACTCATCGCCCGAACGGTCCTGCTGAATGCGATCGCGGGCGTCCTCCTCGGCTGGCTGTATTGGAAACGGAGCCTCGAGGCAGCGATGGTAGGCCACGCCGCGTTCCACGTCCCCTTGCTGGTGCTTTCGCTCGTACAGGTCACGTTGCTCTGACGGCGTGATGGATACTCTGTGCACTGTGTCGATTACCGACGAGCGATCGACCCTGAAGTCAGCCACTGGATCGGTCGCTACAGCCGCCTCCACGCCCGGCCAAAGCTGACGAGAGCGCGACGTAACTCACCCCGAAGAGGATGGTGTTGTAGATCGTGTGGACCAGACTTGCGACCGCCAGGCGACCCCTCCGTTCGTCGAGCGTCCCGAAGATGCTCCCGAGACCATCATGAGCGTCCCAGTGACTATCGCGACAGGGGTTCTTTGAGGATGATCTCCTCGTCCGTAGCATCTCGGTATGAACCACCAGAAGGGCTAACTATCCCATTTGAGTATCTAGGACCATGGCCCTCCATGCAGTCGAAAACGTTGAGGAAGCGTTCGACGTTACCCGGGAGTTTCTGACTCCCGTTACCGTGCGCCGCTGGCTGAAGCTCGCGATCGTCGTGTTCTTCGTCGGGAGCGGCGTGAGCTTCCCGACGGCACAGTTCAACACGTCGACGCCGCCGGGAGATGTCTCTCACGGTGAGATCCCGTTCAATCTCCCGGTTGACGTGGTAACGCTCGCTGTCGCAGTCGTCGCCGTCGGACTCCTCCTCGTTGGGATATTCGCGTTGATCGGCGCGGTCATGGAGTTCGTGCTGATCGAGTCGCTTCGCACCGGCGAGGTGTCGATCCGACGCTACTGGCGCCAGCGGTGGCGGCAGGGGCTCCGTCTGTTCGGGTTCCGGATCGCGATCGGACTCCCGATCATCGCGCTGTTCGCCGGCTGGCTCGCACTACTCATCGTTCCGATCCTGACCGGACACGACCCCACAATCCCCGCTACGGCGTTCCTCGTCGGGATCCCCGTGGTATTTCTCATCGGTATCGTGTACGCGTTGGTGTCGGGACTCACGACTGTGTTCGTCGTGCCGCTCATGATTCAGGCGGACTCGGGTGTACTCGCGGCATGGCGTCGCCTCTGGCGGTCGATCAAGACCGCGTGGAAACAGCATCTGGCGTACGTCGTGATTGCATTCCTCTTGACGATCGCGGCCGGGATCATCACCGCGGTCGTGGTCGGGATCGTCGCACTCGTGCTTCTCATCCCGATACTCATCGCGGCCGCGGTCACGCACGTGACGGTCTCGTTTGCGTCGACGGTCGGGGTTGCCGTCCTCGTCGCACTCGCGATCCTGTTCGGACTGTCGATGCTCGTTGTCGGAACGCTTGCACAGGTTCCCGTCGTGACGTATTTTCGGTACTATGCGCTGCTCGTGCTCGGCGACATCGAGGAGTCGTTCGACATCCTCGGCGATCGGCGGCCGTCGAGAGAAGACCCGTGAGTAATGCAGCCTCCACGTGTGAGCTGGCCACCTGGGTCTTCGGAACGACTATTTGACGGGTCAGTCACCGCGGTAATACTGTTGGTCGGCTTCGTCCCCGTCCTGCAGCACAGGCTTTCGCCTCGAATTTTCCGTAACGAGGTCCACCTCAATCGGGATTATCCCTCAACAGAAGTGCGACCCCTGTGACGGATATGGACACCCCGAGGAGGATGAGGCCGAGGTACGCAACAGCTATTGAATCCATGTCTTGAATGGCTGAATGATACTCGTTGGTCGTATGTAGGAACAGTAACAGAGTGCCTCCGATACTAACAAGAAGTCCGACTACGTTTACCGAGATTCCGAGCTTGGTCATGCAACCGCCTCATTTGCATCTCCTCAACGTAAACCACCCGCCCTCAAAACAGCGACTCCAGCTCCCCGTCACTATCCATCAATTCCGCAAAGCGGTCCTCACTCTCGTCAGTGATCTCCCCGAGATTCTGTTGGGCTTCGATCGCGACCTGCTGGAGCTGTTTCACCCGGGGGACGTTCGTCACACCGCCGAGCAACACGAGCGCTGCGACCGTTCCGCTCCCGCGTCGCGGGTAGTCACCACCGCGGACTTCCATCGAGCCGGTCTGCTCTTCGAGCCACTTGCGGCCGTGTTCGATCCCCTTCCGGTTGAGAAACTCCGGCGGACCGGCGACGACGAGCAGCGCCCGCTCTGTCCCGCTCACCTCACACGGCAACGTGAGCCGACCGAGCGTCGCCTTTCGGACAAGACTCGTGATTCGGTTTGTGGCCTCTGTGCTGTCGATCCCGGCGTCCGAGTCGCCGCGGAACCGCGAGAGTAGCCCCTTCCGCTCCGGTTCGTCAACCGCGACGTCCGCATACCCCAGCGTGGAGATGCCGCCGCCTTTGAGCGTATTGATGATCTCCGAAGAGTCGACGACACTCTCGGCAATATCGCTTCCCTCCGTTATCTCGCCTGCACTGAAGAGCACGCCAAACCGGTTGACGAGCTCTTCGTTGATCGCATCAAATCCGGCTTCAACCGATTCTCCCGATCGACGCCACGCGTCGTTGTCGAACAGCATGAGGTTGTCCACCTCATCGACGAACGTCTTGAGCGACCGGGCGGCGTTCAGCGTGTAGATCCCGCCTTCATCGCTTCCGGGGAGAATCCCTAACCCGTACACGGGTTCGGTGTAGATCCGTTTGAGGTTCTTAGCGATGACGGGTGCCCCACCCGATCCCGTTCCACCACCGAGCCCTGCAACGACGAGGAACGCGTCGATCTCGTGCACCGGCACCGAGTCGAGTGCGCCGTGGATCTCGTCGATATCCTCGTCAGCAACCTCCGCGCCGAGTTCGTTATCGGCGCCAACGCCGTGCCCCTTCACTCGCGACTGCCCGATCAGGATCCGACGATCCGTCGGGAGCCGATCGATTCCTTGGAGATCCGCTTTCGCCGTGTTGACGGCGATCGCCCCACGGACGATGTCCGCGCCGGTTCGTGCGTCGTAGGCAAGGAACTCGTCGACCACCTTCCCACCTGCCTGTCCGACCCCGATTAATGCGAGTTTCATGTGAACACACTACGTGCTAATACGCGGGTCGAGCTGATAAAGGTTAGAAGTCCAATAGTAGGGGGTTGTTCGATGGGACACCCAACGAATGCGTTCCGGAGAACCACCTCCGGGGATCGCCACCCACGCGCCGCTACATCCCACGCAGCGCCCGCCACTTCGCCGCGATAAACCCCGCTACGATGAACGCGAACCCGGCGACAGTCGCAGGCGTCACTTCCTGTCCAAGTACGAGCCAGCCTGCCAGCGCCGCAAACAGGGGAATGACGTACTCGATAAAGCTCATCTCGATGGGGCCGAGATCATCAAGTAGCGTGAAGTAGAGCAGGAAGCCGCCGACGCCGGCGACCGCGGAGAGGTACGCACGTGCGCCGAGCGCGGACGGCGTCCACGTGGCGGCCGCGAACGACTGGCCGGGGAGCGCGAGTACGGCGACGTGGAGGACGACGGCGCCAGTAGCCATCATCCACGCCTGCGTGGAGAGGAACGGCATCGACGGCGATCGGCTATGAGTAACGACCGCGGCGACGGCAAACGCGAGCGCGGACGCAAGCACGAGCGACACACCGAGGACGCTATCCGCGATATTCGCGGGGTCGGGGTCAGCGATAATGACGACGCCAGCGAACCCGAGCGCGACGCCGAGCGCGGTGGCGGCGGTGAACTCCTCATCAGTGGAAACGAGCCGCGTGAGCGCAGGCGTCACCACAGGGACGAGACCCAAAAGCACAGCGGCGACACCGCCCGTGACGTACCGCTGGCCGGCGAAGAGGAACGCGTGGTGGGCGCCGATAATCAGCGCGCCACCGACGAGCACGTAGACGTAGTCGTCCCGCGTCCGGGGGCGGACATCCGTGCCGGAAGCGAACACGGCGGCGAACAGCAGCGCGGCAGCGACGTCGAAGCGTACGGCCGCGAACGGCACCGCAGGGAGATCGGCCAAGCCAACGTCCGTGGCCATGAACGCCGTCCCCCAGACAGCACACAGGAGCAAGAACCGGCCGGCCGTCCCGTAGCGACTCATTCACGAGGAGGTCGCCGCCAACGGCGAAATATGCGTCGAACCGCCCCGACTCTCCGAGCGGCCGAATGGGCTTAGCGACGTCGTCGTATACTTCCGCGAACTGTTCGGTGTCGAGGTCGACCGTCGCGTGGAGGTTCTCGGTTACCAGCCCCGTAGGGTATCCAACAGGGTCTCGACAGAGCTGACTGAATCCAAACCACTCAATCCGATATCTTCAACCACACTTGGTCGTTTACTATCTAGATATTTAATTATCCGTGTAGTTGGATGTAAGTAAGTGGTGAATACTTATTATGATCACAGCGCGACACCCAACCATGCCCACCCCCGAGAGGACGCTCGGCGAGTTCGTCACCGGGCTTACTTACGACGACATCCCGACTAGCGCCCGCGAAACCGTCGAGCGCGCGTTCCTTGACACTGTCGGCGTCACGCTCGCCGGTGCGCACGCTGGCGCCGGCGATACTACCTTCCGGACCGACAACATCACCCCCGACGACGCCGCCACGATCCTCGGTCTCACCACTGAAAGACTGGCGACACAGCGCGCCCTCCATACTGGCACCGCAAGCCACGCGCTCGACTACGATGATCTCGCATGGGCGATGGACGGCCACCCCAGCGTCACGCTGGTCCCTCCAATTCTTGCGCTCGCCGCTGAAGCCAACGCGACAGGACGTGATCTCGTCACCGCGTTTGCCGCCGGCTTCGAACTCGAATGCGCGTTTGCTGCACCTATCAGCCCTGACCACTATGAGGACGGCTGGCATGCGACCGCCACGTTCGGCGCGTTCGGCGCGACTGCGGCCGCCGCCTCTCTCCTCGATCTCACAACCAACGAAACCGTACACGCGCTCAATATCGCCGCGTCCACACCTGCTGGCCTCAAACGCAACTTTGGATCGATGACGAAACCCCTCCACGCCGGTCTCTGCGCGCGTTCAGGGGTCACCGCCGCTCGTCTCGCCGACGAGGGGTTCACCGCTGACTCGACCGCTGTTAGCGGCGATCGTGGGTTCTGGGACCTCTACGGCCCCGACGTCCGCGACGATTTCACGTTCGATTCCGAGGTCTGGGCCCTCCAAGAGCACGGTATTCACGTTAAGTACTACCCCTGCTGTTACTTCACGCACACTAGTATCGCCGGCACCGCCGCGCTTGTCGACAAGCATGATATAGAGCCCCAAGACATCGAGCGAATCCAGGTCTGGGTCTCTCAGGGCGCGGTTGACGCACTCCACCACGCCGACCCAGAAACGGGCCTCGAAGCGAAGTTCTCCATGGAGTACACGGTCGCGAGCGCCGCCGTCCGTGACCGCGTCGGCCTTAGCGCCTTCGACGATGACGCCATCGACGATCCTCTTGTCCAACAGGTACGTGAACGCGTCACATGTGAGGTCGACGATGATCTCCCCTATGACTCACATGAGGCTTACGTCCAAATCGACACGGGTGCCGATAGTTACGAGCGCCTGCAAGAGAACCCGCCTGGAACTCACGACAACCCCCTTACTGACGCCCAGCTCCGTGCGAAGTTCGATGAGTGCGCGTGCCGCGCTGTCACAGAGGAGACTGCGGACGCGCTCGCAGCGATCTTTACTGACCTCGCAGACTGCGACGATATCGCCACGGCAGTCCGTAATCTGACTCATCCATAGGTTTAATCGGATTCCAAAAGTAGCGGCGCACGTTCAATGGTAAAAAGAGACACGGTCCAGCTGACAGACCAGCAACGACTCGTCCGCGACTCCATCCGCGACATCTGCGGAGATTTCGACCAATCATACTGGCGCCAGCAGGACAAACAGGGCGAGTACCCTCATGAATTTGTAAGCGAACTTGCCGACGGCGGATGGTTTGGTGCGCTCCTCCCCGAGGAGTACGGTGGCGCTGGGATGGGGACTGAGGAGGTCGTGGTGATGATGGAGGAAATAGCTGCGTCCGGCGGCGGCTTCAGCGCCGCCCAAGCGGTTCACGGTGCCATCTACAACTCCGTTCCGCTCGTGAAGTACGGGAGTGAGGAACTCAAAGACGACCTCCTCCCGCGGGTCGCAAACGGCGACACATCAATTCAAGCGTTTGGACTCACGGAACCGAACGCCGGCTCCGACTCCACCTCCATCGAAACCCTCGCCGTGCGCGAGGGTGACGAGTACGTCATTAACGGCCAGAAGATCTGGATCTCCCGTGTCGACCAGAGCGACTATCTCGTCCTCATGGCCCGCACCACTCCGAAATCAGAGGTGGAAAAGCGGACGCAAGGGCTGACGATGTTCCTCGTGCCGTTAGAAGAGGCGTACGAACAGGGCGGTCTCGAAATCGAACAGATTGACAAGACGGCGAGCAACTTCGTCCATTCCTTTGAGCTGTTCTTCGAGGACCTCCGCCTCCCCGTTACGAACGTTATCGGTGAGGAAGGGAATGGATTTTACCAGATGCTCGACGGCTTGAACGAGGAACGCCTCGCCATCGCCGCCGAATGTATCGGATTGGGCGAGGCTGCGATTGAGGCAGGCGTCTCATATGCGAACGAGCGTGAGGTGTTCGGAGCCCCCATCGGCTCGAACCAGGCCATCCAGCATCCGCTCGCTGAGGCACACTCGCGCGTCCAGGCTGCGAAGGGAATGGTGTACCGCGCCGCGAGCGAAGCCGAAGATGGCAATCAGAAGGATGTCGGTGCCCGGGCGAATATGTCGAAGTTCCTCGCCGCAGATGCCGCGTTCGAGGCTGCAGATGCTGCCGTTCAGACTCATGGCGGGTTCGGCATCGCCCGAGAGTACGACGTGGAGCGATTCTATCGCGAGGCACGGCTTACCCGCCTCGTTCCCATCACCCAGCAGCTCGCGTTGAACTACATCGGCGAAAACGTTCTCGGTCTCCCCCGCTCATACTAGTGTCCGATACACAGATCAAATCCGGCTGGCACGGACGGTTCTACGAGGATTTCACCGTGGGCGACGTGTACAAACACCCGTACGGCCGTACCGTCACCGAGACCGACGACGTGTGGTTCACCAACCTCACGATGAACGTGAATCCGATGCACTTCAACGAGGCGTACGCTGCCGAGACTGAATTCGGCGAACGCCTCGTCAACGGCACGTTCGTCATCGCGCTGGCGGTCGGGATGAGCGTCATGGACGTGTCGATGAACGCCACCGCAAACCTCGGCTACGATGACATCCGCCATCACGGTCCGGTCTTCCACGGGGACACCATCTTCGCTGAATCCGAAGTCATCTCGAAACGCGAGTCGGAGAGTCGCGATCACGTCGGCATGGTCACGACGGAACTCCGCGCGTACAACCAGAACGACGATCTCGTGCTTTCACTGGAGCGCACGCCGATGGTGCTCAAGCGTGGGCATGCGGACGTCTCGCCGGAACAACCGCCGGGATGGCCAGAGGGCGTCGGCACGCAGCCGGGAGACGGGAAAGGCTGATCACCTGGTTGGTGACCTGCCCATCCGAGACGCCGAATCCGTCGTTAAAAACATCCGGAGAGGTCCTCCGGCTATTCGGGCGGAGCGTCCCATTCCGCCCCGTTGTCCTGGGGTGAGTATCCCAGAACGTCCCGCGTGTGTGAGAGATCGACCCAGGTTCCGTCGTTACCGCTGACACCCCAGAAGACGTCGAACCCAGGTTCACGATGACCGAGCAAGCGTTCGACAAGCTGACCGAGGTCCCGGTGCGAAAGCCACGTACACTTCAGGCGGTCTGTCATGTACCCGTACTCCTCGCTGTCGTGCTCCCACCATCCTTCATCGACGCCCATCTCGGCAAGCCCATACGGGTGATCGTACTCTTCGCCGAGGACGGTCTTGATGCGGAGCGCGTAGAAGCTCGTCGGGTACTCTCGTGTATTCGTCACGTAGGTCGGGTGGAACTCACCGAGCGGATTCTCTTGGCTCTCGACGAAGAGTCGTCCCGCCGCTTCGCCGAACACTTTTGAGAGGCCGTAGAAGGAGTCTGGTCGGACTGGGTCCTCGTGAGTGACCATGAGCTCGTAGTCCGGGTCGTAAATGTCCGGAGAGAGCTCAATCTCGTACATTCCTACCGTATGGATGGATGACGCGAAGATGAACTTCTCCACCTCGGCTTCCGCGGCCGCTTGTAAGACGTTGTACGTACCGATGATGTTGGTTTGGAGAATCTTCTCCCACGATCCGCTGAGGTCGACGGCGGCAGCGAGGTGGATGACGGCATCGACATCATCGAAGTGACCACGGAGATCGTCTAGATCCGTTATGTCCGCAACGACTGTCTCTCGGTCAGGATGATCTTCAACGTCGAGACACGTGAACTCGTACTCATCCGTATCCCCAAGTTGATCGATGATAGCACTGCCGACTGTGCCGTTCGCCCCCGTGATAAGGACATGCATACGGCCTAAGGAGGGGAAACCATTATGAAATACCTTTGGGCGGCAGAGTGAAAATACGCCTTTGAGAGCGTTTCTCCGGCTACCCAGTGCGGTGCCCCCCGCTTCTGTCCCGATCTCCACTTAGCCTAATGTGAACGGGTCCTCAACTTCGCCGGCAAGGTCGACCCAGACGCTCTTCGTCTGTAGATACTCTTCTAATCCTTCCTGCCCGTTCTCACGGCCGAGACCGCTGTCTTTGTATCCGCCGAACGGAGAGTTGTACGTAAGTGTACGGTACTCGTTGATCCAGATGGTTCCTGCTTCAAGCGCAGCGGCAATCCGCTGGGCTTTCCGGAAATCCTCAGTCCAGATCCCCGCGGCAAGACCAAAATCAGTATCGTTCGCGCGCTCAAGCAAGTCATCCTCGTCACTGAATGTAAGCACGCTCGCGACGGGGCCAAAGATCTCCTCTTGGGCGACAGTCATGTCGTTCTCCACATCGGTGAGGATGGTTGGTTCAAGAAAACACTCGCCTGGGAGGTCGTCAGGCTGATCCCCGCCAAATTGGAGGGTTGCTCCCTCTTCAACTGCGGTCGTGATGTACTCTCGATCTGTTTCCCACTGCTCACGAAATGCGACCGGCCCCATCTCGGTCTCAGGATCGCGGGGGTCGCCGAGGGTGATGTCTTGGGCGCGCTCGGTGAACCGATCAACAAACTCGTCGGCGATCTCCTCGTGGAGGAACACACGCGAACCCGCCAAGCACGTCTGTCCGGTCGCAGCGAAGATACCCTTGATTACGCCGTTAATCGCGTTATCGAGGTCCGCGTCGTCGAAGACGATGTTCGGGCTCTTTCCACCAAGTTCGAGAGACGCGGGGATGAGGTTCTCGCCTGCGGTCTTCCCGATGTGGCGGCCAACGGTGGTGCTTCCGGTGAAGGAGGCTTTGTCAACGTCATCGTGGTTGACAAGTGCGTCACCGACAGTACTCCCGCTGCCGGTGACGACGTTGTAGACGCCGGCCGGGAGGCCCGCTTCGTCGCAGAGGAGTTCAGCGAGGCGAAGCGCACTGACCGGTGTCTGTGTACTTGGTTTGTGGACGAACGTACAGCCGGCGGCGAGCGCGGGCGCAAGTTTGAACGTCGTGAGGAGGAGCGGCGAGTTCCACGGGGTGATGGCGCCAACGACGCCGTATGGTTCTTTGACAACGTAATTGAACATCTCGCCGTCCTTGCTTTCGACGGGAACGAGATCGCCCTCACGGGTCTCGCACTGACTGGCGTAGTAGCGGAACCAGTCACCGAGCGAGTTCATCTGTCCGCTCATCTCGCGGATGAGCTTTCCGTTCTGCCGAGTTTCGAGTTCCGCGAGTTCGTCCGCATGCTCCTCGATAACCGCTGCGACCTCACGGATCAGGCGGGCGCGCTCGCTCGGCTGAAGGCCACCCCAATCGTCTCGTGTGAACGCATCCCGTGCGGCGGCGACGGCGCGGTCAACATCACCGGGGGTTCCGAGCGGAACGCTAGCCCACGATTCGCCGTCGTACGGAAATTTCACTTCGGCACGATCATCGCTTTGCGAGGAAACGAACTCGCCATCGATGAACTGATCGTAGTTTTTGATGCCAGACATACCGGAATGTGATAACAAGCCACAATAATATTTCCCCCGGCAGGACTACCCGCGAACTTCGTGGATGGCAGGGTGAGTGAACTGATTCAAATTTTCGACACCCGGTTAATCGTATAGACGCGATCGGTGTCCCAGCTCCCGTATACATCATCAACGACGACACGACCAGAATTACCAGCATAAATGGCCGTTGACGAGCGTCTCCGATAGGACGATCTCCCGATCAGCAGAAATCGCCTACCCACACGTTTATTCCGTCTGGTATGGGAGGCAGTGGTATGGTAAACACTGGCGACCTCGAAATTTTCAGACACTCATTGAAGAGCGTCGTAGAGGAGATGGGCGTCACACTCCAGCGGACCGCATACTCAACGAATATCAAGATTCGTCGAGACCACACCTGTGCGCTGTTCGATGCCGACCTCAGACATATTGCGCAACACGACATCGCTCCCCAACACATCGGATCGCTCGTCTCAGTCGTCCCACGAAACGTTCCCGAGTGGGAAGATGATCTTGAACCGGGTGATGGTATTCTTATCAACGACCCGTACAAGGGAGCTGTTCACCTCCCAGATGTGATGCTCATCTCCCCGCTGTTCCACGACGACGAGATCATCGGGTACGCAGCGAACTCAGCACACCATGTTGATATCGGCGGGGGCACCCCTGGTGGGATCCCAAATGATAGCACGGAGCTCTACGGTGAGGGCCTCATCATCCCTGGCATACACGCAGTGGAAGACTGGGAGTATGACGAAAACACACTCTCGTTCATCCTGCGGAATGTCCGCGAACCAAAGATGCGACGTGGCGACTATCAGGCACAACTCGGGGCGAACCGAATCGGTGAACAGCGGTTCGCAGAACTTCATGAGGAAAACGGCCGCGAGAGCGTCGAGGCCTACTTAGATGAGTTGCTCGACTACACAGAACGCCGAGTCCGCGCCGCTATCGAAGAGCTCCCGGATGGGGAGTATTCGGCGAGTGATGAGATGGACGGTGACGGTATCGTTGACGAACCTGTGGATCTTGTGCTCACGCTGACGGTCGACGGCGACGAGATGAGTATCGACTTCACCGGGACCGCAGCGGAAAACGAGGGGCCACTGAACTGTACACCCGCGATGGCGTTCGCGGGAACGATGGCAGTTATCATGGCGTTTATTGGTGAGGACCTGCCGAAGAACGACGGGTTCTACCGGCCGTTCGAGACAATAACTCCTGAGGGGACGATGGTGAACCCCTCCTACAACCGCCCAGTGGCAGCCGGCTGGGAGATCCCGATGCGGGCAGGCGATCTCGTGACGAAAGCGCTCGCTGATGCCGTCCCAGAACAAACGATCGGCGCGACGAAAGGGATGGTGTGTAACGTAGCGTACGGCGGAACCGACCCTCGAAACGGCGACGACTACGTTTATTACGAGACCGTCGCAGGTGGCTACGGCGGACGCATGAAGAAGGATGGGATGGACGCGGTACAGACCCACTTCCAGAACACTGCGAACAGCCCTATCGAGGAATTGGAGGACGAGTTGCCCGTCTATGTGCGGCGATATGAACTCATTCAGGACTCGGAAGGAGCGGGCCGCCAGCGCGGTGGTCTCGGCGTCCGACGCGACCTCCAGTTCTACGATCATGAAGCGTCGTTTTCGTTGCTCACAGACCGGACGCGGTCCAAGCCGTGGGGTATCTTTGGCGGACACTCAGCACGGCCGTCCCGGTTCTATCAAAATCCCGAAACGGTAGATGAGACCGTATTGGCGTCGAAGTCAACGACGAAACTCGGTGTTGATGATGTCGCAAGCGTTCAGACGCCCGGCGGTGGTGGGTACGGGGATCCGCTTGAACGAGATCCCAGCGATGTCCTCGACGACGTTCTCGACGAGAAGGTCTCCAAAGCGAAAGCTCGTGAGGAATACGGCGTCATCATCGAAGACGATCGCGTCAACGAGGAGGCGACTGGGGAGCGGCGTCGAGAACTCCGTGACATGACCGCGAATGGCGGGGGTGAGAACGCGTGAGCGTCCGTATCGGTGTTGACACCGGTGGAACGTTCACCGATGTCGTACTTTATGACGTGGATGCGAACGAGGTGTATACCACGAAGACTCCCTCCACGTCCCCGGACTTCGACCGAGGCGTCTTGAACGGTATCGACAAGATCCTCGAGGAAACCGAGACAGATCCGGACCGCGTCGAATTCCTGAGTCACGGAACGACAGTGGGAACCAACGCTGTCCTCGAAAACGAGATCCCGGATCTCGGACTTATTACGAACGAAGGGTTGCGTGATGTCTTGGAGATTGGGGACCAAACCCGCCCCGAACTCTACAACCTACAGGCGGACAAACCGCCCGCCCTAGTGGAGCGGCGTCACCGGCTGGGTGTCTCAGGTCGTATTGACTCGAATGGGGATGTCGTCGACGAACTTGATGAAGGCGCCGTTCGTGAAGCGGTAACCAAACTCTCGGACTCGGATGTCGATTCGGTGGTCGTCTCGATGTTGTTCTCCTATCTGAATGACGACCACGAGCGCCGGGTCGGTGAACTCATCGGCGAAGAAACCGACCTCAGCTACGCACTTTCTTCCGCCGTCTATCCAGAGACTCGCGAATACGATCGGACCGTCACTACGGTGCTAAACGAGGCGGTGAAGGTTACAATTCAAGACTACCTCGGCCGCCTCGATGCCGGGATCGCAGAGCGTGGTATCGACGTACCGTTGAACGTGATGCACTCCGGCGGCGGTATCTTTGGAACGGAGCAAGCGACGGATTTTGCTCTTCGAACCGTCCTCTCCGGGCCGGCCGCGGGAGCGGTCGCCTGCCGTGACGTCAGTCGTACGGAAGGCCTTGCACACGCGATTGGACTCGACATGGGTGGCACGAGCGCGGACGTCAGTGTCGTTGAGGACGGCGACCTCGTTCGGTCGACAGAAGGTGAAATCAACGATCTGCCTATCAACACCCCTCTCGTCGATATCAACACTGTGGGTGCAGGTGGTGGGAGTATCGCATGGATAGACGCCGGTGGCGGCCTTCGTGTTGGTCCGAAATCCGCCGGCGCAGATCCCGGACCGATCTGTTACGGCCGCGGTGGGACCGACCCCACGGTGACGGACGCCAATCTCGTGTTGGGTCGGATTGACCCGAACGCGTTCCTCGACGGCGACATGCGTCCGGCCATCGAGAAGGCGAAGGAGGTGTTTGCTGATACGATCGCAGAACCGCTGGGGCTCCCCCTCGAGGAGGCGGCGATGAACGTCGTCAAAGTCGCAAATGCAAAGATGGCTCGCGAGTTGCGGCGCGTCACCGTCGAGCGCGGCCGCGACCCCGGCGAGTTCTCGCTCGTCGCGTTCGGCGGCGCCGGTCCGCTTCAGGCCGCCGAAGTCGCCCAGAACATGGATATGGACTCGCTCGTGATCCCTCGGAGCCCAGGCGTGTTCTCGGCGCGTGGCCTTCTACTCGCCGATGTTCGGATGGACGAGTCGCGTGCGTACACCGGCGACGGCCTCGAGGCGCAGCAGGCGGGTGCCGAGTTCGACGCGCTCGAAGCATCGCTCATGGACCGGTTCACCGACCAAGGATTCGACGCCGATGACGTGCTGGTGACCCGGCAACTCGACCTCCGGTACGCGGGCCAGGCGTACGAACTGACCGTGCCGCTCCCCGGCGAGACGTTTACCGCGGCGAACTTCGAGGCGGGCATCGAACGCTTCCACGAGCAACACCGGCAGCTCTACGGCTACGCGATGCCGGATGAGCCGATAGAGCTCGTCACGCTCCGGGCGGCGGGGACCGTCGAGACGCTGCCGGTCGAGGATGCGGTGTCCGCTGCGGGCGGCGACCGGGGCCGCCGTGAACGCGAGGTGTACTTCGCGGATCGGGGGTTCGTGACGACACCAGTCATCGACCGGCGTGCGCTCGCCGTCGGTGAGACGGTCGACGGTCCCGCGATCCTTGAGGAATCGGGCTGTACGAGCCTCCTCCCGCCGGCGATCACGGCAGCGGTCTCTGCGGACGGGAACCTCCGTATCGACCTCTAGTACGGCGGGAAGCCGGGACGAGCGATGTCCGGATTCGTGCGCACGTCGAGGACCAACGGACCGTCGGGCTTCTCCGTGAGGAACTCGTCGAGGACGCCCAGGTCGTCGGTCGACCGAACCGTTGCGGCGCGGGCTCCGAGCCCGCGAGCGACCTGCTCGAACGCCGGGCTCTCGTAGTCGGCGGCGGTCGCCCGGTCGAATTCGAGGTGCTGGCGGTGGCGGATGATCCCGTAGCTCTCGTCGTTCAAGACGACGAAGACGACCGGCAGCCGCAGCCGAACCGCCGTCTCGACGTCCTGAAGGACCTGCATGAACGCGCCGTCGCCCATGTAGCAGACGACGTCGCGGTCTCGATCGGCGTACTGCGCGCCGAGCGCGGCGGGGAGCGCGTACCCCATCGTGCCAAAGTTCCCGTTCACGAGCATCTGGCCGCCGGCGTCGAGTTCATGGAAGACCGCTGGAAAGCCCGTGTTGTTCCCGGAGTCGACGGCGACGACAGCGTCGCCGGCGGTGCGATCGGAGACCGCAAGCGTGAGCGCACGCGGGTCCACATACGGTCCGTCCGACTGCTCTTCGAACGGGATGACGTGCCCCCGTTCCGCGATCGTCTCTTTGACCCTGTCGACGCGTTCGGGGGCCGTCTCGATGCGGTCTGCGAGCGTGGCGACGGTGGCGCGGGCGTCTCCGAGCACGCCGACCGTGGGGTCGCGGTATCGTCCGAGCGCGTCGGGAGAGAGATCGATCTGAACGACGTCGGCGTCCGCGTAGAGCGCGCCATAGCGGGTGGATTTCCCCGAGAGTTGGGCGCCGACGGTGAGTACCGCGTCGGCGTCGGAGAGTAACGCGTCGTTGGCAGGCGTCATGAACGTGCCCGCGATCCCCGAGTGGAGCGGGTGATCGTGATCGAAGAGCCCCTTCGCGAAGTACGTCGTCGCGATGGGGGCGCCGAGTCGTTCCGCGAGTGTGGTGAGGGCGTCGGCGGCGGCAGACGCACGGGCGCCGCCGCCGGCGAGGATGACGGGGCGGTCCGCGCCGTTGAGCACAGCGACCGCGGCGTCGACAGTTTCGGGGTCGGGGTGGACGCGCTGGGACGTGGACGGTCGTGGATCGTAGGCCTCGTCGGGGACGGGGTCCTCCTGGACGTCGCCGGGGAGCTCGACGATCGCGGGCCCACGTTCGGTCCGCGCCTTCGAGAACGCCCGACGCAGTGTCTCACCGATCGTGTCCGACGTCTCCGCCCGTGTCTGGTAGACCGAAATCGGGTCGGTGAACGTGATGTGGTCGAGATACTGGAGAGATGTCTCCCGGCCACTGAATCCAGTGTCGCCGACCAGAACGACGAGCGGCACGTTGTCGCGGTCCGCGGCCGCGATACCGGTCGCGCCGTTCGTCACGCCCGGCCCGTGGGTGAGCGTACAGACGCCGACTTCGCCGGTGGTGCGGGCGTAGCCATCCGCCATCGAGACGGCGACCTGCTCGTGGCGGGCGTACCGGAAGCCGATTTCATGGTCGTTCGTCGCGTCGATGAGGTGTGCGTTCCCCTCCCCGATGAGGCCGAACAGCGTCGTGACGCCTTCGGCGGCCAGTGCGTCGAGTACGAACGTGCTCCCAGTCGTCTTGGTCATTAGTATCGTTGACTCCGGCGGACGCCCCCGTCGCGCTGAAAGGACCGACAGAGTGTGACGACATAAGCGTTATTCAGCCTATTTCGACTCCACCACCGATTCGCCCTAACTTTAAAGGTGGTTTCGGTGAAGGTCGCGCTATGGAAGCAACCACGCGCTATTGGATCGATCCTCACGACCCCGTCACCGACGTGTCGGTATCTACTCCCAACAGGGTGACTACGCTAGCAGACAGTTCACAGGCCGCCCAGGAGTACCATTTGGTCGATGACGTGGAGTGAAGACGCCGCGGCGGCACTGGCGGACGCCGGCATCGACCTGATCGCGTATCTCCCCGACTCGAAGATGGACGCGCTCATCGGTGAGGTCGTCGAGGACAGCCGGTTTGAGACCGTGATGGTCAGCCGCGAAGAGGAAGCTGTCGGCGTCCTTGTGGGCGCGTGGGTCGGTGGCGACCGTGGCGCACTGCTCTGTCAGTCGAGCGGCCTCGCGAACACGTTCAACGCCATCGGTTCGCTCAGCGTCCCGGCACGCGTCCCCTTCCTCGGGGTCGTGACGCGCCGCGGCAACCTCGGCGAGTTCAATATCGCGCAGGTTCCCGCGGGGTACAACATGGACAAACTCCTCGACGACGTCGGCGTCCGCAACACCGTCGTCACCGATTCGGAGAACGTCCGGGAAACGGTAACACTCGCAGGCGAGACGGCGTTCGCCACGCAGTCCCCCTACGTCGTCCTGCTCGACCAGACCGTCACCGGCAGCAAACCGGAGGCGACAGAATGACCGACCCACGGGCGGACCAGTACGCGTGTACGGCGTCGATCCTCGACGTCACCCCGGACGCGGCCGTCGTTTCGAACCTCGGGGTCGCATCCTACGTCCTCGCGAGCGTGTCGCCCCCGGACCGCGCCAGAAACTTCTACCAGTGGGGGAGCATGGGCGTGACCACAGCGGTCGGGCTCGGCCTCGCCATCAGCACCGACGAACCCGTCACCGTCCTCGAGGGCGACGGGTCGCTGCTGATGTCGCTCGGGACGCTCGCGACCGTCGCGCGATGTGACCCCGATAACCTAACGGTCGTCGTGTGGGCGAACGACGTTTACGGAACGACGGGCGGGCAGTCGCTTCAGGCCGGTCACACCGATCTCGCCGCGATCGCTGAAGCGAGCGGGCTCGACGCGGTCTCCGTGCGCACGAGCGAGGCGTTCGCCGACGCCTACCGTGCCGCCGTCGAGTCCACGAGCGTCTCCGTTATCGTTTGCCACGTCGACCCCGTCGATCCCGATGCGCGGCCGCCGTTTGACTTCCCGTATATTGCCCGGCGTGCCCGTAATTCGCTCGCGACCGACCCGTCGTAGGCCGACTGTTAGCCTTCCCGGAGTCGCGTGCGGGCCCGACGCTCCAAGCGATTCGAGGTCGTCCGCGGGTCACGCTACGCTCTGTTCGTCGAGCGAGGACCCGGAGTCGAATCGATCACCGGCGAGTGCGGACACGTCGACGAGGTCCGTGTCACCGTCGACGATCAGGTCGGAGACGATCCGCGCCGTCGCCGGCGCGTGCTGGAACCCGTGACCGGAAAACCCGGCGGCGGTAACGAGGCCTGGCAGCGTCTCCTCGATTATCGGGTGGTTGTCGGGCGTCACCGCGTACAGCCCGGCCCAGCCGCGCTTGATCCGCGTCTCCGGCCCGAAGTACGCCGCGCAGTCGGCGGCACGCTCGACCGCTTCGGCGGCCCATCCCATCTCCATGCCCTGATCGTACCCGTCCGGGTCGACGGCGTGGTCCTCCGCGGCGAAGTGTCCGCCGACGAGTGCGGTGCCGTCGCCTTCCGGACGGAAGTACGACCCCGTCTCCATATCGATCGTCAGCGGCACTGTCTCAGGCACACGTTTCGACGGCTCGACCACGGCGATCTGTCGGCGACGCGGCGAGATCGGGAGCGTCGTGCCGGCCATCTCAGCGATGTCGGACGACCATGCGCCAGTCGCGTTGACGACGTAATCGATGTCGACCCGCTCCGTGGTCCCGTTGGCGGCGATATCAACACCGACGACGCGCCTGCCAGACCGATGGACGGCAGTGACCGCCGTCTTGGGGCGGATCTCGACCCCGAGACCGCGGGCGGCCTCGGCGTACCCCTGTACGGCGAGGTTCGGATCGGCGACCCCGTCCGTCGGATTGTACGTCGCGGCACGGAAGTTTTCGGCCTTGAGCTCCGGACAGTGCTCGGTCGCTGCCGCCGGGTCGAGGAACTCGGTTTGGGCGCCGAGATCGCGTTGCATCCGGACATCATCGCGGAACCGCTCGGCGACCGCGTCGCTTCGTGCGAGAAACAGGTACCCGTTCGTTTGGAAGCCGATATCGACGCCGAACCGATCCTCGAAGGCGTTCCACACTTTTTTGCTGGCCAACGAGAGTTCGACGTTGATTCGAGTGGAGAACTGTGATCGGATGCCGCCGGCCGATCGGGCCGTGCTGCCGGCCCCGAGTGACCCCCGCTCGCAGAGCGTCACCTCGGCCCCCCGCTCCGCCAGCGCGTGTGCCGCCGCGAGACCGACGATGCCACCGCCGCAGACGAGGACGTCCATAACCGCGCAGTCGTGACTCTGGTATAAATTACCATGGGTGAACTGTTGGGACGGTCATCGTCGGTGGTTCAGGCGTCTCGCGATTACGTTGTCTTGACCGACCATGGCAACAGCGCTCGGCTCGACCGTGTTTCGGGGCTATCAACAGCTAAGTCACCACCGGTCGTCGGGGACGGCATGGTTCGCGTGCTTTCCGAGACCGTCGTCGACCGACACCTGAACCTGGCGGCCCTCGTCGACGTCGTGGGAGATGCGCTCGTAAAGCAGGCCCGGGACGAGGTCGAACGCCCTGACCGCCCTCACTTCCCAGTCGGGACAGGACTCGACGGGCCAGCGGCGGCGGGCACCGCCATCGCGATGCCCGCGTACATTCACGGTGCGGAACGGTACGCGACGAAGCTCGTCGGCGTCCACGAGGGCAACGCCGACCGGGGGCTCCCGACGATCAACGCCCAGATCGCGCTCACGGACGCCCGAACTGGCATTCCGGAGGCGCTCGTGGCAGGGACGACGATCACGAACGCCCGGACAGGCTGTATCGGCGCCCTCGCCGTCCGAGCGCTGGCTCCCGATCCCCTGACGCTCGGCGTGATCGGAGCCGGCGCACAGGCGCGCTGGCAGACTCGCGCCATCGCGACCGTCGCCGAACTGGCGGACGTCCGCGTGTACTCCCCGAGCGAGTCGCGGCAGGCCTGCGCAGCGGACCTCTCAGATGACGGGATTCCCGCTCGCGCCGTCGATACGACGACGGCGGCGGTGAGCGGCGCCGACGCGGTCGTCACGGCGACGACCGCGACCGATCCGGTGTTCGCGGCGAGCGACTTAGGCGACGAGACCCTCGTCGTCGCGATCGGCGCGTTCACCGAGGAGATGCAGGAACTCGAGCCGGCGGTGATCGAGGGGGCGGACACGGTGTTCGCCGACGTGCCGTCGGAGGTGATCGAGACCGGCGATTTCCGCGCGACCGACCTCACCGCGTCGGACCTCGTCGAATTTGGGACGATTCTCGGCGACGCCGAGTACGAACCCACGGCTGGCGCTCGCGCGGTCGTCGCGTCGGTCGGCTCGGCGACGCTTGACGCCGCCGCGGCCGACGCCATCTACCGCCGCGCCGTCGAGGCGAACGACGGGACCGATGTCGAACTCCTCTCGCAAGACTGACTGCGCTTCCGCCAGGTGACCAACGTGGTCTCACCGAGTCGCCCTCAGTACAGTTCCCCGCCAAGCGGGACGGATTCGTCGGGCGCCACGAGCACGGGGTTTCCGTCGTCGCCCGGAACGCCCAGCGTCAACGCCTCCGAGTTAAATCCGGCAATACGGACCGATCCGAGGTCCGTCACGCAGAGGACTTCTCGACCGACGAGCGCCGACGCCTCGTGATGGAACCCGAGCTGCGCAGCTGACTGCCGTGACTCCTCGCCGAGGTCGAGCCACAGTTTGACCATCTCGGGCTTGTTCGCCTCGGGAAACGGTTCCGCGTCGGTGACCCTCGCCACGCGGACGGTCAGTTCGAAGGGAGAACCCGCCATACTGTACACTTGTTCTCAGGCGGGGAGTTAGCGATGCCGGTTGATACGGCCGAAACACATGAGCCCCTCGGTGATGAATCGACGATCAATGGATCTCCAGATCGATCACGTCACGGTCGCCGGCCGGGACCTCGATGGGCTCGGCGAATCGTTCAGTCGGGTCGGACTCGACGCGGAGTACGGGGGCCGGCACTCGAACGGCGTCACGCACATGTCCGTCGTCGGCTTCCGTGACGGGAGCTACCTCGAACTCATTTCGACGGTCGATTCTGACGAGGAGTCGCCGTGGTGGAACGGCCCGATTCACGGCAACGGGGGGCCGTGCGCGTGGGCGGTCCGGGTCGACGATATCGAAACGGTGAGCGCCGAACTCGCCGAACGGGGAATCGTCGTCGACGGGCCGGACCAGTACGAGCGGGTCCGTGAGGATGGCACGCTCGTCGAGTGGGATCTCACGACGCTTGGAGAGCGTGAACTGGGGTCGACGCTGCCGTTTCTCATCAGTGACCGGACGCCACGCGAGCGTCGTGTCCACCCAACCGGCGGACTGGCGGAGTCACCGATCCGTGGCGTCGACACGGTCATACTCGGCGTTCCCGACGTCGAGGCCGCGATCGAGGCCGGCTGCGACGTGGTCAGCGGGCTCCACTACTTCCTCAACGAGGACGAGGAACT
>ENA-ORCR01000437-ORCR01000437.1-marine-metagenome-genome-assembly--contig:-NODE-437-length-23751-cov-4.395033_pt1 | contig 23751 bp, 24 predicted proteins | sample MGYA00237782_ERZ508514 | MGnify/ENA primary metagenome ERZ508514 (study PRJEB26185, sample SAMN06268960) | marine metagenome | isolation source: Eden Landing Ponds, San Francisco, CA, USA | place...
GACTTCCGAACTGTCGACCTGCCAGCGTAGCGGGCGGGGCCTCGTCGGTTTCGGCTTCGGGCAACAGCAACAGCTTGAGAAGAGGGGGAACAAAACATGGAAAACAGAGACGATTGCGGGTCAGAGTCGTGAGGGAGGCATGATCTTTCGGGTCAACCCCCTGATTTGGCACGGGATCATGCCAACAAAGCGACTTTCTAATTACGACTGTGACAGGTACAAGCCTGCCACCCCCCACGTCCCTAGCGGGGGTTTTATAGGTCTTACAGAAGAAGGTTCAATAGGTTAACAGGAGTCCGCAATTCACTCGCGCTCGCTCTCCCTGTGTATCCTCGCTACCATGGCAGCAGACTTCTTTATTGAGTGCGCATCGACTTCGGTGAAGTGACTCAAGGCCGTGGAAACATCACACATACGAATATTTCCATCCTTTTCGTATTCATGCCGAAGGTGAAAGTCGAGTGCCATAATCGGATTGTCACCCACTTTGTCTGACTGTTGTGCTTCTCTATGTAACTCTCTTACACGGTCCCCGTCTGTTAACGTATCACGGGATATTGGCATTACAGTATATTCGCTTTCTGAGCCTCTTGCCGAACGTCACTAGCAGTCACGTTCCGTGAGAGACGATCTGAGAGGTATTGAGCAACTTCCTCTACACTCATCCCGTTCGTAGCAAGAAGTTGGCTCAAGACTCTCACGTCACTCTCAATCGGGTCTGCAAGTAACTCAGTCGGCCAAGACTCACCTGACGGGAATATGAACCTGTCATTATCACGTTCTTGCTCGGGTGAGTCGTCTGACCCGTCTGACAGCTCGATGCAGTGGAGGTTAGCCGCCTTTTTGACCGTCTCCACCTCACTATTCAACTCGCGGCTTACATCCGATACTGAGTTGATTAGTTCACAGTCGAATAACTCAGATAGGAACTTGCCCGCATCAGGTTGAAACAATTCGTCCCTACGTCGGTAATGTTCGTAACCTTGACTCAAGTCGTCTCCAAGTCCAACGCGATCACCAACGACGGGGGAACCTTTCTGCCACCCAATTTTTCGTTTAAGAGTAAGGTCATTAACGTAGTCGGGTCTGTCATCACGAGCCTCCCCCGTACATTTCTCAATCTTCTTAGCAGAAATGTTCATTGATAAACCTCTTTCGGGATCACATACCAGAGAGATTGACCCGCAATTCCCTGTCCGTCGCTTAGTCCAAGAACCTCTACATCAGGGTGGACATCAACTTCTTCCCCCCGTTGTAGGTCACTTGTCTTCAGAACCACGTACTCACTTTCCTCCCCCTGACTAATCGCTTCAAGGGAAACGCCTTGAGTAGATGACCCGATCTTTACGTTAGTCAACTCGCCAAGTTTCAATACATCACCAACTTCGAGACTTTGTTTCAGATACTTCATACTTTCAACCTCTTCATTTACACACATCTCATCCCAGAAACATGTAGTAGAGTGCCTATTACAACACTCTCTGGGATGAAAGGTAGGTAAGTGGGTCGGGGGAAACCCTTGCCCATCTCTCCACGGCTTCCTGGAGAGGTCATCGAAGTCGATGTTAAATTCCAGGGGAACGGGGGTTCTCATTTCTCCCTGTTGCCCCTTTACTAATACTGAGTCACATCTATATCTCTGTCGTCAATCCGTCTTTCTGCGTAGTTGATAGCCTTTTCAATATCCTCTTTACTGTCGAAGAGGGGTTCAATACCGATTACCTCACTAATCCTCTCTACGGGGGTGTCATCGTTCATAATAGCCCCAGAATAGCCGACAGAGGCCCCTGTGATACCTTGGTGGTTTCTGTTCCAACTTGAATTAAAGTACGGGTCGTCAAGAATCAGATACACAATATTCTCAACAAACCGTTCTTTTTTCGATGGGAATAGTTTGGAAACAATCGTCTCCACATAACGGTAATCATCATCATCTTCTATTCGATAATTGGTTTCTGCCTTCCCTCGTTTCGTTGGCAATCCAACTTGGTTCTTATATCGTAGCCCCCCCTGCTTGAACGCATTAGGGTCATCACCTGGCCAGAGAGTTCGAACACCCGAGTGACTTGGAATAGACTGATTAATCGTGTATTCGTCTGTGTCTCTCCCATGTTCAAATTCGTCATCAGGGTCTGTGTTCTGATTATATTGCTCTTCACCGACAGTCGGGTCATCAGCTACACAGTCCTTTACAGGCTCAGGATCAGTATCCTGTCCAAATTTCCCCAAATAATCCTCATCAACGTCTTTGCCAGTATCGGTCGGGTCCCATTGATTTACCCACCGTTCAGTCATAGAATACACCTCACCACGTCATTGATACTCACAGTCTCGGGATCGTAGAACACGTCTGACTTCATACGGGTCAGGACTTTGTGACAGTCATCCGATACCTTCACAGGGACTGTCTCGTCTCTACCACGTTCAATATGATTACTACACGCCGCAGTCTGTCGATTAACGAATCTTCCTGCCATAGCCGATAAAGTTCTACTGTATGATTTGTCTGAAAAACTATGCTTCAAGTCGTCACGAACCTCTCTCGAAATGCGAATTGTCTTCATAGCAAATTACTACACACTTACAAACTGGATTACTACACGCCGCCTTACTGCGATTCCGCCCACACGTCCATTAGTTCGTTAATGAATTCGTCGTGTGAAACAAAGTGCTCCGAATCGTATTCCTGTGCCTCAAATGCTTTCAGTCGATTCAACGTATATCGGCTAACTCTAATTCGTGATTGATTTTCTGTCATTGTTACTCACCTCCTCACTTAACTAGTATAGGTAAGATATCCTCTTCTTGCGATTACGGGTTTTCTGTTACCCATTTCACTGTTCGTTCCACTCACACCCTATATGCAGATACAAGCCTTCTGGCGATTACACTCACTTAAATACATTAACACACCCGTTACTCACCTCCACTCACTAATATCATTAATAGAGATACCTCTTCTGTCAGTTTGGAGATTTCAGTTACCCATCTTCGTTCCACTCACCCCCGTAGTTGACATACCTCTTCTTGCGATTGTGGGTTTTCTGTTACTCACCACCGTTCCACTCCCCGCCATAATCAGCGTGTACGCCGTCTGGCGATTACATTCACTTATATATGTTACCAATGTTAGTTGTCGAAATGTGTTTCGTCAATACACTAAAACAGGCAGTAGAGTGCGTAACACGGCATCTCCTTGGCTCGTTATGTAATCATATGGTGGGGGAGTAGGTGAGTGCCTTACAGTTACGTACTAGAACTAGTAGGGTGTGACGCCAACAGGTACGTAAGGTCGTTCACCGTCTCGCACTTACAATCAAACAGCGATTGACGTTTGAGACGGATTCACTCCCATATCACAATTACCTGATTGTCTACGTTTTTGATTGCAAATGTGGAGAGAGAAGAGATGTGCGATCATACTTTCACCTGATACGAAACTGTGGCTTCAAATCTCTGTCTAGACGGCCCCCACGTTACTACACAGGCTGTTGGCGGGTCGATTGAGTTGCTTGCCTTTCCCTCCTAATGCGGTTGCTGTGGAAGCAGGCGACCCAATACGGGGAAAGCGTCGAAACGTAGTGAAGACGATCCCCACATGGTCGGGTTGCTTCCTAAGCCCCTGTGCCCTCACGATCGTTACAGTCCCTCAAATATTGGCGTGAGTGGTGTTATGTGAAGTTTGTTGAGAAAACAAGTGGTAACCATCCTATTCTCATTTCAAACCAACTGTGACCCACGTCACTGCCCTCACAGTCAATTCTAAGGGCCGTGAATGTGGGCACAATCGATTTGTTCGCCAATCGAGTGCCCAACCATTGTATAATTCATCAAACGGCGTGAGATTCCTGTGAGAGGCTTCAGGATTCGTCAAACGAATCCTGTTCGGAAGCGCGTTTCAGAAGTGAAACCGCGCACCTTAGAGAGAAACCTGATAGGACAAGTAGATTGCTCAATTCTTTTGCTTATCAACAGTAGATTTAATTGATTCGTGGAAGTATTTCTTTCTATGGATAGACGGTCATTCATACGGTCAGCTGGGATCGGTATGGTACTTTTATCGGGGTGTAGTAGTGGGAACACTACACCAACTAGTCAATCTCCAAATGAATCAGAAAACGATAATAGTCAGACAACAGAAACACCCATTGAGACCAGTGGGGTTGTAGGAGAGTCTGTAGAAACTGAAAAACTTTCTATCACTTATGAAGAAGTTGGGACATCTGATACATACGTTCAAAGTGAAAGAGAAAACGGATCTTTAGCTGGTAGTCAATATGTAGGATACAATGTGACGATTGAAGCCATTGGGGATACTTCCACAAAGATTTATATGGGAGATGATGAATTTGTCACTTCATATCTGGGACATCCTACACCCTCGCAAGTAATTGAGAATGAGTATGGTGAGACCCAAATTGATGGAGAAAGATTACATTCATGGGCCGATGATGTTTCAATTGCAACAGATATTTATCCTGGTGATTCTATCGAAGGTGGATTATTGGTTTCTGTTCCCAAAGACGGATTCAGACCTAGTGATTTGGTCATTGAACTAAAGCAAGAGGAACTATCGGAACTATCTGTACGTGGTGGTGATAGCGATCCACGACCACCATACTCCCCGCCCACCCCCGAATCAGGAACCTACACATTTGGCAATACCGTGAACATTCAGGGGGTTGAAACTACTGTGAAAGAGCCTTTGTTATCAGGAAAGTTACTTCGTGAATTTAGAGATGGTGAGAGAGACAATATCGATCCTCCTTCGGATAATGCTCAATTTCTCGCTCTCCAATTCGAGCTTATGAATTCATCGCCAATAAAACAAGAAATCCATGGTCCAGAAAAAGTTCTCTATAGTGGTGAAGAACTCAATCCAGTCCCGTGGGGACCTGAAACCTATGTTTTCGGTGATAACGAAAAACGACTTGCCCCATTAGGTGAACGGAATCCTCTTACAATTGATAAAACGGATGGGTTATATTTTTATCCTGATGTAATACTTAATAGTTCAATCGTCTATGTCGTTCCAAGTGACTTCGATGATTCAAAACTTGAAGTGAAGATGACTGAAGATATTTCATTTACGTCGAGTAGCTAAAATAGAATCCTGCCCTACCCCATCCGATTCAAAGCGTCACGTCGATCCTCAACAGGAGCTTGGTCGTATCGCATTGTCGTCTGTTGGGACTTGTGACGGAGTTGTGCCTGTGCCGCGGCAAGTCCCTCCTCACGGGTCATGTACGTGCCCACAGAGTGCCGTATCGAATAGAATGATACGTCACGGTTCTCTCTGTCTATCCCCGCTTCGTCACAAATCTCTCTGAGGATTCGATTGAGTGAGTACCCTTCGTACCGATTCCCCTGCCGATTCAACCAGAGTGCAGGACTGTCTTCGTACTTCTGATAGGCTTCACGCTCGTTCAACCACCGACGTAAAGCCCCCGCAGTACGATCTGTAAGTGAGACAATCCAGTTATCCGTATTCTTTGACGACTCTTCTTTCGGAATACGAAGTACGTTATTGCTGGTATCCACCCAACTCACGTTGGCCCGCTTCACTTCGATTGGCCGCAATCCCGTATCCAGTGCGGTCCAAAAGAGTGAGGGAAGTTTCCACGAATTTGCCCGTTCAAAGTCATCGGGGGTAACCTCACGTTTCGGTTTCTCAAAGCGTTGTGCGAGGTGTTGTTTAATTCGGTCACGTTGCTCGGGAGTGCAGTTACTATAGTTCGGTACTGAATCGAATGACAGGACCGTCTCACGAATCTGTGACCGTTCTTCGACTGTAAAGAAGTCTGCGGGGTTAGTACTCCCGCTATTGCTGTTGATTGTCACGTCAGGATCCCACATCTCCCCTGTGCCTTTCCAGTCACGCCACTTGAACAGCATTTTGATTGCTTTCTGGTGATTCGACTTGTCTTCGTCACCCCCGTCTCGACGGACGAGATACCGTGTGTAGTCATCTGCATGGTCGTGAGTGATGTGTGTCGTGTAGCCACCGTATTCGTCCCATACCCACCTGTAGAATTGGTCGAGACGGTAGGCACGGCCATGCACGGTCTTCTGTGCGTAGCCTTCTGCACGGTCAGGATTCTTGCCCAAGTCGAAGGCCCATCGGAGTAGGTCACTACGATGCTGTCCGTAGTCAATCAACTCTCGCCCACCAAGTCGCTCGCGGGACGGCTTTGGGACAACCGACACGCCTCTAACCTTCTCTGGATAGGGGGGTTCATCGGATGACGCGCCTTTGTCAACGGTCATAGCCCTGCCTCCCTCTGGCGATATGCATTTTTGGCCTGACACGCCACTACAATCGCAAGGCGGCGTAGGGTTACGTCCCTACCACCCGCCTCATTGGCTTTTCGTGGTAACATGGTTGCATAGCTTAGAGGCGAGAAAAGTACGGGACGGGACCGCAATAACCATGCTCGGTCAGGGATTTGAACCCTGGTCCTCGGCTCGAAAGGCCAAGATGATTGGCCGGACTACACCAACCGAGCGTGTCCGAACTACAGTCCGATCGACGGACTGGACCCTAATAAATGCCGTCAATTCGTCCCGGGACTGTGCCGTGTTATGCTCACCCAGGAACCGGCCGAGACGGAACCTCCAAGTTCGATCCCGTCGTCGGGAGGAGTATGAGTCTGTTGGGCCGTCTCCGCGGTGACCGAGCGGGCGGCGTCGGACTGTACGTCGACGGACCGAACGTCCTCCGGGAGGAGTTCGACGTCGACCTCGACGACCTGCGCGGGATCGCCGCCGAATACGGTCGTATTGGGGCGGCCCGGCTCTATCTCGACGAACACGCCACCCCGGGGCTGATCCAGGCCGGCGAAGCCCGCGGCTTTGCGGTCGTCACAACCAGCGGAGATGTCGACGTCAAACTCGCCGTCGACGCGACGAGAGCCGCGAGCGAGGATCGCATCGACACGCTGGTGATCGCTTCCCGAGACACTGATTTCAAACCTGCGCTGGAGGTCGCGGCCGATCGGGGCTGTCGAACGGTTGCGATCGCACCTGGCGAGCACGGACGCTCCGATGCGCTGTCGAACACTGCCCACGAGAGCCATTCACTCGAGGGCTGATTTCGTCGGCCGGACACCCGGAGACGAACGCCTTTTGGATCGAACGCTCCCACATCCGGACATGACTGATGAACCCGAGACGCCGATCCTGGACAATCACCTCCACCTCGATCCCGAGCACGGTCGTGGAATCGACGCCGTCGAGGACTTCGTCAATGCCGGGGGCACGCATCTGCTGGTCGTCAACAAACCCTCCTGGATGCTGGAAGACGTCGGCGACGACGAATCGATCTTCCGGGCGGTGTTCGAGACGACGATCGACATCGTCGAACGAGCCACCGAGGTCTTGCCGGGCCGTGCTTGGCCGGTCCTCGGTGTCCATCCCGCGCTGATATCGAAGCTGACGGGACGGGGGTACACCCCCGACGAAGCCCGCGATATCATGCAAGCGGGCCTCGACGTCGCGGCCGAGTACGTCGCCGAGGGTCCGGCACTCGCCCTCAAATCCGGTCGGCCGCACTACGACGTGGGCGATCCTGTCTGGGAGGCCTCGAACGACGTGATGAAACACGCCTTCGAGTTGGGTGCCGAAACCGGCTGTGCGGTCCAGCTCCACACGGAGGGCGGCCAGGACTTCACCGAGGTCGCCGAGTGGGCCGAAAACCGTGGTTTGCCGGCTGACCGCGTCGTCAAGCACTACTCGGAAGGCCGCCTCGACGGGCCGACCAAGAGCGTCCTCTCGAACAAGGACGAGCTGGAGATTGCCGTCGAAGCGGACGAACCGTTCCTGATGGAGACCGACTTCATCGACGATCCCGATCGACCAGGGGCGGTGCTCGGCCCGAAGACTGTCCCCCGGCGGGTCGAATGGATGCGGGCGGAAGGTTACGACGATGCGATCCGCACAGCCCACGTCGAGACGCCCGCCGCAGTCTACGGGATCAACACCGAAGCGACGCTGTGACCGGTCGACGGGTGAGCCGTTTTGCTGTTCAGAGCTCGAAGGTCTCGTCGCCGTCGAGAACGTGAACGTCGGCGTCGCTGCCGACGGCTTTGACCTCGCGGGCGAACGCCTCGGCGTCCTGCTCGATCGGCGGGAACGTGTCGTAGTGCATCGGGAAGGCGTACTCGACGTCGAGCCAGTCGACGGCGACGGCGGCCTGCTCCGGCCCCATCGTGAAGTGATCGCCGATCGGGATCGCCGCGGCGTCGGGTTCGAGGAACGGGGCGATCACGTCGCGCATCTCCGTCATCAGCCCGGTGTCGCCGGCGTGGTAGAACGCCGTCGTCTCGTCGTCGCTCTTTCGGGTCGGTTCGGCGTCGGAGATCACGAAGCCGGCGGGCATCCCCGCCGACCCGATCTCGTAGCCCGTGTTGATGCCGTTGGTGTGATCGGCCCGATGCATCGTCACGAACGCCTCGCTGGCCGCGACCGTCCCGCCGAGGTTCATCCCGACGGTCTCGTTGCCGTGTTCGGCTTCGATATAACTGGCGAGCTCCGGCGTCGCGACGACGGTCGCGTCCGGGAACGCGCCGACGTTTGCGATGTGGTCGGCGTGGCCGTGGGTCAACAGGACGAAGTCGGGGCGCTCGACGTCCGTGGGCGACAGCGACGTCTTCGGGTTGTCGAAGAAGGGATCGATCAGCAAGCGGGTGTCTGCAACCTCGACGCTCCAGGTTGAATGACCATACCAGGTGAGTTCCATGGGTCAGACGGGTTTACTCGCGTCGCACACTTAATCTTGCAGCTGCCGGAACGGTCGATGGATGGGTCGGTAATAGTTGCGTTACCCGAATCGGGACGACCGCCGCGCCCGCGATGAGGCCAGCCCGATGCTGGCTGCCTGGGGTGTTGTCGTCCTCGATGAAACCATGCTGCAGACGGCCGGAGGAGTCAGCCAAGCGTTTATCCGGCGAGATACCGTTGGCTACGTATGCCCGCTGATCGCCCTTCTCGACGGCGGTTTCTGCACTCTCTCGGTGCCATGGCAGTGCTCGGTCTCGCTGGCTGCGTCGAGTCACCGACCGGAGATGTCGCCACGTCTGCGTCCGAGCAGTCGACACCGACGACGAACACTACCGTCGAAAACCAGGTTGACGAGCCCGCGACCGATGATCGGTCACGGTACGCCGACGTCTACCGAACAGTTAGCGATTCGGTTGTCCAGATCAGGGTCATCACGCCCTTTGGGACGGCGGGAACCGGCAGCGGGTTCGTCTACGACGAGCGCCACCTCGTGACGAACGAACACGTGGTTTCGAACGCCGAGGAACTGTACGTCCGCTATCCTTCGACCGGGTGGCGGGAGGCGTCTGTCGTCGGCACGGACAGCGATAGCGACCTTGCGGTCTTGTCCGTTGACGAGCACCCACCCGCCGCCGGTTCGCTGTCGCTCGTCGAAGACGAACCGGCTGTCGGAACCGAAGTGGTTGCGATCGGGAATCCATATGGACTCTCGGGGTCAGTCTCGGCGGGCATTGTCAGCGGTGTCGACCGGACACTGTCGAGCCCAGGCGAGTTCTCGATCCCCGATACGATTCAGACCGACGCAGCCGTGAATCCGGGCAACAGCGGAGGGCCGCTCGTCAACCTGGAGGGAGAGGTCGTTGGCGTCATCAGCGCCGGCCAGGGTGACAATATCGGACTGGCCATCTCCAGTGCGTTGACACGCAAAGTCGTCCCTGCGTTGATCGAGACGGGTTCGTACGAGCATCCCTACCTCGGTATCCGGCTGCTCGACGTCACCCCAGCAGTGGCAGAAGCTAACGACCTTTCGGAAGCCTCGGGTGTCTACGTGACTGACGTCATCGAGGGCGATCCGTCGGACGGTGTTCTGCAAGGCGCGACCGATGAAACGGTCGTCAATGGCCAATCGATACCCGTCGGCGGCGACGTGATCACGCATATCGAAGGCGAACCGACGCCGACCAGCCAGCAGTTGGGGAGCGTCCTCGCACTCGAAACCCAGGTCGGACAGCCGGCCACGATTCGGGTCCTTCGGGATGGCGCGACCGAGACGCTGGAAGTGACGATCGGATCTCGGAGCGAGGCGGAGTGATCCCGATACGAAGGGCTCTTCGAATAGTGTCGCAACCGCTCGGAAAATAGCCAGCCATTCACGACGTTTACCGGAGCGTCTCCGCAGCCCCGCGCTCGACGAGGGGCTCGGCGTTGGTCGCCGGCAGCGTGACCACGTCTTCGGCCACGAGATCGTAGGTACGCTCGTCGACACCAAGTATCTCGCCGACATCGCTCGTGATCCGGACGGTCGTCCGTTCGACATCGGCCGTTGTGGACGCCGAGCCGTCCCCGTCTTCGGCCACAGAACCGGGCGGACCGCCGTCCCGTCGCGTCGTCGGATCGGGTCCATCGCCCCCAGCCGCCGGCACTTTCGTGTCGTCGGCTGGTGCTGACGACGCTCCAGCATCCGGATCCGTTTGTCCACCGTCGGCTGTCGAACTCCCACGCATCAAGTCGGCCGCGGGCACCTCGTCGTCAGTGGCTGCTGAGCGACTCTCCGCTGGCTCAGGCGGCGCTCCGGTCGAATCCGACGCTTCCGTCGATGACGCTGTCGAGGGCGGGCGCTCCCCAGTTGTTCCTTCCGAGGCGGCCGACGGGTCATCATCGACCGGGGACTCGGTCTGGCCGGCGACAGCCATGGATTCGCCGTCAAGGACGTCGAACACGCGCTGGCGGTTCGATTCGATCGAATCCACAAGATCCTCGAAGAGATCCCGCTCCTCGGTTGTGAGTCCCTCTTCCTCGGTGGGCATGTCCGCGGCCGCGAGCGATGCCATCTTGACGACCTTGCCGACGCGGCGTTCGTAGATGGCCTGTAACGTCTGTTCGGCCGTGTCGATGTCGTCCGAGAGACGGGCGACTTTCGGGGAGTCGAACGGATCCTCGGCGGCCTCGGCCGCGCGCTCGCGCTCGGCCCGCAACGAGCGGACGAACTGCCCGGCTTCCTCGTAAAACGAATCGCGAAGCTGCTGGAGGCTGTCAGTCTGGCGCTCGCGACTCTGTACCGATTGGATCTCGTCTAAGTCCATGATGTTCGGCGGTTCTCCCTCACTCTTGGCCCTTCTCGGCGCGTCCACGACTCATGAGGAACACGCCGAGGTACTCCGGAACGGAAGTAACTCCCTCCGGGAGTGTAAAGCTATCGCCACCGAGTTCAAATGTTCCAGGATCTGTCACTTCGACGGTGATCTCGTGGCCGACAAACGTCTCCGGGACGGCATCGACGAGCGGATCGAACTCCGCAAGTTCGTCCCGCGAAAGCTTCCGGACAGCAAGGCCACTGCCGCCGTGGAGACTCCCCGGCAGTCGGATGAGTCGGTTCGTGTCCGTCGTGACTGGTTCGTCGATCGGCGCGTTCTGCTCGGTGATCACGTCCCCGGTGATCGCCTCGACGAGCTTGCGGATCCCCGGCCCGCCCGCCTCCATGTTTCCGTCTTCGATCGCCTCGCGGTTTTCCTCGATCGCGCCACGGATCGTCTTCGCCCGCCCCTCGCCGATCCCCTCCAGGTCCTGGAGTCTGGTCATGGCCTGTTCCTCAGGGAGTGCTTCGACTTCGTCGACGAAGGCAAGCAGCGCCTCGTGGACGCGCTTGCCCCATCCCCCCTCGGTTCGGAGTGTGCGCGCGGTCACGTTCCCCCGCATCTTCGTCGTCACGAGCCCGTCCAGATCGAGTCCGATCCCGCGAACGTAATCGACAATCTCGCGTCTGGCTTCGCGTTCGAGCTGTTGAATCCCGTCGTCGCGAACGTGAACGTGATAGCCGCGACCGCCCGAGAACACGATCGTCAGGTCCTCGAACCCGAAGTCGTTCTCCAGGAAGTCAAGCAGCCGAAAGAGTGCATCCTTGCAGGCAGCGAGCATCTCGGCGTAGGTGGCCTGGGTGGGATCGACCGACGGCAGGTGGTCGGCGTCCAGATCGAAGACGACGTCCGACCCGCGCCAGTCCTTGGCGCTCATCGACCCGGCGCCGGGGTCCGTGTACCGGCCGGCCGAGAAGTAGACGTGCCGTGGTCGTTCCCTGGCGAGGAACGATTCGAGGTCGCCCATATCCAGCAGCGACTGGTGGCGAACCATCGTTTCGCCGGGGCTGTCGGTCCAGGGGATGTAGCCCCATTCGCGTTCGTGGGCGTCCGGCGGCGGCAGCGGTTCGGTCCGTCGATAGTAGTCGCCGAACCGACCCCGGAGATACGCGCGAGTTCGCTCCTCCATCGCTCCCGGGTTCGCGGAGGGGACGAAAATGATTGTCGGTCGGCCAAAGTCCCCGACAGGGAACGACAGCAGGTGCTGGGAGTCGTCAGTGTGGGATCTGCGTTCGCTTCAGCGAGTGAGAAGACCCTGCAACCGATCGATGACGCCGTCGTCGTCCCCGAGCGTGAGGTAGTAGGCGTCGCCACCGTCCTCGTAGTAGTTGTCGATCCGTCGTTTGATCTCGAAGCCGATGTGGCGATAGAACTGCATGGCGGACTGATTGGTCGTCCGTGCGTGACAGGAGACTGATTGGTGATCCTCGGCTGTCCGAGCGATGAGACGCTTGCCGAATCCTTCGTCACGATAGGTCGGATCGACCGCCAGAAAAAGAATGTACCCGTCTCGTCGAACGGCAGCGAACCCGATCAACTCCGAATCGTGTCCCCGGTCGTAGTAGACGTAGACCGTCGAGCGCCGGTAGGCGTTCTCGAAGAACCGGCGTCGTTGTCGCAGAATCCCTTCCTCGGCCCTGATGTGTTCTTTGAGATTCCACGCGGCGTCGACGAACTCGTCGTCGCCGCGTTCGACCCGTGTCGCTTCGACGGTGACGCTCACTGCTGTACAGTATGATCTTGATCCATTTAACTTTTAAGGGGATTTGGGCACGAGCGGCCGCACTCAGTCGGGCCGGCTGGCAACTGTCGGAGCGGGGACCCGATCCGGTCATACGGGCGGCACTGGTACACTCGATCTGCAGCCACAACGCTTTCAATCACTGCAACTGAGTGTTTTCGTATGTCTGAGCGAATCCAGCCGCCGCATGGGACAGACGTCCGCGAGCGGCTGAAACAGTCGCTGGTGACTGGATTGACGCTGACGGTACCGTTGTTGATCACGGTCGTCGTCGTGAGCTTCATCTGGGGGTTCATCTTCGGGGCGCTGCAACCGCTGACGGGGACGCTTCGGGACGTTCTGGGCCTCAGTGGGAAGACGCCACAGATACTCATTCAGATCATCTCCGTCGTCATCGTGTTGCTGTTTCTCGTGTTCATCGGCTTGCTCGCGGAGTCCTATTCCGGTGCGAAAGCACTCGAAGCGCGCTTCGACCGCGCGATGGGGACGATACCCGGTATCGGCAGCGTCTATCAGACGTTCAACGAGATGAGCGAACTGGTACTGGACGCCGACACGGAAAGCTTTCAGGAGATCAAGCTCGTGGAGTTTCCGACGGAAGGGTCCTACGCCACGGGGTTCGTGACGGCCGAGACGCCCGACCAGATCCAACAGGACACTGGCCACGAAGGGATGTTGACGATCTACGTGCCGCTGGCTCCGAACCCGCTCATGGGTGGGTACGTCCTCCACGTCGCACCGGATCGATGTATCGACGTCGACATGAGCGTCGAGGAGGGGCTCAAGGCGATCATGACTAGCGGCGTCGCCGTCGGTGATACCGCGACCGCCGACGTGGAGTCAATCGAGTACCCGGACAGCCTGCCGGACGGGATCGTCGGGACCGAGTGGCTCTCGGGGACGACGGCTGAGGACGAAGCACCTGGAGCGGAACCGTCCCGGACCGACGACGGCCGAGAGGACCAGCCGTGAGCTTCGACCTGCGGGATCACACGGCGGACGTGGCAGTCGAGTCCACGGGCGACACTATCGGTGACGTGTTTGGCGCGACAGCCGACGGCCTGGCCGCGGCGATGTGTGAAGACGTCCCCTCGAACGGCGACCGATTCGAGCTGTCCGTCACTGCTGAGAGTCGAGAGTCCGTCCTGTTCGATTATCTGGACGAACTCATCTACGAGCGCGACGTTCGAGGCGTCCTCCCGGTCGACAACCGGGCGACAGTCGACCACACCGGCGAGGAGTGGTCAGTCGAAGCCAGCGCACGGGGCGTCCCACTTGACACCATCACCGCCCGCGAGGTCAAGGCCGTCACGTATTCCGAGATGGCTCTCGAAGCAACTGACGACGGCTGGCACGCCTACGTCGTCTTCGATGTCTGATCGGAGCGATGCATGCCGGCTGTCCGTTGTTGATCGACGACTTGTCGGCATGAGACCGGTCGCCGTCGAAACCCATACCGCATCAGTTCCAGCACCGACAGGGAGACGACGAGGACGGCGAATTTTCCGGCGGCACTTCTCCCGGACGGGGGAAGAGCCAACCGATGGCGAGGATTATTAAACAGCGTGTATTTCTTTGGGCTCGGCGAAGACAACCTCGCCAAAGCCAAAATTAATGTGCGCCAGGCCCGTTTATCTGATGATGCGAAGGAGTACTCAAGACTGGTGGCCAAACCAGTTGGATCTGACAATTCTCGACCAGAACGCTCGCGACGTCAGTCCGTATGACGCGGACTTCGACTACGCCGAAGCGTTCGAAGAACTCGATCTCGAAGCGGTCAAGGAAGATCTCGAAGAGCTGATGACCGATTCGAAGGACTGGTGGCCGGCCGATTACGGCCATTATGGTCCCCTCTTCATCCGGATGGCCTGGCACAGTGCCGGGACGTACCGGACCACGGACGGCCGTGGTGGGGCCGCTGGCGGGAGACAGCGGTTCCCGCCGCTGGATAGCTGGCCGGACAACGCGAATCTCGACAAGGCGCGTCGACTCCTCTGGCCGATCAAGCAAAAGTACGGCCGGAAGCTCTCGTGGGCTGACCTGATCGTTCTGGCCGGCAACGTCGCCATGGAGTCGATGGGCTTCGAGACGTTCGGCTTCGCTGGCGGACGTGAAGACGACTTCGCCCCCGACGAGTCGGTCGACTGGGGGCCGGAAATGGAGATGGAATCCTCCGAACGCTTCGAGGACGGCGAACTCGAGAACCCCCTCGGCGCGACCGTCATGGGCCTCATCTACGTCAACCCGGAAGGCCCGGACGGCGAACCGGCCCCGGAAGCCTCGGCGGAGAACATTCGCGAGTCCTTCAGCCGGATGGCGATGAACGACGAGGAGACGGTCGCGCTCATCGCCGGCGGCCACACGTTCGGGAAAGTCCACGGTGCCGACTCCGGTGACCACCTCGGTCCCGAGCCCGCGGATGCCCCAATCGAGGAACAGGGCCTCGGCTGGGACAACGAGTACGGCTCGGGCAAGGGAGCGGACACTATCACCAGCGGGATCGAGGGGCCCTGGAACACCACGCCGACCGAGTGGGACATGGGCTACATCGACAACCTTCTCGAGTACCAGTGGTGGCCCGAGAAGGGCCCCGGCGGCGCGTGGCAGTGGACCACCCAGAACGGCGAACTCGACGAGTCCGCCCCCGGCGTCGAGGACCCCGACGACAAGGAGGACGTGATGATGCTCACGACCGACATCGCGCTGAAGCGCGATCCGGATTACCGGGAGATCCTCGAACGCTACCAGGACAACATGATGGAGTTCGGGATCAACTTCGCGAAGGCGTGGTACAAGCTGATCCACCGCGACATGGGTCCGCCCGAGCGTTTCCTCGGTCCGGAAGTACCCGACGAGACCGTGATCTGGCAGGATCCCCTGCCGGACGCCGACTACGATCTGGTCGGCGACAGCGAGGTCGCGGATCTCAAGGGGACGATCCTCGACTCGGATCTCTCCCGCTCCCAGCTGGTCAAGACCGCCTGGGCCGCTGCCTCGACGTACCGCGACAGCGACAAGCGGGGCGGTGCCAACGGTGCTCGGATCCGACTGGAACCCCAGAAGAGCTGGGCGGTCAACGAGCCCGACGAGCTGGAGACGGTCCTCTCGACGTACGAGGACATCCAGGCCGAGTTCAACGACTCCCGGTCCGACGACGTCCGTGTCTCGCTCGCGGACCTGATCGTCCTCGGTGGGAACGCGGCCGTCGAGCAGGCCGCTGCGGACGCCGGCTACGACGTGACGGTGCCCTTCGAGCCCGGCCGAACCGACGCCGAGCCCGAGCAGACTGACGTCGAGTCCTTCGAGGCGCTGAAGCCCGAAGCCGATGGCTTCCGCAACTACGTCGGCGAGGAGGCCGACCGCAAGCCCGAAGAGATCCTGGTGGACAACGCCGAGTTGTTGAACCTGACCGTCCCCGAGATGACGGTCCTCCTCGGCGGCATGCGCCAACTGGGCGCGACCCACGGCGACACCGAGAAGGGCGTTTTCACCGATCAGCCCGGCACGCTCACGAATGACTTCTTTGTGAACGTCCTCGACATGGACTACGAGTGGGAAGGGACCGACGACGAGAACGTCTACGAGATCCGTGACCGCGAGACGGGTGCGGTCGAGTGGACCGGCTCGCGTGTCGATCTCATCTTCGGGTCGAACGCCCGACTTCGTGCCGTCTCGCAGGCGTACGCCGCCGAGGACGGCGAGGAGCAGTTCGTCTCGGACTTCGTCGACACCTGGAGCAAGGTCATGCAACTCGATCGGTTCGATCTCGAATAACGGCCGTCTCGCCGCCGCGTTTCTGTCGATCCGACGCCGTCTCCCGCTTCGAACCTTACTTGCTGCCACAGGTTGTACCCACGTGTATGACTACCTACGACGCCGGTGAGTTTACCCTGGAGAAGGTACGGGAGTACGTCTGGGAGATGCCACAGGAGGGCGAGATGCGCGTTCCCGCGCGGGTCCTCGCCAGCGAGGAACTCCTCGACGAGATCAGCGACGATCTCTCCTTGCAGCAACTCAAGAACACCACCCACCTCCCCGGGATCCAGCAGTACGCCCTGGCGATGCCCGACGCCCACCAGGGGTATGGGTTCCCGGTCGGCGGCGTCGCCGGCATCGACGCCGAAACCGGCGTTATATCGCCTGGAGCGGTTGGTTACGATATTAATTGCGGCGTAAGGATGTTGAAAACTAACCTTACGTACAGCGACATTCAGGGTCGCGAAGAGCAACTCGTCGACGCGCTGTTCGAGGCGATCCCGAGCGGTCTGGGCGGCGGTGGTGTCGTCCAGACCGACGTCGACACACTGGAGGAAGTCCTCACACGCGGCGTCGAGTGGGCGCTCGACGAGGGCTACGCCGTCGAAGACGATCTCGCCCACTGCGAGGACGAGGGAGTCCGACCCGGGGCAGATCCCGACGCAGTCTCGAAGAAAGCAAAGGACAGGGGCCGCCAGCAACTCGGGAGCCTGGGCAGCGGGAATCACTTCCTGGAAGTCCAGCGCGTCACGGATGTCTATCGTGACGACGTCGCCGAATCTTTCGGTCTCAGCGAAGACCAGATCGTCGTCCTGATTCACTGTGGCTCACGCGGCCTGGGCCACCAGGTCTGTACCGACTACCTTCGGGAGATCGAACAGACCCATCAGGGACTCCTAGAGCAGTTGCCGGACAAGGAACTCGCGGCCGCGCCCGCCGGGAGCCATCTTGCCGAGGCGTACTACGGGGCGATGAACGCCGCGATCAACTTCGCGTGGGTCAACCGCCAGCTCATCATGCACCGAACCCGGGAAGTCTTCGCCGATGTTTTCGACCGCGACTGGCGCGATATGGAGATGGACCTGCTGTACGACGTTGCCCACAACATCGCCAAGAAGGAGATCCACACCATTGAGGGCGAGGACCGTGAACTCTTCGTCCACCGGAAGGGAGCGACGCGCGCGTTTCCCGCCGGTCACCCGGAAATCCCGGCCGCCTACCGCGACGTCGGCCAGCCGGTCATTATCCCCGGGAGCATGGGGGCCGGGAGTTACGTCCTCCGTGGCGGCGAGCATTCGATGGCGGAGACGTTCGGTTCGACGGCCCACGGCGCGGGCCGGCTCATGTCCCGGACGGAAGCCAAGAACACCTACTGGGGCGAGGATGTCCAGGACGACCTCCGCGATCAGGAGCAGATCTACGTCAAAGCCGAGAGCGGCGCGACCGTCGCCGAGGAGGCCCCGGGCGTCTACAAGGACGTCGACGAGGTCGTGCGCATCTCCGACGAACTCGGGATCGGCGATCGGGTCGCCCGGACGTTTCCGGTCTGTAATATCAAAGGGTGATCGCTGCCCGGCCTAGATGCCCGTGTCACCGTTCCAGCGTGAGAGGACGGTCGATTGGTTCAGTGTGGCGTTGTGGTAGATGATCTCGAGGCGGCTGCTCGAGCGGATCCGGTCCCCGTAGGCATTTTGTTCACTGACCGGGACCGTATCGCCCGGCGTCACCAGGGCCGATTCGTTTGATTCGGCCAGTGCAGCCCACGTGACGTTGTTGTTTGAACCCGAGATATAGAGATCACCGCTCCTGAATTCGTCTCCACGATCGTGCTCGATGATGAGAAAGCCACCCTGTTCGTTGAACGTGTACGTGAAGTTGGCCTGGGGTGGCCCGGATGTGTCGCCCACAAACAGGAACGCACTGATCCCCACTCCGGCCACGAGAATGAACGCGATGCCGACGAGCGTGACGACCGCAGTCATCTCCGAGATCCCGCGTTCGTCCCAACCCGTCGCAGTGGCCGGTTCCATCACAGGTTCCCTTGTACCCGTGGCGATAAAAAGACTGTTCGCCCTGCTTGCCAGATAGATGCCAGTGCCCCTTGCTCTCGATTCCAGTACCCGTCAACACAACCCTTTTCAGCTATCGGGGTGTCGATTTTCGCATGCAACCGGTGGCCGTCGGGTGGATCGACGTGCTTGGAGCCACGACCACCGAGGCCGCCAATCCGGTCCAGGCATTGGAGTGGGTCCCCGCGTGGATCCCCGACTGGACCCTCGACGTGGTTTCCGTCGTCATTGTCCTCGGACTTGCCTGGGCCGCTAGCCGATTCCTGATCGGATTGCTCGGTCGGCGCATCGCTCGCCGGTTTCGCCGCCCCAGTCTCACTCGGGCGTTCATCCGTGGGATTCGCGCGGGTGTGTTTGGCCTTGCACTGCTGGTGATTCTGCGTATCTTCGGATTAGAGCTTGGAGATATCGCGCTCTCGGTGACCGTGTTTTCGGCGGTGATCGGTGTCATCCTCGCGCCGATCGTTGGCAGTGTCATCAGCGGGATCTTCCTGCTGGCTGACCAGCCCTACGAGATCGGCGACATGGTTGAACTCGCCGACACGGGCCAGCGTGGATTCGTCGAGGACATCACACTACGCTATACCAAGATATTCACACTCGACAATACGTTTCTGGTCATCCCGAACGGCACGATTCGCGAACGTGACGTCATCAACTACTCCGCGGAAGACAGCCGGGTCCGGGAGTCTATCGACGTCGTCGTTACCTACGAGGGGGATCTCGAAACCGCTCGCGACCGGTTCATCCAGGCTGCCCGGTCGGTCGACGGTGTCATCGGCGGCGGCCCGGACATCCGGGTCGGAGCCGCACGGTATCCGGCGAGCCCAGTGTGTCATATCGGCGAGTTCGGCGATCACGGGATCCGACTGACCCTTCGGTACTGGATCGAGGTGCCTTATCGAATGCAGGCGATCAGGTCACAGATACAGACCGCGATCTGGGAGGCGATCGATGATCTGGATGTCGAGATCGCCTATCCCCACTCGCATCTGGTGTTTGATGATACGAGTGGCCAGTTGCGGGTCAGTCACGACGAAGGGGTCTCGGAGTCACCGGGAAGACAGTCCCCATCTAGGGACGCGGTTGTCGACGACGAACAGTACGAACATCGTGACCGCGCTGAGTGATTACTGTGCAGGCGTTTGCAGTTCGGTCGAAGTACGTTGATTGGCTAATCGACCGAGGCGGTGACGATTCGACAGTCGAGTTCGTTGCTCAGGTACGTCGAGACGTCGGGATCATCGATCAGTCGGCGGACCATCCGTCGCCAACGCCCCACCTGTTTCTTCCCGATCACGACCACGTCAGCCCCTTCGGCAGCGACTTCTTCGAGTATGGTCTCCTCGACGAGCAGCCCGGTCCGGATCGCATATCGCGTCCGTGACAGCTGACCGAACTCGGATTCGACCGCGGACTTGAGATCCGCCCGCGTGACGTGACCGTTATGTTGATAGAGATTGACGTGCAAGATCGTCAGATCCGCATCCTCCTCGTCGGCGACGTCGATTGCCCTCGCAAGCGTCGCTCGCGAGTGTTCGCTCAATGGAAACCTGACCGGAACCATCACCGTTGTCATCTGGAGTCTACTAGGTCTCCGGGACGCGTCAACGTTTCGTATCGGGACGTCTCTCGGCTCGATGCGTGGTTTCCTGTTATCTCATCCGCGCACTGAACCATGATCGTTGTATGGCATCTCTGAACCGTGATCGTTGTATGCCACGATCTCTCAGCACCGTCGGCAGAGTGCCGGGCAACAATTACAGGGAGGGAGGTCGTTTGGCTACTGTACGGGTGCGTGCTTCCCGGAGAGGCAACGTCCCCGCAACACCAACAGAGCAACATGGTATTCAAGAAAGTTACCCTCGTGGGAACGAGTCCGGACGGCTTCGATGCGGCCACAGACGATGCGATCGATCGAGCACAGGACACCTTAGAGAACGTCCAGTGGATCGAGGTCGACGAACTGGGCGTCGAAGTAGCGACCGCAGACGATCGCGAGTACCAGGCCGAAGTGACTGTGGCATTTGAACTTCAGGACTGAGCGACGTCGGTCGCTCTCGACCGACGTGGTGGTTTCTCGAACGTGATCGCTAGCGAAAGCCATATCCCCCGAGACACGAACGGAGAGGTATGAGCGCTCCGCCGGGGGAGTACTACACAGAGGAACGGTGGCAGAACTGGATACAGCGGATCGAATCGGAAGATATCGATCCGGAGCAGGAGGATTCGGCCCGCCTTCTGTTGAACCTCCAGGACGATACAGCGATCGCCGTCGCCAAGATCGTCACTGATTACGAGGACGGCGAACTCGAGGCCGAAGCGGCACTCGAAGAGCTCCAGGGCGTTCGCGAGATCGTCCTCGAGGAGGTGGACATCGCCGACGAGGAGAAGCTGATGGTCGTCGACGGCGTCCAGACCTCGCTTGTTTGTGTCTTTTTCGCCGCCGAGGAGTACGTCGCCGGCGGCGTCGCCGAGGCCCCGATCGCGGATCTCATCGCTGCGGCGAGCGAGGCCGAGTCCGAGGAGAACATGGACGCTGCGCTGGGGTACTGCGCTCAGGCTGGGACGCGGATCATCGCTGACGAGGCGGAACTCCCGAGAGACGTCGTCGACGACCTGGAGTTCGGACTGGTCGCTGAATGGGTCAACGGGTTAGACAGCCTGCAAACGGCGATGAGCGACCCGGAAGTCGTCGAAGAAGACGACGAGTGAGCGCGGGCAACCCAGGCACGTTCCGTTCGCCCCGGTGGAGCCGGCAGACAAACTTTTACCCGCGGGCGGCGTCGTTGCGGTAATGCCCTTCTGGGACGACGAACGCGGGCAGGCGATTCAGATCGGTGCTGTACTGCTGTTCGCGGTTCTCGTGATCTCGTTCTCGCTGTATCAGGCGTTCGTCGTCCCGAACCAGAACGAACAGATCGAACTGGACCACAACGTCGAGGTCCAACAACAGCTTCAAGATCTCCGAAACGCCATCGTCTCGATGCCAGGCCGCACGTCGGGCACAGGGACGACAGTTTCACTCGGGACATCGTATCCGGCGCGCGTGGTCGCTCTCAATCCCCCGCCGCCCTCTGGCCGACTGACGACAATCGGCACGACGGACCAGCAGGTGAATCTGACGATCACGAACGCGACCGCGGTCGGGGAGACCGGTGATCTCTGGAACGGTTCGACGCGGCCGTACAACACGGGCGGGATCGCTTACGAGCCGAACTACAACGAGTATCGGGATCCACCGACGACGATCTACGAGAACACGCTGCTGTACAATACGTTCCGTGGCGGGAATCTGACGCTGGCTGGTCAGTCACTCATCTCCGGGGACCGAATCTCGTTGGTCACGCTCAACGGGTCGTTGAGTCGGTCGAGTAGCGGCTCGACGACCGTCGATACTCAGCCGATCAGCAGTTCAGACCGGACAATACTGGTCACGGGCAACGCCACGTCGCCGATCACGCTCAATTTGACGACTCGGCTTTCCGCCAGTCGGTGGACGACACTGCTTGACGACGAGGCCAACGTGGATACTGTCGCGCCCGCGCCGAATGCTGCTGTGCCTGACCCGTTTACCCGCGTGCAGATCACGCTGGATCCGGGCCAATATCGTTTGCAGATGGCGAAAGTCGGCGTCGGAACGGGCACGAGTGAGGAGTCGGCGAGCTATCTGACGGACATCTCCGGTAATGGGACGACGATCACGCGTGGCGACAGTCAAGACATCACCCTCGAAGTACGCGACGCGTACAACAATCCGCTGTCGGGTGTCTTGGTGAACGGAACCGTCCCGGGGAGCAACGCCGGGCAGTTGGACCAGGACAACGAAACGACAGACAACGACGGCCAGGTGACGTTTCAGTACAATACGACGGCTGCGACCAGCACGGACACGCACGAGATCCGCTTCAGTCTGCGAGACATCGACAGTGGCTACGGCAGGACGGGGGTTCAGAACGTCTCGGCGTACGTGACCGTCGAAGAACCACCGCAGACCGGCAGTGGCGGCGGTAGCGGTCCGTTCAACGTGTCGTGGGCGGACCCGAGTGCGATGTCCGCAAACAGCGGCGACGACATCTCCGGCTCGGACGGCGAATACACGTGGGACGTCGGTGCCAGCGACGACAATTCACTCCAGCTCAATGCGACGACGAGCCCAGCTTACGAAGGCGTGGATATGGATTTCGCCGTGAACAACAGCACTGTCGGAACAGTCTCTCCGGGGAGCGACCAAACGGATTCACGGGGAGTCGCCGTGACTGATCTTACAGTTACGACCAACGGGACCCTTAACCTCTCTGCCGCTGGTGGGGCAGCTGGGGACACGATCACGATTGAAGTGACAAATATCACAGCCTCCACACTGGGAGCGCTAGTTGAGGATTACTCGAACGAGAACCAGGATCAAGGCAACTACCTTGTTTCATACGAACTGCTGGACCCGCCGGGTGACTTCCAGAAGGTCGGTGTCCATTTCATCGACACAAACAATGCTGGGAATACGACCTGGCTAAATTCGACGAGTGAAGCCGGCACCTTGACGCTTGAGGACGGAAATGCCGCCCTTGCCGATTTCGACATCGAAGTGACCGCGTATAGGACGGACGGCACTTCCATTGATACGTGGTCTGTCAGTGACACGGCCGATGGGGTTAATCCGGGCAACAACGTCGATCTCGGTGATGGAACGAGTCCCACATTCAGCAGTTACACAATCGAGGATAAATCCAGCAACGGTAATGGTCATCGTTATCGTATTGACTATACAGCGACCGCGAGTGGCTTCGATCGCGTGGGGGGATATCTGGTCGCTCAGAACCCGAATAGCGGTCAGGATTCCCGGACGTCCACACAAACTTCTCAAACCAATTGGGAACTCTCGACTTACGGGTTCGACAATAACAGCCCCCGTCAGATGAAAACGACGTTGCTGTTGTTCGACAATCGTGGCGTCGTTGTTGACCGTGTCGTGTGGATCGACGGGTCAGATGGATCTGGGACAACGAGTGGATGAATAGTACAACTTCCGTCACACGCGCGCCGGTAACCACTC
>ENA-ORCR01000438-ORCR01000438.1-marine-metagenome-genome-assembly--contig:-NODE-438-length-23748-cov-7.085548_pt1 | contig 23748 bp, 16 predicted proteins | sample MGYA00237782_ERZ508514 | MGnify/ENA primary metagenome ERZ508514 (study PRJEB26185, sample SAMN06268960) | marine metagenome | isolation source: Eden Landing Ponds, San Francisco, CA, USA | place...
CGTCGACGTCCCGACAGCGGCCGTCGCGGAGGTACCCGGTCGTCGGCTCGCCGCCGCAGGGCGCCAGCTCGCCGCCGAACACGTTGCGGTCGGTCTCGCCGCCGTCGATCTCGTCGATGGACACGTCCACCGTTCCGGGCCTGTGGAACTTATCGATGACGCCGGGGGTGCCGCCCGCGTCCCGAACGCGCGTTCCCGCCGGCGCCCCCGCCGCCGACCGTCCCGTGGCGGATCGGTGCGTCTATCTGACGGCCCGTTGCAATCGGTGGCATGGCTGAACGCTGGCTGTACGGCTGGGGGCTCGGGTCAGTCGCGTTCGGCGGCGCCTCGCTCGTCGTCCCGCTGTACGTCGTCGAACTCGGCGGCGGGCCGGTCGTGCTCGGCGTGCTCGCCGCGGTCGCCGCCGTCGTCGGGGTCCCGGCCGCGCTGGGCGCCGGACGGATCGCCGACCTGACCGGGAAGCGCCGCCCGATCGTGCTCGCGATGCTGGCGCTCACCGCCGCCGGCATCGCCGTGGTCCCGCTCACCGACCGGGTGACGCCGGTGATCGTCGCGAACGGGGCGATCTGGTTCGCGTTCGCGGCGGCCACGCCCGTCCTGACGCTGCTCGCGGTCGCCGACGTCCCGGAGAGCGCCTGGAGCGAACGGATAGCGCTGTTGAACCAGTACCAGGGCGTCGGCTGGGCGCTGGGGCTGTTGCTCGGCGCGGTCTGGACGGGCGTCGGCGGGCGGTTCCTCTCGACCGCGGCCGTGATCCGGTGGCTGTTCGTCCCGCTCGCGGCCGCCGCCGCGCTCGGGTTCGGCCTCGGCGTCCGGACGCTGCCCGCGGACCCGGGATCCGGTGGCGACCGGCGAGCGTCCGGGAGTCGCCTCCGGCGCGCCATCCGCGCGGCCGACCGGTTCAGCGTCCGGACCGCCGCGTTCCCGTTCACCGTGGGGCGGACCGACTTCCGCGGGCTCCACCCCCGCCGATTCGTCGAGCGGTTCACGCCGGCCCTCGCGCTGTACTTCGCCGCCGTGTTCTGTTTCTTCGCCGGGTTCGCCGTCTTCTTCGCGCCGCTGCCGGCGTTCCTGACCGCGGTCGGCTTCGGCTCCGACGGCGTGTTCGCGCTGTACCTGATAAACGGCCTCGCCGCGGCCGCCTTCTTCGGCGCCGCCGGCCGGCTGACCGCCGACCGCGACGCCGCGTCCGCCCCGTGGCCGGTCGATCCACTGTCCGCGTCTCGACCGGTGAGCCGGGGCCACCGCCGCCGCGACATATCTTCACGGAAGCTACCACGCCACTCGTGAACATAATGTACTACCATAATAATCTTCCTGTTAAAATCCGGTATTCCTGGCGGATGAAAAAGTAACTATATAAATCAACCGGCTGCGGACACGATTGTACTACTTGAACGTCCGTGATTGTTATGAGTAGAGCGACAAAGGAGATAAAGTAAAGTGGGCGGGGTCCGACCGGACCGATATGGACCAACAGGTAGACGTCGTCGTCGTCGGCGGGGGATCGACGGGGTGCGGCGTCGTCAGGGACCTCGCGCGGCGGGGGCTCGACGCGGTGCTCGTCGAGAAGGGGAACCTGACGCACGGGACGACGGGACGAATGCACGGGCTCTTACACAGCGGGGGGCGGTACGCGGTCTCCGACCAGAAGAGCGCGCGCGAGTGCATCGAGGAGAACATGGTGCTTCGCGACATCGCGGGCCACTGCGTCGAGGAGACCGGCGGGCTGTTCGTCAAGCGCCCCGAGGACTCCGAGGAGTACTTCCAGGAAAAGCTGGAGGGCTGCCGCGCGTGCGACATCCCCGTCGAGGTGCTCGACGGCGAGGAGGCCCGCCGCCGCGAGCCCTACCTCGCGCGCGACGTCGAGAAGGCGATCGCGCTCCCGGACGGCGCCGTCGACCCCTTCCGGCTCTGCGTCGCGAACGCGGCCGACGCCCGCGAGCACGGCGCCCGGATCGAGACGCACGCGCCGGTGACCGACGTGCTCGTCGAGGGCGGCGAGATCGTCGGCGTCGAGGTCGAACACGAGACCGGCCCCGGCAAGCGCGTCCACCGCGAGCCCGGGTCGACCGAAGAGATTCGCGCGCGCCACGTCGTCAACGCGACGGGCGCGTGGGCCGGCAACGTCGGCGAGATGGCCGGCGTCGACGTCGAGGTGCGCCCGTCCAAGGGCGTGATGACGGTGATGAACACCCGGCAGGTCGACACCGTGATCAACCGCTGTCGGCCGAAGGGCGACGCCGACATCATCGTCCCCCACGAGACCGCCTGCATCCTCGGCACGACCGACGAAGAGGTCGACGACCCCGAGGACTACCCCGAGGAGGAGTGGGAGGTCGACCTGATGATCGAGACGCTCTCGGAGCTGGTGCCCGCGCTGAAGGACGCCCGGACGCTCCGGTCGTTCTGGGGCGTTCGTCCCCTGTACGAACCGCCGGGGACCGGAACCGAGGACCCGACCGACATCACGCGCGACTACTTCCTCCTCGACCACGGCGACCGCGACGACCTCCCCGGGATGACGACTATCGTCGGCGGGAAGCTCACCACCTACCGGATGATGGCCGAGTCGATCTCCGACCACGTCTGTGACACCCTCGGCCACGAGGCGACCTGCGACACCGCCGACGCGCCCCTGCCCGGCTCGGAGAGCGAGGCGCGCATGCGGGAGCTCATGGACGAGTTCGGGATCCGATCGCCCGTCGCGCGGCGCTCGGGACAGCGGCTCGGCTCGCGCGCCGACGACGTGCTCGGCGACTACGACCCGAACCCCGTCGTCTGCGAGTGCGAGGGCGTCACGCGCGCCGAGGTGCAGGACGCCATCGGCGACGCGGGCAGCGACCTCAACGCGGTCCGGCTCCGCACCCGCGCCTCGATGGGCAACTGCCAGGGCGGGTTCTGCTCGCACCGTATCGCGGCCGAACTCGCGCAGGAGTACCCGGAGCCGGTCGTCCGCGACGCGGAAGACGAGCTGTACCAGGAGCGCTGGAAGGGCCAGCGCCACGCGCTGTGGGGGCGACAGCTCTCGCAGGCGATGCTGAACCACCTGCTGCACGCGACGACGATGAACCGCGACGGCGACCCGGCGAGCCTCGACGGCGAGGTCGACTTCGGGGCGTTCGACGCGGGGGCGGGAGGGGCCGAGACGGACGCCATCGACGGTGGCGATGCCGAAACGGCTGCGACCGACGGCGGTCGCGCAGCGGACGACGCGACCGCAGACGGCAATCGCCCAACGGACGACGCGACCGCAGATGGAGGGATCGATGGCGATCGATAGCGACGTGCTCGTCGTCGGCGGCGGGCTGGCGGCGATCACCTCGGCGATCGCGGCGGCCCGCGAGGGCGCCGACGTGCGCTTGATCTCCCACAAGTCGAGCACGCTCCGGCAGGCCTCCGGGCTCATCGACGCGCTCGGGTACGTCCCGGCGACCGAGCCCGCGAAACCCCTTCGCGAGGGCCCGCCTACGGCGGGCCGCGAACTCGATCGCGACGAGTGGCCCGATCCGGAGGGACCGCTCGCCGACCCCTTCGAGGCGGTCGACCGGCTCCCCGACGCTCACCCCTACCGGATCCTCGGCGCCGACGCGCTCCGCGAGGGGTTGGCCCTGTTCGACGACCTCGTGGGCGACGCGTACCGCGGCAGTCACACCGACAGCAACGCGCTCCTTCCGACGTTCGGCGGGAGCGTGAAGCCGACCGCGCGCTACCCGGCGGCCGCCGAGGCCGGAATCGCGAGCGACGACCGGCCCGCGCTCATCGTCGGGTTCCGGTCGCTCACCGAGTACGACGCGCGCGCCTTCGCGGGGCGACTGGAGGCCGCCGGCGTCCCCTTCGACGTCGCCGGCGCGGAGGTCGAGTTCGCCGAGGCGTTCCGCGCGGACACGAAGGTCACGCGGCTCGCGAAGGCCCTGGACCACGACGAGGAGATTGACGGCGTTTCGGCCCGCGAGGCGCTGGCGAAGGCGGTCGCGCCGCACCTCCACGACGTGGTCGACGAGGCGGGCGGCGTCGACCGCGTCGAGCGCGTCGGCTTCCCGGCGTTCCTCGGCGATCAGGCGGGCGACGAGGTCCGCGACGAACTCGCCGACCGGCTCGGCGCCGACGTCTTCGAGATCCCGATGGGGCCGCCGAGCCTCCCGGGGCTCAGGCTGGAGGACCGGCTGTACGACGCGCTCGACGCCGAGGGCGTCCGGTTCGAGACCGGGAACCCCGTCGTCGGAATCGAGACCGAGGCGGACGGTCGGGTCGAGACGGTCGCGGTCGACCGGAAGGGGAGAGAGACCCCCTACGGCGCCGACGCGTTCGTGCTCGCGACCGGCGGACTCGTCGGGAAGGGGCTCGACTCGGACCGCGAGGGCGTCCGAGAGCCCGCGTTCGGACTCCACGTCGAGCAGCCGGCGGACCGCTACGAGTGGTTCGTCGACGACGCGTTCGGCGACCAGCCCTACGCGCGCTTCGGCGTGCGGATCGGCGAGGACGGGCGCGCGCTCGACGCGGCGGGGGAAGCGGCGTACGAGAACGTCTTCGCGGCCGGCGGGGTCATCGGTGGCGCGGACGTCGCGCGGGAGAAGTCCGCGAGCGGGGTGTCGCTCGCGACCGGAATCGTGGCGGGACGAGAGGCGGCGACGGAGGCAACCCAATGACACGAGACACAGCGGACGGCGACGCGGAGGGCGTGAACGAACTGGACGAAACGGACGAAACGGATAGGGAGCGCAACGACGAGAGCGACCCGACGGCAAGCCCCGGCGTCCCGGAGGCGGGGCGCGACGAGCAGCCGTCGATCTTCGTCCCCGACGACGGGGAAACGGAGGGAGATGCTGTCACCGACGCCACCGCTGCGACCACCACTACCGCCACCGCTACCACCGCCGCCACCGACGGCGGCGTCGAGAGCGCGACGGGCGGGAGCGACTCGACCGACCTCGATCCGGACGCGTACGACCCGGTCGACGTGTTCCCGGGCGGCGACCTCGATCTGCGGGAGGGCGCCGACTCGTGTTATAAATGCACGAGCTGTGACACCTCCTGTCCGGTGGCCGAGGTCGACGAGGAGTTCCCGGGGCCGAAGTTCCAGGGACCGGAGCAGTGGCGGCTCAAGCGCAAGGACGACCACGACATCGACGAGTCGATCACCTCCTGTTCGAACTGCATGCGCTGTGACGACGCGTGTCCCTCCTCGGTGCCGCTCTCGCAGATGCACAACGAGGCGCGCGGCCAGTTCGTCGAGGAACAGATGGAGAAGCTCTCCCGGGAGTATATCCGGAACCGGATCCTCTCGAACTACCGCTTCTTCGCGTCCATCGCGAGCAAAGTGCCGCGGCTGGCCAACGCCGCGACGAAGATTCCCGGCGCGATGAAGCTCGGCGAGAAGGTGCTCGGGATCGCGGGCGACCGCGAGTTCCCCGACTTCGCAACCCAGACGTTCCGCGAGTGGTGGAAGGCCCGCGGCGGCGCGCAGGTCGAGAACCCCGACAAGCGCGTGGCCTACTTCCACGGCTGTTACTCCAACTACAACACGCCGGAGGTCGGCAAGGCGATGGTGCGGGTGTACGAGCACTTCGGCTACGAGGTGATGGTGCCCCCGCAGAAGTGCTCGGGCACGCCGATGTTCGCGAACGGGATGCTGAAGGACGCGCGCCGGCACGCTGAGACGAACGTCGAGAACCTCGTCGAGGCCATCGGCGAGGGCGCCGACGTGATCGCCTCCTGTACCTCCTGCTCGCTGTCGCTGCGTCAGGAGTACCCGGAGCTGTTCGACATCCACGGGATCGAGGACGTCTCCGAGCACACCTACGAGGCGCTGGAGTACCTCCGGATCAACGAGGACCTGGAGGGCGAACTGGCGGGCACGAAGCTCGCGGACGAGCAGGCGTTCGCCTACCACGCGCCGTGTCACGCGCGCAATCAGGGGCTCTCCCGGCAGGCCGTCGAGACGTTCCGCGACGTCGACGGCGTGACCATGGAGGACGTCGGCGACTCCTGTTCGGGTATCTCGGGGACGTACGGCTGGAAGGAGGAGAAGTACGAGAAGTCGATGGAGATCGGCGCGGAGATGTTCGAACACATGGAGGACGCCGAGGGCGACGTGGGGATGACCGAGTGCCCGACTTGCGCGATGCAGATGGAGCACGGCACCGGCTACGAGGTCGAACACCCGCTCCAGCTACTCGAGGACGCGGTCGGCGCGTAACGTCGCTCGACTGCGATCCGATCCCCGTTCGGAATGATCCCGTTTTTCACACGAGATAACCGCGAAGCAACGTTTATCGTCGAACTCCGCTCAGTCCGAGAACGTGACGCTCGCGCAATTCCTCGACCGGTTCGACGGCGCCGATCGGTCCATCGTCGTCGTCAACCGCACCGACCCGGACCCCGTGTTGAACATGCTTCGGGACACGTTCGGGGACGGTGCGGTGAACGTGGTCGACGGAGCGGCAGCGACGAGCGAACGACTGCCGAGCAACCGGGATCGCGGCGACGCGAACCCCCGGGACTCTCGCGGCGGGCTCACCACGCGGGAGTTCACGACGGACCGGATCGTCGATCGGAACGGGGAGGGGATCGGACCTCACAACTCCGGAACGTCAGAGCCCGGCGATCTGGGACCGGTGATCAACGTCGACGCTCTCCGACGACACGACGACGTGCCCTTCGACGGGGACGACCCCGAGGAGTTGGAGAACCTCGCGCTGCTCGTCGAGGACGACGAGGTGATCGCGGGGTCGACGCTCGGCGAACTCGGCGACGCGGTGCTGTTCGTGAACTCGGACCTGTACATCACCGGGAGTCGGACCCTCGAAGACATCGACCTCCCGTCGGTGATCGGCGGGCTCGCCGACACGACGTTCTCGCTGCGCGGGTACCCCGAGTCGAACCGACAGAAGCTCCTCCTCATCACCATCTCGCGGTTCATCGAGCGGGCCGCCTGGATGGCCGGCGACGGGACGCTCCGGTCGTCGTTCCAGCGGCTCTCGCGGCTCGACGACGAGGTCGGCACGCGGCGGGTGTACGAGCGCGTCTCCTCGGCGGGCGTCGACACGCACCTCTACGGGATCCCTGACGACCTCCCGCGCGAGCTCGACGCCGTGATCCACGGCGGCGACACGCAGGACTTCACCGACAGCTGGTTCGTGGTGTACCGTCCCCCGGAGGGGCCTCATTCGGTCGACGCCGACCCCGGAAGCGATCTCAAACAGGGGATCGAAAACGGGGTGGGCCTCCTCGCGGTCGAGACCGAATCGCGGGTCTGGCGCGGGCTCTGGACGTTCGACGCAGATCGAGTCCGATCGGTGAACCGCTATATCGAGCGGAACCTGTGACGCCGGGCGTCGAGGTGCGAATCGTCGAGACCGACGGCGGTCGCTTATAAACGACCAGGGAGAGCCGTCTCCTCGCGGGTCAGTGGGTTGGTGGAGGACCCCGCCGCGGTGTCTGCGACGGATAACGCGACGAGGTGGCCACGAGTCAGGCCGAAGGGATCCGGATCAGTATTATGTGTGTTCGTCACCACCTCGGCACGTGCAACGACGTCGATTTCTCGGGCGCGTCGGCGCGGCAGGCGCAGTCGGGACCGCCGGCTGCGGGTTCCGTGGCGGCGCGGATCGCGCGGATTCCGCCGGGGAGCCGCCGCGTCGGGTCCGGATCGGAGAGGGAGGGTTCGAGGTCGCAGTCGGCGACGACCCGTTCTCCGCTCTCGGCGTGCGCGGCGTCAACCTGGGGATGACCAACCCCGGGCACTTCCCCGGCGAGGCGGCGATCACCCGCGACGAGTACGACCGCTGGCTCGCGGCCATGGGCGATCTACACATCAACGTCGTCCGGGTGTACACGGTTCATCCGCCCGCGTTCTACCGGGCGCTCGCGGCGTACAACCGCGCGCACGCGGAGCCGATCTACGTCCTCCACGGCAACTGGATCGGGGAGGAGACCCTCCGAGAGGCGGGCGACGCCACCTCGGTGTCGGCCGCGTTCGACCGCTCGTTTCGGCAGGTGATCGACGCGGTCCACGGCGCGACGACGATCGAACCGGAGCCCGGCCACGCGAGCGGGACGTACGACGCCGACGTGAGCGACTACGTCCTCGGGTATATCGTCGGCATCGAGTGGCCGCCCGCGGTCGTCAGCGAAACGGACCGGCTCCACGAGTCGGACGGCTACGACGGGGAGTTCCTCGCCGCGCCGGACGCCTCTCCATTCGAGGAGTGGCTCGCGGCGCGGCTCGACGCGGGCGTCGCCTACGAGACCGCCGAGTACGATGCGCAGCGACCGACGGCGTTCACGAATTGGGTGACGACCGATCCCCTCTCTCACCCCTACGAGCCGTTCGCGAACGAGGACGCCGTCTCCGTCGATCCCGACGCGATCACCGCGACGGACGCGTACGACGCCGGGACGTTCGCGGCGTACCACGTCTACCCGTACTACCCGCCCCTCCTGAACGAGACGCCGGCCTACGCGAACTACACCGACCACCGCGGCGAACCGAACAGCTACGCGGGGTACCTGAACGACCTCGTCGATGCGACCGACCATCCGCTCCTCGTCGCGGAGTTCGGCGTGCCGTCCTCGCGCGGGATCGCCCAGCGGGACGTCCACGGCCGCGATCAGGGACGGCACACCGAATCCGAACAGGGGGCGATCCTCGCCGCGATGTACGAGGACATTCGCGAGGCGGACACCGCCGGCGGGGTCGTCTTCAGCTGGCACGACGAGTGGTTCAAGCGGACGTGGAACCTCGCGCCCTTTTCCGACCCGAACCGCCGACCGTACTGGTCGAACGTCCAGACGCCGGAACAGCGGTTCGGACTGCTCGGCTTCGACCCGGCGGGCGCCGTCCCGCTCGACGGGTCGGGCGACGCGTGGACCGATGCCGCCGTCGCGACGCCCGACGCCGACCCGATCCGGATCGGCGACGACGCGGCCGGCGCCCGCGAACTGACCGCGGTGCGGGTCACGAGCGACGCGGCGTATCTCTCCGTTCGGCTCGAACTCGCCGACCTCGGCGCGGGCGTCGACTGGAACGCCGCGAACTACCTCCTCGCGATCGGCCTCACCGATCGCGGCGAGCGGGCCCTCCCGCACGACCTCTCGGCGACGGCACCCGCCGACTTCGTCGTCCGGCTCGGTGGCCCCAACGCGTCTCGCGTGACCGTCGACCCTCGCTACGACGCCTTCGCGTACGAGTACGGGGCCGAGGCCGGACTCGATCTCGACCGCTACCGCGATCCCGACCCCGGCGTGTTCACGCCGCTTCGAATGGTGATCAACCGCGGGTACACCGTTCCGGTGACGGGCGAGCGCGTCCCGTTCGAATCGGTCGAAACGGGGCGGCTCCGCTACGGCAACGGCAACCCGGACTCCCCGGCATACGACTCGCTGGCGGACGTCCACGTGTCGCCGTCGACCGACGCGATCGAGGTCCGGCTCCCGTGGCTGCTTCTGAACGTCGCCGACCCGAGCAGGCGACGGCGGCTCGGCGACTTCTGGAACGACGGCCTCGGCGCGTACGAGTCGTTCGAGGGCATCGACGTCGCCGCGGCTTCGTACGTCCCCGCCGACTCGGAGGGCACGGCGACTCCCGTCGAAGCCGAGACGAACGTCACGCATGCGGTTCCCGGCGTCGATGACGGAGGGCTACAACCCCTCCGGTTCGTTCCGCCGACGTGGGACCGGCCGGCGTACACGGAGCGCCTCAAGGCGTCCGCCGATGCGGTCGGTGCGGTCTTCGAGCGGTACGCGCAGGGAGACCGGTAGGAACGAACGCCCCGTTGGACAGGCTCCTCCCGAACCCGCCCATCCCCGGACCCGCCCATCCCCGGACCCGCCCATCTCCGGACCCGCCCATCTCCGGACCCGCCCATCTCCGGACCCGCCTGTCCTCAGTCCGAGATCCGGTCGCGAGTGACCGCCTCGTCGAGCCCGGTCGTCTCGCCCGCGCCCAGTTTGACGCCGGCGTTCAGCGACGTGTTGATCCCGGTCTTCGCGCCGTCGCCGACGATCGCGCCGAGCTTTCGGCGGCCGGTGTCGACGCGCTCGCCTTTGACCGTCAGCCGCACGTTCTCACCGTCGTGTCGGAGGTTGGCGACGTTCGTGCCCGCGCCAAAGTTCACGTCGCGGCCGAGCACCGAGTCGCCGACGTACGAGAGGTGGCCGACCGACGCGTCGGCCATGAGCACCGAGTTCTTCACCTCGACCGAGTGGCCGACGTGCGCGTCCGGGCCGATCACGGTCGACCCGCGGACGTACGCGTTCGGACCCACGTCGGCGCCCTCGCAGATCATCGCCGGCCCCTCGACGTACGCCCCGGACCGGACCCGGGCGCCCTCCTCGACGACGACCGGTCCGTGCAGGTGCACGCCGTCCTCGACGGTCCCGGCGGGCGACTCGACCGACTCGGCCGACTCGTCCAACTCTGCGAGCGCCAGTTCGTTGGCCTCCAGCAGCTCCCACGGTCGCCCCACGTCGAGCCACGTGCCCTCGTAGGGCGCCACTTCGATCCGGTGGCCGTCGTCGAGCAGGAGGTCGATGGTCGTCGTGATCTCGTACTCGCCGCGCTCGCTCTTGGGCGTTCTGTCGATGTACTCGAACACCTCCGGTTCGAACGCGTAGCAGCCGACGTTCGCGAGGTTCGTCGGCGGGTCCTCGGGCTTCTCGACGATCGCTGCGAGCGAGCCGTCCTCGGCGGTCGAGAGCACGCCGTACGCCCGCGGGTCCGCGACCTCGGTCGCCGCGACCGCCGTCCCGTCGGCCTCGGCGAGCGCGCGCGGGAGCGACGCGTCAACGACCAGGTCGCCGTTGAGCACGAGGAAATCGTCGTCGACGACGGGTTCGACCTGCGCCACGGCGTGCGCCGTCCCCAGCGCCTCCGCCTGCTCGACGAAGTGGACCGGATGCCCCCGGTACGACTCGCCGATCGCCTCGCGGATCGCGTCGCCGCGATACCCGGTCACGACCACGAACTCGTCGACGACGTCGGCGGCGGCGTCGAACGCGCGTTCGAGCAGCGATCGATCACCGACCGGGAGGAGCGGTTTCGGTCGTCGATCCGTCAACGGTCGCATGCGGGTCCCGCGACCGGCCGCGAGCACGACTCCGTACATATTGGAGGTGACGTAAGGGCGGGGTTTATCCGCTGTGGTTGTGGTGGGTCCCAATTGCGCGGGCCCGAGTGAATCAAGGGGCGTTCACGCCCCGCGGCGACAACTAGTCACACGCCCCAGACGACGGCGATACCCGCCGTCGCGACGACGGCGAGCAGCAACTGGAGCGGGCCGCCGACGCGCAGGAAGTCGGTGAACTCGTAGCCGCCGGGGCCGTACACCATGAGGTTCGTCTGGTAGCCGACCGGTGTCATGAACGACGTCGCGGATGCGAACATCACCGCCAGGAGGAACGCGAACTCGTTGGCGCCCAACTGCGCGGCCGCGTTGACGCCGACCGGGATCATCAGCACCGCCGTCGCCACCGGCGTGATGACGCTCGCCAGCACGCCGGCGACGGCGTACAGGAGGAACATGACGCCCACTGCCGGGAGGTACTCGTCGGTCGCGACGAGGAAGTCGGAGACGAGGGCCGCGCCGCCCGTGGACTCCAACGCGATCCCGAGCGGGATGACCCCCGCCAAGAGGAAGATGACGTTCCACGAGACGGCGTCGTAGGCGTCGGCGGTCGTCAGACAGCCGGTGACCACCATCGCGACGACGCCGGCCAGGGCCGCGATCACGATCGGGAGGACGTCGAGGGCGGCGAGCGCGACGACGCCGACGAGGACCCCGACGGCGATCGGCGTCTTCGGCGAGAGCGGCGCGACCTCGTCGATGTCGGCGTCGGCCAACCGGTCGAGGGCGCGCTCGTCGGCGACGACGAGGTCGCCGGTGTCCGTGAAGTATCGGACCGACGCCGGCGTCGTCCGCACCAACAGCAGATCGCCCGCCGCCAGCGTTCGATCGGCGAGATCCGTCCGGAACAGGTCGCCGCCGCGGCGCACGGCGAGGACGCTCGTCTCGTGGAACTCGTGGAGCCCGGTCTCGGCGACGGTCTCACCGACGAACGGCGACTGGTCGGGGACCACCGCCTTCGCGAGCATCCCGTCGGTGTCGGCCGACTCGAACGTCTCCTCGGTCACCGCCTCTCGGGCCCGTCGTCCGAGTTTCGCCGCCTCGCGGAACCGGGTGACGTCCCGGAGGTGGCCGTGGACGATCACCCCGTCGCCCGCCTCGATGACCCGGTCGGAGTGCGGCCCGGCGTACGCCTCGCCGTCGCGGCGAATCTGCAGGATGCGGACCTCCGGGTTCGCGTCGTCGAACGCTTCCACGGACTGGCCGACCGCGGTCGATCCGGGTCGGACGTACAGGTGCGTGAGGTAGTCGTCGAGGTCGAACTCGTCGACCGGATCGCTGTCCACCGGGACGCGAGCCGGGGTGAGCCGCCAGCCGACGGTCAGCAGGTACGCGAGGCCGACGGCGAGCAGGACGGCGCCGAGCCCCGTGAACTCGAACATCCCGATCCCGTCGCGGCCGTCGATGAGGAGGCGCGCGAAGTCGCTGGCGAGGATGTTCGTCGACGTGCCGATGAGGGTGAGCGTCCCGCCGAGGATGGCAGCGTACGACAGCGGGAGGAGGAGTTTCGAGGGGCTCATCTTCGAGTTCTCGGCGAGCCCGGTCACCATCGGGATGAAGACGGCGACGACCGGGGTGTTGTTCACGAACCCCGCGATGGGGCCGGTCGTGCAGACGGTGGCGACGAGCGCGCGGAACTCTCGCCCGGCGGTGAACCCGGCGAGATACACGCCGAGCCGCTCGACGACCCCCGTGTTCTGGACGCCCGCGCTGAGCATGTACATCGCGATGATAGTGACCGTCGCGGGGTTCGCGAACCCGGATATCGCGGCTCGCGAGCCGACGCCGGTCCACGGTTCGAGGACGACGAGCGCGGCGACGACGCTGATCGCGGTGACGTCGTTGGGGACGACCTCGGTGATGAACGCCACCAGCACGACGAGGATGAGCAGGAAGACGACGGCGGCGCCCGACGCCTCGACGATCGTCATACGCGGACGACTCGCGTCGGCGGCTTCACTGTTCGCATGACCCCGCTCCCGGTCTGGCGGCAGAAACCGAAGCGGTAATCCCCGTTCTCCGACGACACACGCTCATGCAGGACAAGCGCGTCCTCGTCACGGGCGGCGCGGGCTTCATCGGCTCGAACCTCGCGAACCGCCTCGCCGCGGACAACGACGTGATCGCGGTCGACGACACGTATCTCGGGACGGCCGAGAACCTCGATCCGGCGGTCGAGTTCGTCGAGGCCTCGGTGCTCGACGACGACTACCCCGCCGACGTCGACGTCCTCTTTCACTTCGCCGCGCTCTCCTCGCGGAACATGCACGAGCGCGATCCCCAACGCGGCTGCCGCGTCAACGTCGAGGGGTTCGTCAACGCCGTCGAGCGCGCCCGGAACGGGGGCTGTGACACCGTCGTCTACGCCTCGACCTCGTCGATATACGGGAGCCGCACCGAGCCCTCGCCCGTCGACATGGACGTGGAGGCGCGCACCGCCTACGAGGCCTCCAAACTCGCGCGCGAGCGCTACGCCGAGTACTACGCCAACCACCACGACATGAACGTGGCCGGACTCCGCTTCTTCTCGGTGTATCAGGGGTTCGGCGGCAACGAGGAACACAAGGGCCAGTACGCGAACACGGTGGCGCAGTTCGCGGACGCGATCGCCTCGGGCGAGGCTCCCGAACTGTTCGGCGACGGCACCCAAACGCGCGACTTCACGCACGTCTCGGACGTGGCCCGCGCCTGCGAACTCGCCGCCGACCACGAGCTGACGGGCGTCTACAACGTCGGCACGCAAGAGGCCTACTCGTTCAACGAGATGGTCGCGATGATCAACGACGCGCTCGGTACCGACGTCGCCCCCGAGTACATCGAGTGCCCCTTCGATGGCTACGTCCACGACACGATGGCCGACTACTCGACGTTCCGCGAGGCGACCGGCTGGGAACCCCACATCGACTTCGAGGAGGGCGTCGAACTCGTCTGTGAGCCGTATCAGTAGTTCCGCTTGACCGCGCCCTGAAACGGCCGTTCGCCGAGGAATGCCGTACTGTCACCGGGGTGATTCACTCCGAGTCGGTCTTGATATCCGCGGAGAGGCCTTGCGCCATCCGGATCTCCTTCGAGTTGTTCAGCGTCCACGCAGTTCGCTCGGTCACGGCTTCGATGACCTCCCGGGCAGAGGGGTAGCCGTTGCCGGACTTCTTCACGCCGCCGAACGGGAGCTGGACCTCCGCGCCGATACAGGGCAGGTTCCCGTAGGCGAGACCGATCTCGGCGTGATCGCGGAAGTAGTTGAGCTGCCGGTAATCCTCCGAGATGACGGCCCCCACGAGCCCGTAGTCCGTGTCGTTCTGGATGTCGACGGCCTCCTCGATGTCGCCGGAGTATTCGAGGAGCGCGACGTGCGGACCGAAGACCTCCTCGTGAGTGCAGCGCAGGTCCTCGTGCGGGTCGGCCTCGTAGACGAACGGCCCGGCCCAGTGTCCGTCCTCGTGACCGTCGGGGATCTCGTCGTCGTCCAACTCCGTCCGGTCGACGAGAACGTTCACGCCCTCGTCGTCGGCCAACCGGTTGTACTCCGCCACCTTCCGTTTGTGTTCGGCCTCGATGAGCGGCCCCATGAACGTGTCCTCGTCGAGCGGATCGCCGACTGAGACGCGCTCCGCGAGCTCCACGAACCGCGCTTTGAACTCGTCGTAGACGTCCTCGTGGACGACGAGTCGTTCCGACGAGACGCAGCGCTGGCCGGTCGTCTTGAACGAACTCATCAGCGCCGCGTGAACCGCGATGTCGAGGTCGGCGTGTTCGGTGACGACCACGTTGTTCTTCCCGCCCATCTCGCAGGCCGCGAGCTTACCGGGGTCCCGGGCGACTCGCTCGCCGATCTGGTGGCCGACCTCCGCGGAGCCGGTGAAGAGCACCGCGTCCACGCGGTCGTCGTCGACGATGGCCGCGCCCGCGTCGCCGTAACCCTGCACCATGTTGAACACGCCGTCCGGGATGCCCGACTCCTCGAACATCTCCGCGATGATCTGGCCGCACCACGGCGTCTGCTCGGCGGGCTTCCAGACGACGGTGTTCCCCTCCACGAGCGAGACGGCCATGTGCCAGAACGGAATCGCGACCGGGAAGTTCCACGGCGTGATACAGCCCACGACGCCGCGGGGTTTGCGGCGCATGTAGGCGTCCTTGCTCGGGATCTCGGAGGGGACCACGTCGCCCTTCGGATGGCGGGCGTCGCCGGCGGCCCACTCGACCATGTGCCACGCTTCGGTGACGTCGGCTTTGCCCTCCGATATCTCTTTCCCGCACTCCTTGGTGACGATCTCCCCGAGTTCCTCGTGGCGGTCCTTGAGCTCCTGATAGATGTCCCAGAGAAACTCGGCGCGGTCGATGTGCGAGCGGTTCCGCCACGCCTCGGACGCCTCGTCGGCGGCCGCGGTCGCCGCTCGGACGTCGCCCTCGGTGCCGCGGTGGAACTCGCCGAGCGACTCGCCCGTGGCGGGGTTCTCGCTCTCGAAGGTCTCGGTACCGCGTCCTTCGGTCCACTCGCCGTCGATGTACTGCCGGTAGGGCTGTCCCGACTGCGGTGAAGACATGTGATCTGTGACGTCGAACAGCCACTAATAACGAGTGCCTCCCGGGGGTGGTCGAACTTCGGATCGGAGTTCAACCGACCGCGAAACGGAGCAAAACGCGGATCGCGAAAGGCCTCGGATCGTGAGCCGCCGCTCCTCGTCTCCGATCCCCGCTACGTCACTCGCTTCTCCAGTTCGCCGGTGAGCTCGGCGGCATCGAACTCGTGGTCGGGCCGGATCGCGACGAAGTCGAGGAACTGCCGGGCCGCCAGAATCTCGTCGGTCGAGTAGCTGTCGAGCGCGGCGTCGACCGCGTCGGCGGCGCCGATCAAGGGCTCCAACGCGGCGAGCGCGCTCGCGAGGTCGTACGACCGCGCCGACTCGCGCCCAGCCTCGCTCACGCTCGTCGCGTCGATGACGTAGAGGTCGCCGTCGCGCACCAGGACGTTCTCCGCGCGGAGGTCGCCGTGAGCGAGTCCGGCGTCGTGGATCGTCCGGAGCGTCTCGAAAAGCGGCGGGGCGAGCGCGGCCACGTCCTCCGCGTCGAGCTCGTCGAGCGTGCGAAAGTCGGGGAGGTACTCCAACACGACGACGCCGAGGTCGCCGACCTCCAGCGCCTCGATCGGCTCCGGGGCGTTGACGCCGATCTCCCTGACCTTCCGAGTCGCCTCCAGCTCGTGGCGCGCCATCTCGTAGGGGGTCTCGTAGCGCTCGAAGAAGCCCTCGGTGCCGGCGGAGAAGGCGCCGAGGTTACGGCCGGTGGTGAACAGCGCGTGGACGAGCGTGTTCTGGCGGGTGACCACCTTCACGAACAGGTCGTCGTCGACCACCATCGGCGTCGACAGCCAGTTGTCGGCGTCGAGGAAGCGCACCCGCATCTCGTCCCGGTCGTACCGGTCCGCCAGCTCGCGGACGACCCGCTCGATGTCGGGCCAGTCGACGCGACCGCGAACGATCCGGCGGAGCTCCATGAACGGTCGGAGACGGTCGGGAGTGATAAATGGTCACGTCGGGACCGAAACGCGCGGCGCGTCGGCCCGCAGAATCGATCACGATCGTTCGCACTATTTAAGCGCCCGCGTCGCGATACTCGCGCATGGACTTCGAACTGCCCGCGGAACACCGGATGATCCGCGACACCGTGCGGGAGTTTTGCGAGGAGGAGATCCGGCCGATCGCCCAGGAGATCGAGGACGAACACCGGTTCCCCGACGAGGTGTTCGCCGACCTGAACGACCTCGATATGATGGGCGTCCCGATCGCGGAGGAGTACGGCGGGCTCGGCGCCGATCAGCTCACCTACGCGCTGGTCACCGAGGAGCTGGGCCGCGTCTCCGGCGGGATCGGGCTCTCGTACGCCGCTCACACCTCGCTGGGCGCGAAGCCGATCGAGCTGTTCGGGACGTCCGAACAGAAGGAGGAGTGGCTCCGACCGCTGGCCGAGGGCGGCGAGATCGGCGCGTGGGCGCTCACCGAGCCCGGCAGCGGCTCCGACGCCTCGGACATGGACACGACCGCCGAGTACGACGCCGACGCCGCCGAGTACGTGTTGAACGGGACGAAGCAGTTCATCACGAACGCCAACGTCGCGAACTCGGTGCTCGTCAAGGCCGTCACCGACCCCGATGCGGGCTACGACGGTATCTCGACGTTCATCGTCGACCCCGACGACGACGGGTTCGAGATAACGACCGTCTGGGACAAGATGGGGCTCAACTGCTCGCCCACCTGCGAGATCACGCTGGACGACGTGCGGATTCCCGAGGACCGCCTGCTCGGCGAGGAGGGTGACGGGTGGACCCAGACGATGAAGACGCTGGACGGCGGGCGGATATCCATCGCGGCGCTCTCGGTGGGGCTCGCGCAGGGCGCCTACGAGGCCGCCAAGGAGTACGCCGGCGAGCGCGAGCAGTTCGGCAAGCCGATCGCGAAGTTCGACGCGATCCGCGACAAGGTGGTCCACATGCACCGGCAGACCGAGCGCGCCCGGCTGCTCACGCACAAGGCGGCGACGACGTACGACGCCGGCGACGAGGTCACCCGGGAGTCCGCGCTGGCGAAACTCGACGCCAGCGAGGCCGCCCGCGAGGTGGCCGAGGAGGCGGTCCAGACGCTCGGCGGCTACGGCTACACCACCGACTTCGCGCCGCAGCGCTTCTACCGCGACGCGAAGCTGATGGAGATCGGCGAGGGGACGAGCGAGATCCAACACGTCGTGTTGGGTCGCGAACTCGGGCTGTAGGCGGCGGACGGCAGTATCCGACAGGCGGCAGCATCCGGCGGACGGCATTTATATTCGTCCGCCGAAAACGTGGGACAGAGACAGTCCCCACTTATGTCCCTCGAATCGGACCACCCCGACCCTTTTAAGAGTCTGCTACAGCTGACGACCACCGACCTCCCGACCGAGCAACAGATCCGGAAGGCGATCGACATCGGCCGGGAGTTCCTCGGCGTCGACAACGGGGTCCTCTCGTACACCGGCGAGGGGCGGTACGAGGTGGTCCAAACGAACATCGAAAGCGGGCCGTACGCCGGGGGCGGCGTCGTCGACATCGACGGGACGTGGTGTCGGCACGTCGTCGAGACCGGCGAGACGATCGGGTTCGCCGACGCGACCGACAGCGAGTACCGCGGCGATCGGGCGATAGAGACGACCGGCCTCCACTGTTACGTCGGCGCGAAAGTCGACATCGACGGCGAGACGTACGGGACGCTGTGTTTCTCCGACGGCGAGCCCAGGTCCGACCCGATCACCGACAGGGAGCGCGACTTCGTCTCGCTGCTCGCCGAGTGGGTCGGTTCCGAGCTCGAACGCCAGAAACACTACGCCGATCTGCGGGAGCAGAACGAGCGGCTCGACGAGTTCACCGGCATCGTCGCCCACGACCTCCGGAACCCGTTGGCGGGCGCGATCGGCTTCACCGAACTCGCGCAGGACGCGGTGTCCGGACAGGTCGCCGAGTTTCTCGGTCGCGTCCGCAACTCGCTGGACCGCATGGAGTCGATGATCGCCGAGTGCCTCATGTTGGCGAAGGAGGGCACCGACGTCGGCGAGCGGAGCCGAATCGCGCTCGAACCGCTCGTCAGGGAGGCCTGGGAGACGGTGCAGACGCGGAACGCGACGCTGACGGTCGAGGTCGCGCCCGACACGACCATCGTCGCCGACGAGATGCGCCTCCAGCGGCTCTTCGAGAACCTGTTCCGCAACAGCGTCGAACACGGCGGTGGGGACGTCTCCGTGACGGTGACGGGCGACGAACACGGCTTCACGATCGCGGACGACGGGCCGGGGCTGCCGCCGGAGGTCGAGAGCGCGCTCGCCGCGACCGACACGGAGAACGTGAAGTCGTTCGGCCTCGGGCTGCTGATCGTCCAGCGGGTGATCTCCGGGCACGGCTGGGACTTCTCGGTCGCGAGTTCGGCGGAGGGGACTCGGTTCGAGGTGACCGACATCAACGCCGCCGAGCCGGTCCATCACGACCTCGACGACGACTGAGTGCGGCTCTCGCCGATCGGGGGTGATCGTCGCCGCGCCGGTCGCGCCTTAGTCGTCGCCGTCACCGAACGCGTCGACGACCCACACGAGTCCCTCGTCGCCCGCTCCGTCCGCGAACTCTCGGGTCCAGACGAACCCTCCGTCGCCCGCACCGACGGTCGGATCGGTCGTCCAGACGAACCCGCCGTCGCCCACGCCGTCGGTGAACGCCGTCGTCTCGATGAGCCTGAGCGCGCCGTCGGCGTCGGGGGCGAGCACGAACCCGCCGTCGCCCGCGCCGTCCGACGGGTCGGTCGTCCAGACGAACCCACCGTCGCCCACGCTGTCAGCGAAGTCGCGGGTCCAGACGAACCCGCCGTCGCCCGCACCGACGGTCGGATCGGTAACGGGAGCGAATCGCCCCGGCGCCTCCTCGGTCGCGATGCGGTCGAGCCAGCGGAGCCCGTCGGTGTCGGACGCCTCGGTGAGCCAGTCGATCCACACGAACCCGCTGTTCGCCGCTGTCCTGTCGGTCGCCGCGGTCTCGTCGGTCGCCGTCGCGGCGCTCCGCGCCGTTTCTGTCCCCGCTGTCGTCGCCGTCGCCCCCGGCGTCACTGTCGCCCCCGGCGCCGCGCTCGGTGGGGCGGCTTCGTCGTCGGTTCCGAATCCGCGCCGCTCCATGACGCCCCACGACTGGTCGCCGCGCAGGTACTCGATCAGGCCGTGCCACGCGACGATGGTCTTCCACTGGCGGTAGCCGAAGTTCTCCAAGACGCCGTACCAGAGGAGCCGGAGCACGTCCCACGGGGATTCGTACCGGTTATAGCTCCACACCTCGCTGAGCACGCCGAACCACGAGAGGAAGATCCCGGCGCCGACGGTCAACAGCAGGAACGTCAGGAAGAACTCGATATTTAGGATCCCGAGGTACCACGCGATCGGCAGCAACACGTACCCGAACCCCTCGATGAGGGGGCCGAGCGCCTCGGCCGCGGTGAAGAACGGGAGGATGACCGTCCCGACCCGACCGTACGCCCGCCGGAAGAACATCCGGCGGCTGGCGACGACCGTCTCCATCATCCCCCGGTACCAGCGCCGTCGCTGGCGACCGAGCGTGCGGAGGGTGTCGGGGACCTCGGTCCACGCGACCGGCTCCGGGATGAAATCGACGGTGTAGTCGACGTCCTCGTCCGAGAGGTACTCGTGGAGCCGGACGACCACGTCGAAGTCCTCGGTGATCGTGTCGTGTCGGTAGCCGCCGATCTCGCGGACGCGATCCGTCCGGAACACGCCGAAGGCGCCCGAGATGAGGATCAACCCCTTGAGGCGGGCGAGACCGAGCCGCCCCGAGTAGAACGCCCGGAGGTACTCCATGACCTGGATTCCGGGAAGTCCCGTCTCGGGGAGGTGTACCTCCTGGACTTCCCCGTCTTCAACCACACAGTTGTTCGCGACGCGGATGGTCCCGCCGCTGGCGACCGCCCGCTCCGGCTCTTCGAGGAACGGCTTGACGACCTGTAACAGCGCGTTGCGATCGAGGACCGTGTCGGCGTCGACGGCGCAGAACAGCGTCTGTTCGGTGAGCCAGACGCCGGCGTTGAGCGCGTCGCTTTTCCCGCCGTTCTCCTTGTCGACGACGAGTAAGTCCTCGTGGGTCCGCGAGCGATACACGCCGCGTATCGGCTCGGCCGGCACGTCGTAGGGGACGTCGGCGTCGACGAGTTCGAGGTCGTACGCCTCGCGGAGGCGGGCGAAGGTGGCGTCCGTCGAGCCGTCGTTGACGACCACGATCTCCTGGTCGGGGTAGTTGAGCGAGAGCATCGACCGGACGCTCTCGACGATCGTCGCCGCCTCGTTGTACGCCGGGACGACCATCGCCACGCCCGGGTAAAACGGGCTGTCGAACGCGCGGAACGAGGGCGTCCACTCCGACTCGCGGACGTTGTCGCGGAGTTCGAACAGCGCGAGGACGTGGATCAGCAAGTAACCGGCGTTGATCAGCAGGTAGTACGTGACGATCAGCACGCCGGACGCGACGACGAGCGTCGTTCCGATCGATTCGAGCGCCGTCATGCGCGAGCGACCCCCCGTCTCATCGGCGAGTCACCTCTCTCGTTCTCGCCCCGGAGATGTTGCGAGCCAGCCGGTCGAAGCGCGCGTGCTCGCTCGTCCACCGCCACGCGGCGTCGAACGGGTCGACGGCGTCGCCGTCACTGCCGACCGCGTTCTCCCGTCCGGGAGCGGGACCGTCTGGATCCCACCGTCCGGGAGCGGGACCGTCCGGGTCCCAGTGCGGGAACAGCGCCCGCGCCAGCGCGACTCGGGCCCGGTCGTCGGGCTCCGACCCGGCGGCGGCTCGCAGCGCCGTGACCGCCTCGGTGTCGCCCCACGCCCCGAGGGCCCGGTAGGCGCTCGCCCGAACCGACGGCGCGGGCTCGTCGGCGATCCGGTCGCTGCCGGCTCCGATATCCGCGCGGAGCCCGCGGTTCCAGCCGTACGCGTCGAGCGCGCGCCACGCCGCCGACCGAACCCGGGGCTCGGGGTTCGACAGCGCTCCGATCACCCAGGAGAGGTCGGCGCCCCCCACGACCGTGTGGAGGTGTCGGGTCACGAGCAGCACCTGCTGTTGGAGCGCCGGCTCCCACGTCTCGAAGTCCGCCGCGGCCCGCTCGAACAGCGGCGCGGGATCGGTCTCGCTGACGCGGTACAGCGTGTCGATCCCGAACACCGAGAACGATCGCGGCTCGGCTTCCAAGAGGAGTTCGATTCCGGTCGTCGCGAGGTCGGTCGTCTCGGCCGCGTACAGGACCCGCGCGGCGGCGGCGCGCTCGCGCGGCGTCTCCCGGCAGTGCGTTTCGAGCAGGGACCGGTCCGGCGCGTCGCGCAACAGCGCGAGCCAGACGAGCGCGTGAATTCGCTCCCAGTAGCCGCCGTCGGCGATGTCGCGGCGTGCGCGTTCGTCGATTCCGAGCGCGACGCCGAGTTCGGCCAGGCTGTCGGCATCCCGACCCCGGAGTTCGCGGAGGTACACGTCGAGCAGCGACTCGAGTTCGTCGCGTTCGGTGGTCGACAGCGTGGCGACCCACTCGTCCCACGCCGGCTCGTCGCGGCCGTAGAGCCGATCGAGCAGCGCGGACCGGAGGTCGGCGCGGATCGGCGTGCGGCGACGGCGACGGCGGTCCGCTCGCAGCGAGTAACCGAGGGTCACGATCACCACCGCGGCCAGCGACGCGGCCAGCACGACGACGGCGGCGGTGAGAGCGACCGGAGGGATCGCGACCGCCGTCGTCGCCGAGGACGGGTCCGCAATCACGGTCACGACCCGATCACAACCACGGTCACACCCCGATCAGTCGCTCGACACGCGCGAGGAGTTCGTTCGGGCTGAACGGCTTCGTGAGGTACTCGTTCGCGCCGGACTCGAGCCCTTCGAGCACGTCGTCCTCCGTCCCGCGCGAGGTGAGCATGATGACGGGGACGTCGGGGTCGACCGCGAGCTCCCCGCGTCGCACGGTTCTGAGCAGTTGTGTTCCCTTCAGCCGCGGCATCATGACGTCGAGGATGACGATGTCCGGGTCGGCGTCGGGGTCGTTCAGCGCCTCGCGACCCGCTTCGCCGTCGTGGCACACGGTGAGATCGAATCCGGCGTTCGACAGTTTGTACTGGAGTATCGACCGGATGGTCTCGTCGTCGTCCGCGATGACGGCCGATTTCGTCACGGTTCGCCTACAGGGCTGATTCACTTTATACTACCTCTGTTCCGCCCGAGCGCGTCGGGCCGGGAGCGATCATCGAACCACGAGTGATCGTCGAACCGAGAGCGATCGCCGAGCCGCGAGCCATTTATCACCGGTGCGGGCGACGGATGACGTATGAGCGATGAATCAGGGACCGCGGTGATCCTCGCCGCGGGAGAGGGGCGCCGGTTGGAGCCGCTGACGAACCGGCGACCGAAGCCGATGATGCCCGTAGCGAACCGACCGCTGCTCGAACACGTCATCGACTCCGTGGTCGCCGCGGGAATCGATCGGATCGTCCTCGTCGTCGGGTACAAACAGGAGCGGATCCGGAACCACTTCCGCGACGGCAACGACTGGGGCGTCACGATCGAGTACGTCGAGCAGTCGACGCAGTTGGGGACGGGTCACGCGGTGTTGCAGGCCGAGCCGGTCGTCGACGGGCCGTTCGTGGTGCTCAACGGGGACCGGATCGTCGACGCCGACGCGGTGTCGGCGGTGCGCGACCGCCTCCGCGACGGCGACGCGCCGCTCGTGACCGTCACCGCCGTCGAGGAGCCCCGCGACTACGGCGTCGTGCGGCTCGACGGCGACCGCGTCACGGAGATCGACGAGAAGCCCGAGGGACCGGTGGACACCAACCGCATCAACGCCGGCGTCTACGGCTTCTCGCCCGCGATATTCGACGCGATCCGAGCGACGAACGCGACGGGTGAGTTGGCGATCACGGCGACGCTGAACGACCTGACAGCCGAGAACGAGTTGACCGCCCTCGGCTACGACGGCCGGTGGCTCGACGTGTCCAACCTCTGGGACGTGCTCACGGTCAACGCGGCGCTGATCCACGACAGCGACCACGCCCGGGAGGCGCCAGCGACCGG
>ENA-ORCR01000440-ORCR01000440.1-marine-metagenome-genome-assembly--contig:-NODE-440-length-23735-cov-7.023290_pt1 | contig 23735 bp, 25 predicted proteins | sample MGYA00237782_ERZ508514 | MGnify/ENA primary metagenome ERZ508514 (study PRJEB26185, sample SAMN06268960) | marine metagenome | isolation source: Eden Landing Ponds, San Francisco, CA, USA | place...
CCGGTAGGTGTCGTGGACATCGTCGGGGTCGCGGCCGCGTCCCGACAGCGCTCCGACGACGCCGGCGATCCTGTCGTAGTTGTCGCGAACGAGCCCGCCGACGATCCCGGGGGTCCCGGCGCGCTCGGCCAGTTCCCCGGCCGCCGAGCGGCCGGCGTACACCCGCCGCTCGCCGGGGTCGGCGAGTACCATCGCGAACGGCCGCGAGCCGAACTGCGCGTCGAGGAACGGGCCGACGGGGTCGGCCTCCCACGGCACCGCGACGACATCGTCCAGCCGCCGGAGCGCGACGGCCGCCACCGAGCAGTACGGGCAGTCGCCGTCGAAGATCAGCACCGGCGCGTCCGTGTCGGTGTCCATACCCGTAGGTACGCGCTCCGGTGGCTTAAGCGACCGGCTGCGTCGGCTCCGTATAAAAAGAATCGTGTCGGATCGCGCGGACCGATCAGTGCGAGTGGCCGAGCGCCTCTTCGAGCGACTGACCGAAGCGCTCCTCGAACAGCTCCGCCGCGGTTTCGTTCATCTCCTCGATGTCGTCCGGGACCTCGCCCTCGCTGTGGTGGGCGATCCTGTGTGCCTGTTGGGCCATCGCCTGCACCACGACGTCGCTGATGACGCGGCTCGGCTGCTCACCCTGCTGGCTGAGCACGTCGACGAGACCGGCGGGCAGTTCGAAGGACTCCTCGTCACCGTCGGGACCGGTGATCGCGTAGGTTTCTGTCTCTCCCATACGCGTCGATCGGGGGCGGTACATAAGGGTCTGTGGAAAACGAACGCGGCTCGGTGTTCGGGTCGACGCCGCGTTCGGTCGGGACCCGCCCTCACCCGTGCGCTGAGAGCGTCCTCACCCGTGCGCCGAGATCGCTTTCACCGAGAACCCGGAGCCGACGATGCTCGCGAGGTAGATGGCGATCGCGGTGACGACGATCGACCCCCCGGACGGGAGCCCGAGCCCGATCGAGACGGCGAAGCCGCCGATCACCGAGAGCTGTCCGAAGATCACGGCGAGATACATCGTCTCGCGGAAGCTCCGAGCGATCTGGGAGGCGGCCGCGACCGGAACGACCAGCATCGCGGCGACGAGGATGACGCCGAGCACCTGCATCGCGCCGACGACGACGATCGCGGTCAACACGACGAGCAGGGTGTTGTAGCCCGTGACGTTCAGCTGCGCGACGCGCGCGGCCTGTTCGTCGAAAGTGATGAAGAGCAGTTGTTTGTACGCCAGCGCCACCCCCGCGACGACGATCAGGGAGAGCGCGCCCATCAGGCGCGCGCCCTCTGGCGTGACGACCGCGAGGTTCCCGAACAGGTACCCCTGGATGTTGACTCCGGTGAGTCCGTCGCCGTAGCTGATGATCAGCGTGCCGACCGCGAAGCTCCCGCTGAGCATGATCGCGATCGGCACGTCGCCGTAGGCCTCGGTGCGCTCGGTGAGCCATTGGACCACCAGCGCACCGAGGATGCCGACGACGAGCGCGACGAGCAACAGCGACCCGTTCCACCCGGTCGAAGAAGTGACGAGGATGCCGATCGCGACGCCGGCGAACGCGGTGTGCGCGAGCGTCTCACCGATCAGCGCCATCTCGCGGTGGACGAGGAAGGAGCCGACGAGCGGCGCGACGACCCCGACGAGCACGCCGACCGCCATCGACTGCCACATGATCGGGTGGCGGAACACGTTCGTGCCGAGCGCGACGTCCATCCCGCGCCCGAACGAACGGAACGCCGCGTACAGGTCGCCCGCCACCGGGAGGTCCTGTGCCCAGTAGAGCAGGACGAACCCGAGCATCCAGGCGGCGACGAGGGCCGTGATCCCGACCCCCGCGAGCTCCGCGGTCCGCCGGAGTCCCCGGTCGGGGCGGGAGCGATCGTCGGCGTTCGCCGGCGTTTCTCCGCTCATCAGTGGTGATGGTGGACGACCTGTCCGGTCGTGCCGTACGCCTCCGCGAGGGCGTCGCTCTCGACGAACGACTCCGTGTCCCCGTGGTGGTACAGCTCGGTGTTGATACAGGCGATGCGGTTCGCGCGGTCGGTGACGACGCCGATATCGTGTTCGATGAGGATAACCGTGATCCCGTCGTCGTTCAGTTCGTCGAGGAGCGCGTAGAAGGCGTCTCGCGACTCGGCGTCGACGCCCACCGTCGGCTCGTCGAGCGCGAGCAGGTCCGCGTCGCTCGCCAGGGCGCGCGCGATGTACGCGCGCTGCTTCTGGCCGCCGGACAGCTCCGAGACGAGCCGGTCGGCGAGGTCGCCGATGCCGACCGTCTCGATCGCGTCGGCGACGGCGGCTCGGTCGGCCGCGGAGAGCCGCCCCCGGCCGGCGTGCGCGAACCGACCCATGGTGACGCACTCGCGGACGGTGACCGGCATCGCGCCGCCTCGGCTCGTCGCCTTCTGGGAGACGTATCCGATCCGACCGCCGTCGTCGAACTCGTCGACCGGGCGACCGAACAGTTCGATCGACCCCTCGTCGGGCTCGTGGAGCCCGAGCATGAGGTGAAGCAGGGTGGTCTTCCCGGAGCCGTTCGGGCCGACGAGCCCGAGGAAGTCGCCCTCTTCGACCGTCAGAGAGACGTCGCTCACGGCGACGGTGTCGCCGTAGGAGAACGTCACGCCGTCGAGGTCGACGATTGCGGTCACTGCGTGTGTCCGATTTGGGTCGCCCGCACGTTTAGCTCTTTTAGTCCGCCGCCGCGCCGGCGGTCGGTCGGCGGTTCGTGGTCCATCACGCTCACTGCACGTCGAACGCCCGTTCGAAGGCGGGGACGTTGATCTCCGTCATCTGTTCGAGGTAGCCGTACCCGGCGTCGTTCCACTCGCGGGTCGTCCCCCCGGCGGGCGTGACGGGGACCGCCTCGGTCGCGTCGCTGTTCTCGACGATCGACTCGGCGAGCCGCGGCGACTGGAAGCGGTCGTACAGCACGACGTCGATCCCCTCCGCGTTCACGAGATCGATCGTGTCGGCGATCTCCGTCTGCGTCGGCTCGTTCTGCGGCGAGACGCCGACCGGCGAGTGGAGCCGGAACCCGTAGCGCGCCTCCAGGTACTGGAAGGAGTTGTGGCCCGCCATGACCGCCACGTCGCGCGCGGCCTCGTCGGCGATCGACTGGAACGCGGCGTCGACCGCGTCGAGTTCCTCGGCGTACGCGGCCGCGTTGTCGGCGTAGTCGTCGGCGTTGTCCGGGTCCGCCTCCCCGAGCCCCGTTGCGATCGTGTCGACGATGTCGGCGGCGAACACCGGGTCGACCCAGACGTGCGGGTCGTGCTGGCCGCTCCCGTCGTGGTCCGCTTCCTCCCCCTGGCCGTCTTCCTCGTGACTGTCTCCTTCGTGACCGTCCACCTCGTGCGAGTGGTCCCAGTCGAGCAGCTCGTCTTCGAGCCCGTCGAGCCCGTCGATCACGGCGACCGAGTCGTAATCGTCCTCCAGCGTCGCGGCGAGGTCCTGTGCCCAGCTGAACTCCGAGCTGTCGAGGTAGACGAACGCGTCGGTCGACGCGACGTCGGTGGCGAGGGTTCCGTCGGGCGTCCACCCGTGGCCGAGCTGCCCGACGTCGACCGGATCCTCGAAGGTCGCGTGGTCACCGGCGACCCGGTTCGCCCAGTCGTGGAGGGTGAAAAAGGCGGCGTAGCCGGAGTCGAATTCGCGCGACCCGCCGGTTGCGGCGTCGGAACAGCCGGCCAGCGACGTCGCCGTTCCCGCGACCGCAAGTCCGGCGCCGCGACGCAGCACCGACCGCCGTGAGTGAGTCATACCCATCGATACCATCGATTAACAGAAAAGAGTTGTTATTTCACAAGTTTGTTTTAATAATCTGGGGCGCTGAGAGCGCCACCGCTTAATAACTCGGCCCTCGGACCCCGAGTCGACGCACCGACTCACTCGGTGAGATCGACGACCGTCGCGGCCGCGAGGTCGGCGAGCGTCTCCGGATCGATCGGAAACAGCGCGCTCGGCGTCCCGGCCGCACCGTAGACGGTGTCGTACTTGGCGAGCGTCGGGTCGAAAACGGTCGGGAGCGCGGCATCGTGGCAGATCGGCGGGACGCCGCCGATGCTCCAGCCGACGACCTCGCGGATCCGCTCGGGGTCCGCCATCGCCGCCGACGCGGCGCCGAACCGCTCCGCGACCGCGTCCAGGTCGAGCCGGTTCGCGCCGCTGGTGATCGCCGCGACGAGTCGGTCTTCGTCGCCTCCACCCTCCTCGTGGGCTCCATCCTTCCCGTCGCCTCCATCCCCGCCAGAGAGCGACACCACGATGGTGGAGGCTATCGCCGCGGTGTCACAGCCGACCGCGTCGGCGGCCGCGGCCGCCGTCTTCGTCCCCGCGTCGAACTCGACCACGTCGAGGTCGACGTCGTACCGATCCCGCGCCCGCTCCGCGAACTCCGCCGCTCGCTCGTGCATGCGTTTAAAGAGGCCCGCGGCCGGGTATGAAGCTCTCGGCCGCGGCACGTCTGGCGATCGGTGAGAAAGCGGTCGCCGAGCGCGGCGCGTCGGGTCGACGCCTTACCGCGTCCGCAGTTCGTCTTTGTCCTTGATCACGCGGGCGTCGCCCTCGCCGGAGGTGACCTCGTTGACGAGGTCGTACAGGTCGTTCTGGAGCCCGGCGGGGAAGGTGAGCACGCCGACCCACGAGCCGTCGTTCTGCCACTCCTCGCGTTCGAGGTCGCCGAACTCGCGGATCTGGGCCTGGCCGGAACCCGCGTAGTCGGCGGGGAGCTGAACCGCCATCGTCACCTCCTCGAATCGGATCGGGATGACGGGGCGGAGGGCCTCGAGCGCGTCGTCGACCTGGTTCTCGACCGGCTCCATCGGGTCGATCTGAAAGCCCGCCTCCTCCAAGGCGCGCTCGATGCGCTCGGGCGGATGCGGCGAGTCGTCCATCTGCGGGTTCACCGCGTTGCGCGTGATGGTGGTGACGAGCTGGTTGTGCTTACGCTCCATCATCTCCTCGCGCTGCTCCGCGGTGATCTGGATCTCCCCGCGCTCGACGACTTGGGGGATGATCTCCAGCGCGTCGGTCGTGCCGAACACCGTCTCCAGGTCCTCCTCGGCGGGGCGATCACCGCGAGACGCGTTCTCGAACACGTCCTCGGCGGCGATCACGTCCTCTAACTCTCCCTCGAACTCTCCCCGTTTCATCGCGAGCGCGGCGTCGGGGTCGATCAGCACCTCGAAGCGTTCGCCGTGCGACTCCAGTCGGGCCGTCACGGCCTCGTCGAGCGATATCATACCTCCCGCTACCATCCCAACGGTGAAAAAGCCTCCCGCGACGCACCGCGCGTCCGGCCGGCCCGTCGTGGCCACACGGCCCGTCGTGGCCACACGGCCCGTCGCGACCTCCCGGCCCGTCGCGACCTCCCGGCTCGTCGCGACCCCCCGGCCCGTTCTGTCCCGCCGATCAGCCGCCCGCCGAGGGGCGCTCGTCCGTCCACTCGTCTCGACAGTCCTGCGAACAGAACTGTCGGTGCACCGCGTCGTCGCCGTCGACCCACGTCACGGTTCGGCGACCGGTTCCCAGCGCCGGGCCCCCACAGGTCGCGCAGCGCGGCGCGGACTCCTCGTCGACGTCCTCCTCGAGGTCGGATGTCGGATCTACCATACCCGTCCGTACACCTCCGGACACTTGAACCCGCGAAGGGCGGCAGTTCTAGCCGTACGGTTTCGGCTCACCGACCGACGGGGCGACGGTCGCCGCTGTCCGCGTGTCCCCGACCACGTTTTCTCCCGGTCGACACCGCGGTCAGCGAGGGGTGTTCGACCGCGAACTCCGCGTCGGGCGCCGGATCGGTCAGCGTCCGCTCGCGGCCGTCCGGCCACCGGACGTCTATCCGGATCGGGGTCGATCCGCCGAGTCCGAAGTGCGCTACCGGCTCGGTCTGACAGAGGCAGCCGCCGCCGGCGTCGACCGTGCGACGCTGGACGCCGTCGTCGGTTTCGAGCCGAACCACCGCTCCCCGAGCGGGCGCACCGTGACGCGTGGTCGGCCGGACGCGGACCCACCCGGCGGCGGCCGCGGTCGGGTCTTTATAAACGGAGATCGGTTGGCCCGCCACCTCGCCGTGGACCACGACCAGTTCGAGGACGCCGTCACCGTCGACGTCGGCGGCGACGGCTCCCGTTCCGAACCCGTCGGGCTCGGCGGCCGGTCCCGGATCGACCCGTCGCCAGCGCGCGCCGTCGGTGCCCCCCTCGCCGGCCTCGGTCTGTCCCGTCGCGTCACGACGCGCGAAGAGCCGGTTGGCCTCGCCCGAGGCGTTGAAGAACAGCTCCTCGCGGCCGTCGTTGTCGAAGTCGGCGGCGACGACGGTCCGAACGCGGCCGGTGTCGCGGAGCGCGGGCGGCGCGGCGTCGACGAACCCGCCGTCGGGCGCTTGGCGGAGGAGCCGATTCGGTCCGCCCTCGTTGCCGACCGCGAACGCGAACCGCCCGCCCTCGTCGACGAGGGCGGCCCCGCGCGTGTCGCCCGCCGGGTCCGAGAGCGCCGCGTCGCCGTCGGCGCGGTCGTAGTGGCCGCCGTCGTTCCGGAACAGCCGGTTCGGGCCGCGTTCGACGCCCGCGAACAGGTCGCCCTCGCCCGAGCAGTGCGGGACCGCGAGCAGCGACCGACACCCGCCGTCGACCTCCAGTCCGACCGCGTCGGCCATGTCCGTGATCTCGCCGTCGTCGCCGATCTCGTAGAAGGCGAGGGGCGCGGCGTACCCGGAGACGGCGACGCCGTAGCGACCGGTCCCGAGGCGGTCGAGGGCGGCGACCGACCGCCCGGCGCGCACGTCGAGGCGGTCGGCGTTGACGTCGAGCGCAAACAGGTCGGTCCAGCGGTAGCGCTCCGATTCGAGCCTATTTAAAAGGAGGTCCGGGTCGCCGCCGCCGTCGACGCCCTTGGTGCAGTTGTGGACGTACACCTCCTCGCAGCCGTCGGCGTCGAGGTCCGCCGCGCAGACGCCCATGCCGTGTCTGGTCCCGTCGGCGACGATGCCGCAAGCCGTGTCGACGAAGCGGTCGCCGTCGCGCGCGTACAGGCGGTTTGGCTCCCCGTAGCCCGCGACGAAGACGAGCGGTCCCTCCCGGCCCGGCGTCACCGCGACGCCGTACCCCCGAACCGGGTCGTCGTCCGCGACGATGTCGGACCGCTCCGTGAACATGGCCGTCCGTCACCGCTCGGGGAATAAGAACTCACGGGTCCGCTCGGAGACGACTTTATAAATGTGCTCGCGACGGAACGCGATCGACGGCGATCGACGGCGGACGAGCACCGGGGACTTATAAACTAAAGCGGCGCGCGCGCCGCGCTAGCCGAGGACGAACACGAACAGTGCGACCCCCGCGGCGAGCGTCAGGATGAGGACGCTCCGACCGATGCCGGTCCGGATCTCGACGTCGACGCCCGCGCGGCCGAGCGCCTCCCGCGGGTGCATCGCGGTCCACTCGACGGCGGCGACCGTCTTCATCACGGCGCGGTCGACGGCGGCCCACAGCTCCGTGACGCCCCAGACCGACCCGCGAGCGAGGTAGAACGCGGCGGGGTACGTCACGGCGTCGGCGTCGGGCATCCGGTGAGCGAGCCAGCCGAGCGGCCGCTTCAGCGCGAAGAAGCCGACGAAACCGGCCCCCAGCAGCCACGCCGACTCGGTCAGGTGACTCCTGCTGTAGGGGTGGAGTTCCGGCGCGACCTCGGCCGTGAACGGCATCAGATCGACGAGGTAGGTGTAGGTGAGCGGCGTGCCGAAGAAGACGCACGCGCCGCCGGCGAGCACCATTCCGGCGGTCTGGAACGCGGTGGCGTCCTTCGGCGACAGCGTCGCCGAGCCGTGGAAGAACATGTAGTAGCCGAGCTTGATGAACGACATGAACGTCCCCACGCCGCCCAAGATTAGCAGCCACCAGAGTAGCCCCTCGCCGAAGAGGAGCTCGAAGTTGTGGATCTCGTGGGCGGAGTCGATCACCATCCCCTTCGAGATGAACCCGTTGAACCCCGGTACGGCCGTAATCGAGGCCGCCCCGACGAGGTACACGAGGAAGGTGACCGGCATCACCCGCCAGAGTCCGCCCATGTCCCTGATGTCCTCGACGCCGGTCCGGTAGATCACGACGCCGACCGCCATGAACAGCAGGCTCTTGTAGAGGACGTTGTTGAACAGGTGCGCGAACCCGCCGGTGACGGCGAAGTTGCCGACCTCGGTCGCCAGCCCGAAGCCGGCCAGCATGTAGCCGAGCTGCGCCTGAATGTGGTACGACAGCAGCCGACGCGGATTATACTGGAGCAGCGCGAAGAACGCGCCGTAGACGGCCATGAAGCCGCCGAGGTACGCGAGCCACATGCCGCCCTCGGGGAACGCTCGGTACATCACGTACGCCGCCGTCTTCGTCGTGAACACCGAGAGGAACACCGACGCCGCGACGTGCGGACGCGGGTAGGTGTCCGGCAGCCACGTGTGCAGGAAGATGAACCCGCAGTTGACGCCGATCCCGATCGCCGCGAGCACCGTCGCGGAGGCGTGGATCCCCGTCGTCGACGAGAACAGGAATATCTCGGCGGCCGGCACGCTCCCGAGCATCGACGCGCCGTGGACGACGACCGCGCCGAGGAAGAACGTGCCACCGATCCCGTGGAACAGGGCGTAGCGGTAGCCGGCCCGGACCGCTTCCCCGCCGTACTGCCACACCAGCAGCGTCGAGGTGACGGCCATCAGCTCCCAGAAGAAGATCAGGGTGAGCCAGTCGCCGGCGTAGATGGTCCCGACCGTCGTGGCGACGTAGATCAGCGCGAACGCGGTCACCCACGTGGGCGCCTCGGTCCCGTACGCGTACAGCACCGCCGCGGTCGCGAGGAAGCCGACGACGACCCCCATCAGCAGCGAGAACTGATCGACGTTGAGGAAGACCACGTCGAAGCCGAACAGCCGCGTCGCGAGGTGTGCGCCCGTCCCGCCGTCGCCGAGCAGGACGGCCTGCGCGAACGTGAACGCCGTCGCCAGCGCGGCCACCGCGTGACCGGACCGGCGCGGGAGCGCGAGCACGGCGAGCGCGGCGAGCGCGAGCAGGACGTACGGCGGAATCGACGTGAGGAGGCTGGTGGGAACCGTCATGGCCGCAACACCTCCTCGGGAAGCCGCGTGTCGACGATGAGCTCGATCAGCTCCAGGAAGCCCATCTCGTAGGGGATCACGCCGAGCAGCACCGCGAGGCTCATCGCGGTGAGGATCGGACCAAGCGTGAACCACGTCGACTCGCGCCCGCAGAGCGCGTCGAGTCCGTCGATGTGCTCCCAGCCGCCCGCGGGCGGTCCGCCGGCGTGGTCGCCGTCGTCGTGGTCGTCGTGGGCTGCGTAGTTGTCGTGGTCGTCGTGGTCCGAGTCGTCGTCGGATCCGCCGTCGTCGTGAGCGGGCGCATCGTGGCCGGCGGTATCGCCGGTGTCATCCGTCCTGCCGGCGCCGGCTTCGTCGCCGTCACCGTTCCCACCGCGTCCCACGCCGAACGGCACGTTCGCGTCCGAGGGGCGCGAGTCGACCGCGTAATCCCCGGTGTCGACGCGCTCGGCGGGCTCGGAGAAGTCGCGGTCACTCGTGTCGAAGTCCGGGCGGACGACCCCGTCCTCGTCGGTCGGGAGGTCGTCCATCTCCGCGTCGGGGATGTCGGAGTCGTCCGGCACCTCGGCGTCGTCGTCGGACTCGGTATCCTCAGTGTCGATCGACGAGTCCCCTTCGGCGCTCTCGACGACCTCGTCGATGTCCGCCTCGTCGTCTGCGGTATCGTCGCTGTCGTCGTCGCCGTCTTCCGGACGGCCCCCGTCGGTGGCCGCGTCGTCAGCTGCGCGACCCTCGCTGGTGGCCGCGTCGTCAGCTGCGCGACCCCCGCTGGTGGCCGCGTCGTCAACTGCGCGGCCCCCGTCCGTCGCCGGCAGCGTCGACCGCGACTCCCCGCCCAGCCGGAAGTCGACGAGCGGTTTCGCGTCGTGGGCGTCCTCGGCCTCGAAGAAGGCGGTGTAGATCACCGGCCAGAAGTACGCGATGTTGAGGACGCCCGAGAGCAGCAGCGCGCCGACGAGGTAGTAGGCGACCGGGGTGAGCTGGGCGCCCATCCGAATCCCGCCGATCAGCATGTAGTACTTGCTCACGAACCCGGCGAGCAGCGGGATTCCCGCCATCCCGAGCGAGGCGATCGCAAAGGCCCCCATCGTCAGGGGCATCCGCTTGCCGATCCCCGCCATCTCGGAGATGTAGTCGGTGTGCGTCGAGACGTGGATGTTCCCTGCACAGAAGAACAGGGTGAGCTTCATGAACGCGTGCGCCGGAATGTGGAGCAGCGCGCCGACGAGCCCGTACCAGCCGAACAGCCCGAGTCCGAGGATGATGTAGCTCAGTTGGCTCACCGTCGAATAGGCGAGCCGCTGTTTCAGGTGGTCCTTCCGCATGGCGATGATCGAGGCCGCGGTCAGCGTGATCGCCCCGATGGTCGAGAGGACGAGCCCGGCCGAGAAGCCGAAGGGGAGCGAGAGGTTAAACACGAGTTCGGGACCGTACACGTCGAGGACGACGCGCGAGACCCCGAACGCGCCCGACTTGACGACCGCCACTGCATGTAACAGCCCGGAGACCGGCGTCGGCGCCACCATCGCCTCGGGGAGCCACTGGTGGAGCGGCATGATGCCGGCCTTCACGCCGAACCCGATCGCTAAGAGGAAGAAGGCGAGCATCGCGAGGCCGGGGTCGGCGTTGGCGAGTTCCTCGATGCCGCCGGCGGTAAAGGAGACGTTGCCGGCGATCAGGTAGACGAGGGCGGTCCCCGCGAGCACGAGCACGCCGCCGCCGAACATCGTGTACGCGAGGTACTTCCGGCCCGCCGCGCGGGCCTCGTCGGTCTCGTCGTGGGCGACGAGCGGGTACGTCGCGATCGAGAGGATCTCGTAGAACACGAAGATCGTCACGAGGTTGCCCGCGAACGCGATCCCCATCGTCGCCGACAGCGACACCGCGAACGCGGCGAAGTACCGGGTCTGATTGGTCTCGCCGTTCCCGCGCATGTAGCCGATGCTGTAGAAGGAGGTGACGATCCAGAGCCCGCTCGCGAGGAACGCGAACAGCATCCCCAGCGCGTCGGCGCGCAGCACGAACTCGATACCGCCGGGCAGGAACGCCCCCAGCGACCACTCGAAGACGGCCCCGTCGAGGACCGCCGGGAGCATCGAGGCGACGATCGCGAACTTCGCGACCGCCGCCGCGATCGTCCACCCCTCGCGAACGTTCGGGGAGCGATGCGACGCGACGATGAAGAACGCCGCGACGAACGAGACGAGAACCGCCAGTAGGGGTCGTAGATCGGTGATTGGAGCGTCTATCATGCGAACACCTCCGTGAGGAACGGGTCGAACCACTCGAACAGCGCGTACCCGGTGAAGCCGAGCACGACCGTCGTCAGCGCCGCGACGATGAGGATCGCGAGCGACGCCGGGGGCACACGATCCGGAACGAACCGCGACCGCGGCGCGTCAGCGACGGAGGTGAGCGGACCGGCGTCGTCGTCGGTCACCGATTCGCGACCGCCGTCGGCGGCCGCGACACCGGTGTCGTGGCTCCCGTCGTCGTGACCGGAGCCACCGTCGCCGTGCTCGCCACCGTGATCGCCGTCGCCGTGCCCGTCAGCGACTCCGACGCCGGCGAAGTAGAACCGCTCTATCACCCGCGCGACGTATGACAGCGTGAACAGCGTGCTGACGAAGATCACGACCGCGATCCCGATTCCGGCGGGGTCGCCGCCGGCCATGCTCGACTCGATCGCGCCGACGCCGATGTACCACTTCCCGAGGAAGCCGATCGACGGCGGGATCCCCACGAGACCGAGTCCGAGCACGGCGACCGCACCAGCCGTGTACGGCGCGGACCGGGCCGCGCTCGCGAGGTCGTCGAGCCCTCGGGCGCCGTAGCCGAGCGCCAGCAGGCCGATCCCGAGGAACAGCCCGAACTTCAGCAGGCCGTGCCCGACGAGGTGGACGATCCCGCCGAGCAGCGCGGTCTCGTTCGCGAGCGCGACCGCGGCGACGATCATTCCGAACTGGGCGACCGAGGAGTACGCGAACATGCGCTTGAGGTCCGACTGCATCGCCGCGAGCACGGAGCCCGCGAGGATCGACGCGCCGGCGACGATCAGCATGCCGGTCGTGATCGCGTCGTTGGCCGCGAGGAAGTCGACGGTGAAGACGGTGTAGGACACCCGGATCAGCGCGTACGCGCTCGCGGTCGACACGAGCGCCGCGACGATCGTCGTCACCGCGTCCGGCGCGCGCTGATACGCGTCCGGCTGCCACGCGTGGACCGGGAAGACCGCGATCTTCAGCCCGAGCCCCGCGACGATCAGCGCGTAGCTCGCCCGGATCAGCGGGTCGGCGTAGCTCGCCTGCTCGACGATCTGGACCTGCATGTCGAGCATGTTCAGCGTCCCCGTGGCGAGGAAGGCGTAGCCGACGCCCAGCAGGTACAGCGAGGCGCCGACCGTCCCCACCACGAGGTACTTCAGCGAGGCGTACGCGCTCGCTCCCGAGCGGTCCGCCGCGATGAGCGCGTACGTCGAGATCCCGACAATCTCTAAGAAGACGAACATGTTGAACAGGTCGCCCGTGAGCACGAGCCCGGTGAGCCCGCCGACTAAGAGCAGATAGCCGCTGTAAAACGCGTTCCCCCGCGGACCGGCCACCCGCGCGAACGCGAGCGTCGCCAGCGAGACGAGGGCGATCAGGGCGAGCACCGCGACCGACAGCTCGTCGGCCACGAGCTCGATGCCGATCGGCGGCTCGTACGTGCCGAGCGCGTGCGAGAGCGTCCCGTCGCGGGCCACCTCGACGCTGATCGCGGCCGCGAGTCCGACGAGGGCGGTCGTCGCGACCGCCGCCACCGGCCAGCCAGCGTCGTCGTACCGCAGACCGAGCGCGATCGGGAGCGTCGCCGCGACCAGTGGGAGGGCAATGGCGACCGGGAGGAGCACGTCACTCATCGGCCTCACCCCCCTCCGGTCCGCCGACCGCCGGCTGCTCCGGCAGCGACCCCTCGTCGCGCAACAGCTCTCGGAGCACGTCGGTCCGGAGCGTTCCGTACTCGTCGTAGATGCGGATACAGAGCGCGAGCCCCACCGCGGTGAGGCTCACGCCGACGACGATGGCGGTGAGCACGATCACGTGTGGGAGCGGGCTGACGAACGTCTGCGTCTCTGCCGCCCCTTCGGGGACGATCGGCATCGCGCCGCCCTCGACGTACGCCGAGGTGATGAACAACAGGAATATCGCCGTCTGGAACAGGTTGAGGCCGATAATCTTCTTCACGAGGTTGGGATTGGCGATCATCATGTACAGTCCGATACACAACAGCAGCGCGAACGCGACGTACGCGTGCCTCGTCGTCAACACGTCGAGCGCCGAGGCGGTCGCGGTCCCGGACGCGAGGACGGACCCGAAGTCAGTCGCGGCGCCGAGCGCGGCGTTCATCGCCGGTCACCCCCGGCGCTCGCCGTCTCGGTGTCGACAGCGCCGTCACCTGCGTGTCCGCCGTCACCTACGAGTCCGCCGTCAGCCACCGCCGCGTCGTCGGTGGCGTCCGGTCCATCGATCGATTCCTCGTCTCTCTGTTGCTCGTCGATCGACCCGTCTTCGTCGAGAGAGCCGTTCCCGAACCCGTCTCCATCGGAGTTGAACCCCCGCGCGAGCAGGAAGAACAGCCCCATGAGCACGCCGCTCACGATGGGGGCGATCCCGACGACCTCCACCGCCTCCATCCCGTACTTGACGGGGTCGAGGACCGGGATCGGCAGCAGGTCGTACTGGAGGAACGCCCCACCGAGCGCGACCGGAACGAGCCCGATGCCGGCGAACGCGAGCGCGCCGCCGACCGCGAGCGCGACGACGACGGTGTTCGCGAGCCAGTCGCGCGTCGATTCGATGCCGAACGCGAACGCGATCATGAACACCACGGCGGCCATGATCGCGCCGCCCTGGAACCCGCCGCCGGGCGAGCCGCTCCCGTGGAAGGTGATGAAGAGCCCGTAGGTGAACGCGAACGGCGCGACCACCTTTACGGTCGGCATGATCACCTGGCTCTCGGTGTAGGGCGTCCCCTGTCGCTCCTCGGAGTCGAGCCGCCCCGACCGAGGGACGGCGCGGTGCGGCGGGAGGTCCGGTTCGGCGTCGTCCCGCTCGGCCGCCCCTTCGCCGGTGGATGCGTCTGCCTCGCTGTCGGTGGCTGTGTCGGTCATGTCGGTGTCGTCGGCAGCGTCGGTCATGCGAACACCTCGCGGTGGAGCACGATCAGCGCCGCGACCCCGCCGGCGAAGACGACGACCGCCTCTCCGAAGGTGTCGAACCCACGGAACGCCGCCAGCACGGCCATCACGGTGTTCTCGACGTGGGTCTGCGCGTACGTCTCCGTGAGGTACCACTGGGTCACGTCCGGATTCGACCAGATCGGCGCGTCCGGCGAGCCGATCGCCGGGATGTCGCCCATCGTGAGCAGCAGGCCGGCGAACAGGAACCCCGCGGCGCCAGCGGCGGGGAGGTTCACCGACTCGAAGGCGACGTCGTGGTCGATCCGAGTCGTCTTCGCGAGCGTCAACAGCAGGAGGACGGTCGTCACGCCGGCGGAGATCGCGGCCTCAGTCAGCGCCACGTCGGGCGCGCGGTAGAACGTGTACAGGGCGGCCATCCCGAGGCTGTACGCCCCGAAGACGATGACCGCCGCGAGCACGTCCCGGGCGAGCGCGGTCGCGAGCGCCGTGAGCACGACGAACGCGAGCAGGCTCGCCTCGATCGCGGTGACCTGCGCGACGACCGGAGAGGCCGGGGCGGTCGAGGCGACCGAGCCGACCGCGAGGGCGAGCGCGCCCGTCATCGGCGCTCGTCCCCCTCGGTCCACGGCACGGTCCCCTCTTCGAAGGCGGCCCGAGCGATCGCGTGGGCCGCCGTCGGATTCGTCACGAAGATGAAGAACAGCAGGAGCACGCTCTTGATTCCGGCGGCCTCCCAGCCGATCGTCAGCGCGACCGCGGCCAGCCCGAATCCCGCGCCGAGCGTGTCCGCCTGCGAGGCGGTGTGCGCCCGCGAGTACACGTCCGGGAGCCGGAGGACGCCCGTCATCGAGACGAACGTGAAGAACAGCCCGAGCAGCGTGAACGCGACGACGAGCGCAACGCGGGCGGTTCCGAGCGCGTCCATCACAGCACACCACCCCGCTCGACGGTGAACTTCGAGATGGCGATGGCCATCAGGAAGTTCAACAGCGCGTACACCAGGGCGATGTCGAGGAACGTCGGCTCGGAGAGCGCGGCGCTCAGGATGGCGAGGATGACGACGGTGTTCGTCCCGAGGACGTTCACCGCGAGCACCCGATCCTGCATCGTCGGGCCCTTCACGGCCCGGTAGAGCATCCCGATCGCGAGCACGGTGAACCCCGCGGCCGCGAGGAGCAGGAAGTCGCCGACCGTGTAGCCCGCGGCGAGCGCGGTGTCGACCACGCTCATTCGTCGGTCACCTCCGGCCCCTCGTGGTCTTCGTGGCTCTCGTGGTTCTGTTCGCCCGCCGAGCCGTCGCTCTCAGCCTCGGTGGGCGACTCGCCGCCGTCAGCGGCGGCGATCGGAAGTTCCTCGGTCGCGTCCGGTCCCTGCAGGATCGCACAATCGTCGCGCTCGCGGGGCGTCGGGAGCCGCGCGGACGCCCGCCCGTAGTAGACGAACCGCGTCCAGCGCTCTAATGAGCCGTCGAAGAGCCCGTCGCGGGCCGACGGGATGAGCGAGTGGACGTAGAGATCGCTGTCGCGGGCGCGGACCGTCAGCGTTCCCGGCGTCAGCGTGATCGAGTTCGCGAGCGTCATCAGCGGGAGCCCGCTGCCGACGATCACCTGCATCCGGTTCATCGTCGGCTCGATCGGGAGCCGCGGGTCCAGTATCACCCGGGCGACGTCGACGTTCGCCTTGACGATCTCGAAGAGGAGCACGGGGACGTAGATCACGCCGCGGAGGATCCGCATCGGCGTCCGCGGAATCGCCGGTTCGACGTCGATGCTGACCCGTGAGAGGGTGATCGAGACGATCGCCGCGGTCGCGAGGCCGGTCACCCAGTCGAACCAGTAGAGCGGGTCGCCGAGCACGAGGTAGAAGGCCAGCGAGAACCCGAACATCGCGACGAACCGTTTCCCGGTCGCCTCGCTTCGGAGCCGCTCGCGGCGGGTCGGCCGCGCGACCGGCGCCGTCTCGACGATCAGCGAGGTGTTCGACAGCGCGAACTCCAGCGGCTGGAGCAGGGTGGTGTTTCCGACGGGCGTGTACTCAGGGTCGAGCAGCACCGCGTCGGCGCCGTGTTCCTCCGCGTAGGCGGCGAGCACGCGGACGTAGTCGTCCGGCCCGAACAGGTACTCGTCGGCGCCGATGAGCTCCGTCGCGACCGACACCGAGGGACGTTCCCCGTCGAAGTCGTCGAGGTCGGAGTTCGCCCACGCCTCGGCGCGTTCGAGGACCCGTTCGGCCGACGCCGCGCGGTCCTCGACGCCGGGGTCGCCGTCGCGCCACGACGCGATCTCCACGAGGTGGATCGTCGCGAACCCCTCGTCGACCGCCGTCTCGACCGCGTGCGCGATCGTCGCCCGGAGGGTCGGCGTGGGTTCGACTGGCACGACGAGTCCCCCGGTCGGCGCGGACGGGGACTCGTGTTCCGCGTCGTCGCCGGGATCTGTGTCGGCGCTCTCGCCACCGGTTGCGTCGCCAGCGTCGCCGTCGCCACCGGCGTCGGTGTCAGCCACCCACCACACCCCCGGCGGAGCCGAGTTTGGCCGGTTCTATGCACATGTATATCTCTGTCCCGATCCTTTCTCTACCGCCTCAAAACAGTTTGTATCCCCGACGGTTTCGGGACGAAGAACGGGAGGGGCAGTCGTCGTCGCGGAGCGGTCCGACGGTCACGCCGAGCGACCGAGCGCCGCGGCCAGTCGGTCGGCGATCCGACCGGCGACCGCGTCCTTCGAACCGATCCCCTCCTCGGGTTCGGTCCCCTCGTCGCCCACGAGGAGGACGCGGGTCTCGTCGTCGCCCATCACGCTCGCGTCGTTGGCGACGACGAACGCGAGGCCGACCCGGTCGCGGATCCGCTCCGCCTCCGCGACCATCGCCGCGTCGTCGCCGGAGGTCTCGGCCTTAAACCCGACGATCGGGAGGTCCGGGTACGCCTCCCGCACGGAGTCGATCAGCTTCGGCGTCGGCTCCAGATCGACCGACAGCGGCGATCCCGATCGGATCTTCTCGTCGACGGCGTCGGCGGTGAAATCCGAGATGGCCGCCGCGGAGACCAGCGCGTCGGCGGTGGCCGCGGTCCGGCGACACGCCTCCATCATCTCTTCGGCGGTCTCGACCGCGACAACGTCGGCGTAGGGAACCTCCGGGCCGTCCTGTACCAGCGTCACGGTCGCGCCCCGGGCGTACAGCGCCCGGGCGACCGCCCGTCCCGTCTTCCCCGACGCCCGGTTCGTCAGGATTCGGATCGGGTCGATCCGCTCCTTCGTCGCGCCCGCGGTGACGACGACGTGGGTCCCCGACAGTGCCTGCGGCGTGGTCGCGCGTGCGACCTCGGTCACGATGTCCTCCTCGGCGGCGATCTTCGCCTTCCCCTCCTCGATCCGGGGATCGGCGAACCGCACGCCCCACGCCTCCAGCCGATCGAGCGCGTCGAGGACGCCCGGGTGGTCGTACATCGGCTCGTGCATCGCCGGCGCCATCACGACCGGCACGTCCGCGCCGAGCGCGGTCGTCGCGCAGGTGGTGACCGCGGTGTCGTCGATCGCCGCCGCGACCTTCCCCGCGGTGTTCGCCGTCGCGGGCGCGAGGAGGAGCACGTCGGCCCATCCCTCCCGGCCGCACAGCTCGACGTGTTCCACGCTGCCGGTGATCTCGGTGACGACGGGCTCGTCGGTCGCGAAGTCGATCGCCCACGGGTGAACGATGTTCGTCGCCGCCGGGGACATGACGGCGCGGACGCTCGCGCCGTGGCGGCGCAGCTCGTGGGCGAGTTCGACGACCGTCACCGCCGCGATGCTCCCCGAGACGCCGAGCGCGACGTTGACCCCCTGTAGCATTACCGCAACGGTTCCGGCCCCGACGCCTTATAAGATGTCGTTGCGGATCGCCCCCGGATCGCGGAACCGGTGTGAGTGTGAGTCAGTCCGCGATTTCCACGGTGACCTCGTCGCGCTCGACTGCCAGCCTGAACGTCGGGACGGTCCGGTAGACCACCTCGACGACGTTCTTTCGTTCGAGGCTCCGGAGGGCGCGCCGTACCCCGTCGACGTCGGGGTCGAGGTCGAACGCCTCGCGGACCGCGTTGAGCACGGCCACGACCGACTGCGACCGCTCGTCGGGACCCGCCACGACCTCGAACACCCGCGCTTCCAGTTCCGGAACGCGGATCGTCTCCGGCGCGTCGCCCCTCGCGACGGCATCGGCCTCGATCCCGGGTTCGACGTCGACAAGTTCGTTCGCCTCGGCGGTCGACCGGATCAGGCTGTCGTCGTCGCGGTAGTAGTACTCCTTGAGGTGATTCTCCAGGTACTGGTGTACCTCGCTGCCGCCTTCGAGCCCCCACGCGTCCTGCAGCTCACCGTTCTTCGTCGGCTGAAGTCGGACGATGTCGGCGAGCCGGCTCCGCTCCTCGTCGGTCAGCGCCATACGTCCCCGTTCACCGGGGCAGGTATGGACGTTCCGGATCGCGATCCGCGTCAGGAGTTCGTCGACTCGTCGTCCGCTCCACTCTCGTCAGCCCCACTCTCGACCGTGTTCCCGAACTCGTCGTCGACGCCCCACCGCTCCTCGATCGAGTGGCCGTGGGAGTCGCCGGCATCGATCCCGGGCGCGGACTCGTCGGACGCGGGCTCGTCGGACGCGGACTCGTCGGACTCGTCCCCAATCGCCACCGGTTCGGACTCCGACACGCGGTCGGCGACGAGTTCCGAAAGCGGGTCCACGGTCACGGTCAGCCGGGTCACGACGAAGACGAGCGGGACGAAGGACGCGATCAGGAACGCGGCGTCGTACGCCCACGCGAACCCGTCGAGAAGCGGGACGATCGCGCCGGCGAGCCCGCGGTGCGCGACCAGCACGGCCGCGAGCACGACGAGCCAGTAGGCCAACGCGCCGCCGTTCTCGGCGATGCGCTCGACGCGCTCGCCGGCGTCGGTCCGGTGAAGGGCGACCCGCGTCAGCGAGGCGGCCTTCGGCGCGGCGGCCGCGGGGAGGGCGACCACCGCGACCGTCACCACGGCGCTGGCGACCGCGGCGAAGGTGATCGGCGTCAGCGGGACCAGGCGGTCGACGCCCGGCAGCAGCGTGAAGAGGTACAACACGCCCACCAGCGCGAGCGCAGCGATGGCGATCCGGCTGGCGGAGCGAACGGCGTCGCGATCGAACGGGGCCGTCGTCGATTCGGTTTCGGTCATGATGCGCCCGGGAGAAGGGCCGGGAGCCACATAACCGGGCGAGACGCTCAAGCCGATTTTAGGCGGATTAAAAGCCGCCTGCGGAGCGCCTCAGCTGGCGTCTTCGACCGCGCTCGCGGCGCGGATAACCGTCTCCTCGTCGAACTTCGGGCCGACGAGCTGGAGGCCGACCGGGAGCCCCTCGGCCTCGCCGGCGGGCACCGAGATCGCCGGGAGGTTCGCGAGGTTCACCGGCGTCGTGTTCGCGTCCGCGAGGTACATCCGCAGCGGGTCGTCGAGGCTCTCGCCCAGTTCGAAGGGGAGCACCGGCATCGTCGGCGACGCGATCACGTCCACGTCCGCGAACGCCTCCTCGAAGTCCCGCCGGACCCACGCGCGGGCGTCCTGCGCCTTCTCGTAGTACTTGTCGTGGTAGCCCGCCGAGAGCGCGTACGTGCCGAGCAGGATCCGGCGTTTGACCTCCGCGCCGAACCCCTCCTCGCGCGTCTCCGCGAACGACTCGTTCCAGTTGCCGTCCGACTCGGCGCGGTTCCCGTACCGCACGCCGTCGAAGCGCGCGAGGTTCGAGGAGGCCTCCGCCATCGCGATGACGTAGTACGCCTGCACCGCGTGCTCGACCGAGGGAAGCGAGATTTCGACCGTCTCGGCGCCCCGATCCTCCAGGTCCGCGATCGCGGCCTCGACCGTCTCGACGACGCGCTCGTCGGCGCCGTCGAACAGCTCGGTGGGGACGCCCACGGTGAGTCCCTCGGCGTCGCCGTCGGCGGCGGCGGCGTAGCTCGCGTCGGGATCCACGCCGTCGACCTCGCTCAGGTCGCGGGTGGTCCCGTCGTGTGGGTCCGGGCCCGCGATGGCGTCGAGCGCGGCGGCCGCCTCCTCGACGGTGCCCGCGATCGGGCCGATCTGTTCGAGCGAGTTCGCGTAGGCGACGAGCCCGTACCGCGAGACGAGCCCGTAGGTCGGCTTGATGCCGACGACGCCGCAGAACGCGGCCGGACAGCGCACGGACCCGCCCGTGTCGGAGCCGAGCGCGACGTCCGCCTCGCCCGCGGCGACCGCGGCCGCCGAGCCACCCGAGGAGCCGCCGGGGACGCGCTCCGGGTCGGCGGGATTCCTCGTTGGGCCGAACGCGGAGGTCTCCGTGGTCGTCCCCATCCCGAACTCGTCCATGTTCGTCTTGCCGACGATCGTCGCGCCCGCGTCGGTGAGCCGGTCGACGACCGTCGCGGAGTAGGGCGGGACGTAGTCGGCGAGCATGTCGGAGCCGCAGGTCGTCCGGATCCCCTCGGTGGAGATGTTGTCCTTGACGGCGACGGTCGCGTCCGCGAGCGGCCCCTCGGCGTCCGCGTCGCCCTCGATCGTCTCCTCCGTGATGAAGGCGTTGTGGTCGGCCGCCATCACGACACCTTCGGCCCCACGAAGAAGCCGTCCTCCGTCTTCTCGGCGTTCGACAGCGCCTCCTCCTGCGTGAGTCCTTCCCCGACCTCGTCGGGGCGCATCACGTTGACGAGCTCCTCCTCTCGATCCGTCTCGGGCACCTCGTCGAGCGCCTCGAAGTAGTCGAGGATGTCGCCGAACTGGGCGGCGAACGCCTCGACCTCGTCGTCGTCGAGCCGCACGCGGGCCAACTCCGCGACGTGTCGGACTTCCTCGGCGTCGACGGCGGCCGCGGCGTCGTCGCCCCCGTCGGGCGCCTCCCCCGCGTCGTCCGCCGACTCGGACGTATCGCTCATACGCTCAGGTGTTCCGCTCCGGGAGTAAGGGTTTCGGAACGGGCGTCGTCGGCCCGCCACGAGCGCCTCGGCCAGCCATGAGCGTCGGCTCACTCCGTCGGCTTCACTGCACGGCGTCGACGAAAGCGAGCCAGCGCTCGTGGCCGTCGAGCGTCACGGAGTGATGTTCGTCGGCGAAATCGGGGTGGCGGATGGTGTCCAAAGCGTTCAGCGCCCGGTCGATCCCGACGATCTCGTCCGCGAGCGCCTCGGCCGTCTCGCGGTCGAGTGGGTCGATCGCGTCGGTCGCGTCGGTCGCGTCAGTCGCGTCGGTGCCATTGTCCCCCTCGCTCCCGCCCCGCAGCCGGTCCATCCGGCGCTCGCGCTCCGCTCGGAGGGTCGACTTCACCGACGACACCTTGCGATCGACCGCCGGCGGGACCGTCTCGATCGCCCGCGTCTCGACGATGAACTCGGAGAGGTCGACCTCGGTCCCGTCGATGGTGACCGTGTCGGGGACCGACGCGCCCACCGTCGCGCTCTGGCTAGTCACTCGATCGAGTATCTCCTCCCGCTCCTCCTGGTCCATAGAGTCGGCTTCGTGGCCGTCGAGAAAATGTGCTGCGGTGGCGGTCGGAGCGCTACAGCAGGTCGTTCGAGACGAGCCGGTCGACCGCCTCGCGGAGGCGCTCCTCGCTCGCGGCGTACGAGATGCGGGCGTATCCCGGCGCGTTGAACGCGCTTCCGGGGACGCAGGCGACGGACGCCTCCTCGATGGCGGCCTCACACCACGCCTGGTCGTCCTCGTCTACCGGGATCATCATGTAGAACGCGCCGTCGCCGACGTCGACGTCGACGCCGTGTTCGTCGAACAGGTCGACGAGGAGGTCACGGCGGTCGCGGAACGCGTCGCGCATCTCCGCAACCGACTCGTCGGTGTTCTCCAGCGCCTCGACGCCCGCGCGCTGGACGAAGTTGACCGCACAGGAGACGGAGTGCGAGTGGAGCTTGCCGGCCTGCCCGACGAAGCCGTCGGTCGCGTGGACGTAGCCGAGCCGCCAGCCCGTCATCGAGTACGCCTTCGAGAAGCCGTTGACGGTGATCGTGCGGTCGGCCATCCCGTCGAGGCTCGCCAGCGAGATGTGGTCGGCGTCGTAGGTGATGCGCTGGTAGATCTCGTCCGAGATCACGGCGACGTCGTGTTCGACCGCGAGGTCGCGGACGCCCTCAAGCGCGGTCTCCGAGAAGACGGCGCCCGTGGGGTTCGACGGGGAGTTGACGACGAGCAGCTCGGTGTCGTCGGAGGCCGTCTCCGCGAGCTCGTCGAGCGCCGGTTCCAGCTGGAACCCGTGCGGCGCCAGGTCGACCCGCGAGAGGTCGGCGCCGGCGAGCTTCGCCATCGCCTCGTAGGAGACCCACGCCGGGTCGAGGAGGACGACCTCGTCGCCGTCGTCGATCAGCGTCTGGAACGTCTCGTACAGCGCCTGCTTGCCGCCGGGGGTGACGATCACCTCGTCGGCGTCGGCGTCGATCCCGTCGTCGCGGAGCTTCGCCGCGATCGACTCCTTCAGTTCGGGGATCCCGTTCGAGGAGGTGTACCCGGTGTGGCCGGCGTCGAGGGCGTCCTTGCCCGCCTCGACGATGTTCGCCGGCGTGTCGAAGTCGGGCTCGCCGACCGACAGGTCGACGATGTCGGCGCCCTCGGCCTCCTTCTCCGCCGCGAGGTTCGATATCGCCAGCGTGGCGCTGGGCTCTACGCGTCCGATCCGCTCTGAGAAGTCGTATGCGTCGCTCATTGTGGTGTAGTGTGGTCGTCTCCGTCAGTCGAACTCCTCCGCGAGGTCGATCGCGGCTTCCGCCGCGTCCGCGCCCTTGTCGATCCGCTCGCGCGCCTCCGCGCCGGACATCCCCGGGCCGCTCACGCCGAACGTGACGGGGGTGTCGCGGTCGAGGCTCACGTCGGTGAGCTGTTCGGCGGTCGCGCTCGCGATCACGTGATCGTGGTCGGTGTCGCCGGTGACGATGGCGCCGACGACCGCCACGGCGTCGACGTCGTCGCGGCGCGCGAGCCGGTCGGCGGCCAGCGGGCTGTCGTACGCCCCCGGCACGCTCACTTCGTCGACGATGACGGCGTCGCGGTCGGCGGCCGCCTCGCGGGCGGCCTCGGCCATCGGCTCCGTGACGGAGTCGTTGAACCGCGCCACCACCAGTCCCAGCGAGACCATACGCTCGCTCACACCGGCGGCGGCAAAGGTCTACCGTTCGACCGCAGGGTTGCCGGGCGAACGTCTTCGGCAACGGCGACGGATCGGATGAGTATTGCTTATAAATAGACACGCGGCGGCGCGTGCCTGCGAGCGGCCGACAGGCCGCGAGGAGCACGCGCGAGGGAGGCGGCGAACGCGAGCGGCGAAGCCGCGAGCCGTGAGCCGCGAGGTTGGGGAGGTGTGAGGCTGCGGTTGCGGTGCGGGGTGGGACTCAAAGGGGCAGCCGCGAGGGCGACGCTTGGCGACGCAAGCACCGGAGGGAGCGAGTGTAACGAGCGACTGAGGAGCGCAGCGAGCCA
>ENA-ORCR01000441-ORCR01000441.1-marine-metagenome-genome-assembly--contig:-NODE-441-length-23706-cov-8.791146_pt1 | contig 23706 bp, 24 predicted proteins | sample MGYA00237782_ERZ508514 | MGnify/ENA primary metagenome ERZ508514 (study PRJEB26185, sample SAMN06268960) | marine metagenome | isolation source: Eden Landing Ponds, San Francisco, CA, USA | place...
GTCGTCTCCGAGATCGAGCAGTTCCTCGACCCGCTTTCGGTCGACGTCGAGCGGTTCGCAGTCGATCCGGCGAAGCCGAACCTGCTCGTTCGGATTCCGGGCGAGTCCGACCACACGCTGCTGTACAATGGCCACCTCGATACGGTACCCTTCGACGCCGACGCGTGGTCTCGCGACCCGCTCGGCGAGCGCGTCGGCGACCGCGTCTACGGTCGCGGCGCGACAGACATGAAAGGGGCCGTGGCGTCGATGCTGTTCGCAATTCGGGCCGTCGCAGCCGCGGACACACCCCCACCTGTCGACCTCCTGTTCACCTTCGTGAGCGACGAGGAGGTCGGCGGCGACGCGGGGCTCCCGGCGCTGCTCGATGCTGGGGCGCTCGACGCGGACGCGTGCGTGATCGGCGAACCGACCTGCGAGGAGGGCCACCACTCCGTCACGGTTGCGGACCGGGGGAGCATCTGGTTGACGCTCGAATCGGACGGCGAGGCGGCGCACGGCTCCCGACCGCCGCTCGGCGTCAACGCCGTCGACCGTCTCTACGCCGCCGTCGAGACGATACGCCGGCGGTTCGGTACCGGGCCGTTAGATATCGACGCCGAGATGGAACCGATCGTCGAGGAGTCGGTCGAGTACTACGCCGCGTCGATGGGTGAGGAGACCGCCCGGGACCTGTTCCGGTATCCGTCGATCAACCTCGGCGTCCTCGAGGGCGGCGACGCGATAAACACCGTCCCGAAGTCCGCGCGCGCCGAAGTCGATGTGCGGCTGACGGCGGGCGTCCACACGCCCGACGTGCTCGCGGCCATCCGCGACTGCGTCGCCGACTGCGAGGGGATCACGGTCGCCGACGTCTCCTGGAGCGTCGGCACCGCGGAAGACCCCGCCAGCCCGCTGGTCGACGCCGTCGCGTCGACGGCGGCGGCGGTCACCGGAGACCGCGTCTTCCGGCGGAGCGCCACGGGCGGCGGCGACGCCAAGAAGCTCCGGAAAGCCGGGATATCGACCGTCGAGTTCGCGCTCGGGACCGACACGCTCCACGCCCCCGACGAGTACGTCCCGATCGACGCGCTCGTCGACAACGCGGTCGTCTACGCCAGGCTCCCCGCCGCGTGGGGCTCTCGGATCGACTAGCGGCCCGCGGACGAGCGGGGCGACTCGGTCACGCCGGTTGGAGACGGTCGAGAAAGACTTAGATAGCGGACTGGTTCATATATGGGTATGAAGGACAAGACCGATGCGACGAACGAGCCGCCTGGCGGGGCCGACGACGGGAACGTGGGCGGCGGGCACGGGTTCGCGGGCGGCGGGAGTGACGGACGCCGCCTTCCGGCGGACGGAGCGGGAGCCGGCGCGTCGGGCCCCCGCTGACGATGGAGCGGTTCCAGAACACCGGCCAGCCCGACTGGGACTGGTGGGGGAAGCTCTGGCCGACGCCGGGCGCGACGCTCCGGGAACTCGGGGTCGAGCCCGGCCTGTCGGTGGCCGAGGTCGGCTGCGGGAGCGGCTACTTCGCGCTCCCGGCCGCCCGCATCGCCGAGCCCGCGCCGGTGTACGCTGTCGACTTGGACGAGGCGCTGCTCGACGAGCTCGACGCGCTCGCCGGGCGGCAGGCGATCGAGAACGTCGTCCCGGTCCACGGCGACGCCCGGGACCTGACCGGCGTTCTCCCGGAGCCGGTCGACGTGCTCGTCATGGCGAACACCTTCCACGGCGTCGACGACCGCGCCGAGTTCGTCGAGGAGACGTTCCGAGCGGTCGCGCCCGGTGGCAGCTTGGTCGTCGTCAACTGGCACGACCGGCCGCGCGAAGCGACGACCGTCGGCGGCGAGCCCCGGGGACCGCCGACGGGGCTCCGGATGGACCCCGAGGAAACGGCGGAGGCCGTCCGGGGAGCGGCGCCGTTCGAACTCGACCGGCGGGTCGATCTGCCGCCGTACCACTACGCGCTCGTGTTCGACCGGTAGCGCCCCCGCGCCGCCGCGACTGTTGCGACCGCAACTGTTCCGCCCCGACCGTCGCCGACGCCGCGACCGCCGACGCCCCAACCGTCACCGACGCCCGACTGCCGCCGACGCTGACCGATCCGCACCGAACGGGAGGATTTTTAGAATTGTGGAATGCACGCACAAGACTAATACGCCACGCCCGTAACTGTCGGGTGTGAGACCCCCATGACCGACATCGAACCCGACGACACCGTCGACGCCAGAGGCGCAGCGTGCCCCGGCCCCCTGATGGACCTCATCGGAGCGATCCGGAGCGCGGAGTCGGGCGACGTGGTCCGGCTTCTGAGCGACAGTGACGGGTCGCTCACCGACGTTCCCGAATGGGCCGAGGAGGCCGGCAATGAACTGCTCGCCGTCGAAGAGCTCGACGACCACAACGCGTTCTACGTGGAGAAAGCATGACCGAACGCATCGTCATCGTGGGCGGCGGGACCGGCGGATCGGTGCTTGCCAACGACCTCGCCGACCGGCTCGGGCCCGATCTCGACGCCGGCGACGTGGAGGTCACCCTGATCAACGACGACCCCGACCACGTCTACAAGCCGGTCTGGCTGTACGTGCCGTTCGGCCAGCGTGAACCGGCGGACGGGCGCCGCGCGCTCGAGGGGCTCGTCGACGACGCGGTCGATCTCCGGATCGATCGCGTGTCCGATATCGACACCGACTCTCAGACGCTCCGGTTCGAGGGGAGCGCGCCGTCGATGAAGTACGACCACCTCGTGGTGGCGACCGGGTCGACGCTGGAGCCCGACCAGATTCCCGGCCTCACGGAGGGCGGACACGACTACTACAGCGAGTCGGGCGCGATCGACCTGCGCGAGGAGCTGCTCGAGTTCACCGAGGGCGAACTCGTGTTGAGCGTGATCGGGACGCCCCACATGTGTCCGGCGGCGCCGCTCGAGTTCGTCTTCATGGCCGACGACTGGCTCCGCGAGCGCGGCCTCCGCGAGGACGTCGACATCACCTACACGTACCCGATCCAGCGCGTTCACGGGAACCCCCACATCGCCGAGTGGGCCCGCCCCATCATGGAGGAACGGGACATCGAGGTGGAGACGTTCTTCAACGCCGAGTCGGTCGACCCCGAGGCGGAGACCGTCACGTCGATGGAGGGGACGGAACTCGACTACGACCTCCTCGTGTCGATTCCCCCCCACGGTGGCGTCGACCTGATCGAGGAGGCGGGGCTCGGCGACGACGGCTGGGTCGACGTCGACAAACACACGCTGGAAGCCGAGGCTGCCGAGAACGTCTACGCGCTCGGCGACACCGCCGACACCGGCGTCCCGAACGCGGGCAGCGTCGCCCACTACCAGGCAGGCGTCGTCGGACAGCGCCTCGCCAGCGAGATCCGCGGTCGCCCGGCGACGGCGACCTACGACGGGAAGACGCTGTGCTTCATCGAGACGGGGATGGACGCGGCATCGTTCGTCGAGTTCGACTACGAGAACCCACCGTCGCCGGCGCCGCCCTCGGAGAAGATCCACTGGTCGAAGTTGGCGTACAACGAGGCGTACTGGCTCACCGCGCGAGGGCTGCTCTGACCATGTCCGACCAGCAGAGTCCCGAGCAGTCCGATCTGGAGGCGGCGATCGAGCGGAATCCAGAGGCGGTCGCCGAGTTCGTGGAGCACCTCGACGCGGTCAACGAGCTACTGGACGTGCTCTCGCTGGGCGAGAGCGCGCTCTCCGACGAGATGGTCCGGGAGCTCTCGGCCACGGGGTCGACGCTGGCGGAGTCCGCCGACGGGCTGGCGACCGACGAGACCGCGGCGCTGGCCGAGACGGTCGGGGAGAACGGCGACGAACTGCGCGAGGCGCTCGATACGCTGCTCGAACTACAGCGTAGCGGCACGCTCGACGAGCTGGCCGAACTCGCGGAGGTCGGGTCGCTGGCGACCGCGGCGCTCGACGACGAGATGGTCGCGTCGCTGGCCGGTACCGGCGCCGCGCTCGGTGAGGTCGCGCAGACCGCGTCCGATGACGACACTCGCGACGGAATCGAAACGCTGCTCGAGAGCGTCGGTGAAGCGGAGCGGGACCCGCCCGAGCAGGTCGGGACCGTCGGCCTGCTCCGCGGACTGCGTGACCCGGACGTACAGTACGGGCTGGGCTACCTGTTGGCGCTCGCTGGCGCGATCGGCCGCGAGCGTGCCACCGGGGAGTCGCAGTAGCGGGCGACTTCCGATTCGTTTCGCCCGCTCACCCGGCACCGACGCGGGATAGATGGCGCCAATCGGTATTGTGTGTTTATCACAAGACTATTAAACAACCGGTGCGTAGAGTCTGGTAATGGCAACACGGACGGCGGAGACGGACAGCGTGATGTCGCCCGGCGGCGACCGCGAAACGGCCGTCGAAGACAGTAGCCTCGTGCTTGGGGGGTTCACACGGACCGTGGTACCCAGAAACGGATGACGCCGGCTCCCGCAGAACCGGCGCAGGACACTGACGCGACGGTCCCGACGAACGACACCGACGCGAATCTCGAAACAGGGATCGAGTTCGGTGCCCGGATCCCCTCACGTTCGTCCCGTCCGTCGACGGTGAAACAGCTTCGAGGCGGCCAGAACGGGCAGTCACTCCGGGACCTGATCGCCCAGTATCGCGACTAACTCATCAAGAACGAGATGACTCCTAGAGAACTTCGCGCCGACACGCCCGCCCTGCACGAAGACGTTTACCTGAATTTCGGCGCTCACGGGCCGAGCCCACGGTACGTCGTCGAGGCCGCAGACGAGTTCGTGCGGTCACACGAGTACGAGACAAGTACCCGAAACGACCCCTACGAGGTAGCGTTCGACGCGTACGACCGGGTGCGGGAGCGCGTCGCCACCTTCGTCGGTGCGGACGCCGACGAGATCGCGCTCGTGGAGAGCACGACCGCGGGCATCAACGCCGTCGCGACCGCCATCGACTGGGAGCCGGGCGACACCGTCGTACGAACCGACCTCGAGCACCCGGCCGGGACGCTCCCGTGGCAACGCTTGGAAGGGAAGGGCGTGAACGTTCGCGTCGTCGAAACCGAGGACGGCCGTGTCGACCTCGACGCCTTCGCCGAGGCCGTCGACGACGCGCGCCTGGCGTGTTTCAGTGCGGTGACGTGGACCCACGGCACCCGGTTACCCGTCGGCGACCTCGTCGACATCGCCCACGACGCTGGCGCGTTCGCGCTCGTCGACGCCGTGCAGGTGCCGGGACAGTTGCCGATGGCCGTCGACGAGTGGGGTGCGGACGCCGTCGCAGCGGCCGGCCACAAATGGTTGCTGGGGCTGTGGGGCGGCGGCTTCCTCTACGTTGACCGGACAGCTGCTGACTCTCTCCTGCCAGCTGCGGTAGGCTACCGAAGCGTCGAAACGCCGACTGCGGACCCCTACGAGTTCGCAGCCGGTGCCCGCCGGTTCGAGGTCGGATCGGCGAACCCCGCTCCACACGTCGCCCTGGCCGAGGCCATGGAGGCGATCGACGAGGTCGGACTCGACCGTATCGCCGACCGGAGTCAAGAATTGGCCGGCCGGCTGGCCACTGGCATCCCCGAGGACCGGCTTCTCAGCCCTCCGGATCCCGAGTCGGGACTCGTGACGATCGACGTGGACGACCCCGAAGCGACGGTCGATCGACTCGCGTCAGCGGGAATCGTCGTCCGTGCTTTGCCGACGCCGGCCGCCGTCCGCGCGTCCGTCCATGCGGTCAACACTCACGCCGAGGTCGAGCGGCTGCTGGACGCCCTCGAGCCGGAGTGGGGCTAACGCGAACACGGTTCTGCAGGCACCCACTACGACAGTTTCTCAGGGAGACGGACGGCTGCCCACACCGCATCCTTATCTCCCATCTCGCTTCACCGCAAAATTGCACAATCTGTACAAGAATATTTTACTAACCCGGTTCCTACACAGCACCGATAAGATGCCTAATTCGATGTCTGAACAACTCCGCCGGGACATGGAGTGCGAGGGACTGCTGGAGTGTTTTCACGGTCTCAAGGAACTCGACAAGGAGTGCTTCCGGGCGCTCGTCGCGTCCGAAGAACCGCTGACGGTCGACGAGATCGCCGACGCAGTCGACCGCGAACGCTCGACGGCCTACCGTGCCGTCCAGCGGCTGCTCCAAACCGGGTTCATCGGAAAAGATCAGATCAACTACGACCAGGGCGGCTACTACCACGTCTACTCGCCGACGGACCCCTCCAAGATCGCCGACGACATGCAGCGCCTCCTCAACGACTGGTACGCCAAGATGGGCCAGCTCATCCAGGAGTTCGAAACCAAGTACGAACAGTCCGACACCGCGCCCCCGCCCGCCGAAAGCTAACTTCTCCCCTTCTCTCCGCATCCCGCCTCGGATATGCTCGACGGTGGCTGGTCTGCTCGTTCGCGTATCGACGCACCGGTGATCGAGGTAATTACTCGGCGACACCGAAGATATATAATTTTTATACAATATCTGTGTAATGTATATTACCAGATTGATAAGTAAAGTATTTTGATGAATAAGGGCATAGAGGAGACGCTACAATTGAATGACTAGGTTATGGACTGATCTCGATCTGCCCTCGGATCGACTTGCCGTTGACGAGCGGGTGGTGCCCCCACAGTCCGTAAATCTGGTAGAACGGAGCACTAACCTGTGGACGAACGAGGCCGGCTTCGTAAGCCTCTGTCTGACGACAGCGGAACAGACAACGCGGTAGTTCTGACCGGGCGACTCCGTCGCATCAGTGAGACAACGGAGACGGTCTCGTCGATGACGTAGCCGATCGTACCCCTGCGCCTGCTGGTAGCGCACACAATTATTGTAGTATCTAACGCAGAAACCCACCCTATTAGATACGTCTAGTCGCAAATAAAAAGTGGAGTGTGATTGTTTTCAAACATGTTTGTTGATAGAGAGTCAGCGGACGATTAAGACCGAATTGGGGTCGTCACCGCCTATCATAGTTCACCAAACGCAATGCGAGTAACCGAAACGAACCCTTACGATCGTACGATTGTAATTGCTGACGCGAACTCAATTGCGTTCATGCTATTATAATACGGGAAGCACGCTTGTCGATCGGACGGAAGCCAGTTCGACTGGGATCACGCTCGTACGATTGTAATGTCTGCCAGGGCTTCCGATCAGTTTCCGGTCAAATTTCGTTAGACTGTGTGTACATGTTGATGTTCACTTCGATCACATCGGCGGCATCCATCACTTTGCGCGGTATCTCCTCGTTGAACCGCTCGCCTTGCATTCGGCTTTTGGGTCCCGAAAGGCTGATCGCGCCGAGCACTTCTCCGTCGGGACCGTTTATTGCGGCTCCGACGGCTCGAAGCCCGTCAACCTCCTCCTCAACATTGAGGGCGAATCCGCGCTCACGGATCGTCTCCAGTTCGTCGAATAGCTCTTCGCGACTCGTGATCGTGTTGTTCGTCCGCTGAGGGAGGCCGCGTCGGTCGATGATCTCGTTTACCCGACTTTCGGGGAGCCGTGAGAGAATCGCCTTGCCGGCCGAGAGGTGATGGAGACCGAGCGGTTTCCGTTCCATCTGATTGGGATAACTGCTCCCAATCGCCTTCTCACCGCGTTGGAGGTACAATACGATCCCCCGCCCGTGACGTTCCGTAATGAGCTGAGCGTACTCGCCGGTGTCGTTGACGAGAGTGTTGACCTCCTCTCGTCCAAACTGATAGAGCAAGCTTTCTTGCCGGACATGCTCTCCGATGAGAATGAATCGCGGGCTGAGCTGATACACGTTGTTGTCCTTAACGACGAAGTCGTTCTCTCGAAGTGTCGCGAGGTGATTGTACACCCCTCCCTTCGAGAGATCGAGGTAATCTGCCATCTCTGTCACCGTCGCACCGTCTAGATCTTTTAACGCGTCGATTACCTGCAGTGTCGTGGTAGACGTCTGGAGCGTTCGGGGCGAATCCGATTCGGTTCGTTTGTCCGTCATACGCCGACTAACGGCCGCTAGATGAAAAGTATTTGCCCCTCGCAAACAATCAGGCATGGAACTTCGAGCGAGAAATACAGATCTGATTAATATCAAGCGAGTTACCCGGTGAAAACCGACGCCTCTCTTGTTTTTAGGATTCAATTATCGATAGGAATCATGATCCGGAATACCATGGACACGACTTGTTTGTGTCTCACATACACAGGAGATGGACCAAGATACCCAGCGCAGTGGAATCCACGACAGTATACTGTCAGTGCGACGCCGGCCAAGACAGAGACCCCCGATCGAAGTGGCTACAGGCTGTGTACCACCTTGGAAAACTCGCCGCCTGATGACTGGAGCTCGCTTCGAGTGGCTCAAATCGGGCCGGAATAGCGGAACAAACCGATTTCGAACCGTCGAATGGCACGGCAGTCCGAAAGTGTGAGGACATATTCGTGGGGCCATCTCTCTCGCGTCGCATACACCTCTTCGGCGACAGCCGCTCCAGATGCAGACAGATTCGAAGAATCGGATGGCAAAGAAACTTACAAAGAAATGTTGAACTTGCTCAAAAGCCAAAATACGTCACTTTTATCGGATATAAAACCCCACATTAGCACAAATGGCGTTTGCAGTGTGTGAACAGACGGTAGTCAAACAGGATGCGATCCGACGGTTCCGGTAGATCCGCCGGCGGGCGACTGACCTTGATTACCCTCATGAAGTAACGCCGTGTCGGAATCACCGGTCAACCGTCGTGACGTGGAGATCGCGGATCTGGTTGCTCACGTAACGACTAAAAGCGTGATTCCGGCGGCTGAATCGTCGGCTTCGTTCGATTCGGGCAGTGCGTCGAGGCAGACGCCGATCGGAGTTCGAAGCACCAATCGCCACACCGGTGGTCGGAGGAGTGAACGTGTGTCTCGATCTCTAAAAATGGCCGAGTGATTGGCCGTCTCAGATGTACTTGCCTTCGCTCTCGTACACCGAGGGGTCGTCCTCGTACTTACGAGCGATCTCTTCGAGAGTCTTGAACTGGGCGTTCTCGTGGTTCTGAACGTAACTGATGAAGTCGTCGAAGAGCTCGATCATGTGTGGCAGTCCGTGGATGTCCGGGTGGATCGTGAGCGTGTACACACCGGCACCGCGACGGTTATAGAGGTAGTCGAACTGTGCCTTGTAGTACTCCTCGTAGATCATTTCGGGGCTCTTGTAACCCGTGTTGTACAGCGGCTGTTTGATGAACAGCATCGGCGGAATGTCGTCGCGGTACCAGCTGATCGGGATTTCGACGACGTCCGTCTCCTCACCGTACTCGTACGGCGTCATCCAGGTTTCCGGCTCCTGGTCGTACTTGATGGGCTCCCAGTCGTCGCCCTTGCGCATGTACCCGGGCTCGAACTCCCGCTCCATCAGGCTGCTGTCGTAGAGGAAGTCGTGCTTTTCGACCAGGTCGGGGGTGTTTTCGCTGAACTCCCACCAGCTGGCCCGGTGACCGACAGGGACCTCACCGGTGATATCTTTGATCAGGTCTTTCGAGACGCCGATGATCTCGTCTTCCTGCTCCCGTGAGAGGTCGGTGGGGTTCTCGTGTGAATACCCGTGAACGCCGAGTTCGTGTCCCGCGTCGGCCACAGCCTGGATCTCCTCTTCGAACGTCTCGATGGAGTGTCCGGGGACGTACCAGGAGCCTTTGATCTGGTTGTCTTCCAGGACTTGGAGCATCCGCGGGATGCCCTCGTTTCCGGCGCTCAGACCGCGCGACAGATCAGCGGGCGAATCTTCGCCACCGTACGATCCGAGCCAACCAGCGACACAGTCCACATCGATTCCGATTGCAACGTCTATGTCTCCCATGGTGCACCCTGAATGCTCGCCTGAACCGTCTTAAATCCTTGTGTGACTCTCATTATCACACAGAATTGTCGTTTTTTATACCAAAACATATTTATAACGCCGGATAGCAACTCTGTCCATGGCTGGAGTTAACAGACGCCATTTCGTAAAAGGTGCTAGTGCAGCAGCCGCTGCGGGACTCGCCGGATGCCTCGGCGGGGACGGCGATGGCGGCGACGGCGGGAGCGAAACCGTCCAGTGGATCGGCCCCGCATGGGCCGCCCGCGACGAACAGGGTGCTAAATACCAAGAGATCACGGGCGGTGAAGTGAATATCACGACGGCGACCATCCCCACGGTCCAACAGCGCCTCCTCGGCGGAGAGAACTCGGAGATCGACGCGTACAGCGTGGAGACGTCCGGGTCCGGTGCCCTGCGTGACGTGACGATTCCGACGCCGACCGCGGATCTGGACAACTGGGACGAAGACGTCATCTCGGACGCGTTCACCAACCCGGGCGAACGGCTGAGCCACCTCGACGAGCAGACCGAGACGATCAACGACCTCCTGTGGGCGGACGAGGAGCAGACCGAACTACAGTTCCCGCCTCACGCGTACAACTTCGACGCCGTCGGGTACAATCCAAAATTCGTCGACGACGCGTCGCTCTGGAGTTCGCTGTTCGACGAGCAGTACGAAGGACAGGTCACGATCGGGGAGACCGCGGCGATAACCATCCCCGAAGCGCTGATGCACATGCTCGATAACGACATGGTCGACGGGTCAATTGGGCAGATCAACAACCCGACCGAAGACCAGCTCGACGCCGCCATCGACTTCCTGATCGAGCAGAAGGAGGCGGGGCAGTTCCGGACGACGTGGTCCGCGTACGGCGAGTCCGTCACGCAGATGGGCAGTGAAGAGGCGGTCATCGGGGACGTCTGGCAGCCGGCCGCGATGGACATCCGCCGGGAGGGCACGCCGGTTACCTACGCGACGATGGAGGGAGGCATTCAGGGGTACCGGTACTGGTTCGGCGGCATCGCGCCGGTCGATCCCGGTGCGCGTGAGCGGGGCAACCTGGAGAACGTCAAGTCGTTATACGACGACGTCCACCTCGGCGCATGGTACCCGAACTTCGTTCAGGGATGGGGCTACTCCGTCCCTCACTACGAGAACGAAGAACTGGTTCGTGACGGCTCCGACGAAACCGGCGAAGGGATGGGACCGGAGTACTACGACTGGGCCTACCGCGGCGAGGGAACGTACCAGGAAGTCGACGAACCGGCGCTGTTCGATCCGCAGCAGTACGACTGGTCCGACGAAGAAGGCGATCCGGTGGACGGCGGGAGTAACCGGGACAGCGGACCGATCGAGGAGCGGTTCGATCGCATCGGCTTCTTCCAGATCTGGCCCGATGCGGCGGACTACATGCAGGACAGCTGGAGCGACTTCCTTGCAGCGTAACCGACGACCGATCACACGGAACCACACATGACAGCGAACAACGACGCAGACGAGGTGGCTGGAACCGGTGGCCTCAAGCACCGGCTCAGCCAGCGGATCGGAGAGCCGGAACTCCTCTCGTTGCCGACCGTGCTCTGGTTCGGGGTGTTCCTGATCCTCCCGCTGGCGGTGATCGGGGTGTACAGCTTCATGTCGTACTCGAACTTCAACGTCATCTTCGAGGTCACCCTCGATCCGTGGGTCCGTGCGTTCACGTCGGACACCGTTCAGTCGGTGTTCGTCCGAACCCTGATGGTCGGGCTCCTCGTCACCGCCTTGACGCTGGTGTTCGCGTATCCGCTCGCCTACTTCCTTCGGTTCTACACCGGCGAGATCGCGGGGATCATCCTCCTGTTGTTCCTCGTCATCCCGTTCTGGACGTCCGAACTGATCCGGACGCTCGGCTGGTTCCCGGTACTCGGCCGGTCGGGGGCGATCAACTGGTTCCTGATGTCGGTCGGGATCGTCGATGAGCCGATTCGGTGGCTCATCTTCAGTCTGTTCTCGCAGGTCGTCGGCTACCTGCAGAACTTCCTCGTGTTCATGGTCGCACCGATCTACATCTCGCTGTCGCAGATCGACGAAGACCTGCTTGACGCGTCGGAGACCTTGCGTGCCGACTCGCTCGCGACCTTCCGGAACGTCACGTGGCCCCTGAGCCTCCCCGGCGTGGCGATCGGGTGTATGTTCACCTTCGTGCTCGCCATCGGGAATCTGACCATCCCGCAGTTCCTCAGCGCGGGGGACGCGACGGTGACGATGCTGATCTATCAAGAGGTGCAGCGCGGGCTTCACTACCCGAACGCGTCTGCGCTCTCGCTGCTCCTGCTCGCCGTGATCTTCGTGTTCGTCTTCGGCCTGTTCCGGGTCGTCGACATCAGCGAGATCGCACAGGGATAAGAGCGGCCCGTCGCTTTTTTTTATTCGCGTTCGGCATTGTGCGATACCGTCGGCATCGATTCGTCTCGAAACCCTTCTCGCGGCGCTTACCCCCAGACGGTCCCGTCAGTTCCGTGCTCCTCGAGGTGGTCCTGGTGTTTTTCCGCTCGGTCGTCGTATATCGCCTCCCCCTCGTCGGCGGGCGTCTGTGGAACGTCGGCGTCGACGGCGTCGTCGATCCGGAGGATCGTTCCGACCACCTCGACCGCGGTGACGTAGCTGTGTCGCCTGGTCGCGTACGGGTCGAGGATCCCGGCCTCGACGGCGTTTCCGACGCGTTTCTCCGGGAACACCAACCCGACATCGTACCCGTTCGACGCCGTCACGAGTTCGCTGACGGTGTCGAGGGGGTCGAGCCCGGCGTTCCTCGCCAATCCGGCGGGGGCGCCCTCGACCGCGTCGGCGAACGCCAGCATCGCCACCTGGAGTCGAGAGTCGCGTTTCTGCGCGGCACGGCGAACGTCGCGCGCGATGCCGATATCGACCGCACCACCGCCGGGAACGACACCCGGTGTCTCTCCGTAGTCACCCGACGCGAGCGCGACTGCGGCCGCCCCCTTGCGGATCTGCCGACCGGCCTCCACGCCGCGCTCCGACCCGAGCCCCGGGAGGAAGACGGTGACCGAGTCGGGGTCGGAACAGTCTTCGACGAGGATTCCCCGTCGGCGACTGCGACGGCCGGACCGCTTTCCGACGTCGATTTCCGCGACTCGCCCGGCGAATCCGAGATCGGCCGCGGAAACCTCGCGAGGGTCGTGGACGACGGCCGCTCCCGTCGCCCGCGCGATCCGCGTGAGTCGGTTACGGTTCACACCACGGACCCCGGCGATCCCCTCCGCAACGAGAGCTTCGAGGAATTCGGTGTCGATTCCGAGGCGACAGAACACCACGTCCACGTCGGCGGCGACCAGTCGATCGACGATCTGTTCGCGCCGCTCGGCGTACAGTCGATTGTAGTCGTCGATGTCGTCGGGACTGGAGACGTTGAGCGTCGCGTCCGCCTGCAGTTCCGGGTTTCTGAGTCCGCCGACGCGTCCATCGGCCGCGTCGGTTCGTTTGTAGCCGGACAACACGAGTACGTTCGCGTCCTCGATCTCGGTGGGCATCTCGTCGCGAGCGAAGGTGTTGCGGGGAAGGATCGTCCCACGCACGAGCCGAGCGTCCTCGACCGATCCCCCGGAAACGGATTCAATTCCCAGCGTGTTCGGTGTCGGGTATCCGACCATATCTGCGGCCTCCGTCGCGATCGACGCCCAACGTTCGGCCTTGCCGCCGACGTCGTTTCCGGTCATCACCGTTCGGGCGACCGATTGCCGCCGGTCCGTCGCGTCATCACCCGCTGTCAGGGGGCGGCGGGCGCTCCGGAGGGCGTCCTCGGTCGTTTCCAAGGCGGTGGCGTATCCCTCACGGATCGTCGTCGGGTGGAGCCCGTCCGCTATCAACTCCTCCGCCTCCGAGAGGAGTACGCCCGCGAGCATCACCGTGCCCGTCACGCCGTCGGTGACGCGTTCCCCCTCAACGTCCGTCTCACCCGGGCGCTCGTCGCCGACGATGCGCTTGAACACGGGCGCGATCGGATGTTCCATCGGCAGCGATTCGAGGATCGTGCCCCCGTCACTCGTGACCACGTACTCGTCGTGAGCCGTGCCGTCCGGCGTGGACTTGGACGCGATCGACTCTCCGATGAACTTGTCCCGGGAGAGCGGCCCGAAACTCGTGTCCAGCACGTCGGCGATCCCCTCGACCGCTGCGACGTTCGCCTGCGGGAAGCGTAGCTCTTCCTCGACGGTAGATTCGTTTTCGGTTGTCATGGATCGACATGAGGTACATTGGTTCTTAACGGTATTGCCGCGCCGGAGGTGATCGCGTCGCGGACCGCGGAGAATTTTCATAAAACGCCATGTTTTATATGTGGTGGGATAACATACCCTCCAATGGCTGCGCAACAGCAATCATCAGAAAGATCAGGGCTTCGAGCGTATCTCGGTGGGCTCAACACCAGACGGCTGATCACGGGGTATTTCGTCCTCATGACGGTGTACATTTACGTGCCCATTCTCTCCCTGCTCCTGTTCTCGTTCAACACCGGCGGGATTACCGCGCCGTTCGACGGAGTGACGTTCGAGGCCTACCGGCAGTTGTTGGCCAACGAGTCGATGCTCGTCGCGATATCGCGATCGCTGCAGCTCGCCCTCGTCGTGACGATCATCACGACGTCGATCGGGACCGCTGCAGCGCTCGCGTACCGGTACGACTTCTGGGGACAACGGGGCCTGCTCTACCTGATCATCTTCGGGATCATCACGCCGGGGATCACGTACGGTGTCGGGACCCTGCTCCTGCTCACACAGGTACTCAACCTCAACCGGGGCCTCTGGCTCGCCGTTCCCGTCCACGTGGTGTGGACGCTCCCGTTCGCAGTGATCGTGCTCTTGGCCGGGTTCCCGCCGACGCTCCGACAAAACGAACAGGCGGCACACGTGATGGGAGCGGACAAACTCACGACCTTCCGCAAGGTGATCCTCCCGCAGATCCTTCCGACGGTCCTGGGTGCGGCGGTGTTCGCGTTCACGCTCTCGTACAACGAGGTCGAGCGAGGGCTGCTGCTCGTCGGGCAGGAGACGACGATGCCGATCGAGGTGTTCTCCGTCGCCTCCGCCGACCGAGCCACGCCGGAGCTGTTCGCTCTCGGGTCAGTTACAACACTGTTTTCGACCATCCTGTTGGGGGTTGCTGGATGGCTGGTGCTCCGAAATGTCTCCGAATAACCGACAGCAGCTCGGTCTGTTGGCCGCTCGCGACCGAACGCTACTCCGGATGAGTGAGGTGATCGAATGAAACCAGCGGTGACGGTGCTGAGTACCGGCGGGACCATCGCGAGCACCGAGACGGACGAGGGTGCACGACCGGACAAGGAGGGCGCCGAACTCGTCGAAGCGGCCGGAGAGGCCGAACAATACGCGTCGCTTACCGTCGAGGAGGTGGCACACATCCCGAGCTTCGACATGGACTTCGAGACGATGGCCGCCATCGTCGAGCGCGCCGAGGCGGCCGCGACCGCCGGCGCGGACGGCGTCGTCGTCACTCACGGGACGGACACGATGGAGGAGTCCGCGTATTTCGCGGATCTGACGCTCAGTGAATCGGTTCCCGTCGTGTTCACGGGCGCACAGCGCCGCCCGGACGAGCCCAGCGCCGACGGCTCGGCAAACCTCATCGGCGCAGTCAGGGCGGTGACCAGTGACCCATTGCTCACCGCTGGCGGTTCGTACGTGGTGTTCAACGATCAGGTACACGAGGCGGACCAAGTCACAAAGGGACACACGAGCCGACTCGACACGTTCCGATCGCCCAACGGTGGACCGCTAGCGACGATTGACCGGGAAAGAGTCCGATATCACCACGAGCCCTCGTCGCACGCACCGTCGTATCCGCCCGTCGTTCCGGAGGCAAACGTCCGAATCGTGCCAAGCGCCGCCGGAGCCGGTCGGGGGCCGATCGACGACGCCTTAGCGGCCGGGGTTGACGGGCTCGTCGTCGAGGGAACCGGGCTCGGAAACACCACAACGGCCATCGGAGGGGCGATCGCAGATGCGATCGCCGACGGCGTCCCGGTCGTGGTTTCGTCACGGTGCGTGGCCGGCGCAACGACGCCGGTCTATGGCGGCGACGGCGGCGGCGAAACCCTTCGGAAACACGGCGTCGCATTCGCCGGCGAACTGCCGGCACAGAAGGCCCGAATCAAGCTCATGTTAGCCATCTCAGAAGCGAGCGACCCGCTGTCACAGTTCGACCAGGCCTGAACGAGAGAGCGACCAGACGCCTCGCGATACCGACACGCACACGCCATCGTCATCAGCGACGGGCGGGGAACGATACCCGGACGTCGTGAGCGCGGTCTGAGCCGTGTTCCACCGATTTCGACCGGGTAGCAAACTATATGCACCACCGTGAGTGATGGTACCACGTAATGTCTGAGTTGTCACTCGCGGGTCGCACATGCTTGGTCACCGGGGCGAGTTCCGGTATCGGAAACGCGATCGCAGCGGAGTTCGGTCGCGCCGGCGCAAACGTCGTCGTCGCCGACATCCGTCGGGAACCGAAGCTCGACCACGAGCGATCGGTCTTCGAGAAGCTCGACGATTCCGGAGCCGACGCGACCTACGTCGAAACCGACGTCACCGACGACGATGACATCGAACACGCCGTCGACGTCGCGGTTTCGGAGTACGGCGGGCTCGATATCCTCGTCAACAACGCCGGCATCTACCACCAGTACGCCGCACACGAGACTCCCGACGACGCGTGGGACGATATCATCGACATCAACTTGCGGGGCGTATTCGCAACGACCCGAGCCGCCATGCCGGCGCTCCTCGACAGTGAGAACGCGAAAGTGATCAACCTCGCATCGATATTCGGACGCGTCGGCGGCGAAAAAAGTGCGGCCTACTGCGCGTCGAAGGGAGGCGTCGCGAACCTCACGCGACAGCTGTCGCTGGACTACGCGGCAGACGAAGTGAACGTCAACGCGCTTGCACCCGGGATCATCAAGACCGCTCAAAACCACGAATGGCGCGAGACGGACGAGGAGCTCCTCGAAGACTGGAAACGGCGGACGCCGTGGCCGCGGTTCGGCGATCCGGAGGACGTCGCCGACGCAGCCCTGTTCCTCGCGAGCGATCGGAGCGACTTCATCACCGGGGAAGTCCTCGGCGTGGACGGCGGCTGGACCGCGCGCTAGGCGGGTACGGTATCGAGCGAACGAAGAAGAGACGCGGGGGGTGCCGGCGATCGAGTGTTACTCGCCGAGCACGTCCTCTTCGAGATCGATATCTTCGAGGACGCTGGTCCGTTCCAGCAGCGTCGCGTGATCGGGCGACCACGTGATGTCGACTTGGTCCTCGACAGACAGAATATCGGCGGATTGCAGCTGGAACTCTCCCGTGTCGCCGTCGCTATCTGTCGCGGTCAGCAAGATCTGCGTCCCGTTCCCGGGTTGGTGAAGCACGTCGTCGACGTCGCACGAGAGCACGTTTTCCTCATGCGTTCCGAGTTCGAACTGATGCGGACGGACCGAGAAGGGGATCGACTCTCCGAGGAGCGACTCCGGATTGGAGTCGAGATTCGCAGTTGCCGCCCAGAAGGTTCCGAACCGGGTGTCCAGCTCGGCGGTTCGACCGTCGTCGCTGACAGTCGTTATCTCTCCGGTGAACACGTTGGAGTCGCCGACGAACGTCGAGACGAACGCGGTCGCCGGCTCGTTGTATACCGCGTCGGTGGAACTGGACTGTTCGATCTTCCCGTCGTTCATGACGACGAGCTGGTCGCCGAGCCGCATCGCTTGGGTCTGATCGTGAGTGACGTAGACGAACGTCGTATCCATCTCGCGGTGGATCCGCAACAGCTCACGCTCCATCCGCTTTTGGAGCTTGTAGTCCATGTCACCGAGGGGCTCGTCGAGGAGCAGGAGCTTCGGCTCAAGCACCAGACTGCGAGCGAGTGCGACACGCTGTTTTTGCCCGGCCGACAGCTCCTCGGGGTGCCGGTCACGCATGGTCTCGAGCCGCATCACGTCGACGATCTCCTCGATGCGCTCGTCCTTTTCGGCTTGGGGTATCCCGGTTTGCTTGAGCCCGTACTCGATGTTTTCAGTGACTGTGAGGTGCGGGAACAGTTGGAAGTCCTGGAACACGAGCCCGATATCTCGGGTGTGGGTCTCTTTGTGCGTGATATCGTCTCCGTCAAGGAGTACCTGCCCGCTCGTAACCGGAAATCGACCGACGAGCGAGTGCAGCGTCGTGGACTTCCCGCACCCGCTCGGGCCGATCAGCACGCAGAAGTCTCCCTGTTGGATGTCGAAGCTCACCTCGTCGACGGCAACGGTGCCGTCGGGATACACCTTCGTCAGGTCGCGTACCGAGAGGATGGTGTCGTCGGATCCGGCGGGCGGTCGTGCGTCGTCTCCGGTCGGGTTGTCGGTGGGGGTTACGTCGTTCATAGCTCGAGAATGTTGCTGATCGTGTAGGTGTCACTCACACTGAGGTCTGTTAAAAACTGCGCGTCTGTCACGTCCCACCCCAGCGTAATCTCGTCTCCGTACTGGCCGGGGTCGACTTTCCCGGGGACGATGATATAGAAACTGGGCTCGTAGCCGTCGATCCGCACATCGATCTCGGTTCGATCGCCCATGTAGGTGCTTCCGTCGAGAGTCACGGTAATGGTCGTCTCCTTCTCGGCCGCATCCTCGCCGATCGCCACGTTGACCGGACGAATGCCGAGGATGCCGGTTTCGCCGATGTTGGTGTCGTGTGCCGGTGTCACCGGGAAGCGGCCGATATCGCTCTCGGCGACGTACGCGTCGCCGTCGGATTCGACCACCTCGGCCTGGGTGATGTTGTTGTCGCCGATGAAGTTCGCGACGAACGCCGTGTTCGGGTTGTGGTACACCTCCGAGGGCGTGCCGATCTGTTCGATTCGGCCGCGGTTCATTACGACCACCGTGTCCGCGAGCTTCAGGGCCTGGTCCTGATTGTGGGTGACGTAGAGGAACGTACTCTCGAGTTCCTCGTGGATCCGGCGGATCTCGAGCTCCATGCGTTTTTGCAGTTTGTAGTCGAGATCAGCCAACGGGTCGTCCAACAGTATCGTATCACAGCCGCGGATGAGTTGTCTGGCGAGTTCGACGCGCTGCTGTTGTCCCCCACTGAGCCCGGACGGAAGATCGTCGCGAGTGTCACCGATCGCGAGAAGATCGAGCATCTCGTCGATCTCCTCCGACAGTTGTTCCTCATCGACCTGCTCGTCCTGCTGGCGGACGCCGAACGCGACGTTCTCTTCCACGGTCATGTGGGGGAAGAGCGTATCTTCGAACTCCTGAAACACGTAACCGAGGTTCCGTTCCTGAACCGAGAGGCTCGAAGCCGGATCGCCGTTGAGATAGACCGTCCCGGAGTCCGGTTCAGAAAGCCCTGCGATGCTCTGTAACAGCGTGCTTTTCCCACACCCGCTCGGTCCGACGATCACGCAGAACTCCCCGTCATCGACGGCCAGGTCGATGTCCTGGAGCACTTGTTCGTCTCTGAACGAGATATTCACAGACTGTAGTCTGATGTTTTCGGCACTCATTGGAATGGTATGCTTTACCGAGGCTTATGTGTCTATCGGAACTTGGTAGATGTTGTCACCCAGTGCGAGATCGAGCGTCGCGAAAGCGGCAATGGGTCGATAGCGAGCTGTTTCTCGAACGCCCCTGTCCGGCAGATCCGCCGCGAGAAGTCCTTGGTGAACCCGTCCTCTCGACAGTTACTCCATCGCTATCGTACAGGGAGCGTCGACGGAACGTAACACCTGCTGAGAGACGCTCCCGAGGATGGCTTTTCCGGCCGCCGACCGTCGACGAGCGCCGAGGAAGACGTGATCGACGTCGCCGTTCGCGACGTATTTGATTATCTCCTCCGCGGGGTCGCCGGTCCGGCCGACGACTTGCGACTCCAGTCCGACCGCTCGAAGCGACTTTGCACACTCCTGGATCGCCTCGTTACGCTCTGCGACCTCTGTCGGGTCCGCGGAGTCGTAGCCGAGGGTGTCGAGGTATTCCCGGAATTCGGATTCGGAGTACACCCGGAGCAGGATCGGTTCAGCACCTGTGGCGGAGAGGATGTCCACGGCAACATCAAGGATGTTCGAAGCGCGGTCCGGATCCTCGACGGCGATGACGGCTTTTTCGAGCATGATCATGTGTAGAGCTATCGTGCATAAATAATGGGTGGGTAGTTCTCGGAGGCACGGAGCTGTTGCACCCCCGTTGGATTTACATGCGGACCCATCGTGTTCGGAGTATGGCGGATTTAACCGAGGCTGCAGCACTCGTAACGGGTGCGACTCGCGGGATCGGGAGGGGAATCGCAGAAGCGCTCGCGGAGGCGGGCGCGACGGTCGCCGTGAACCACCCACCGGGAGAACGCGATGCGGCGGACGCCGTGGTCGAGTCGATATCGGAGAGCGGTGGCGAGGCGTTCCCGCTCCGCGCTGACGTCTCCGACCCCGATGACGTGGAGGCGATGATCGATCAGTTCACCGAGCGTGAGGGGGCCGTCGACGTGCTCGTCAACAACGCCGGAATCCTCACCCAGACCCGGCTGGCCGAGATGTCCGTCGAGACGTGGGACGAGACGATCGACGTCGACCTCCGCGGCGTGTTCCTGACCACGCGGTTCGCACTGCCGGGAATGCTGGATCAAGGACACGGCCGGATCATCAACGTCGCCTCCCAGTTGGGGATCAAAGGGGGAACGGAACTCGTCCATTACTCGGCCGCGAAGGGCGGCGTCATCGCCATGACGCGTGCGCTCGCGAGGGAGGTCTCCCCGGAGGTGACCGTGAACGCGATCGCTCCGGGACCGATCGAGACCGACCTGCTCGACGATATCTCCGAAGAGTGGCGCGCGGAGAAAGAGGCGGAGTTGCCGATGGGGCGTCTCGGGCGAGTCGAGGATGTCGCGCCGACGGCGGTGTTTCTGGCCGGCGAGGGCGGCAATTACTACACGGGACAGACGCTCAGCCCCGACGGCGGCGACGCGATGCACTGATCCGCCGCGGAGCCGCGGTGACCGTCACTCCGTGTCGTTCGCGAGCGAGAGCGCCGCCGACGCGAACGTGTTGGCCGCGGCGTAACAGTCGTCCCAGCTGGTGAACTCCTCCTCCGTGTGGCTCTTTCCGTCCTCGCTGACGGCGAACACCATCCCGGCATCGCAAACGTGGTGCGCGTTGGTCGCGTCGTGGACGCCGCCGCTGAACAGATCCGTGGACTCGTATCCGAGATCGCTCGCGGCCGCCGAGACCGCGTCGACGCACCTGTCGTCAAACCGAACCGGATCCGTCCGAGCGCGGTCTCTGCGAGTCACGTCGACGCCCTCCCGTTCGCCCGCGACGCTCGCCTCGCGTGCGACGTGCGACTCCGCCTGATCGAGCACCGCCGCGTCGGGGTCGCGAAACCCGTAGGTCATCTCCGCCGTGCCGGGGACGACGTTGATCGAATCCGGTTCGACCGAGACCGATCCGACTGTTCCGACCGTTCGCTCGCCGAGCAGGTTCGGAATACGACGAACCTGCGTGATCAGATCCGCGGCGGCGACCATGGCGTCGCTCCGATGGTGCATCGGCGTCGCGCCCGAGTGGTTCGCCTCTCCTCGGAAGGTCACCTCCCCCCAGGTGAGTCCGACGATCCCCGTGACGACCCCCACGTCGGCCCCTCGTTCCTCCAAGTACGGCCCTTGCTCGACGTGGAGTTCGAGGTACGAGTCGTATGACTCGGCGGGCGATGCGGACTCGTCGCCGCGGAATCCGATCCGTTCCAACTCGGCTTCGAGCGTGTGGCCGTCGGCGTCGGTCGACGCGTACTGCTCGTCGAGGTCCAGTTCACCCGCCCAGACGCCGCTCCCCTGCAACACCGGCTGAAACCTGGACCCCTCCTCGTTCGTCCAGTTGACGAGTTCTATCGGCCGCTTCGTCTCTATTTGGCGGTCGTTGAGCGTGCGTATCAACTCCAGACCCGCGACGACGCCGAGCGCCCCGTCGTAGATCCCGCCAGACGGCTGGGAGTCGAGGTGCGACCCCACCAGTACGGGTGCCACGTTCTGTGTTCCCGCTCTGCGTCCGAACATGTTCCCGAACTCGTCGATCCGGACGGAGAGCCCGGCGTCCTCCATCCCTTCGAGGAACCAGTCTCGGACCCGCTTGTCCTCGTCGCTCAGAGCCAGCCGGTGGAGTCCGCCGTTCGATGTCGCGCCGATTTCCGCCTGCTCTTGCATCGTCTCGACGAACCGCTCTCTGTTGAGTTCCACGCTCATGCTTAAGCCCACGGACGACGGCGTCAAGAGTGTTTCTCGCGAGAGATCGCGTTGTGGGGTCGGTACCGACCCCGACGTATCCCAGGGTGAGGGCTCGGCGGAACTCACCGAGAGGGGACCGGCAGACTACTCTTCGCCCTCGATCCCGCCGAACTGCTCGTCGAGGAACTTCGTCGTGTGCTCGTTTCGCTGGAATACCGGGTCGTCGAGGACCGCCAAATGGAACGGGATCGTCGTCGAAACGCCCTCGATATCCGTCTCTTCGAGGGCGCGACGCGCGCGCGCCAACACCTCGTCACGGTCGCCGGCCGCGACGATGAACTTCCCGAGTAACGAGTCGTAGAACGGTGAGACGTCGTCCCCCTCGTTAATCCCGTCGTCGACCCGGACTCCCATCCCAGTCGGCGGTCGGTACGTCTCCACCGTTCCGGGCGTCGGCGCGAAATCGCGCGACGGGTCCTCCGCGTTGATCCGGAACTCCATCACGGCACCCCGCGGCTCGACGGCCGACTGCTCGAACGAAATCGGCTCACCGGAAGCGATCCGAATCTGTTCTTTCACGATGTCGATGCCCGTCGTGACCTCGGTGACAGTGTGTTCGACCTGAATACGTGCGTTGACCTCGATGAAGTAGAACTCTCCGTCCTCGTAGAGGAACTCCACTGTGCCGGCATTTTCGTAGCCCGCACCGTCGATCCCTCGCTTCGCCGCCGCGCACAGTTCCGCCCGCGTCTCCTCGTCGAGCGACGGCGAAGGCGCCTCCTCGATCAGTTTCTGCTGTCGTCGTTGAACCGAGCAGTCGCGCTCGTTGAGGTGTCTAACGTTCCCGTGGCCGTCGGCGAGTACCTGGACCTCGATATGACGGGGATTTTTGAGGAACTTCTCGACGTAGACCGCGGGGTTATCGAAATACGACTTTCCTTCCCTTTGCGCCTCCTCGAAGAGCGTGTCGACCTCGTCGGGACCGTCGACGACTTTCAGTCCGCGTCCACCGCCGCCGCCGTCGGCTTTGATCGCGACGGGATAGCCGTGCTCCTCCGCGAACTCTCGGACGGCATCGGGTGACTCGACGGTCCCGTCCGACCCGGGAACGAGCGGGACGTCGGCCGCTCGCATCATCTCCTTGGCGCGCGTCTTCTCCCCGAAGTTCGCCATGGCCTCCGCCGGCGGACCGACCCAGTTGATCTCGGAGGTCTCGACCTGTCGGGCAAAATCGACGCTTTCGGCGAGGAATCCGTATCCCGGATGGATCGCGTCCGCGTCGGCCTCCCTGGCGGCGTCGATGATCGCTTCGGCATCGAGATAGCTCTCCCGCGCGACGGACGGGCCGATCCGAACGGCTCGGTCGGCGCGGCGAACGTGTTTGGCGTCCTCGTCGGCGTCGCTGTGAACGGCGACGGTTTCGACGCCGAGTTCCGCGGCGGCCTGCATCACGCGAACGGCGATCTCACCGCGATTCGCGACAAGTATTCTATCGAACATTGTCCGTCGCTTGGTGCGTACCCACTTAGTCCCAGCGTCAGCGACAGGTGTTTACACGCAGTTCGAATCGATCTCCCGACGCGACACCGCCATTGTTAATATACCACATGATATGACTGATAGTACATGTCGGAAACTGGCATCGATCGAACCGAACTCC
>ENA-ORCR01000442-ORCR01000442.1-marine-metagenome-genome-assembly--contig:-NODE-442-length-23654-cov-3.764559_pt1 | contig 23654 bp, 24 predicted proteins | sample MGYA00237782_ERZ508514 | MGnify/ENA primary metagenome ERZ508514 (study PRJEB26185, sample SAMN06268960) | marine metagenome | isolation source: Eden Landing Ponds, San Francisco, CA, USA | place...
GAGGACAAGCGCGAGAAGCTCGCCGAGCGCAAGGAGAAACTCGAACAGACCGACGACGTCGACGACATCAAAGAGGAGGCCGAGGAGATCCGTTCTGAAGCTTCCCGTCACCACCAGAAAGTGACCGAACTCGCGGACGAGGCCCAGAAACACCACAACGAGATGATCGAGGCCTACCGCGAGGCCGACGAGATCCGTGACGAGGCCGACGAGATGCACGAGAAGTTCGTCGAGGCCCAGGAAGCGGCCGACCAGCACCACGAGGACTTCGTGCGCGTCCAGAAGCGCCTGCGCGAGCTGGACAAAAAGGAAGAAGCCGAAGAGCGCCAGGAACGCGAGCAGGAACAGGAAGCCGCTCGCGAGGAAGCAGAAGAGATCTACCAGAAGTTCAAGGAAGGCGAGACCCTCGACACCGAGGACCTGATGAAACTGCAGAAGACCGGTCTGCTCTAAGCCCGGTCCGTTCTTTCTTCTCCGTTTTTCACAGCCCGGAGCGACAGCTATCGGCGGTGAGTGTCGAGGATTTTTATAGACTGGCCGTCTGCTCTCGGCTGTGACCACGCTGGTCGTCAGTATCGATCGCGGGGCAGACGTCGCGGGGGACGCCGACGCACCGGTCGTCGGCTGGGAGGCCGTCGAGTCACTGGTGACGGACTTCGGCGTCGAAGACCCCGAAGACAGCCACGTGAACTGTCTGCTGGAGTCGCTGCGCGTGGCCCGCGATCTCGAAGACACTGGCGATGACGCGGTCGTCGCGATGCTCTCGGGTGTGGGTGATCCGGTCAGCATCGACCGCGCGGTCGCCAGACAGACCGACCGGCTCGTCGAAGAGTACGACCTCGACTCGGCGGTCGTCGTCGTCGACAGTGCCGAGGACGAGCGGCTGGTACCGATCATCGAGAGCCGCCTGCGCGTCGACGCCGTCGACCGCGTCGTCGTCCGGCAGGCCCGCGACATCGAGTCGACGTACTACCTCCTCAAGCAGTTCCTCGCCGACGAGGAACTCCGCAAGACCGTGCTTGTGCCCCTCGGCGTCGCCCTCCTCGCCTACCCGGTGCTCTGGTCCGTGACCAGCCCCACCGTCGCGACCGGTGCCATCGTCGCCGTCGTCGGCCTGTTCCTCCTCTACAAGGGGCTGGGCATCGACACCTATCTCGCCTCCCTCCCCGGCCAGATCCAGGAGGCGCTGTACTCCGGCCAGGTCGCACTCGTCACCTACGTCGTCGCCGCCGGCCTCTCGCTGGTGGGCGTCTTCGCGGGCGCCATCGGCATCTCGGTGACCGCCACCCAGAGCCCGCTCATCCTCGCCAGTCGGTTCGCCTTCGACGCGATTCCCTGGCTGACCGGCGCCGCCCTCGCCGCGAGCACCGGCCGGTTGCTCGACGAACTCATCCGCCGGGAGACGGTCCGCAGCGCCTACCTCAACCTGCCATTCGGCGCCGTCGCCGTCGGCCTCGTCATCCGCGGCTTTTCTGCGTACTTCCTGGAACTCGCCGACGTGTTCGACCCCTTCAGAGTCCGCCCCATCGAAGTCGGACCGGTCGCCTTCGAGGGGGCGACGCTCACCCCACCCGGTGCGAGACTGGCGATTTTCATCCTCGCAGGCGTCCTCGTGAGCCTCGCTGGGGTTCGCTTTGCCGCCTACTTCAGTAACACCACCGTCGAGCAGGAGTTCGCCCGGCAAGGCGAAGGCAGCGATTGACCGCGTCCCGTGAGGCCGCCGTCTCGCGGGTTGGGCACCAAACACTGTTGGCCTCCATTTTTTCAGTCGGGCGTGAGTGGGCCGTCTATGGCCGAGTTATTGTTCGTCGTCGGAGTCCTCGTGGCTGTGTTCGTCGGATTTAACATCGGTGGGTCGTCGACTGGCGTCGCGTTCGGCCCGGCGGTCGGAAGCCGGATCGTTCGGAAGGCCACCGCCGGGGCGCTCTTTACCGTGTTCGCGTTTCTCGGCGCCTGGACCGTCGGACGGAACGTCATCGATACGATGAGCAGCCAGATCGTCGAAGCGTCGGCGTTCACGCCGGAGACGAGCGTGATCGTCCTCTTTTTCACCGGGCTCTCCCTTCTCATATCGAACACCTACGGCGTCCCGGCCTCGACCTCGATGACGGCGGTCGGTGCCATCGTCGGCCTCGGGCTGGCGACGGGGACCCTCGACGCCGCTCTCATGTTTACCATCCTCTCGGCATGGATCGTCGCTCCGTTGATCGCAGTGGTCATCGGCATCGTCGTCGGTCGCTATCTCTATCCGTACCTCGACGCGAAACTCGCCTTCGGCCGCCTCAACGACCCGCTAGTAGCGGTCGACTCCAGCGGGGCGATTCCGCGCCCCACGATCAACGACAACGCGGCGTCGCGAGACCTGGGCGGCGCGCTGCTGGTCGTCGCGATAGCGTGTTACATGGGGTTCAGCGCCGGGGCCTCCAACGCCGCGAACGCGGTCGCGCCGCTGGTCGGGAACGACACGATCGCGGCCAGTCCAGCGATTCTCCTGGCCGTCGGTGCCATCAGCCTCGGTGGCTTCACGATCGCTCGACGGACGCTCGACACCGTGGGCGACGACATCACGGAGCTTCCGATCCTGGCCGCACTCATCGTCTCGACGGTGGGGGCGACGATCATCAGCGTGCTCTCCTGGCTCGGGATTCCCGCCAGTCTGGCCGTCAGTACGACCTCCTGTATCATCGGCCTCGGCTGGGGCCGCGCGAGTCGCGTCAAGACCCTCTCGGAGATGGCCGTCCCGCCCGTGGGCGAGCATGGCGAGAGCGAGAAACCCCCGACAGAGATGACGACAGGTGCGCTCGCGGCCTCGCCGACCGACGAAGACGACGACACGCCCGCGAGCCCGACGGTCGGTGAACTCGCCGAGGACGAAACCCCCGACCCGGACGAACAGGTCGCCGACGGCGGCGTGGCACCGATCGGCGAAGAAGAGCCCGACGAACTCTCGGCCGAGAGCCTGTTCGATCCCGCGGCGACGGCCCGGATCGTGTCGCTCTGGGTGATCACACCGACGGTCTCGCTCGTCGGCGCCTATCTGGTTTTCCTGCTCGTGACGTAGCGCCCGTCGACGGACGCCGAACGGGAGTGCGGGCTCGTAGTGAGTTAGACCCGCCCCGCTCGTTCGGTGGCCGGAGTCGTTGCGACCACCTTGTAGACTGCGTACCCCGTCCAGACGAGCAGGCCGAGGATGATGATGTACGACCGAATGTCCAGCGGAATCAACGCTTCGTGAACGATCTGTCCCTCGCCCGTGACGGGGTGGGGACTGCCCGCGATGATCTCCAGGAGGCCGATTCCGAAGACGCCGAGCAGGACGAGCCCGCCGCCCACGTACGCTGCCACTCTGTCTGCCGCCGTGAATTCATTCATGGGAGTCACCTCTCACCCGATCAGCCACCGCAACTTCGGGTGCTCGTCGAACAGGTCCATCCGCGCGAGGACCGCGTCGATTCCGAGGACGCGTCCGGCTCCGAGCGTCGCGATCATCGCGAAGATGAGCAGGCCGAGTAGCTCACCGGTAACGACGCCGTGGGCCCAGCCGCCGGTTTCGCCGTTGATGAAGTAGAAAAACGCCATCAACATCGCCCCGAAGAAGGCGGCGAGCCGCGTCAGTGCGCCGAGGACGAGCCCCAGCCCGATCAGTGTCTGCCCGAGCGGGACCATGACGTTGACGAACGCCAGTCCCGCGCCTTCGGAGAACAACGTCACGAGGGGGGCGAGGCTCGTGCCCGCGGCCGCGCCGCCGACGAACCACCCCGCGTCGAAGGGCCACGCCAGGAATTTGTCCAGCCCCGCGTGGAGCATCCACCACCCCACTGCGAACCGCATGATCACGAGCCAGTACGCCAACCAGGGTTCCGACACGCTAAACGATACGTTTCGGCCCAGGAGACGGGTTTCGACGTTGGTCACCATCGTTACAGTTGGCCATGTTATCACGCCACACTCATAAATGAGCGTGGTGTGTTATATTCAAGAGAGAGACCTGTCCGAGTAGGCTCACGTAGCGGCCGCTTGTGTCACAGCGACGCGCTGCGTGGCAGGCTGTCATTGTTCGGTCGGCGGCCCGACGAGTCGACGTTGTGGTGCGATCTGACTGATCGATCTGCGTCCCATGGCGGTCGGCGACCCGCCCGACGCCAGTGCGACCCATTGCCGCCACTGACGAGCACTGGCGTTCCGGGGGTGCGAGGGCGAGCCCCGGTGAGTTCGAAGACCCATCTCGATCCCCGGCGATTCGGCGCGAGTCATCGTCCAGTCCGCCTGTCGGGTTCGGTCTCGTCGTCCCCAGGGGCGTGATCCGGCCAGACGTAGCCCGGCGGGTTGTGGTGGTGAACCAGACGTGATCCGGAGCGCGTTTATGCGCGACTCCACCTAACAGAACGCATGACTGACGACGCCGACGCCGACGCTGGCGACGGGAGCTGGGTCTCCCTCTTCTCCGGCGGGAAAGACTCCTCGTGGGCGCTGTACCGGGCGCTCGAACGCGGGCTCCCGGTCGAGCGCCTCGTCACGGTCCATCCCGAGGGCGACTCGTACATGTATCACGTCCCGGCGACGCGCCTGGCCACGCTGGCCGCCGAGAGCATCGGCATCGACCTGGTCGGCGTCGAACCCGACGACTTCGAGGCGAGCGAGACGGTCGACTCCGGCGCACAGGGCGACGCCGAACTCGAACCGCTCGAGGCCGCACTCGGTGACCTGGCCGAGGACCTGCCGGGCGGACTCGCTGGCGTCACCGCCGGCGCCGTCGAGAGCGAGTACCAGACCACCCGCATCGAGGCGATGGCCGACCGGCTCGACGCCGAGGTGTTCGCCCCGCTGTGGCAGCGGGACCCGCGCGAACTCGCCGACGCGATGCTCGACGCCGGTTTCGAGATTCGGATCATCCGCGTGGCTGCGGGCGGGCTCGACGAATCCTGGCTGGGCCGGCGACTCGACGCCGACGCGCTCGACGAACTGGAGACGCTCAACGAGCAGTACGGCGTCCACATCCTCGGAGAGGGTGGTGAATTTGAGACGCTGGTGACCGACGGGCCGCACATGGACCGGCGGATCGAACTGGACTACGAGACCGAGTGGGCGGACAACCGCGGATCCGTGCGGATCGACGACGCCTGGCTGGAGTAAGCTGGCAAGGGCAACACGAGCATTCGCGCCGCGGAGCGGCGCGATTCTTGCGAGCGAACGGTACGAGGCCGACCTCGGGGAGCGGCTCGTTCGGAGCGGTGTAGCCGCGAACGAAGTGAGCGGGCAAGGGCAGACGCGACCGTTCAAGTGACTGACGGGCGAAGCGGGGGGTGTGAACCGGGAGGAACTGGCGGCGGCACTCGAGCGCTTCGAGGGTGACGCAGACGCGCGCCACGTCGTCGCGCGACAGGCCCAGGATCTGGCAGATTCGGGAGCCCTCGAGGCGGATCTGGGGATCGAACTCGACGCGGCGACAGTCGTGGACGAACTCGGCGACGCGCCGGCGGAGTACACGCTGGTCGAGCGATGGAACTGGTGGATGGGGTCCTTAGAACTCTCCCAGCGTGGCTACGAGGAATTTCGCGTGCGACAGTACTGACGGCGCCGGTCCAGCCCGAGCCGGCGGTCAGGTCAGAATACGCTCAGTCCGTGCGTCTCTCGTGCGTGCTCGAGCAGTTCCTCTGTGGTTTCGAACTGTTTCCCACAGCTGCACGTGTGATATGTCGGAGTTGCCTCCGACGTGGACTGGCGTGTTGCCATACCCACCTATTGGTGATGGACCTTAATAATTGTTTATCCGGTATGTGTTGACGGGGCATACGCGCAGTGGGGGCAACTAGCACGCAGGGTGCCGCGTGAGTAGCCGACGGTCCTTCCGGGACCGGTGACACTATCTGCGGAGCGGGAATCCCATCGGGTATGACACGAATCCTCGTGCTCGGGGAGAACGCCTTCCCGTTCCACGCCATCGACGAGAAACGCGACCAGTTCGCGGCCGCGCTGGAGGGCCACGACGTAACCATCACGACCGACCGCGACGCGCTGACAGGGGACTATGACGTCCTCGTCGACTACCTGACCGACTCGACGCTCACCGAGGAGCAACTGGAGGCCTTGCTTGGCCACGTCGAGTCCGGCGGCGGCTACGTCGGCGTCCACTGTGCGTCGGACCTGACCTCGACGGCCGCGGCCGACCCCGACGAACTGCTCGACCACCGGGACGACCCGTTCCCGGAACTCCGGGACCTCATCGGTGGGCACTTCCTCACCCACCCCGACCAGTCCGAGTTCGGCGTCGACGTCGTGGGCGACCACGCCATCACCGAGGGCGTCGACGACTTCGCGGTCTACGACGAACCCTACCAAGTCACAGTCGACGACGACGTGGAGGTGCTCGCGACGATGGACCATCCTGACCTCGACGAGTATCCAGTCGTCTGGACCAACGAGTCGGCGGGGCGGGTCGCCTACATCTCGCTGGGCCACACCGACGAGGCGCTCGAAGCCGAGTCGTTCGTGACGCTGCTTCGCAACGCCGTCAAGTGGGCCGACGCGAACTGAACAGGCGGCGACTGGCCGAGCAATATTCTCAGTCGGTGGCCGCTGCATCGGGCCGGTACTCCCGACTCACCACCTTCCACGTGCCCGAGCGATAGCGGTAGAAGGTGATACACGCAGGGATTGCCATCTCTGCGAGGATAGCCACATAGAGCGCCGTCTGGCCGATTTCGGGGACGACGACGCCGAGGTAGGCGATGGGGAGCGCGAACAGGTACAGCCCCGCGAGGGCGGCATAGAGCGGCCAGCGGGTGTCGCCGCTGGCCCGGAGCGGGCCGGTCGACCCACCGTAGACGCCGCTAAACATGACGCCCAGACAGGCGATACGGATGAACGTCGTCACCGTCGGGAGGATGTCCGGGTCGTCGACGAACACCCGTCCGATCGGTTCGGCGAGGAAGAACACACCGACGGCGATGAACGCGTACACCGCGATGGAAAACCGGAGAATGTCGTGGGCCCAGACGCCGGCGTCGTCCTCGTCGTCCTGGCCGAGCGCCTGCCCGACGAGCGACGACGAGGCCATGCTAAAGCCCCAGTTTGGCGTGTCCATCAACGCGCGGACGCGCATCGCGACGACGTAGGCGGCGACCACGTTCGGGCCGAACAGGCCGACGATGTACAGTTTCGGGAACTGGCCGCCGTTTCTGGCGAGATTGGTGCCGATGAGCGGCGTCGCCATCTCCACGAGGTCGCCGAACAGCGAGCGGTCGAGATGCGGCCCGGAGAGGGGAACCTGCACGGGGAACTCGCCGACGAGCGGGAGCCCACCGCGGGCGAGACCGATGCCGAACGCGGCGGTGACGAGCGCATTGGAGAAGGCCGTCCCGATTGCAGCGCCGACGACGCCCATGTCGAGGACGAAAATGAGGACGGCGTTGACGACGATGTTGACGACGGCGCCGCCGCCGCGGAGGATCATCGGCGTCCAGGCGTCGTCGGCGCCGACGAGCGTCCGACTCCCGATGAGGTTCAACGCGGCGAACGGGACGCCGAATGCGACCACTTCGAGGTAGCGGGCGCCGAACTGGACTGCCTCGTCGCCGGTGCCGATGAGGTCCACGAGCGGTTCGGCGAGGCCGGCGTAGATGCCGACCAGTGGGAGGGTTATCGCGACGGCAAAGAAGGTGCTGGCCTTGACCGAGAGCGCGAGTTCGTCGTAGGCGTCGGCACCGAAGCGCTGGGAGACGAGGCCGATTGTCCCACCGGCGACGCCGCCGCCCAGGGAGAACGCCAGGCCCCAGAAGGGACTCGCGTAGCCGACACCGGCGATAGCGGCGGGGCCGAGGGCGATGCCGACCATCGCCACGTCGACCGTCGAGCGCGACATCCGTGCCAGCCCCGTGACGATGCGGGGCCACGAGAGGTCGGTCGCCCGCACCACCCGCTCGCGGTCGATGATGCCGAGGCGAGCGACGAGCGTGCCGACCGCGAGGAGGACCGCACGGACGGGATTGTAGCGGGACCAGGACACCACGCGCCGGATAACGACTCGACGGGCATAACCATTGAGGCTCCGGTGGGACCCTCCGATTCCGGTGTGTCGACGTGGCCCACGAGGCTGCGAGACCGTTCCTCCTCGGGGAACGGCGGGTCTCGAACGCACCCATCGCAGGGACGCACAGCCGCCCGGCCCCGCAAGGACACACAGCCGCCCGGCCCCGCAAGGACGCATAGCCGCCCGGCCCCGCAAGGACGCATAGCCGCCCGGCCCCGCAAGGACGCACAGCCGCCCGGCCGCGCAAGGACGCACAGCTGCCCGGCCGCGCAGGGACGCACCGCCGCCCGGCCGTGCAGGGACGCACAGACGGTCAGGCACGCAGTCACCCGCTGGCTTTCCGACTCCGATGGGCCCGACGCGCGTCCGAACGAGCCTGTTATCAGACGTTGTAACGGGTCACAACAGTTACACCGGCAATTAGGGTAGTATGGGTAATGGCAAAGCACGCACCTTCACACGAACTGCTACCGGACGCTGGCGGCGGAAGTGGGGAGTTCTGGCTCCACACCTTCGAGTCGTTGGTGGCCGACCTCCCGGAAGCGGCCTTCGTGGTCGATGCCGAGGGGGATATCACGCACTGGAACGACACCGTCGAGTCGCTGCTCGGCCTCCCGGCGAGCGAAGCGGTCGGGATGAACGCGTACGACGTGTTCGGAACGGAGGGGGAGTCCGAGACGCTCGCCGAGGAAGTCATCAGAAAGGAAACGCCGATCCGCGAGTCCGAGTTCCGGTCGGCCGAGCGACCGGACGGGTCGATGGCCCACGCCCGGGCAGTGGCAATCCCGCTGATGGGCCCCGGCGGCGACGCAATCGGTGCATTGGAATTACTGATCGATTTCACCGATATCGTCGAACAGCGTGCGGAGCTACAGGAGCTCCAGTCACGGATGACCGAGGACGTCGAGACCAGAGCCGGTGAGCTCCGGGAGTCGGCACGCGCCGTCACCGACCAGTCCGACGATATCAAAGACGTGGCCGACGAGCAGGCCGACGATCTGGACCAGGTCCAGTCCGAGGTGTCGGGCTTCAGCGCGACTGTCGAAGAGATAGCCTCCAGCGCAGCGGAGGTGAGCACGCAGAGCGGTGAGGCCAGGGACCTCGCCGAGGAGTCAGTCGAGACGGCCACGGAGACCATCGAGCGCGTCGAGACGGCCACGGAGTCCGCCGAACAGGTCACGGCGGACACCGCGGCGCTCCGCGGCCACATCGAGGAAATCGACGAATTCGTCGAGGTCATCAACGACATCGCCGACCAGACGAACATGCTGGCACTCAACGCGAACATCGAGGCCGCGCGGAGCGACGGCAACAGTGACGGCTTCGCGGTCGTCGCCGATGAGATCAAGGAGTTAGCCGACGAGTCGAAACAACACGCCGACGAGGTCGAGCGCATCGTCGTCGAGGTCCGCGAGATGGCCGACGACACCGCCGACAACGTCGGAGAGACGACAGACGCCATCCGAACGGCGCTCTCTGACTTGGAGGCGCTCCTCGACAATCAGGAAGCGATCCGCGCCGCGACGAGCGAAACCGACGAGGGGATCGACGAGATCGCGAGCGCGACGGACGACCAGGCGGCGAGCGCCGAGGAGATCGCCAGCATGGTCGACGAAATCGCGCTCCGGGCCACCGAAGTCTCGGAGTCGATCAACGAGCTATCGGATGCCAACGAAACGCAACACCAGACCGCCCGCGACCTGGAGGAGAACGTCGAACGCGTCGACCGCCGGCTCTCCGAGATCATGGAGTGACCGCGCCCAGAGTCGTGTTCAAGTCGAGGTCCGTCCGAGGTCCCCAGTCGCTACCTGGGCTCGTCCGATCAGTGAAACTTGTTCGTCCCCGATTGGACGACCCCGGTTTGCTGTAGTGGCGTCTCCTTGCACGTGCGGTCTCGGTCCGAGAGGACTTCCCGCCCGCCAAGCCGAAGCGGGAAAGGTGCCCTACTCAGACCGATAATTCGTCGCCGACCGCCGGGGCCGTCGCGTCGAAGCCGTCCTCGTCTCGAAGTTCCGCGGCGAACGCCTCGCAGCGGTCGCCGTGATTGACGAGGACGCGCGCCTCGCGATAGCTGTCGAGAAAGTCGAGGATCCCCTCGCGGTCGGCGTGGGCGGAGAAGTCGTACTGTTCGACCTGTGCGCTGACCGGCATCCGTGTGCCGTCGAGTTCGGCGCTGCCGCGCTCCAGTAGCTCACGGCCGGGCGTGCCCTCGACCTGGTAGCCCGTCATCGCGAGCGTGTTGGTCGGACTGTGTCGGATCGCGGGCACGTACGTCATCGCAGGACCACCGGAGAGCATCCCGCTCGTGGTGACGATGACGGTGTTCTGTTCGGCGATGCGGCGGCGCTGGCCGTCCTGGCCGGTGACGAAGCGCGCGTTCGACGTCGCCCGCTGGAGCGCGTCGGCGTCCCGGACGAACCCGGGATGGCGCCCGAGCATACGTGTGACCTCTTTGCCCATCCCGTCGACGTAGCAGTCGATGTCGTGGGCCGCACAGACCAGCAGCATCTCCTGCGTGCGCCCGATGGCGAAGGCCGGGACGATGACCGTGCCACCCTCCCAGATGGTGGAACGGACGCGTTCGGCGAAGCGGTCCTCGATGGTCCCGCGGGCCTCGTGGATCACGTCCGAATACGTCGATTCACAGAGCACGACGTCGGCACCGGGTCGTGCTGTGGTGCCCGAGACGAGTCGTTGGTCGTCGGTGTGGAAGTCGCCGGTGTAGAGGAGGCGGGTGTCACCGTCGTCGACCAGGACGTGGGCGCTCCCGGGGATGTGCCCGGCGTTGTAGAAGGTAATCTCGTGGCCCGCCGCCTCGAAGGACTCGCGGTAGCCGTGGGTCTCAGAGACCTGCGTCACCCGCCGAACTTCGGTCTCGGTGAACGGACAGTCGTAGGTGCCGCCGTGCAGTTTGAGGGTGTCCCGAGCGAGCGTGAGCGCGAGTTCGCGCGTCGGCGGCGTCCAGTGGATGGGCGGGCGCCGGTCGCCCGAACACAGCGACGGAATCGCCCCGATGTGGTCGAGGTGGCCGTGCGAGACGACGACCGCCTCCGGGTCGACGCTGTCGACCGGAAATCGGGGTGGATTCCCCGTCAGGAGCCCGTAATCGAGCAGGAGTCGGTCGTTCACGAGGATGGCACTCCGACCGACCTCGCGCGCCCCGCCCAGGAACCGGACCTCCATCGACAGAGTATGACCGCTCAGGCCGCTTGGGTCCGTCGGTCCGGGACGTGACCGGCCAACGGCGGGGTCGGTACCGGGAGTGACGGACGACCACCGGGCCTCCACCGATCGGAACGGACGACCACCGGGCCGCCACCGTCCAAGACGGGCATGCAACGGGTCTGCGTCTACCGGTGCGGGCCGGATGGGCCATCAGGGAACGCATTTATACGTGAAATGTACTTATATATGCTATTGTGGTCTCTGAGAGTATCTATCTCGCGCTGGTCGGACTTTCGACCCTGATCGCGGTCGCAGTCGCGGGCTGGCTGTGGGACGAAGATGCGAGCGTCCCTGGTCGGTTGTTCGTCGCGGTCGCCGGGTCCTACGCGCTCACCGGTGCGCTCGTCTGTGTCGAACTGCTCGTCGCGTCCCGGAGCCTGTCCATCGCCGTCTTCGGGCTTCACTCCGGGGTTGCGACGCTGTTCCCGCTCGTCTGGTTTCTCTTTACCCTCGCGTACACGGGGAACCTCCGACGGGTTCCCCGGGCCGCCATCGGCATCCTCGTCGGCTTCTACGCAGTCTACGTTGCGGCCCAGGTGACGAATCCCCTGCATCACCTCATGTTTCGCGAGTACGGCATCACCAGCGGGTCGCTCGCACACGTCACGGCGGAACCGACGGCGCTGGCGAGCCTCTTTTTCCTCCCGCAAACGCTGGTCTACTACAGCGTCCTCGGGTTGCTCGGGGCGTACCTCCTCCTCGGGTCGGGCCTGCGCCGCACGCAGACTGGCGCCCTGTTCGTCGGCTATCTCTCCTCGTTCGTCGTCATCAACGCGTGGTTCTTCGGTACGCTCCCCGGACCACTGAACGGCGCTCTCGTCATCGGGTCGACGTGGTCACTCGCGCTCGCCGCGTGGGCGGTCTTCCGTCATCAGCTATTCGACGTCACGCCGCTGGCCAGAGAAACCGTCCTCGACGTGCTCGAAGACGCCGTCGTCGTCGTCGACAGCGAGCGACGCCTCCTCGACTACAACGAGGCCGCAGTCCAGACGTTCCCCGCACTCGAACAACAGGTGGGTGACCCGATAGCGACCGTCCTTCCCGGACTCGTCGCGGAGGAACCCTCCCGTTCGAATCCAGCCGACCGTGGCGCAGACGAGGGTGGCGCGCCGTTCGCCGCCTCGTTCGCCCGCTTCGAGGGCGGAACGGTTCGCGAGTACGAGGTGACGGCGTCGCCGTTGCGGGTCCGCGGGTCGGTCGAGGGGTACACGCTCGTCCTCCGCGACGTGACCGAGTTGAACCGCCACGTCCGGGACCTCGAACAGCAGACGAACCAGCTAGAGCAGTTCGCCGGGACGCTCTCGCACGACCTGCGAAACCCGCTGAACGTCGCCCACGGGCGCGTCCAGATCGCAGCGGAAACGGGCGAAACCGACGAACATCTCGGGAAAGCGAGCGACGCGCTCGAACGGATGGACCAGATCATCCAGGACACGCTCACCCTCGCACGGGAGGGCGAAACTATCGACGAGCGCGAACGGGTATCGCTCTCGACCGTCGCCCGCAATTCGTGGGCGACGGCAGACACCGGTGACGCGACGCTCGACGTACTCCCGGGAGCGGACGTGCGCGTCTACGCCGACGCGACGCGCCTCCAGTCGGTGTTCGAGAACTGCTTCCGGAACGCAGTCGACCACGGCGGCGACGACGTGACCGTCACCGTCGGTCGCACCGCGGACGGCTTCTACGTCGCCGACGACGGACCCGGCATCCCCGCCGAGCAGCGCGAACAGGTCTTCGAGTACGCCTACACGACCGACGACGAGGGGACGGGTCTCGGCCTGGCAATCGTCGAAGCCATCGCCCGGGCGCACGGCTGGACCGTCTCGATGCGCGAGAGCGACGACGGCGGTGCGAAGGTCGTCTTCAGGGGCGTCGACGTGGTCGAGGACCAGGCCAGCGCCGATGACGACGCCGAGCGAACCGACGTTCGCCAGCCCAACCAGCAGTGACCCCGGGAGACGAGGCCCAACAGTGTGGGTGTGAGAGTTAGCTACTATCAGTCACACGTTCCAGTGCATGTCTCGCCAGGCACACACGAGACGCACGGTCTTGCGGGGAATCGGAGCCGGAACAGCACTGTTGGTCGGCGGTGTGGGGTCCGCCGCGGCCGAGGGGGAAGCCGGAATCCGCGTCGCGCACCTCTCGCCCGACGCGCCGACGGTCGACGTGATACTGACGAAGACGGACGACGCGGACGTCAGTAAGACGGTCACGGTCTCCTTCGAGGACGTGACCGACTACCTCGAGGTCCCGCCCGGCGAATACGAGGTCGAGATCCCGGCCGCCGGGTTCTCGACGACGGTCGACCTCGACGAGGAGGACTACACCGCCGCAGCGCTGGGGACGCTCGGCGACGGGCCCGACTTCACCGTCGGCCTGTTCGAGGACACGAACGGGGCGAACATCGGCGAGGAGGAGGCGCGAGTCCGCGCGATCCACGCCTCGCCCGACGCACCGGCGGTCGACGTGACCGTCGACGACGACGCGCTGACGCTGTTCGAGGACGTCGCATTCGGCGACTCGAGCGGGTACACCGTCGTCGGCGCGGGCGACTACGAGGTCGAGGTGCGACCGGCCGGCGGGGGCGACCCAGTCGTCGAGGCCGACGTGACCCTCGACGGACGGAGCACCTACACCGTGTTCGCGGTCGACTTCCTCGAGGACATCGACCTCCTGCCCGTGAAAGACGCCGGGGCACCGCCGCGCGGCGACGGCGACGACGACGACGAGGACGATGACGAGGACGAGGACAACGGAGACGGTGACGACAACGGTCGAGGCCGCGGTGATGGTGACGACAACGGTCGCGGTCGCGGCGGAGACTGACAGGTCCTGTCCGTCCGCCAGATCCCATTTTTTAGAAGGGGCTCAGTCGTCGTCGCCGAGACTCGCCCGCTCTCGTTCTGCGGTGCGCTCGATGAACTCCTCGGGGAGCGCGTCGACTTCGCCGACCTGGACGCTCCAGAGATTCGCGTAGAGGCCGTCGTTGGCGAGCAGTTCCTCGTGGATCCCCTGTTCGACGACCCGCCCGTCGTCCATGACGAGGATGGTGTCGGCGTCGCGCACAGTGGACAGTCGATGGGCGATGGCGAACGTGGTCCGTTCGGCCGTCAGCGAGGCCAGGGACTGCTGAATCAGGACCTCGGTCTCGTTGTCGACGTGGCTGGTGGCCTCGTCGAGGACCAGGATTTCGGGGTCTTCGAGGATGGCGCGGGCGATGGCGATGCGCTGGCGCTGTCCACCCGAGAGCTTCACGCCGCGTTCCCCGACTGTCGTCTCGATGCCGTCGGGCAGGTCAGCGACGAACTCCATCGCACCGGCCAGTCGGAGCGCCTCGAGGATGTCGTCGTCGCTGGCGTCGAGGCCGTAGGCGACGTTCTCCTCGACGGTCCCGTGGAAGAGGTACGGCTCCTGGCTGACGTAGCCGATGTGACTCCGCAGACTCGACAGCGAGACGTCGCGGACGTCGTGGCCGTCGATGTTGATGGTCCCCTCGTGGGGGTCGTACAGGCGCATCAGGAGTTTCAGGAGGGTGGTCTTGCCGGCCCCGGTCGGGCCGACGAGGCCGACGAAGTCGCCGGGTTCGGCCGTGAAGCTCACGTCCTCGATGGAGTTTGCCTCGGCTTCGGGATAGCGAAAGCGCACGTCCTCGTACTCGACGAGGCCGGAGACGCCGTCGAACTCGAGGGCGTCGTCCTGTTCGCGGATGGTCCCGGGGTCGTTCATCAGGCCGACGATGCGCTCGGCGGCGGCGAAGGCGTAGCGGTAGTTGTTGACGACGTTGCCGAACTGGCGCATCGGCCAGAGGAATCGGCGGGAGTAGAGCAACATCGGCGTCAGGACGCCGAGGGTCATCCCGCCGGAGAAGCCGACTGTCGTCCCACCGAGGGCGACCTGGGGCGGGCCGAACAGGAGCCAGTAGCCACCAACGAGAAAGGTGAACATGTAGCCGAAGCCGGTGATCACCCGAAGCGAGGGGAAGAACTTGATCCGCGTCGTGATGGCGTCCCAGTTGGCGTCGAGGTAGTCTTCGGAGGCGGACTCGACGCGGTCGCGCTCGAAGTCCTCCCGGCCGTAGGATTTGACGACCTCGATACCGCCGATGTTGTTTTCGAGTCGCGAGTTCAGAGCGCCGACGGACCCACGGACCCGGCCGTACTTCGGCCCTATTTGCTGGACGAAGACGTAACTCGCGAGTGCGAGCACTGGAATCGACATGAGGGCGACGACGGCGAGTTGCGCGTTGAGCCAGACCATCACCGCACCGGTCCCCAGGACGAGGACGCCGATGCGGATGCCGGCGTTGAGGTCGTTGGTGAGGAAACTCTCTAGCTGGTTCACGTCGTTGTTGAGGACGGACATGATCTCCCCGGTCTGTTTCGAGTCGAAGAAGCTCATGTCCAGGCGCTGGACCACGTCGTAGGTGTCGACGCGGACCTCGTGCTGGAGGTGCTGGGCGAATCGGTTCCACGCCCAGGAGTTCACCCAGTTGAGACTGGCGGTAAGTACGTAGACGACGGCGACGATACCGACCGCGAACCAGAACTGGGCCTCCTGCGTGGCGGGAATCAGGTGTTGGGGAACCAGCGGGAGCGTGAACTGCTGGTTGCCGACGAACAGCGCGTCGATGGCGACCCCCAGGACGAGCGCCGGGACGAGTTCGAGAAAGCGGGCGACGATGCTGGCGACGCCACCGAGCGTGAACTCGGCGAGGTGCCCCCGACCGTAGTCACCGAGCAACGCCCACATCGGCCGCTCGGCGTCCGCGCGGAGGTCTTCGAACGCCTCCGCGTCGTCGTTGCCGCCCGAGAAACCCCATGACATGACCCGTCATACCGACTCGTCACTTAAATAACTAACTCTCGTGTTAGTCTCTGCCGGAGCCGACCGGAGCGACGTGTTGCATCGAACCCAACAGTTATCCGAGCGTGACAGCGATACTGAACTATGTCGCTCCACGACGTCGGTCGGTACGTGCTCGGGTACACGGTGCTCGCGGGTGGCGTGACCGTGGCTGCGCTGTTCGGCGCGGCGCTCTGGGCCGGCTTCCCGCTGCAGTTGCTCGCGATGATCCTGGTGGTGCCAGCCCTCCTCGGCGGGTTGGTCCTCGCGGCCGACGCCGACCACGCCGTCGAGGCGACCGGTGATAGCATCGAGGCGAAGTTCATCGCCGAGACCCCCTTCAGCAGCGAGCGAACCCTCTCGGCGGTCCCGGGGCGCTACGCAATCGGCTTTTTCCTCGTCGGCCTGGGGGTCGACGCCATCCTCGGGGTCTGGCTCCTGTCGGCGCTCCCCTGAGTCGATCCACTCGACCGAAACGAACACGCCACTGGACGTTGAAGCAGTCGTATGGCACACTCGCCGCGGCAGGACACGACGTGGCTGGACGTCGCCGACGAACTCATCGACGAGAGCGTCGACCGCGAGGAGTCGGTGACACTCACCGCAGAGGACCTGACCGTCGACGTCCCGCTGTCGTTCGGTGACCGGGACGAACGCGCCCGCTGGCGCTTCGACGGCCAGGTCACGGTCACCGTCGAGGGAATGCGCGGGTCGATCGCCGAGTGGATGCACCTGTTTCGAGAGGCCCAGCGCGAATCCCGCGAGTGAACGCCCGTTCGGCTCGCCGTTCCGCGGAAGATTTTTGCTGGCCCCTGATAACTCCACAGTATGGCTTCGGAGGTGGACGTGCAATCGGACACGCACGAGGAGATAATGGGCGCGACGTATCACGCGCTGTGTAAACACGGCTACGCCCACCTCACGATGCAGGACATCGCCGACGAATTCGACAAGAGCCGCTCGCTCTTGCACTATCACTACGACACGAAAGAGGAGCTACTGCTCGCGTTCGTCGAGAACATCGTCGGCTGGATCGGCGACCGACTCGCCGAAACGGACACCGAAGAACCCCTCGAGCGCCTGGAGGAGTACGTCGACCGCTTCGTCATCGAACCCGGCGAGGAAGACCGCGAGACCTTCGCACTCGCCTTGCTCGAACTCCGCGTCCAGGCGGTCCACAACGAAGTGTTCCGCGACCGGTTGGCTGCCCACTACGAGACGAACGTCCAGACTGTCGCCGACATCATCGCCGACGGCATCGAAGCTGGCGTCTTCCGAGACGTCGACCCCCAGGAGGTCGGCGAGGCCATCTACACCTCGCTCGTCGGCGCCCGCATGTACCAGGTGACCCTGGGCGCGGAGCACGCCAGCCGACGGATGCGCGACCAACTCGCCGCCTTCGTCGTCGACGACCTGATCGCCGACGGTCGGACGGTCGCCGGCTACGACGGCGAAGGGAAGGACTTCGGGACGGACTCGGAAGACTGAGGGGCGCTCCGGCCGACCGGTCTGGCATGCGACGCACCAGTCTCGACTTCGAGGGATTCTTCGACGTCCGCCTGACGACCGAGGACGCCCAGGCCGCCCAGATGACGCTCTCGCCCGGCCAGTCGACCGGTGGCCCGGACAATCTCCACGCCGAGAGCGACCAGTGGTTCTACGTGGTTTCTGGGACGGGTTCAGCCATCGTCGACGGCGAGGACGTGACGTTCGAAGCGGGCGACCTCCTCGTGATCGAAGCCGGCGAGACCCACGAAATCGAAAACGACGGCGACGAACCGCTGGAGACGCTCAACCTCTACGTCCCCCCGATCTATTGAGAGCCTGATCGAGTTCGCGGTGAGTGAACGCTGGGTTCAGTTCTTTCGACGGAGGGCGACAGCTACCGACGAAAGCCCTCGACCCGCTCGCTCTGAATTGAGTTGACTAAATGGGACACCAAGCGACGAAAGCCCTCGACCCGCTCGCTCTGATTTGAGTTGACTAAAAGAGACAGCAAGCGACGAAAGCCCTCGACCCGCTCGCACACGCTGGGTGAGATATCCTCACTCACTCCGTTCGCTCGGATAGGGCCCACCCAGCGAGTGCCCGTCGGTGCGAGCGCGTCTCGCCCTTTCAGTCCGCCAGGAGAGCAGGCTCTCCTGGGCCCTGGCTCGCTTCGCTCGCCAGGACGCCAGGAAGAGCACAGCACCGTACTGCACGCCAGGGAGCCACAGACCTCCCCAGCCGATTCCCTCGCTCACTGTGTTCGCTCAGTCATCCCTCGCACGAATACGTAGCGCCCGCTCGTCCGGAATGGACTCGCGGCCGCGACAGCGCGCGCCGACGTGGATCGGTCACTGTCTCAGTAGCTTCGATAGCTCAGTCCACCGTCCGCGCCGATACCACTCAGTCGAACGCCTGACTCGCGGGCAGAAACTCGATTTCCTGGCCCAGTCCGGCGTCTTCGGCCCGCTCGTAGAGCATGTGGGCGGCGGCCACCGTCTCGATGGCGGTGCCACCGCTGTCGAAGAGCGTCACCTCGTCGTCGCGCTGGCGGCCGGGTTCGACGCCCGCGACGACTTCGCCGAGTTCGGCGTGGACGTGGTCGTCGTCGATCAGGCCTTCCTCGCGTGCGTGGAGGAAGGCACCGGCGTCGCGCTCGACGCGGTCACGGAGGTCCGGGACGTACGTGGCACGGGCCACCGTCTCGGCATCGACCTCGTGCTTGGTCGGGTTGTACTGCCCCATACAGGTCACGTGGGCGCCGTCGTCGAGCGATGCGGCGTCGAAGACCGGTTCCGAGGCCGTCGTCGCCGTGACCACGACGTCGGCGCCGTCGACTGCTTCGTGGCTCGAACCGGCCGGCTGGACCGCCGGGTCCAGTTCCTCGTCCATCCTCGCGGCGAAGCGCTCTCGGTTCTCCCGGGTCGGCGAGTAGATTCGGACCGTCTCGAAGTCCCGGACGGTGACGGCTGCTCGAAGCTGTCCCCTCGCCTGTGCGCCGGTGCCGATGAGGGCAAGGTCCGTTACGTCCCTCCGTGCGAGCGCGTCGATACCGACCGCGCCAGTCGCGCCGGTCTTGAGCGGGTTCAGGCTCGCCCCGTCGAAGAGGGCCAGCGGCGTGCCGGAGTCGGCGTCGAACAGCGGCAGGACGAAGTGGGCGTCCCCCGACTCGAAGCCGGCGGAATACATGTAGCCACCCATCGCACCGGTTTCAGGCAAGATCGCTGTGTACCCAGTGAGCATGCCTGGCGGTTCCTCGTTCATGAGTCGGGTTCGCGGTCGAGCAGGGGCACCCTCTCCACGCTGGCGGTACCCCTCCCGGACGGCGTCGACGTACGCTGCGGGTGTGGCGAGGCCAGTCACGTCGTCGCTCGACAGGAAGCGCGTCATACTCAGCGGTTCGGCCAGCGACGGTATAGGAATGGGGGACGGTCGACGGCGAGCGAGTGGGTAGACGACCCCTCGCCACTGAGAACGACAAAAAGACGACAGAACGGAACGAGAGACAGGGGAGAACGCGATGGGACGCACCGCGACCGGTGTCGAGCGGTCAGTCCGCAGCCTGGAAGCCGGTGTCGGACGGTGCCTGCGTGGACTCGTCGACCGGCCCGTTGACGAACATCGCGTGGCCGATCAGAGCCGCCGCCACGACTGAGGCGACGATGATAGCGGTGGTACCCGCGAATCCGAGCGCGATGAGTGGCGCTGCGATGGCACCGAATGCGAGCGGAATCAGCCCGAGGACGAGGTCGTAGTACCCAGTCATAGTATACGCAAAAATACAGAGTAGTAATACATAAGTGTTTCTCGGATGTGCTGGATACTATTTTTAATGACCACTGTATATTGCTCCATGTGGCGATGCAGATAATTTCTATAACGTATGAGAATTATATCGGTGGAATTTACGCGTGCGCACCCTCCAAACGCCCCAATTTCGACAGTTTCGGATTCTCCCGTCGGTTGTTCACGGTCCTTTCGAGGCGGAACCCGGTCACGTAACGTCCTGGAACAGGAGCGGTGGTCCGACGACACCTGGACCGTCGAAGCGGGCTGTTCGGTGGCCGATTTCATCCCGGTCCACGGCGCGTTCCCGACAGAAAATCACGCCGATAGTCGTTATCACATGCGAAAATTAGCACCAGTAGGGCGAAGCCGATCGAAAGCCACGGATCGGCCTCATTCGACGAGATGCAGGAGGTACGACGTCCGAACATGGTATTATTTGCCATGATATTCGGGGGCATGCGTTTATGCCCGATGATGAAATCAATACTGATGGAGGGACAGACGAGACGGCGCGAGCCGACTCACACCACAATGACCCCAAACGCCACGGACAACAAGAACGGACGGCACGCAACGGACGAGGAGCGGCGTCGATACGCCGAACTCAACATCGGCGACGAGGAGTTCGTCATATACGACCGCGAGAACCACCAGGCGCGGATCCAGTCTACAGTTGCCGTCCCAGTCGAAGAGTCGTGCTGACGATGGAGTGCCGGACCGACCGCGGCACGGGCACACGCTCCCTCCGGTACCGCGAGGCATACGCAGTACCGACATCTACCCCCCTTTCCACTCCTCTCTCGGACACCCCACCCACAACCGACCCCACCACACACCCGACCCACCGTACCACCCACCCAACCCACACCTGAGCCACCAAACTCACCGCAGTCTGTCATAGGTTTGCGATACTCGCGCGTGGCGGTCACCCCTGTCACGCGCAGTTCCTGTCATCGAACTCCCGAGCGACGCGACGGCCGAATCCACCCTGTTCAGTGAGCGGTCACTCCCCGGTCGCCAGCACGCTCACGGCGACGCGCCACGGCACGAGCAGTGCGAGCACGACGAGGACGGAGACGAGAAAGAACGCGAGCGACGCGTTCCCGGGCGCCCACGGCGTCGCTCGGATCCCCTGTGCGAGGATAGCAGCGCCGACCCAGGCCGGGACCGTCCAGACGACCGCTCGCCTGGGAGCGGCGCGCGCGGCCGTCGTGTAGAGGCCGCCCGGCAATGCGACGACAGCCCACGCGAGGGCGAACGTCCCGATAACCCCGCCGACGCGGAGCGGTTGGGCCATGGGATCGATCCCCTCGTGCCCGACAGTCACGCCGAGCATGACGAACGCGGCGATACAGACCAGGTCGCCCACGGCGACGAGCGCCGTGAACGGCGCGGGGTCCACGCGACGTCGAACCGCCGTAGCCACGGATGTCATCGCCCGGACCCAGGGCACCCATTCGCTTTACTGGTTCGATGGACGCCCAGTCGCCCAGCGTCAGCGCGCCTGGGATGCCTCGGGTTTCACACCGGCGACCGTGTAGCCGAAGCCGCGGTCGGGTACCGAGGCGTCCAGTCCGCCCGCAGCGACCCGCTCCCGGAGGTCCTCGGGTGGGAAAAAGTGGGAGTCAAAGCCCACGACTCGCTCCGCCACGACGAGACCGCGCCCCCGGAGCGTCGTCGGATCGAACTCCCGGATCACGAGGACGCCACCCGGTCGAAGCGCCCGTTCGGCCGCGGCGACGACGCCGTCGACGTCCGCCATGTGATGCAAGGCGTCGACGACCACCACTGCATCGACCGACTCGTCGGCGACGGGGAGATTCGCGGCGTCGCCCTGGACTGTCGAGAGGCCATGCCGGCGGGCCTGCGCCAACATTCCCCGCGCAGCGTCCACGACAACCGGTCGAACATCGGACAGCGACCGCGCGGCCCGTCCCGTGCCGCCACCCACGTCGAGGACGCGGTCGACGGGTCGGTCGGCCAGGTCGAACCCGACCCGGAACGGCTCAGGGTCGGCCCCGTACATGAACAGATCGTACGCTCGCGCGAACCGGTGAAACGCGCCGACGTCGCCGAGTGCCATATCTCGACGTACGTCCGCACACTGGATAACAGTGGCCGACGGGGCCGACGGCCGAATCCGAGGGCCCAGAGCACACATCGAGAGTGAATACGGTCGTCGGGCACCGCGTGGTACAAGGGGCCCCACCGGCTACGCACGACCGATGGAGTACGTCCTGCTGGGATGGCCCGAGGACGGGCCGACGCTCACCCTCGACTATCGCGAGTTCAGCTACGCCGGGAAGTTCGTCATGTCCGCCACCGGCAAGGCCCTCGTCCGGTCGGCGGAGGGCGGCCCTGTCACCGGCCCGCCCGTGACCGACGACGGGGAGGCCGCCGCGGACGTGGTCGGTGCCGCCGCGTTCGACGAGGACCGCACTGACGCCAGCGTCTGCCGGATCCGCTACATCACCGTCCGGTCGGACCGCCGCGGCGACGGCATCGGCCCGCGCCTGGCCGCGTTCGTCGCCGAACGTGCGCGCGAACGCGGGTACGACCGCGCCCGGATCGCCGTCAACAACCCCTTCGCATACCAGGCCCTGTATCGCGCCGGCTTTCACTTCACGGACGAGGAGACCGGCGTCGCCGAACTCGTGCTCGACCGTCCGCTCGGAGACGGCCACGGGGCGGCGGCACGGACAGCGGGCGAGCGGTCGCTCGACACCTATCAGGCAGGCCTCGACCGATACCGCGAGCGCGACGGGACCGAGGAACAACCGGACCTCTCGGCCGACGAACGTGCGTTTCTCGCCGACAAACGAGGCCAGGCTCCGCCAGAGCCGATCGAGCCACCACCGCGAGAAGACTAGTGCGGCCCGTTCTGCAGAGTCGGGGGCGGCAATTCAGGCCGGGCGCTGTTGTGAATCGACGGGTGACTCGAAGACGCGCACGTCGCACTCCTCACACGTGACTGCCGCGACGGTGCGGCTGGTACAACACGATTCGACCGTCTCCGTATCGAACGAGACCCGGCCGCCACACGCCGGACAGCGTTCGAGGAAGATCCGGAGTCCGTTACACACCTGTCCGCGAGCGTGGGCCGAGAGTGCGTCCCATTCTGTCAACCGCTCGGCGAGGACGGACGCTGCCGCGAGGTCCGCCTCGAAGGCCGGCTGGGACTCCCAGGACCCGACGCGTCGGCCGTCCACGCTGACGACGAAGGAGCTTCCCAGGTCGTTCGTGCTCACCGACCCGTCATCGAGGCCGAGCGCCGCGAGCCAGTCGGTTTGCTCCGGGGCCGCCTGAACCTGCTCGATTTCCGCCCGCCAGGCCGTCTCGAACGCATCGGTCAGACACCGGTCGTCGCCGCGACACGGTTCGATTGCGTCGGCCGATTCGAGCAGTGCCTCGACGTCTAGCTGGTCCGGTGGCCCCGCACCCGGAGCGTCGGCGGCCGGCGTCGATTCGCTGGTCGCCTCGACGCCGGTCGGTGACGCCGCGGGCGCCTTCCCGAAGGCCGCGAGGACCGACGCGGGCAGGTAGCGTTTGGTCAGCGCTGGCGTCCCGGGGACGAGATAGCCGCGGAGCCAGATCGCAGCGAGTGCGGCCGCGAGCACGGCCGTCCCGACGGTCAGGGCGACTGGCTGCGAGACGGTGGTGGTGAGCCACGCGACCAGGAGCGTCGTTCCGACCGACGCGATGGCCACGTTGAGGATCGTACACGGGAGACAGCGGTTCTCGCCCGTGTATGCCGGCTGGCGAAGCCGGGCGAGCGGCGACG
>ENA-ORCR01000443-ORCR01000443.1-marine-metagenome-genome-assembly--contig:-NODE-443-length-23633-cov-6.866828_pt1 | contig 23633 bp, 22 predicted proteins | sample MGYA00237782_ERZ508514 | MGnify/ENA primary metagenome ERZ508514 (study PRJEB26185, sample SAMN06268960) | marine metagenome | isolation source: Eden Landing Ponds, San Francisco, CA, USA | place...
GATATGGGATAGGCCCCATGGGTGTAGTAGAGCGACCCCGGGTGACGCGGGATGTCCCGCGTCGACGGCCCGCGGGTCGTGTGCGGTCAACGAGGTTACACAACTATGGCAAACCGACGCAAGTTCATCGCCGGTCTGGGTGCATTGGCTACGGGTAGTGCGGCTGCAATGGGTACGGGCGCGTTCGGTAGTGTGGAGGCCGATCGCGACGTTTCTGTTAACGTGGCTAATGATCAAAATGCATTCGTTGGACTGGATACGCCCTCAGAAGCTGACTTCGCAGAATCGAATGGGGGAACAATCGAGTTTAATTTCAACAGTGATGCCGGAGCATCTGGTAACGGGCTCAACGCGAACGCAGACACCTATATGGGTCCGGAGTTAACGATCACTAACCAAGGTCAGGATGCGTTCCAGTTGCTTATCGACCCTTCGAGTGTTAATAGCCAGCTTGATACTGGGAGTCTGAGCTTCTACGTCCACACCAACAGCTATCCTGAAGGTGACGTGCGTGGAGAGCTTGGTGGAACTGTGTCGGGTTCCCCACCGAATAGTGGTGCTCAAGGAGTCATCCTGACTCCAGGAGCTTCTGTCACTCTTGGGGGTGCATTCCGGAACATTACCGGGGACCCGACAGAAGTGAACTTTGAGGATGCCGCCTTGACGATCTACGCAGTCACTGACGAAAGTGAACGGTTCCCTGAAAGCGGGCCAAGTGATCAGAGCGGAACGTATCCGATCGTCGTTGATCCCGGAGCAGGTGGGAGTTACTCGAACGGTTCGCCGTACGAGAACTCTCAATTCAACTGATCGATTGAAGTTCCGATCAAATACGACGCATAAGTCATGAAACGAAGGAAATTTTTATCCAGGGTTGGCTTGGTCTCGGCTGGCGGGGTCTTAACCGTGGGAAGTGGTGCGTTCGGAGGCGTTGAAGCCGACCGAAACGTGTCTGTTGCAGTCGAAAACGACTGGAACGCCTACCTCTCACTTACTCCCACAGCTAGCGACTTCTCTACGACGTCTAGGGAATCAACTCTCAAATTTGTCTTTGATGGAGATGTCTCTCCACCAGGAGGAACAAACGAGGATACAGGAGATGGGGTGTCGGCAAACTCCATCTACGAGTTCCCTGAACTGTTCAAGGTAGAGAATCAAAGTCATAATGACGTAGTCGTCTTCGGTCAAGGAAGCACGGAGAAACAAATCAAGACCGACGTGATCACTGTCGGGCAAAGAGATGAACTCACCAGGGATGATCCATCGAGTAAGATCTTGACAGCAGGTGGAGATCAACTGTTCGGGGTCAGAATTACAGTTGGTAATATAAAACCACCGGTAACAGTAAACACAAAAGTGAAAATAACCGGGGCAACCGAAGAATCAGAGCGCTTCCCAGACAAGGCGTGAATAAATTCTGATTTAAAATTTGATCTGTTAATATTTCATGAAAGAAATTCTGACTTAGTTCTCATCATAAAGATCCAATGCCCACCGCCCGCCGCACCCTGATCCTCGCCCTCCTGCTCGTAGCGGCGGGCTCGCTGATTTTTACCACGGGCGCGGCGGTCATCGACGGCGACGCCGACACCTTCGCGGACGACAAAATTGCGGTCCAACCGGCTGACGGTCCGAACGGACAGTACGCGTATTTAAACGACGACGACGAGATCGCGATCGACGTCTCGGCGTCGAACCCGAACATCCGGGACCCCTCCTTCGAGGGGGTGAACGTCGGCGCGACCGGGACGATCGACGACGTGTTCGAGATTACGTACACCGCCGACGAGTACGCGCACGTGTGGATCGAGTACGCGAGCGAGAACGTCACTTTCGTCGCCGACGGCGACTCGATCGAGGGCGAGGCGAACAACGTCACGCTCGCGCCGAACGAGAGCGTCGCGGTGGGCCTCGCGTTCGACACGCGCGGGAAGACTGCCGGAACGCGACTGGGCGCCGACGAGTTCTCGATCGAGGCGAAGATCGCGGAGCCGGACGAGGTGGGCGGGACGAGTGCGTCGACCCACCGGACGGGCGGCGGCCCGACGATAACGACCACCGCGCCGGGCGACGACCGGAGAGAGTTCGCCGCGAGCGACATCGGATACGGCGACACGGTCCGGTTCGAGGCAGACGGCATGCACCTCGACGGCGGGAACGTCACGCTCGATCGACTCGACCTGGAGGGCGTCCGGAACGACAGCGTCGCGGTGAACGCGACCGGGCGACCCGACCCCTTCGAGGGCGGGGACGCGCTGGACGCGCCGCCGACCCCGCGGTCGATCGCGTACCTCGCCGTCGAGCACGACTTCGACGCCGACGCGGTCGACGCGATGACGGTCCGGTTCAGCGCGGACCCGGACTATCTCAACGCGACCGGGACCGACCCCGCGGACGTGACGATCTACCGGCAGACCGACGCGGGCGACTGGGCGGAGAAGCCGGTCGACGTCGTCGACGACGACGTGGTCCGGCTCGTGGGGCTCCCCGAGGACCGCGTGCACTTCCGCGCGACGACGACCGAGTTCTCGACGTTCGCGGTCGCGGCGCACGCGCCCCGGTTCGACGTGACCGAGACGACGGTCGCGCCGGCGGCGATCGACCCCGGCGAGACGGCGACCGTGCGGGCGACGATCCGGAACGGCGGCGGCGCGGCGGGCGAGGAGACGGTGACGCTGACCGCGAACGGCGACCCGGTCGCGAACGAGACGGTCGCGCTGGCGCCGAACGAGACGGCGACCGTCGCGCTCTCGGCCGCCTTCGAGGCCGCGGGCGAGTACGACCTCGCGGTGGCCGGGACCGACGGCGAGGCGGACGCCGGAACGCTGCTCGTCGGGGATCCGACGGGCGACGGCGGCTCGGGAGAGGGCGCGGACACGGGAGGTGACGCGGAGGCGGGGACCGGGACGGGAGGGGGCGCCGGCGACTCCGCGGGCGACGCGGATTCGGGGCCGGCGGCGGAGCCGACCGAGGAGCCGAGCGGGATCGACCTCGTCGAGCTTGCCGGCCTGCTCGCGCTCGTCGCGCTGGTCGTCGCCGGGGTCGCGCTGGCCCGCCGGATGCCCAGATCGTGAGGGCTCGTCGACAGGTCTTAACCCCTGGTCCGTCAGGGTGGGAGCGTGACCGCCTCCCCGAACACGCGCGGCGACCGGAGCGCGTCGCGGACCGCCGACTCGGAGCCCGGACTCGGTCGCGAACTGCTCGCGCGAGTCCGGGCCGTCGACCTGCTCGTCCTCGTGGCGGTGCCGGCGGCTCTCGGCGCCGTCTTCGCGCTGCCGGAGTCGACGCGTCGCTCGCTGGCGTTCGCGTACACCGACCCGACGGTGCGGACCGCGTTCACCGCCCACTTCGTCCACCTCGACGTGAGTCACCTCGCCGGCAACGTGGCCGGGTACCTCCTCCTCGCCGGCGTCGGGTACGCGCTCGCGGTGTTGGCCGGCTACCGGCGGTTCTTCATGGTCGCGCTCGCGACGTTCCTCCTCGCGTTCCCCTTCGCCCTGTCGGCGCTGAACCTCGCCGTCCCCCGGAACGCGATCGGCTTCGGCTTCTCCGGGATCAACATGGCGCTGGCCGGCCTCCTCCCGCTCCTGCTCGGCGTGTACGCCCGCGACCGGTTCTTCCCGGAGGCGTCGATCCGAGCGCTCCCCGCGGTGTTCTTCCCGCTCGTCGGTTGGATGGCGGTGCTCGCGCTGCCGGTGTCGTCCGGAGGGCTCGACGGCCCCGGAGTCGCCGGCCTCGCGACGGGGATCGCGGGGGTGTTACTCGGGGTGTTGTACGCGTCGAGCACCGGTGTCCGGATTCTGGAGTCGCTCCGCGCGTTGGCCCGGGCCGCGGTCTCGAACCCGGGGTACGGCGACCTGTTCGCGGTCGGCGTGGCGCTGCTCGTCGGCTACCCGATCGTCGGGTTCCCCGGCGACCCGACCGGCTCGGAGAGCGTCGTGAACCTGTACGTCCACCTGCTCGGCTTCTGTCTCGCGTTCATCGGTCCGTTCGCGCTGCTCGCGGCCGGGGCGTTCGAGGAGTGACCGTCCCGTACCCGTCCGGCGCCGCCCCGGGCTTTGCCGCCTTCCGACGCCGCGCCGCATGCACCGAACCACGAATTTATAACGCATCGATGACATTCTCGGATCAGCGACTCCGAGAAGAGCCGGCCGGGATCGTCGGCGCCGGCGGCGACCGACGGCGACCGGTCAGCGGTGACTGGCAGGCGACGACCGACCGGCGACGGCGACGATAACCGACCACCGAGACACGACCCATGTCCCTCAAACGCACTCTCTCGATAACGCTGCAGGTCGCCGCCGTGCTCGTCGTCGCCTCGCTCGTCGTCGGGCAGTTCCTCGGCCAGCCGGTCCTCCTCAGCTACGTCGAGACGGGGAGCATGCAGCCGACGCTCGACCCCGGCGACGGGTTCGTGGCGATCCCGGCGCAGATCGCGGGCGGGATCGGCGTCGGCGACGTCGTCACCTTCAACGCCCAGGAGATCCAGGGCGGCGGCCTGACGACCCACCGCGTCGTCGAGGAGACGGAACGCGGCTACATCACGCGGGGAGACAACAACCCGTTCACCGATCAGGACGGCGGCGAGCCCGTCGTGCAGGAGGCGGACATCGTCGCGAAGGCGCTCACGGTCGGCGGAAGCGTGGTCGTCATTCCCCACCTCGGCACCGTCGCGATGGGGTTCCAGTCGGCGCTCGACTCCGTTCAGACGTGGCTGGCGGTCACGTTCGGCGTCCGGTCGCTGCAGGGCACGCAGGGGCTCGCGTATATCCTCTTCGGGCTCTCGGCGGTCGCGTACGCGGCCGACTGGTTCCTCGACAGGGGGAGCCGGGAGACGCGGGAGCGCGACCGTTCCCGGGACGACGGTACCTCGGTGTTCGCGGTCGTGGGCGTGCTCGCTCTGGTGTTGATGGCGACCGCGACCGCGGCGATGGTCGTTCCGGGCGGCTCTCAGGAGTACGGCGTCGTGAGCGCCGAGTTCGAGTCGGAGAACCCGACCGTTATCGAGCGCGGGACGAGCGAGGAACTGGAGTACGCCGTCCCCAACGCCGGGCTGGTCCCGGTGTACGCGTACGTCACTCCCCAGAGCCCGGGCGTCGACGTCGACCCGCAGCGGCTCAGGGTCGGGAGCCGCGGCGAGGCGTCGACCACGGTGACGCTCACCGCGCCGGCCGAGACGGGGTACTACCGGCTGTTCGTCGCCGAACACCGGTACCTCGCCGTGTTGCCGCCCGGCGTGATCGACGAGCTGTACGGGGTCCACCCGTGGGCGCCGCTGGTCGCGATCAACGCCCTGCTCGGCGGCGGCATCGTCGGTCTCGGGCTCCTGTTGCTCCGGGGCGAGCCCGCGCGGATACGCTCCCGGGAATCGCGCGCCAAGCCCCCGCTGTACCGCCGCGTCTTCCGCGAGATCTACAGGTGACCGAATGAGCCAGACGCCTCCCAGCGAAACCCGGCTCCGCCTTCGGGCGGTACTGAACGCACAGTTCGCCGTGATCCTCGCCGTCTGCCTCGTCGCCGCGGCGGTCGGCGGTGGGCTCGTCTACACGACCCACGTCGACCCCGGCACCGAGACCCGCGAGGAGACCGTCTCCTCGCTGACCGTCGAGACGGCGTACAACCACTCCGCCGAGGTGACCGAGCCGAACTCGGTGTTCGAGAACGGGACCGTCCTCGACGACCGCAACACGTACTTCACGCGGGTCGCGCCCGTGCTCGACGTCGACGTGGAGACGAGCTACGCGGCCGACGCCGCGAGCGACGTCGAAGTCTCCTTCGAGTCGGTGCTCGTGGTCCGCAACGTCGGCAGCGAGGGCGGGACCGTCTACTGGGACGAGCGGGAGACGCTGACGACCGAGACGGTCTCGGGGGTCGAGCCCGGCGAGACGGCGACCGCGTCGTTCGCGCTCAACAGCACGGAGGTCGCCGCGACGGCGAGCGAGATCGAGTCGGAGCTCGGCGCCTCGCCCGGCGAGACGGAGACGTTCGTCACGACCGACGTGACCGTCGAGGGAACGATCAACGGGGAGCCGACCTCGTACACGAGACCGATCGAGATGACGATCGACCACGGCGGCGACACGTACTCCGTCTCCGAGCCGGGGGTCCAGTCGGACACGACGGACCAGACGCAGACGGTCACCGTCGAGCGGAGCTACGGGCCCCTCCGCTCGGCGGGCGGGCCGCTGCTGCTCCTCGCCGGTCTCGCCGGGGCCGGCGGGTTGGCGTACGCCCGCCGCGAGGCCGACTTCGCGCTGACGCCGACCGAGCGCGAGTACCTCTCGTACCGGGACGACCGGTCCGAGTTCGCGGAGTGGATCACTGCGATCCGGCTCCCCAAGTCGGTCCACGAGCGCCCCGAGGCCGAGGCGTCGAGCCTTCGAGACCTCGTCGACTTCGCGATCGACAACGACACCGGCGTCGTCGAGGACCCCGGGACGAACGCGTACCACGCCGTGACCGACGAGTTCGTGTACACCTTCACGCCACCGGCGCTCGCGGCCGAGGACGCGGCCGATGACGAGGAGATCGGGGGAGACGCGGCGACCGGACCGGCGGGCGACGGCGCGGCTGGCTCCGACGGGGCGACCAACGGGGCCGCGTCGGACGACGACGAGAGCGAGTGGGTCGGCGCCGACGTGAGCGCGACGCCGACGCCCGACGGTCGCAATTCCGATACCCGTGATGTCGGACCCGATTCCGACTCACCTCTCGACGCGGAGGACTCGGAGAACGCGGAGGACGCGGACGAGACGAACTGACGCGCGCTCTGCTCACTCCCGACTCAGTTTCGGCTGCAGACGAGCCGGTTCTGCGACCGTCGCACGTCGCGCCGGTAGTCTGCTGGTCGCGTCAATTTCGGGGAGCGCGGGAGTCGCGGAAAAGTAACCTACTTGAGTGCGGGCAGGCAATCGTCGGATGCAGTCCCGTGGTGTAGTGGCCAATCATAATGGCCTTTGGAGCCATTGACGGCGGTTCGAATCCGCCCGGGACTATCCTGCTGCGAGCAGACACGCGAGCAGCAGGTGTCCCCGGCGGTTCGAGCCCAGAAGGCGAGAGGATTCAAGCCTTCGCGGTTCGAATCCGCCCGGGACTATCCTGCCGCGAGCAACGTCGCGAGATGCGACGTTACCGAGCCGCGACGTCACCGAGGCGGCATCGATCGGGGATCTCAACGAGTTGCTGGGGATTTATGGAACATACCTCGCGTGGGTGTGATATGGCAGACAGCCAGGATGCCCCTCTCTTCCCCGAAGTGTACGGATACAAACCGGACGCGACGACGCCGGAAGCGAAAGCCCAGCGCCGGGAACGGTGGTGGGACGTGTCGACCGGCGAGCGCTGCGCCGCCGAATGCCCGTATAAAGGCGGGCCGTGTAACAAGTCCACCACCACCGACGACGAGTACGTCGACGGGACCCGCGCCACCGGCGTCTGTTCGCTGAACGAAGGCGACTACCCGTACATCGTGTGCCCGGAGCGGTTTCGGGCCGACGGGGTCTTCCAGGGCATCGTCGATCACGTCTTCGACGACCACGACGCCCCGGAGTGGGAGCGGTTCAGCGAGGAGCGGATCCCGACCACTCGGGACAAGGTCGCGGGGAACGTCGACCACGTGGTTACCGTCCACGAAGACGGCGACGTGATCGACTTCGCCGGCATCGAAGTGCAGGCCACCTACTTCTCGGGGGGCGCCTATCGGCCCGAGTTCTACGAGTACATGGAGCAGATCGACGACGACGGCGACCCGCAGTACGTCCCCGAAGGCACTCGACGACCGGACTTCCGAAGCTGCGGCGACAAACGACTCATCCCCCAAGTGAGACAGAAAGGCAATATCTTCAACGAGTGGGGGCGCGACTTCGCCGTCGTTCTCGACACCGCCCTCTGGGACTACCTCCCCGCAATTCCGGAAGCCGACGGGGAGCCGAACTTCTACTTCTTCGTCTACAAGCTGGAAGACGCCGGGGACAAGTTCGATCTCACGCTCGACACCGTCCGTGAGACCACGTACTCGCAGGTGATCTCTCGGTTCGAGATGGACGACGAGGGGCGCCCGTCGGAATCGAAGTACAAGCAAGCGCTGAGCGAGAAGGTCGCCGAGCGCGTCGCCGGTCCGTCACACCGCTGACCGGTAGCGGCCCTACTCGAACTCCGATTCGTTCAGTTCGCCGATCAGCGGCTGGATACGCTCCATCGCGTCGCGTTCGCTCACGGCGTCGCCGTCGTCTCCGGTCACGGTCTCGAACTTCGAGTACTCGGTCATGCAGGTGCCGTACACCACGACGGAGGCGTCGAGCCTGGAGAGGTCGTCGTCGTCCGACTCGTGGAACGATCGGAGTCGCTCACGGGCCACTTCCTCGATAGCGTCGTAGATGTCGTCCCAGCTCCCCTCCGGCTTCTTGTGGTCTTTGCGACACACGAGGACGCTATCGAGGAGCACGGCCCGCTGTCCGTTGATGTGCACGCTCAGGCGGTTCTCGCCGCGGACCGGGTACGTCGTCACGACGCGGAATCCGGCGCCGTCGATCGCTTCGAGGACGGCCCCCCACGCTTCGGGTTGCTTGTGGTGGAACGTGAACGCCAGCGGACCGTCCTCCTTCAGCAGGTCGAACGCGGACGCGAAGACGTTCTGGAGCAGGCGCCGGTAGTCGTCGAGCGACTTCTCCCGCGTGCTGTTCCCGACCGCTTCCGCGTCGGACACGACGGAGTCTCGCGAGAATATCTCCGGGAAGTCCCGTTCCAGACTCTGCTTCTGCCACACGTAGAAGAAGTCGGCGAGCTCGCTGTACTGCACCGAGTCGTAGTACGGAGGATCGGTGATAACCGCGTCGACGTCGCCGGCGAGTTCGTCCGCGAACGGGAGGGCGGCGCTGTCGCCGCAGTTGAGGAAATGCGTCTTGTCACCGTCCAGTAGCTCCGAGACGGAGTCCGCCGGCCGGCCGCCAATCTGCTCACCGGCGATGGACTTCTTCTCTTTCACCGTCCCGTCGTCGTTCAACACGCGCTCGACGGGATTGTGCTGATAGTCGAGCGACTTCTTCAGGCGGTACTCGTAGAGGTACCGGAACGTTCCGCTCTGCCGTCCTTTCGTTCCGAGCGGGTTGTTCTCCAGCGGCTCACCGGGATGCACGTACGCGTGGTGGCTGAAGATGTGCCGGACCGCGCCCGGGCCGCGCGGGTCCGCTCCCTTGTACGAGCAGAACATGTTGTTGAACTCCAGCGTCGCCGAGAACGTCAGCGTCAGGTAGTGCCGGGCGAGCGCGTCGTCGACGGCTGTGATGTTGTCGAGGAGCGTCCCGAGCGCGAGCAGTTGCCGGGAGTTGAACAGGTGCGTCCACTCGGTGTAGTTCCGGTTGTGCAGATCGCGGGTCTTCTCACCGCCCTTCGGAATCCGCTGCTCGGGGAGGGGGAGCGACTCCTCCAGTTCCTCGAAGCGCTCGCGCGCCGCTTCGAGGCGTTCGACGTCGAACTCGCCGAACCCCCGAAACCCGTTCTCATCGCAGTCCTTGCAGTGGTACTTCACCGCGTAGGGCTCGTACGCCGGGCGATCGCCGCCGTTGAACACCGCGTTGGGCGTGTCGACGGGGACTCGGACGTCTTCCCGCGTCGCGTCGAACGAGTGCCCGCACGCACCACACGCGGCGGTTTCGGGGGTATCGACCCCGCTCAGTTCGTGGCACTCCGGGCAGACGACCGTCGCCCCGCCGTCGCGGTCGTGGTCGACGACGAGGGTGTCGTACTCCCGTACCGTCTGGTCGTCGGCTTCGTCGAGGCTCACCCAGAGGTAAAACTGCGCACCGGCTTCGTCGCCGCACGACGGGCATCGCGTGCGATAGTACGGTCGGATCTCGTCCCGAGAGCGGTTCATCACCTGCCGGAAGTACGTTTCCAGCATGCTGGTCTGGGGCGCCAGCCCCATCCGCGTAATGAACCAGGCGACGGGGTTCAGATCGGAGCCGACGAACTTCGCACCGACGCGTGTCGCCTCCTGGCCGGTCGTCCCGCCGCCCATGAACGGATCGAACACGACCGCGTCGTCGAAGTCGCAGGCCTCGGTGACGCGCTCCCAGATCTCGTCCGCGGTCGTGTCCGGCGGACTGAGTGCGGCGATGTTCAGCGTGCGGAACACGCTTCCGAGCCTCCGTGCCCACCACTTGTGCTGGTAGTTCGTGGGGCGGTAGTGGTGTTTGTTGTAGGCTTCGAGCTCGGCGAGCCGGTTCAACTTCCGGTACGGGATGTCGGTTTCGAGCGCCGACGCGGCGGAGATATCCTCGTGTTCCAACTCGTCGTTACTCATCGGCCGCCTCGGTTTCGAGCTCCGCGAGCCGATCGAGGACGTGGTTCAGCGCGTCGTCGTAGGACATGCCCATCTCGCCTCGGTCTTTCAGACGCTCCTTCGTACTCTCCGCGACCCGGATCGTCGTTTTTCGCTCACTCATTACCGTGCCCAACCGGGAGCGTTTGTATAGTTGTTATGGACTGTGTGGATCGTATCGTTCATATATGATGTATAGGATCGATACAGCCAACTGTCAGGATCGCCCCGGATCCAGCAGGTATATCATTTTTTACCATGCGGTTCGTGGGATCGACATGGATCCGACCCGATACCGCGACGCGGTCGTCGAGAATCGACGGGAGCACGGCTTCGAGGTAGTAGACGAGTACACGAGGGGTTTCGATCCGGTCTGGACGATCCGCGACGACGATGCTTCGGTGGGGGAGGTCGTCGTGTTTGCGACGCTCGTCAACGATCCGGACCTCGAGCCCGACGACGTCACCGAGATCGCCGACGAGTTCCGGGACGTACTCGTCGATCGGGTCGACGATCGGCAGGGGTCGACGACGCCGCTCGGCTACGTCACCTTCGCGGTGCCGGACCCCGATCGCTCGGTCATCGACGCGGCGCGGTCGTACACGGTCGCCCGCCGCCGGACGAACGTGTTCCCGATCGTGTACGACTGCGAGTCGACGACGCTGTACCGACACGAAGTCCCGCGGCTGAAAGGGCGAGGCATCTACCGTCGGCAGGAAAACGACGCCACGCGGCTGTTCGCGGTGGAAAAAAGCGGAGCGCCGTGAGGAACGAGTCGCCCGCTCAGATCAGGCGCTCGGCGATCCGACCGGCGCCCTCCGCGGCGGCGGTCGCGGGGTCGTCGGGTGAGACGACCTCGACGTCGCGGTCGAGTTCGGCCGAGAGCCGCTTCTCGAACTCCTCGGTGAGCCCGGGGATGCAAGCCATCCCGCCGGTGGCGGCAACCGGGCGGCCCAGCGCGAGCTGGTAGGGTTTCATGTGGTCGTTCGCGAGTTCCGGGAGGAACTCGTTGGCGACGACGTCGACCGCCTCGTCGATGTACCGGTCGACCGGCTCGCGAACGCCGCGGTCGACGGTGAACTCGTGGCTCCCGCCGCCGGGCTGTTGGATCACGTCCGTGAACGGCTCGAAGTCGTACACGTCCGCGTGCTCCTCTTTGTACTCGCGGGCGGTCGTCCGGTCGATGTGGACGCGGCCCTGGCTCTCCTCCTCGACGGCGGCGACGATCCGGCGGTCGACCTCGTTGCCCGTCACCGAGCCGGTCGAGAACGGCGAGAGCTGTTCGCCGCGCCGGTAGGCGCACGCCTCCAGCGTCGTCGACCCCATGTTGATGGAGACGAACACCTCGTCGATGGCGGAGAGGTCGTCGCCGTAGGCGGGGATCGCCCCGCACAGCGACTCGGGGTAGCTCCGCGTCTCGACCTGTCCGATCGAGGAGCCCTCGATCACCGACTTGAGGTTGTCCACGCCCTTCTCGTTGTCGATGGTGGGGACCGCGTAGACGACCGCGCTGTCCTCGGACACGTCGTGGGCGTCCACGAGCGCCTCGAAGAAGCGCTCGGCGTCGGCGACGCTCTCGTCGCCTTCGGGGAGTCCCGAGCGGAGCATGAAACGCACCGTGTCGGGGTACTCTATCGCGGCCTCGTGGCCGAACAGGACCTTCTCCTCGCCCGTAATGGCGTCCTCGTAGGTCGCCAGACACGTCAGCGTCGAGTGTCGCTCGCGGCCGCCCCGTCCGTCGGGGACGTCGAGCACCGTTCGGGTGCTACCGAGTTTTACGCCGACCGCTTCGGGGCCGTCTGTACCGTTGATGTCCGTGGATTCGTCGTCGCTCATGATGTACTCGCACACGAAGCGATCCGGACGATGGAGACGAGGCTGATCCGATGGTCCGCGGGAGTAAAGGGCCGGTCGTACCGCGGGGCGTCGAACCCCTCCAACCGGCGCCGGAGGGCCTCGACCGCGCCGTCGTCGACCCAGCCGAGCTCGGCGTAGTACGCCAGCGCGTCTCGGCTCCGCAGGTGGCCGCCGACGTCGACGAGGTAACCGAGCCACTCGCCAATCTCGTGTTCCGCGTCCGGCGAGGCCGGGATCGCGGTCAGGTACGGCCGATCGCCGGCGTCGGAGCGCTCTCCGCCGTCGGACAGCCGCAGCCCTCGCTGACGCTGGAGCAGCTCGGTGAACGCGGCCGAGCGGGCGGCCTGCTCCGCTCGGTTCCGGTTCGGCTGACGAAGCGACCGCTCCCGAGGCGCTTCGTCGGCGCCGTCCCGCGGTGCGTCCGCGATCCGGCGCAGCTCTCGTACGTCGTATTGCCGTGGATTCAGACTCATGTTCCGTCCGTCGTTCGCGTCCGTATCGGTACGCTCACGGGCGGGATATATGATAGTTGCCACGCGGTTATCAGGTATGAGAAACTAGTGCCCCCGACACCGTGGGCGCCGGCACCCCGTCCGGGCGGGATCACTCCGCCTCGGCCCACGGCAGCGGCTCGGTACACCAGTGACAGAAGTCGAGGTCGGCGTCGGTCTCCTTGCCGCAGTGCGGGCACTCGACTTCCGCGGGTCTCGCGGCGCTCTCGGCGGCGCGTCCGGTGGCGGCCGAGGCGGCAGCGTTCGCGCCGGAGCGGTCGGCGGTCGCCTCGCCGTCGTCGCTCGCGGCGCGGCGACGGATCGCCTCGGCGGTGGCGTCGGCGCGCCGCCGCTCGGCGACGTCGGCCCGGCCGACGAGATAGGCGTCGATTGCGGAGAGCGCGTACAGGACGGCGATCGGGAGGGCCACATCCGTCGGGAGCGCCGCGGCCGTCTCGGCGGCCTCCCCCAGCGAAACCGTCGATTCGACGGGCACGTCGTAGAGGGCGAACAGCGCCACGCCGCCACCGACGATCGTCAGGTGCCACAGCAGCGCCCGCCCCCACCGACGCAGGGTGAGGTGACCGAGGCCCGGCAGCACCATCGCCAGCACCGCGGCGATCAGGGGGCGGAACTGATCTCGCATACCCCGCCGGTTCGGCCGGCCGGTACTTAGGCCTGCGGTGTTGACATCGCCGCGGATAACAACCGTTAATCGACGGCCATCCCTCCGACTCTCCATGAGCAGGCAGCGGGCGACCGCGTTCGTTCCCGGTCACGTCACCGCGTTCTTCAGCGCACACCCCGCCGAGCGCCCCGCGGCCGCCGGCTCGCGCGGCGCCGGGATGACGCTCACGGACGGGGTCACGGTCACAGTGTCGGCGGCGGGTGAGACGGGAGAGGGCGGTGCGGTTGGCGAGGTGGGAGAGAGCGTTGCGTTCGGCGAGGCGGGAGAAAGCGGTGCGGTCGGCGAGGCGGGCGACACTCCCGGTCCCGCCGGCTCCCGCACCATCGACGGCGAGGCGGGGACGATCGGCGCGGTCGAGGACGTGCTCGCGGAACTGGGAACGTTCGGCGCCGACGTCGCGATCGAAACAGACCTCCCGATCGGCGCCGGCTTCGGCGTTTCGGGGGCCGCCGCGCTCGGTGCCGCGCTCGCCGCGAACGACGCCGCCGACCGCGGTCGATCGGAGAACGAACTGGTCCGGATCGCACACGAGGCGGAGGTGAGCCGGGGAACCGGGCTGGGGGACGTGGTCGCACAGGCGCGTGGCGGGGTCCCGATCCGGCTGGAGCCCGGCGCGCCGGGGGTCGGCGACCTCGACGGGATCCCGGCGACCGCTCGGGTGGAGTACGTCACGTTCGGCGAGCTGTCGACCGAGGCGGTGTTGGGCGGTGACACCGCCGCGCTCTCCGCGGCCGGCGCGGACGCGCTCGACCGGCTCCGGGCGGACCCGCGGCTCCCGACGGTGATGGACGCGGCCCGGGCGTTCGCCCGCGAGGCGGACCTCCTCGTCCCCGAGGTCGCCGAGGCGATCGCGGCGGTCGAGGAGTCGGACGGCGGTTCGCCCGAGAACGCCGACGGTTACGGGGCCGCCATGGCGATGCTCGGGCGCACCGTTTTCGCGCTCGGTACCGGGCTCTCCGATGCGGGCTACGAGCCGGAGGGCTGTCGGATCGACGCCGCGGGGGCGCGACTCGTCGATGAGTGAACCCGCAGCCCTCTCACAACCACAGGACCCTCACAACCGCTCGCCGTCGTAGTACCGCTCCTCTACGTACCGATCGAACAGCCGCGAGAGCAGCGCGGTCAGGGCCCCCTCGGCGCCCTCACCGTCCCCGCCGACGGCCAGCCCGTCGACCCTCCGGACCGGCCGGATCCCCCACGTCGAGTTCGTGAGGAAGACTTCGTCGGCCTCGCGCACCGCGTCCGGCGCGTACGTGCCCTCTTCGACCGGAATTCCCTCTTCTTCTGCGATCTCGATCACGGTCCGGCGGGTGACGCCGGGGAGGATCGGCCCGTCGAGCGAGGGCGTCTTGAGGGCGGCCCCGTCGGCGAAGAAGAGGTTGGAGGTCGCCCCCTCGGCGACGTTGCCCTCGGGATCGAGCATGAGCGCCTCGTCGGCGCCGGTCACGCGTAGCTCCAGCCGCGCTAAGATTCCGTTAAGGTAGTTGTGCGTCTTCGCGTCGGCCGGGAGCGCCCGCGAGGCGGGCTTGCGCGTCTTCGTCGTCTGGAGCGCGGCGGGGCCGTCGTGGACCGGTTCGGAGTCGACGCCGCCGCGGGGGAGCGGCTTCGCGATCACCACGACGGTGGGGTCGACGTCGGGCCGCGGGTCGAGCGTGCCCGGCTGGACGCCACGGGTGATAGAGCATTTCACGTAGGCGTCCGCGAGGTCGTTCGCGGCGAGCGTCTCGTCGATCCGGCCTTTCAGGTCCGACGCCGCGAGCCCGTGATCGAGCCCGAGCGTCTCGCAGGTGTCGGCGAGCCGCGCCGCGTGGTCCTCCCACCGGAATACCTCGCCGCCGTACGCGCGCAGGGTCTCGAAGGCGGCGTCGCCGTAGGCGAACCCGCGGTCCTCGACCGAGACGGTCGCCCCGCTCGCGGGGACGACCTCGCCGTCGACGTGGTAGCGAAGCTCCTCGTCCGCGTCTCCTCGTGAATCGTCACTCATTCTCACACACCTCCACGAAGTTCTCCACCATGGCCTTTCCGCGCGGCGTCAGGATGCTCTCGGGGTGGAACTGCACGCCGACATGCGGCTTCTCGCGGTGGCGCACGCCCATCACGACCTCGCGCTCTTCGTCCGTGTGCGCGGTCTCGACCAGCGCGTCGGGGAGGTCCTCGCGCTCGACGCACAGCGAGTGGTACCGCCCGACGCGGAGCCGGTCGGGGAGCCCCGCGAACACGCCCGCCCCGTCGTGGGCGATCGTCGAGGGCTTCCCGTGGACGACCTCGGGGGCGTGGCTCACCCGGCTCCCGCCGCTCGCGCACAGCGCCTGATGGCCGAGACAGACGCCGAACACCGGCCGCTCCAGCGCGAAGGCGTCGATCGAGACGCCCGCCTCGGCGGGGGTGCCCGGACCCGGGGAGACGACGACGCCGTCGGGGTCGAGGTCGCGGATACCGGCCAGATCGACCGCGTCGTTGCGCCGCACCGCGACCGCGCCGGCGACCTCGCCGACGTACTGGACGAGGTTGTACGCGAACGAGTCGTAGTTGTCGACGACGAGGATCCGGGTCTCGGGGTCGCCCGCGCCGGGGCGCCAGCCGTCGTCGGGGTCCTCGCCGACCTCGCGGTCCTCGCCAATCGTACGCATCGCCTCGCCACCCGTCATCGCTCTCCCCCCTCTTCGATACGCTCTCCTCCCTCTTCGATACGCTCCTCGACCGCCATCCCGCCCGCCGCGAGCGCCTCGTCGACCGCGGTCACGAGCGCCCGGGCCTTCGCCAGCGTCTCCTCGTACTCCGCGTCGGGTTCGGAGTCGTGGACGATCCCCGCACCGACCCGCAGGTGGTACTCGGCGGCTCGCCGGACCAGCGTGCGGATGACGATGTTGAGCGTCGCCCGCCCGTCGAAGCCGGCGGCGAGCATCGAACCGGTGTAGGGGCCTCGTCGCGTCTCCTCCAGTTCGTCGATGATCTCCATCGTCCGCGGCTTGGGTGCGCCCGTGATCGTCCCGCCGGGGAAACACGCCGCGATGGCGTCGGCGAGCCCCACGTCCGGCCGCGCCTCGCCCTCGATCTGGCTCACGAGGTGCATCACCTCGCTGTACCGGTCCACGCGGCGGTACTCCGCCACGTCGACCGAACCGAACCGCGAGACTTTCCCGAGGTCGTTGCGCTCCAAGTCCACGAGCATGGCGTGTTCCGCGCGCTCCTTCGCGTCGCCGGTCAACTCGGCTTCGAGCGCATCGTCGTCCGCCGACGTCGCCCCCCGAGGTCGCGTCCCGGCGATGGGCTCGGTCGCGAGGCGAGCGCCGCGGTCGGGGTCGTCGGTCGGGACGCGCTCTAAGAGGAGCTCCGGGCTCGCGCTCACGAGGTCGACGCCGGACGGGGCGCCGTCGCTGGCGTCGCCGTCGCTGTTGTCGCCGTCGTCGTCGCTGTTGTCGCCGTCGTCGTCGCTGTCGTCGCCGTCGTCGTCGCTGGCGTCGCCGTCGTCGCTGTTGCCGTCTCCGCCCGCGCCCTCCTCCCGCGAGAACTCGATCAGCCCGGAGTACGGCGCCGGGTTCACCTCTCGGAGCGCGTCGTACGCCTCGACGGGGTGGACCGCCGCCGGGGCGCGCAGCCGCTGCGAGACGTTCGCCTGAAACGTGTCGCCGTCGCGGACGGACGCTTTCACCCGGCGGACCGCCTCGGCGTACCCCTCCCGGCCCACGTCGCTCTCGAACGTCGCCGTCGACGCGGCCGGATCGGGTGCCGGCCCGACCCCGGGGTCGCCCGACCCGATCCGGGCGATCAGGTCGCTCGCCCGCGACGCGCCCTCGTCGAACAGCGCGTCGAGCGCGCCGCGGTCACCGTCCGGGTCGTCGAGTCCCCCGGGAACGCGCGGACAGGCGGTCACGCGGAGGGTGGGTGCGGCGGGATCTGCGGAGCCGCCCGCTTCGCCCGCGTCGCCGGCGTCGCCGCGTCCGGAAACCGGACACTCCCACGCCGCCACGCGGTCGAAGACGCCGATCTGGAGTCGCGGGAGCCCCCGGTCGTCGACCGCGCCGGGACCCGCCGGCGCCGACTCCGGGAACGCCTCCAGTTCGCGGGCGACGTCGTACGAGAGCCACCCGAACGCGCCGCACGGGTAGGGGACGTCGCAGTCGCCGCGCGCGAGGGCCTCGCCGTCGAGGAGTCCCTCCAGCGCCGCGAGGGTGGGACTCGCTCGCCGGTAGTCGCCGGTGGATCCCCCGCCCGCCGACGCGATGGCCGCGTCGCCGGAGACGGTGAGCCGCTCGACCGGGTCGACGCCGAAGTACCCCCACCCGGACTGGCCGCCGGTGGTCTCGTAGAAGAACCCGCCCGGCCCGTCGCGGGCGCGCCGGTAGGCCGCGAAGGGGTCGTCGACGGCCACCCGGAACTCGACCGGGACGCGGGCTCCCGCGGGCGCCGCGGCGGCGACCTCGCGGAACCGGTCTCGGTCGGTGTGTACCGATCGCTGCATGCCTCCCGGTTCGGCGGCGCCGACGAAACAGTTGCGGTCGGTGACCCCGGCGTAGTCGCGGTCGGCGACATCGGCACAGTCGCGGTCGGCGACATGGGCGAATCCGAGGTCGGCGACTCCGGGACGGGTGTCGGCAGCCGCCTCAGAACGCCTTGGCGCGGTCGATCCACGTCGCGGCCCGCTTCTCGCCGACGCTCGCGCCGTCGGCGACCGCCTCGGCGTCGGCGGCCGCCAGGTCCGCGACGGTCTCGATCCCGATCTCGCCGAGCCGCTCCGCGTAGGCCGGCCCGATGCCTTTCAGCTCCTCGACGTCGGCGCCCGCCTCGTCGTCGTCGACCGCGACCGCCGCCTCGCCGCCCGCTTCGGTCTCCGTCTCCGCGGCGACGGGGTCGTCACCGCTCGGTTCCTCGTCGGCGGACGCTTCGCCAGCGCCCGTCTCGGCGTCGTCGTCCGCCATCTCCTCGTGGGCCATCCCCGCGGCCTCCGCCGGCTCAGCCGCCTCCGCCGGGTCCTCGGCGGCGCCCTCCTCGTCGACCAGCGACTCGGTCGAGGCGGCGGCCTCCGTCTCCGTGGCGACCGCTTCGTCGACGCCGTCCGTCGGTTCTGATTCCGCTTCCGCCTCCGACTCGTGTTCGACGGTCACTTCCGGGTCCGTCTCCTCGCGTTCGGCGCGACCGCTCCCGAACCCGAGTTTCTCTTTGAGCTTCTGCAGTAGGGCCATCGTCGGCCGGTACGAACGTCGGATATTTAAAAGCCGTCGCCACCGGGACCGCGAGCGCTCTCTGTGGGCCCCGACCGTCCTCGTCGCGGGGGCGACCGTCCTCCGCCGATCGCGTCCCGCCAGTTTATAAGGGCCGTCAGTCCGTACGAGCGGTATGGACGCTCTCAACCCGGTGATGTGGTCGGTCCACGTCGGCTTCGCGGTGCTGTGGACCGGCAGCGTGTTGTTCGTCGCACTGGCCGTGCTTCCGCCCGCGCTCCGCGGCGAGATCGACGGCGGCGCCCTCGGATCGATCGTCGACCGCCTCCGGTGGATCACCCGGATCGGCGCGCTCGCGTTCCTCGCGACCGGCGGTCACATGGCGGGGACGCTGTATACGTTCGAGTCGCTCACCGGGAGCGCTCGGGGGTACCTCGTGGTGACGATGATCGCCCTGTGGTTCCTGATCACCGGTCTCGTCGAGGTCGGCAGCGGGAAGCTGACCGACGGGATCGACGCCGGGAAGCTCCGCGAGCCCGCCCGCGAGGCGAAGCCGTTCTTCTACGGCGCCGCCGGGCTCTCCGTCGCGCTCATCGTCGCCGCCGGGCTGCTCGCGAGCCCGACGCTGTTCTGACGCGCGTCGCGGATCGCCTCCGTTTTCGATGCGCCGCCGCTCACTCTCTCGATGCGCCCCTCGATTCGCTCCTGCCTCACTCCAACTCCGCTCGCAGCGCCGCGTTCATCGCGTCCACCGGCGCGTCGGCGTCGGTCCAGATCTCGAACGCCTCGACGCCCTGGAACAGCAGCATCCACGCCCCGTCGATCGTCGTCGCGCCCGCCGCGGCGGCCTCCCGCAGGAGCCGGGTCTCGATCGGCGCGTACACCGCGTCGAGGACGGCGAGATCGCCGTGGAGGTGGTCGGCGGGCACCGGCGTCGCCTCCGGCTCGTCCATCCCCACGCTGGTCGCGTTGACCAGCACGTCGGCGCCGGCGACGCGGTCGCCGAGGTCGTCGAGCCCGCCGCCGGTCGCGCCGGGGACCGCCTCGGCCAACTCGACCGCCCGCTCCGCGGTGCGGTTCGCGACGCGGACCGACGCGCCCGCGTCGGCCAGCGCGAACGCCGCCGCGCGCCCCGCGCCGCCCGCCCCGACGACGACCGCGTCCCGGCCGTCCAGTTCGACGCCGTGATGGGCGAACGCCCGCTTCACGCCCGCAGCGTCGGTGTTGTGTCCGCGCGGGCGGTCGGCGTCGCCCTCGCGAACCGGCGCGAAGTCGACCGTGTTGACCGCGCCGATCCGCTCGGCGAGTGGCGCGGGGTCGACCGCCTCCAGCGCGTCCTGTTTAAAAGGGACCGTGACGTTGAGCCCGGCGACTCCCAGCGCGCCGGCGCCTTCGATCGCCGCGGCGGCGTCGTCGGGGGCCGGCTCGAACGTCACGTAGCGCGCGTCGATTCCGAGCGTTCCGTAGCCGGCCTCGTGCATCGGCGGCGACAGCGAGTGGCCGACCGGGTTCCCGATCAGTCCGTAAACCTGCATGGCGAGTCACCCGACCGCGACCGACAAAAGGGGTGCGGTCGGTCGAACGAACGTCGCGACCGCTCGCGCTACTCCCCGTCCGTCTCCCGCTCCGCGTCGATCACGTCCTCCAGCGTCTCCGTGCCCACGTCGCTCGCGAGCTTGACGCCCGCGAGCGAGACCACGATACCGACGACGATGAACGCCGCGAGCTGCTGGACCGGGCTGACGGCGAGGCCCCAGAGTTCGAACGGGTCGATGATCGCCTCCTGCGCGAGGAAGTAGCCGGCGAACCCGCGGACGACGAGGGCGACCGCGGCGATGACGAACGGGAGGTTGAGGTACGGGGTCCGGATCCCCTCGTCGCGGATCAGCTCGTCGAGCAGCCGCCCGACCGCCGCGGTCACGCCCGCGACCGCGAACCACGGGACCGCGGCGTAGGTGAACTCGACCGCTCCCACGAGAGCCGGGGCGTCGCTCAGCCCCGACGCGGAGAGCACGCCGAAGAAGCCGCCGACCAGCGCGAGCCCGCCGGCGACGACGTACGTCACGATCGACACCTGGCCGGCGTACAGCGCCTCGCGGACTCGCTCGGGCATCCCCGCGACGAACCGGTCGATCGCGAGTCCCTTATAAAGAAGCGCGGCCCCGAGCAGTCCGGCGACGCCCGCGATCGCCTCGCCGGCGGAGAACCAGGCGAACAGCGCGGGGACCAGGAGCAGCGCGATCCCGAACGGGACGAGGACCGTCGACCGGAGCTGCTCGTCGGCGAGGAACTGCTTGAGCAGGTAGTAGGTCGACTCGATGTCGCGGGCCTGCCGGACCACCACGCGGTCGACGGAGTCGACGGGCATCCGCGACTCGACGATCGGCAGCACCTGCTCGTCCTCGGCGGAGTCGACGACGGCGATCGCGGCCCGGGGGTCGTACCGGTCGACGAGGTCGTCAAGCTGGGCGGCGATCGAGCGGTCGGCGCCGACCGCGCTGTCGCTCTCGGCCGACACGACCGCGACGACCGCCTCCTCGCGCTCGTCGCGGAGGTCGCGGGCGACCCGCAGCGATTCGAGCAGGCAGTTGACGCTGGCGTCCTCCGGGTCGCTCAGCCCGGCGTCCGTGACGAGCGAGCGGACCGCTTCCCAGCCGGCGACCGGCATCGGGACGTTGGTGGCCCGGCCGATCGCCCCGGATCGGTCGATACAGATGACCAGCGTCGTCACGTCCCGACACTGGATCCGCCCGGATAAAAAGCTCCCCGTCGCCGGGGGATCGGCGCGGGGCGTTCGCCCGCCGGCCGTGCCTCGCTTACCGCGCCTCGCTGGCCGTGCCTCGCTTACCGCACCCCGCTTACCGCGCCTCGCCGGCCGTGCCTCGCTTACCGCAACTCGACGTCCACGTCGCCGCCCTCGCTCGCGAACACGCTCGCGACGCCGTTTCCGGCGGCGAACGCGACGCGCTCCGCGCCGATGCCGAGCCGATCCGCGAGCCCTCGGTCGGGCGTGAACTCGCGGACCTCGGGCACCGCGTCGATCAGGGCTTCGAGCCGGTCTTCCACGTCGTCCTCGGTGCCGAGCTCGTCGACGAGCCCGATCTCCGCGGCGTCGCTGCCGAGGTACACGCGCGCCTCCGTCTCCCGGATCGCCTCCGGATCCATGTCTCGACCCTCGCTCACGGTCTCGACGAACTGCTCGTAGTAGCCGTCGATGATCCCCTGGAGGTACTCGCGCTCGTCCTCCTCGATCTCTCGGAGGGGGACGCCGGCGTCCTTGTACTCGCCGGCGGTGAACTGCTCGTAGGAGATGCCGAGCTTGTCGGCCAGCCCGGCCGCGTTCGGGCGGGACCCGACGACGCCGATGGAGCCGACGAGGCTCGCGTCGCGCGCCCACAGCTCGTCGCAGCCGCTCGCGATCCAGTAGCCGCCGGACGCGCAGGTGTCGGTGGCGTACGCGAGCGTGGGGCCGTCGAAGTCGGCCGCCGCGCGCCGGATGTCGTCGCTCGGGAGCACCTCGCCGCCGGGCGTGTTGAGCTCGACGACGAGCGCCTCGACGTTCTCGTCCTCGTCGGCCGCCTCGATCTGTTCGACCACGTCGTCCGCGGTCGTTCCCCCCGGTCCCGAGAGCGGGGAGGGACGGCCGGTGTCGCGGGTGATCGGTCCCGAGACCGTCACCTTCGCCGCGTTGTACTCCTCGGCGTCGCCGAACCGACCGCGGGTGAGTCGAGCGACGAGCCGCTTGCCGGTCATCGCCGCCGTCGCGCCGATCACCGCTGCCGCGAGGAGATTCGTCCCGTTCGTGCGGGGGTTGCGTTCCATGCCTCCGGTTAGGCGTGTGGCCGTTTATATATGCTGTCGACGTCGCGCACGTCGCTGATGCTGTCGGAATCGCGCAGGTCGCTGCGAGTCGCGTCGCAGACCGCTCCGACGCGACGCCGAAGCGGTCTGTCGGGTCGGCGCCCGCCCGCTCTCGCGATTCAAAGAGTGTCCTTTTGTAGCACTGTGGCGATGAGAGCTACAACGATGGCAGGCAGCGAGGACGAGAGCACGTTTGTTCAGTACGGTATCGACGACAAACCACCGCTCGGGAAATCGCTCCTTCTCGGTGCGCAGCACTATCTCACGATGGTGGGCGCGAACATCGCCGTCCCCCTGCTCCTCGCCGGCGGGATGGGAATGCCCGAAGACGTCATCCCGCGCTTCGTCGGCACGTTCTTCGTCGTCTCCGGCATCGCGACCCTCGCGCAGACGACGTTCGGCAACCGCTATCCGATCGTGCAGGGAGCGCCGTTCTCGATGCTCGCGCCCGCGCTGGCGGTCATCGGCGTCGTGACGGCGAACCCCCCGGAGGGGATCGTCGCCTGGCGGGCGGCGCTGCTCCAACTCCAAGGCGCGATCATCGTCGCCGCGCTCGCCGAGGTCGCGATCGGCTATCTCGGGCTCGTCGGTCGGTTGCGGCGGTACCTCTCACCGGTCGTTATCACGCCGGTCATCGTGCTTATCGGTCTGTCGCTGTTCAACTCGCCCGACATCGCGACCGCCGAGCAGAACTGGTGGCTCGTCGGGCTGACCCTGGTCGCGATCGTGCTGTTCTCACAGTACCTCGGCGGCAAATCGAAGCTCTTCCAGCTGTTCCCGGTCCTCCTCGGTATCGTCGTCGCGTGGGTCGTCGCGGCGGTCCTGTCGGTCCTTGGGATATTCGGGCCGGAGACGCCCGGGTTCATCGATCTGGCGAGCGTCGCGGCGGCCGAACCGGTCCATCCCATCTATCCGCTTCAGTGGGGGATGCCGAGAGTGACGCCCGCGTTCGTCATCGGGATGCTCGCCGGCGTCGCCGCCTCGATCGTCGAGTCGATCGGCGATTACCACGCCGTCGCCCGCCTCTCCGGGATGGGTGCTCCCAGCAGCGAGCGCATGTCCCACGGGATCGGCATGGAGGGGCTCATGAACGTCTTCTCCGGAGTGATGGGAACCGGCGGGTCGACCTCCTACTCCGAGAACATCGGTGCGATCGGTCTCACCGGCGTGGCCTCGCGCTACGTCGTCCAGATCGGCGCCGCGCTCATGATCCTCGTCGGGTTCGTCGGCTACTTCGGCCAGCTCGTCGCCACCAT
>ENA-ORCR01000450-ORCR01000450.1-marine-metagenome-genome-assembly--contig:-NODE-450-length-23311-cov-4.176896_pt1 | contig 23311 bp, 14 predicted proteins | sample MGYA00237782_ERZ508514 | MGnify/ENA primary metagenome ERZ508514 (study PRJEB26185, sample SAMN06268960) | marine metagenome | isolation source: Eden Landing Ponds, San Francisco, CA, USA | place...
TAGCCGTGCTCCCACTCAGGCCTCCCTTCCCGCGTGTTATGCGCTTCCGGCGACCCGGGATTGTAGATCCACCCACCTGACTCGTACCGCTTGTGAATGTGTCCGAGCGCCAGGTAATCTACGACGTCTTTGACGTCTCGCAGCTCGCCATGGGTTACTGTCCCGCCGAGCGTCGGCACCTCGTCTTCCATCCCGAAATGCGCCAGCAGCACGGTCCACGCCGGCTCCCCATGCATCTCATTCGTCTCCCGGATCCCATTCGCCACTTGCTGGAGCGCCTGGCCTGTCTTCGCACCGCGCCACTGCAGGCCGAACACGCGAATCGGCCCGTCTACGTCCGCGACATCAATATCATAAAACCCTGCAGACTGTCCCGGTTCGTCCGGATCGTACGGATTAAACCACGCTGTCTCCGGGTCCGCATTCAGATTGGCTTGCAAAAACACGATGTGTCCGCGCTGATGCAGGTAATTCAACCACGTCACGTCACGCGGCGTCAAGTTCTCATCGTGGTTGCCACGCGAGACTAACACCGGTACCTCATCAGGGATCCGTTCGAGTTCCTGTTCGATTTGATGCAGGATCTTCGGCCGCAAATCCCGTGAGTGAAACAGGTCACCCGGTAACAGAATCGCGTCCGTCCCGCGCTCCTCAATCATCTCTTGGAACGCAGCACGCGTGGTCGAAACCATGTCGTCCTCGCGTTGTTTCAACCCGTACTGTCGATGGCCAAGATGCGTATCAGCGATGTGCGTAAGTGTTAACATTATTAGTGTATCGTGGAGGGTACTTGTTCAGCCGAGCGTGTCCCCAAATCACGGGCCTGAAAGTATGTGCCTACATGTATCCGGACGGGTATTAAACATCATCCAACCAGGGTGAAAGTAGAGCAGAGACGACATACAATGTAGCTCACCACACAAGTGTGCAGAAATATAGAATATCAAAGCCTCTAAGCACTCTACTCTTTCCACGAGGAGAGAATCCCGGCGTTTACGCCGGGAGTGAATCCGACACTTCCCCCAGAGTCCACTGTCGATGACAGGGCCGGATATTCACCGCTGCAGTAATCCTCACCATTAAGTACTTATTCTGATATAGGTTATGTATGGCGATTGGGGTCACTCGCACCTACGTTGGTTCCATCCAGAACCACCAACAGGTCTGTGATGGCCTCGATTCGCTCGGTGATTCCGCCTCGAAGATTTGGAACGTCGCACGCTGGACAGCCGACCGTATCTGGGACCAGACTGGCAAAATCCCCGATGAAGGAACGCTCAAAGCGTATATGAAGAACCAGTCGTGCTGGAAAGACCTGAACGCACAATCCAGTCAGAAAGTCATCGAAGAACTTTCTGACGCTTTCCAGTCGTGGTTCGACCTGCGATACAACGACGACGGCACGGCGAATCCGCCCGGCTACCGCAAACAGGGCGACACTCGGCCCCGTAGTACGGTCACGTTCAAAACAGACGGCTTCGAACACGACCCCGAGAACGACCGCGTCCGCCTCAGTAAAGGCTCGAACCTCAAAGAACACTTCTCGGACTTCCTGCTCTGCGAGTACCAGACTCGTCCTGATGTTGACCTTTCGGAAGTCAACACGGTGCAGAACGTTCGCGCCGTCTGGAACGGCGAGGAGTGGGAACTGCATTTCGTCTGCAAACTCGAACTCGAAACCAACGAGTCGGCGGGCGACGAAGTGGCCGGGATTGATCTTGGCATTACAAACGTCGCCACGGTCGCATTCCCCGACGAATACGTCCTCTACCCCGGAAACTCGCTCAAGCAGGACAAACACTACTTCACCCGAGCAGAGTACGACACAGAGGGCGAGAACGGCCCGTCGAAGCAGTCGATGTGGGCACGCCGGAAACTCGCAAACCGTGAGACACACTTCTACCACGTTCTTACGGACGCCATCATCACGGAATGCGTTGAGCGGGGTGTTGAGACGCTCGCGGTGAGTTGGCCCGAAGACGTCCGAGAGTCGGATTGGGGGGAGCCTGGCAACAAGAAGTTGCACTCGTGGGCGTTCGACCGCATCACGCAGTACCTCGCGTACAAAGGCGAGATGCGTGGGGTCGAGGTGCTGAAGAAGAACGAGTGGAACACCTCGAAGACGTGCTCAAACTGTGGTGACACCACGAAGTCAAATCGGGTCGAACGTGGCTTGTACGTCTGCTCGTCGTGCGAGTTGGTCGGGAACGCGGATTGTAACGGGGCCGAAAATATGCGCCAGAAGATAACTCCGAGTCCTCACGGCGAGGATAGGAGCAACGGCTGTGTGGCACAGCCATCGACATACCTGTTCGACCGCGAGAGCGGGACGTTCACAACGAGAGAACAGACGGTGTCGTAGACCGGCAAATATCCTACCTACGGGACGGGAAGCCTCGCCGTTCACGGCGAGGAGGATGTCACGAAGAACTCGCTACCCGTCTCTCTGAGGTATAGAAATCAGGTGCGTTTCCTGTGCCCACATCCGTCTTCGACGCCTATTGGCTTGCGCCGCCAGGCTTGCGGGCCATGGTCACACAGGCTCCACGCAGCACCTCTGCGCTCAATCCTAGATACTATACGCCAGCAAATAGAACTTTGGATGGCCGACCGGAGCTGCTCTTGGAGTGAATATCACCCTGGGAACTTTCTACCTCCTCTGAACACACCACCATATGGAGTCGGGAAAGAAATCGTTAGAAGAACTGACGACAGCAGGGGTGTTCCACGTTCCGGAGTACCAGCGGTACTACTCCTGGACCGAGCCGGAGTGGGATGACCTCTGGACTGACCTCTACACGCTACCGCCGGACAAACAGCACTACTTCGGGACGATCATCATCCAGAAGACGGATGAAACGGAAAGCGGTGGGAGTACTGGTGGATACGGCTCTTCCAGAGAGAAACCGATCAACCTCCTCATCGATGGCCAACAGCGTCTCACCTCGCTTGCGCTGTTGGTGCGCTCGATGACGGAGTGTCTGGAAGATATCGCACCGGAGACGGATCACGAGGCCGAGATACTCGGCGACGTCGAAGAGATGCGCGAGACGCTTCTCATTGAGGACAACATCTACCAGCTCCAATTACTTGACGAAGAGGACAACAAGTATCTCGAATGGTTGCTTACCGGGCACGACGTTCACGAACCGGAGCGCCCGTCCCAGCGGAAGATGATCGAGGCGAAGGAATACTTCGACGAGCAACTCGATGCTCTCACTGCGTCCCCTGATGTCAATCCCGTAGACGTCGCCACCGAACTCAAACAACTCTGGGAGACCATCCTCGAACTCGAACTGATGGTATACGTCGTTGACGCAGCCAACCCGGAGAAGGCGACACTCATCTTCGACAGTGTCAACGACCGCGGCCGGTCACTCTCAACGTTCGACAAGACGAAGTCCTTCCTGATGCGGATGGCCTACCTCGCTGCGGACGACGAAGGCGAGGCCCAAGCCACCATTCGCCGCATTCGGCAGTCCTTCGGAGAGATGTACAACGACCACCAAACGATGCTGGAATCACCGTACGTCACCGACATCAGCGACGATGCAGTCCAGCGGTACCACTTTATCTCGTACTTCGACTGGTCGAACTCCGACGAGTACAGCGATCCGGCCTTCCTCACCGAACTGAAAGAACACGTTCGCACGCTTCGAAGGGAAGACCCTCAAGCGTGCTTGGAATACATCCGCGACTACACCAACAGCTTGGAGCGCGGGTTCAACGCGTTAGCGCAAGTACTCGACTGTACTGGCGATGACGAAATTTCGACTCTCGTCCATCGAATACATCGCCTGCGTCATGCGACGAAGTTCTACCCATTGCTCCTCAAAGCCTGGCCGAACCTCGATGAGGACGGAAGGCAAGAGCTCCTGAACGCCATTGAGACGTACATCTTCCGCGTCTACTCCATTAGTAATCATCGAAGCCACACTGGTGAGTCCAGCCTCTACGTCCGCACCCGGAACCTCAGCAAGGACAGCCCTGCGGATGTCTGGGTGAGCAAAGTCGTCTCCCTGATGAACCGATACGAGGACGACGCCCAGTTCCGACAGTCATTATCCGCTGCTGACCTCTACTCGAAAGCAAGCTCCCAGGACCTCCGGTACCTCTTCTACTTCTACAACGAACATCGAGCTGACGAAAAGGGTGAGCGTGGGGGACCAACGCTCTCGGAAGCAATGAGCAATGAGTACACGGTCGAACACATCTGGCCACAGAGTCCTGACGAAGTCCCGATCCAGGATGCCGACGAGTATCCAAGTCCCGAAGCCCGGTATGAGGCATATGTGCACCGCCTCGGGAACCTCACGTTGGCAAGCAGATCCTGGAACTCGAAATGGGGCAACGCTGCGTTCGAGACAAAGCGCGACGAAGGGTACGTAGAGTCGAAGCTCTGGGTTCAGTGGGACATCCAGGACAACTACGACGAGTGGTCCGTCAATAATATCGAGGACCGCGAGGAGGCGATAACCGCGTTTGTTCTCGAAGAATGGAAGACCCCTGAGACACGTCTCGGCGGCGTTGAAGAACCTGCAGACGCCATTGACCGGCTTACGACGGAGGAACAGTTCGTCCTCAAGGCACTCCGCCAGAACACCGGCGGCGCAGTTCGCCGCGTCATCCACGGCGATGTGTGCGAACTCCCCGATTCACCGTTTAACGAACCAAATTCGAACGGTACAGAACGAAACGAGGTGGGTTCAACTCTGAGCCGCCTCCAGAACGTCGGCCTTGCTGAGCAAAACAAGCATACCTGGTCGCCCACCGACGAAGCGCTTACCGTGCAGGTACCCACCTAACATTCGGTTTCGCACGGCCACCGCCAGGCTATTACAGCATTCTCTGTGTGAACCGAACGATCCTTCTCTACTGCATACACCCTCTGTAGTGACCGGGTCTACTGACTTGCTCTGTTTGCGGCGTGCAAGATATGCGCTCTCAATCTTGTACGCCAGTCCTGACAAGACTTGGATAGACAGACCGTACGAAGTTTTCTATGACACGCTCCGTGGTGTAGCTGGTAGATCGTCTCATCAAGCGTACGCGATTCACTCCCGGCGTGAACGTCGAGGTCCCCTCACTGTATCAAGATGGTCCCTCACTCTCGCATATCTGTGATCTATCCAAATATATAATAGAGTACAGAGACTACTATCGGATATGACAGACCAGGGTCTCGAATCGTGGACGAAGGACTTGACGGCCCGCGAACGCGTCAGGGAGATCGCAACGACGCTCACCGAACCGCGATCCGTCGAGTGGGTGCGCGACCAAGCGCAGGTCTCCTCTTGGCAGACCGCCAAAGACGAGTTGGAGATGCTCGTCGAATTCGGGCAAGTCCACGCGATCGATGGTGACGACGGGAACACGAAGTACGCGCCGAACTACCAGCTACGCTACTTCAACGAAGTGACTGAGTTGATCAACAGCCATACGCGCGAGGAACTCCGTGAAGAGATTGCAACGATTCAAGAGACCATCGACGAGTGGAAGCGTGAATTCGACGTCGAATCCCGAGACGAACTCGAATCGACACTGGCTGATGGCGATTTAACCAGTGAAGCTGTTCGGGACCGCAACAGCGTACTCCGTCAGTGGGAGCGCCACGAGGACAACAAACGGCTCCTCAAGCACGCCCTCGAACTCTACGACGATGCTCGGTCGCTCTATCCCGGAGCAAACGGATCTTCGACTTCTTCAGTCTCACTCACACAGTAGTCCCGATGATCTTCCTTGCCAATCGCGCGAACCTCGATACACGGACGCTCCTCACTCGACTCCACAATAAACTCCAGACCCAGGTCACTGACGAGACATCGCCGATTGAACAGGTCTGGTATCACACTTCACGAGGAAACAAAGTCGGCGTCCGGGCGACGATCACGCCTAGCGTGTTCCTCGGAACGTCCTACCCTGCCGGTGAAGCTGAGCTCCAGGTCTCGTTCGATTTTCCCACGGACGCCGCCTACGATTATTATTCCATTCAGTGGGTCGAACCCGAGCGGGCCCTCATGCTCGGCTGGCACCAGGATGAAACCCACATGGATCTCGGAGAGTGTCATTTCCAAATTGATCACCAGGGAGAGACAGTACAACGAGAGCCTGCGGCATTTCTCGATGCCCATCCGCTCAATGTATTTGATCGACGAATCGAGGATCTCGTGGACATCCTCAATGTGATTGACTGGGATGACGACATCCCAAGCGTCTCGACGGAAGACGTTCGGTGAGACAACTTCGACGGTTTCCCACTCGTGATTACGTGAGAATTCGTGGTCCTGTGACAGCATGGTCGCAGCAGGTATTTTGTTACCATAGTGTGAAGTCCTTCGCATGACCGGCGGGCTAGACCCCACGGAAGCATATGACGGTCGCATCACAGTCCATGTCCTTCGGGATACACAGGACAACGAGACAATCCAGTGTTCCTCATACCCCGAAGCAATTGAGATAGTGAGACAGAACACGGAGGCAGTTGTCGCTACGAAAATCGAAGACCGTGACGGCGAGATTGTGTTCACATCTGATGAGATGAATATCGAAGATTGGGTTGCCGAATGGGAAAACGCCAAACGAAGTCTCTCAGTCAATGTGGAGGCTCACGAGTGCCCCTATGATAATGTGGCGTGTGTGGCCGACGACCTCTGCGTGCAATGTAAGATGGACAAAGCCCAAGACCAGTTTTAACGATCGACAGTTATGTAAAGCATATTGTTGGTGAATCAGAGAAGGGTTCAAACGATTTCTGCGAGGGCTTCTCGGCCTGGTTTGTAGACGATACGTCGCCGGAGCTGGAAGGCCCTAAGATACGGCGTCAGCTTGTCTTTTGAGACCCCTCAATACGACGAGAGCCACGTGCCGCCCCTGTCACCCTTGTCCTCTACGCTTTCACGGCGTCAACTCTCTTCGTCCAACAACCTACTTCCCAAGAGCGATTGAGACAGTTCCTCAAGAGGAGACCGGTACAATGGAGTAAAATCGTCCTTGATCGGATCGGTGGAACTCAGCATTTGAAAGCGGAATACAAAACCACCGCCACATCTCGAAAGCGTATCTTCCGGAGAAACTATTCGCGCGACACTAAAACGTTGTTCTGGTTACCGTATTTGATGGCCCAGACAGAGTTTGAGATTAGTTTCCATCTTCCGTGCGAGATTCCTCTCTATGACAACATCCGCTCTTGATCCCGGAGGTGATCGGCTAGTTCGGCATACAGGTCGGCACAGCTTTCCTCGGTTGACCTGTGGGGGGCCACTGTTCCAAGCGTGTCCCAGTCGCCGATTAATACAATTCGTTTTCTAGCTCTGGTGAGCGCAACGTTCAATCTTCGCGGACCTTCTTTCGGGAACTCTAAGAAACCGCTGTATCCGTCACGATTACTTCTGACAAACGAGACAATGATCGCTTCGCGTTCACTCCCTTGGAAGGAGTCTACTGTATCAATACTTACAGCATATGGATCTTCGATATCTAGTTGATTTACTTGGCCACCTATATGGTCAATCTGACCACTGTATGCCGATATAACTCCAATATCTTCTGTATCGACTCCGCTTTGGGCGAGAAGTTTTACTTGCTTTGCGACTGCCTCTGCCTCTTCGAAATTGTAATAGGAATTGCCGGCGTCTTGTCGTTTTTCATCGCCATCAATGTTAACACCAATCAGCGGCTTTAGATCGTCTATCGACCATCCTTGATTTTGCTCTGCAGTCTCTAGATTCTCTTGATAGAAAGCCTTGTTCGGGAATGCCGCAATCTCCTCGTTCATTCGGTACTGTTTCTGGAGTAGTACCGAGATCTCGTTATCGTAGCGATCGAGTAGATACTCAAAGAGAGAGATGTGCATATCCTCTTCTTGCATCGATTCGTCGGCGCAAAAAGGAGGGAGCTGTTTGTGATCTCCTGCCAATACCATTTTTCGAGCGCTGTTCAGTGCGATCGCCGTAGCCGGACGACTAGCCTGGGTCGCTTCGTCAACGACCGCAACATCGAATGTATCAGGATCGAACTGAGCAGCACCACTTGTTGTCGCCGCCACAACATTGGAAGCACTGACCGAGTTGTTCAGGTAGTTCTCTTTGACTACCTTGTTCCGTGAGTTGTTTCCGACACGTGCGATAGATAGATCGTCTTGTTTCTGTACCATTGCATGTAGTGTGTCTTCCTCCGGCGATCCGGGGGTACTATCACCCACAAGAAGATTGTCCACAGCCTGGTTCGAGTGAGCGGTTACTAGAACGGACTGCCCCCGAGACACAGCGTGTCTAACGTACGCGGTGAGAGTTCGCGTCTTCCCTGTTCCAGGTGGTCCGTGGATACAAACAACATCGTTGGCGCTATCGGCCCATATCAGTGCCATCTGCTGGTATTCGTTCAACTCGATCTCTGATTCTGGGAGTGCGTATTTGTTGACGGTAAAATCAACCGGACGTTTCCCAGTCAATAACTCCCGTTTTCTATCGTTCCGCTCAACTTGGCTAATCGCCTTCCTCCGTCTCTCAAAAGGAACTGGATTTAGCAGGTCGTGTAGCCAGAGTTCGGTATCATTGTCGACTAACAATTTTTCGACGGCGTTTTGATTTTCGATGGTTGCCCAAGCTGGTTGAAACGTAATCTGTGGATCGTCAACTGAAAGAAGTTCGACCTCAATCGGAAAAGGATCGTCTTCCGATTCGGTATCAATGATGCACAGATTACCTGAAAAAAGCCCTTCGTCATCACGGAGGTCGATATTCGAGTTATCATCTTCGTCGACAACTATCTGGTAGTTGTAAGCAAGGTCGCCGTTAACACCGGAAGTCTGGCTGATTGGAATAAACGGCCCGGACATCCTATTTCGTCGGATGGCGTCTTGAATGTCCAAATCCTTGTAGGTCTCCCAATTTGATTCGCGTTCTGCGTCTCGTTCAGAACGGACGAACTGTTTCAATTCCCGGAAAAACTCATCCTGTTCGTCGGAAGTTAACTTGTCTGACGGATAGATTTGGGCATTTGGGAGTTGAGATTCGTCTACACCAAGTTGTGCCTGTGATTGATTTTCTGGCAACCAAAACCGTAGACGGTGGCCGATCTCTTTATCATTTACTCGCTCGGGGTCAGTAAACCGTTCACTTCCACTGATACCAAATCCAGAATCCCACCATCCTATGTGACCGACATCAGGCTTGTAGATGACATACTCGTTAGTTGGGACTGGTTCATTTTCGGCGAAGAGCGGGATAATATAGCCGTCCTTTTCGGGTGCCTTGATGTTGAGTTGCTCTTTTGCGATGGAAGCAGCTGCTTCAATATCTACCGGTTCGTATTCTGTTGTTCGAACGTCGGTATTCAGTAGCTCCGCGTTTTCGTAATGCCAATCGTCAAATAGTTTATCAATCATTTGATGGATTTTTGAATATTTGGTCGTTCCAATTCTTCTATAAAGTTGCATCATTGTCCTGGGCAAAAATATTTGGGACGGCTGCTGGGACGGTGTTCAGATAGATACGGAGAAGAAGCGCTCTTCTACTCCACTAATTAGCTGAACTCAAGTGGACCGGAAGGCCGAGCCAGTTTTGGGAACTATGGCAAAGTGACAACTGAAAGCGTGAAAGACTCAAAACGCACAACGAATCGCAAGATCAAAACTGGAAAGCGATTTTGAAATCAAACTTAGATTTTCCAAATCCATCTCTGAATAGTATTAATCAAGCGGAGTTAGAACGCCTGCTTAAGATTGATATCGACAGTGTGGCCACGATCCTTACAGCGATACCGTGAAACATGTGATAGCTGCCGTGGTTGATGATCGACTCATTGCGGTAGTGCGAGCAATAAAGGCCATCGCCCCAGCAACCTGCTCCAGCAGGTTCGCAGCGCTGGCATCTGAGTTCAATTATTCAAATGGGAACATTGCATCGGGTGACGCGGCAGCGTCACCGTTGCCGGCTATACTTTCACAGCGTCAGCTCTCTCTGACCAACAGCCTAATTCCCAAGAGCGTAGGGGAATATTGACAATACAATATACTTTCCCCTAGTAGATTATGTGGAACAGGGATGCGTACCGTAGTCGAACCTCCGAAAATTGATAATGAAAGTGAGTATAACATTAAATGGCTGCAATATCATTTAGTAAATGTGGAGTCACACGATAATTGAGATGCGTTCAACAGACGACACCGCGCAAATGGAGACTACAGTATCGGCGACTCTATGCCAGGTACTGTCGGTGAAGCGCAACGGGTGCTCCACGATCAGAACGGGCAGACCCCGGTAGTTGATGAGACTGTTGAGGTGCCATCTGAGCGCCAGGAACGACGAACAGAAGAAACAACCGAGGATAACGGCCAAGAGGTTGAAGATCTCGTAGCCAAACTGCAAGGCTAAATCGGTAATACCTCGTCTGCCCTTCCTATAGTAGAACCTGGAAGTCCTTGCAAGGATACCCGCCAAAGACCGGCTTTCTCGTTAGTTCTTGGAGACTGGTGGGAGAGGCGAGTAGATGCTTCTAGAGATTACTATCGAACTCAGCTTTTCACATTGTCATTTTGACAGTATGGCTATCGAAAGCGGCGCAAGAAGCGTTCTACACGGGATTCACGAAACAACCCAACAGAAGAGAAAAGTCATTGGGGACGATGAAGGCGGCCTTCACGCTGTTTGATCCGCTAGTAGCGAGCTGAGAGTGAGCGACTGAAACACTCCGTTCCGTCTGAACACCGTCTTAGCCGCCATTTTCGGTCGATGAAGTGTTATATTCTCAACGTACAAAGACGAGAACTTGGAGTAAACCTTTTTCTACGCTGCTTGTTCTATCAAAGTTGTGCTGCTCAGCGCGCTCTTCAACACACCGGTTATCAACCGGCCATTCATTTCGTCCGGCAATATCGCTGACAAGGAGCGACCGGTCCACTTCCCGGCCACTGCAGGAGTGCATGCAGGCCTACTTAACGCGATAGTAGAACGTGGCCAGGACCTCATTGTCGTTACGCCCTCCGATAGGGCCGATTTTCTGCACCTGCACGCGCTTGAAGCACTCTTCGGACCCAAAGTAGACGGCCGCAACGCGGTTTTTATGCTCAGCTCCAACACGGAATTCCGAGAGCGGTTCCGGCAGCTTGCTCCGACATCAATGCGACCCCCACATGACAAGTCTCGCTACGCGCGGGAGGAGACCCCGATAGCTAACGTAACGAAAGACGGCTCCCTAGCGACAGTAACGAAGAACCTGAACCATCCTGACAAACCTGCGCGGTTCCTCTTTTCGTACACAAGCACGCGTATTCCTTCGGATGAGGTTGGGAGCCGGGTTCGGTGTGTGATCTACGACAGTTCTGTGAAGTACGACGAAGAGCGGCTTCTCCGGTTATTGAACTGGAAACAGAGAAACGAGGTACCGGCTATAGTCTATTTCACGAGCAATCCAACATCAGACTTAGTGGAGAATCTACAGGACCGTGCCTTCGTGTGGACGTGGCCGCCTCAACTGTTGTCCGCTGCAGTTGAGAGTGACCGGGAAAGTGAAAACGAGTGGACACGTAACAACGAAGAGGTGAGTCCGACAACTCGTCGTGCTCAGGTCGTCGCTAACCGAGAGGAAAACCGCGTCTCTGGCCTCTCTATCGACGTCCATACGTGTGGCAACGGGGGCCTGCTCACGGCCTTGAAACGGGCGAATGACCGCCGAGCGAAATTCGAGTACTTGGCGCGAGAGTTGGACGCAGATATCCTCAAGCGAGGACAGCAGCTAGTGCGGTACGCTCTGGGAAGTTTCCGCGAGCTTTTAACTCCTCTTGACGTGGCTGATCTCCATGCCCGGCGAACGACGATATCAAGCCGTCTCTCACAGCTTGATCGGTTCGCGGGGCGAATCGCGTCCGATCCTGAGGCCAATCCCGCAACCGGTACGTTCCGCGACGTAGTCTCGGCTCTCAAAGAACTGGAAGAACTCTGGGACGAAGCGCCGGCAAGCGACAAGAAACAGGGCGTGCTAGTCAACAACCTGCTCTACGGTGCACTTGACAGGGGTGACTCTGTTTCCGTCGTTACTGCAACAGAGAGTCAACAGCAGGCACTCACGACGTTTCTCCAGTCTGAACACCCATCTTTGTACCGTGACCTGGGTGACGATCTCTCGATACACGACACCCACAGTGTTCGCTCGGCCCGCTCAACGGATCACGTCATCCTCTACGGCGCACTCCGATGGGACGACCGCGACCTCCTCCGTACCGACGTCGCGTCGGACGCTATCATTTTAGCGTACCCCATCGAAATGGGACTCCTCCACTCACAAGTTGATGCCTTAGAGGATTCCTTCGAGTCAATCGCGGACACGACGTTCTGGAATGTGATCAACAAGCTGACCCGCATCGCTACGGACGAACCCGCAGACATCGAACGTGTGAACATTACCCTCCCCGAGTATGAGGAACCAAGTACGAGCGCTCTCGGTGAGGACATCTCCGTAGACGATACAGAAGGAGAAGACCTGGGTAAAATCGTTCGGGGGTACGAAACAGATTATGAGGACAGCGAAGACTTCGATCCTACAGAGTACGAGACATCCTCCACGCAACAGACACCCACCACTGGTGGACGGACTGAGACCAACTGTCTTGACGTTCATTTTGACGACGGTCTGTCTATGTATCTCCGTAGGGACACCGAAGTGCACACCGTGCGCGAAGGCCACGACAAACTGTTCAAGAAGAACGCTTCGCGTCTCAAGGAACATGACGTCGTCGTCCACTTGGAAGACACCGACGAGATGCGTGACCAACTGTACACGTTGATTCGTGAACGTGGAGACGTCGGACTGTACTACTATGCGAACCTGTGGAAAGTCAATCTCGAAGCCGCCCTGGAGGAGACCGGTGACGACCTTGATGACTTCGTAGAGAAGATGGAGCAACAAGATCTCGACAAGGGCCGTGGCACCTACGAGCGGTGGTACGACATGGAAGTCCATCGAACCCGGTCAAAGAAGAGCTTCTGGGCCATCGCCGAAGCGTACGATCTCGAAGGTGTAAAAGATAACGTCAATCAGGTATGGAACGCCGTCCAAGAGATGGAGACGATATACAGTCGGCTGAAGAAGGCACTCCGACAGACAGCACTCCGATCCGCCGCTGACGGAACACTAGACGATGTGATGCTGTCGGAGAGTCCGGACATCCGTCTCAGTGACTTCGAGATCGGGAGGTACCTCTATCGGCTGGAAGTTCACACGATAGAGGACGGTGTTGAGGCCAGGAGTTCTCAGATAGGACGGTTGCGTGGCCTCTGACAGGGCTGAAGTATCCAATGTGGAGGCATCTCTATAGAAGGGAGAAGACACAGATTACCCAGACGGTCCAGTGTTGGTTCAGTATCTCATCGTCGTGGAACAGTCTCCTGAGTCAAGGGAATTAGGTGTGGACGTCCCGGAGTGGTTGCAGTAGGGTTCAGACGGTTCTAACGAAACAACTTAGAAGCCATCAGACGGTGCTGGCGCGAGTAGAGTGGGCTCCGCTGCTCTGTAGCTATGGCAGGAACGTTGATATACCGAACTCGCCCGCCACCCTAAACTTATGCCACTCTGCTTTGACGAGAGCGTATGGGCCTTGGACCGCGTGAAATTCCATCACAGTCCGACTCTCGTGGATACGTTCGACCACCGGACGACGCGTACGAAATTGACGAAGACGACCAGGAGTATCAACAGCACCAAGCCGTCAATAACGTTCTACTGGAAAGACTCGTTGAACGAATTACGGGGCGAGGCGACTACGGTCAGACCGTCTACGACGTTAACCCCAAGGACCAGTTTTTCGCGGGTGCGCTAGCGAGCCAGTACCAGTACCGCGAAGCGCAAGAGTCCGACGACGCGTTCGGGAACATCGCCACGAGAGTTGCACCCTTCACTATGGGGCTTCAGTTCAAGCTCCCAGCGTCAACTCCGGACGACGAAACGGTGACAATCAAACCTACTACGAAAGTCTACTATCGCCGTCTACCAACCTACGAGGAGCAACAGGAGTTCGGTGGCCCCGTCGGCTTCGATCCAGAGATCGCTGAAGACGATGCACTTACGCCGGCAGAAGAGGACGAAGAGTCCAAGGCAGAAGACACCGAGGACGAAGATACTGAGGGGTATTCCGGAGATAGCGCGTCACTAGAGGAGCTCCGACCAGTGTACGAACGAGTTCAGATTGACGCTGGCCCGCTCACAGTTACTGCGGGTGACCTAAAACGAGCCGCAAATTCCAATGGCGAGTTGCCCCCTCTAACGGACAGCGATGCACTGATGGATGCGAAGGAGGCCTACCGGCAAGACGAGCGCCGGTATCGGGAGCCGAACCCGCCCGAAGAGGTAGACAGTCGTAACGCGGACAAGATTCCAGAACCTGCTCTCGAAGACGAGGAAACCTTCGAGACGTTCTTAGAACAACGATTCAGTGGAGACGCGGCGACGCCTGTATGGGATTTTGAGGTGTCACTTACAGCCCAATACGACGAGGACGACATCATCGTCTCCGTCTCCTTCGTGAACAAACATGGCGTCGAATACCCCGACGCGCTTAATCCGAAAGGCGAGGAGTGGCAGGCGTTCTTCTTCGACGTCAACTCCGAGGTTTCCGTTGAGGAGACCCCGATTAAGCCGTTCGTCTCCGATGAGATCAGGAACGAGTACCACTACGATCCCGAGATGGATGGTCTCGGACGCAACTGTAGCGTCGAACGAACCGAGCCCACCACGATAGAGACGGTGACCGTTCCGATTCACGAGCAGCGGAAGTACCGTAGTCGGGAGACGCTCTCAGCTCCGTTCAGCGACTTCGCAGAGGGGACTATTGAGGCGCACTTGGATCACATCTCTCGGGAGATGGAAGAAGCCCGGGAACAGTACGAGCTGATGCGCTCCGAAGTCCTAACCGACCGGAGCGACGAAGCGCGCGAGAAGTTCGACGAGAATTTGGAGGCATTCAAGAAGGAACGAGAGCGCTTTGACCAGGGTCGGAAGCTCATCCGGGACGACGTGGGGCACAGTCAAGCTGCGTTCAAGTTCATGAACCAGACGTTCAACCAGATGGGGGAGAAGTACGAGGAGTGGTACCTCTTCCAGATCATCTACATCGTTATGGCCATCCCGGATATCGTGGCCCAAACAGAAGATATCGACGTAGAGGATCACTGCTTGGACGAGGTTGACGTGATTTACTTCCCCACCGGGGGTGGGAAGACCGAGGCGTACCTCGGTCTCGTCGTCTTCACCGCGTTTCGGGATCGACTCCGGGGGAAGGCTCACGGGACGACAGCCCTCACGAAGTTCCCCCTCCGGCTGCTCTCCCTGCAGCAACTCCAGCGTATTGCGGATGTCTTCGCGCAGGCGGAATTGATTCGCCGTCGTGAGTGCCCAGACACCGACGAGTTCAGTCTCGGGTACTTCGTTGGGAGTGGGAACACACCGAACCAACTGATGGAGACCGACGAGGACGGAAACCTCACTGACAACATCAGTCTGGTGAAAGAGGAGGACAGTCGATACGCCGAGAAGTGGAAGATTGTAACGACGTGTCCGTTCTGTGGTGAGGACGACGTCAAGCTGGACGGCGACTACGACCGGATGCGCCTCCTCCACATCTGCACGAACGACGACTGCGACGAAGAGGAGCTCCCCATCTACGTGACGGACCGAGAGGTCTATCGGTACGCTCCGACCTTCGTGGTGAGCACCATCGACAAGATCGCGGTAGTCGGGATGCAACGCCGTTTCCGAACCCTCTTCGGACGGTTGAAGAAACGCTGCCCGAAGCATGGTTTCTCAGGCGAGAACCGATGTCTGGTGGCGAACCGAGGATACTCGCGGTACAGTTGTGACGAAGACGTAGAGGACGTTGATTCAGTAGACCCGCCCTCGGTCCTGATTCAGGACGAACTCCACCTGCTCCGTGAGGAGTTCGGTGCGTTCGATTCTCATTACGAGACGTTCCTCCAGGAGTGGGCCAATCGGGTCGGTGACGGCTGGGACATCAAGAATGTCACCGCGACAGCGACGATCAAGGGTGCAGAGAACCAGGTTCACGCCCTCTACTGGAAGGACGTGAACACCTACCCCTCTCCGGGCCCGCTCCTCAAACAGTCGTTCTACGCGTATGAGGACCCCCACCGACTCGGTCGTCGTATTGTCGGTTCGGTCCCCCACAACGTGTCGCGGACGTACGCGTTGGTTGAGGTTCTCCGTGAGTACGCTGACGTCGTCCAGCATTACCAGCGGAACCCAGACGAACTCTCGGCGGCATTAGAACGAGAACACCACCGAACGACACCGTACGGGGAGGTTGTAGACCTTGATCTCTCCGACGACGAGTCGGAGAGGCGGAACGCTATTCTGGACATTTTGGAGTACTATGATACGCAGATCGCGTACAACATTCAGAAGGTGGATAGCGACCGTCTACAACGTGCCGTCCCCTCCATGATCAATCCGTGGCTGGAGACACGGGACGAAGAGCGTGATGCGCTAAACTCCGTAGTGATGAGCGGTGAGACGGGGTTCGATGTTGTTCGTGACGTGTTGGAACGTCTCGAATCAGACGACGCCGACGAGCCCGTGGACATTGTGAACGCGACGAGCATGATCTCCCACGGCGTTGACGTGGACACGTTGAACTTCATCTCGTTCTTCGGGATGCCACGACAGACGGCGGAGTATATCCAGGCGTATTCTCGTGTCGGTCGCCACGTCACAGGTACCGTTTTCGACCTGTTCAACCCGGTCCACGTCCGCGACCGCTCCCACTACACTCGGTTTGACCGGTACCACGACTTCCAAGACCTCCTTGTTGAAGCGACCCCGCTGGAACGGTGGGCAGAGTTCGCGGTGAGCTGCACAATGCCGGGTATCTTCGCTGCGACGCTCCTCCAGTACTACGACGAGCAACTCGAATCCTCCGTCGGACGTGTGTATCTCTATGATTCGTTCCGGGAGGCGCAGCGGGCGGGCGATATCGACAAGGACGAGCTCCTTGAATTCGTGAAGCGGTCCTACTGTGTCACGGCCGACCAGCGCCCCGACTGGGCGGAGGATCGGACGGTCGATCTCTACGAGCAGAAAGTAAAGCGGGAGTTCAACGACATTTGGGAACGGTGTATGTCCGGCCATCCGAAGGACGGCTACCAAGGATGGATCGGCAACATGATCAAGCGTAGTGAGGACGACCGAGGACCGATGCGGAGTCTACGGGATATTGACGAGCAGCTCCCTATTGACGTTGATACGGGTACTGCACAGGTACTGAATATGTTCGACAGGAGGCAGTGACAATGGCAGACTCAGAGATGAAACGCGGTCTGGCACAGGTGATGTACCGATTCGGTCCAAAATCACTGTTCGACTACGGGCGACGGGGACTGTCGATGAAAGTGTCCCGGTGGGAGACCGACAAAATCAGCTCGCTTGACGCGAACTACGTTGCGGAACAGATCGCCACTCAGGCATCCAGCTTCCGGAACGACGACGAAGATCCCTGGGTAGACCTAACGGTGGACGACGTGGATTTCCGCCGACCGAACCGCGTCGTCGGCTCACTCTACCCTCTGACTATGTACTGTCAGAACCGGAGTTGCCACCGGGTCGTAAGCAAGAAAGAACCCAGTCACTTCGTCTACACCAACGGGGAGTGCCCCGAGTGTGGCGGTGAACTCCGTCAACTTGCCTTCGTCCTTGTGCACGACTGCGGGAACATGATGTCGATAAACCCGCAGCCCTGTAGCAACCCGAACCACGGATACGACCACATCTACCTTAACAAGCAGAACATCAACGATCCCCTCTCGTGGTACTTCTACTGTGGTGAGTGTGGTGACTTCTGTGGGAATATGTCGAAGCGGTGTACCAAGTGCAACAAGGAACGGGTCTACTTCCGTCCGATAGCTAGTAACTCCGTCTACTACTCTCAGGGCGACGTCCTCGTTAACCTTCCAATTGACCAACGCTACAGCGGCGACATTGAATATGGGGAGAGCTGGGCCCGCATACTGATGGCCGCTCACCTCGGTGACCTTACCGATGTCGTTGAAGAGGAGGGGAAAACTTACGAAGAGCTTGGCCGAATGACGACGGACGAACGCGACGCGAAACGCCGAGAGAAACAGATAGAGGAGTTGAAGGAGAAAGTGGGCGCAGAGCAGGTTGAAAAAATGATTGAGAGCGGTGTGGACCTTGGAGACGTCTTTGATGTCGCGGAAGACACAATAAAGGGTTCGACGAGAGAGGAGGTCGTTAAGGAGAACCGCGAACGTGTTGAGCTTCCCTCCCAGCGAGGTGGCGATGGTGACGTAAATCAGGCGTACTCAACGCTCTCTCACGAACTCTTCACCTATCTTCGCTCCACACGGGGATACGAAGGGAATATAGACGCTACGGATGGGATGGAACGGCAGCCCACTCCTCTATCCCTAGACGGCCTCTTGGAACAGGAGGACTTCCTTGAATCGAACCCCGAGGCGGAGGTGTACCCGGAAAAGCTCCAGAAGGTGAATATTGCGTCGGCATGGGTCGTGGACAATCTACCCCTGCTAAACTATACGTTCGGCTTCACACGCGACCGTCCCGAACGGTCGCGGACGGACCTACAGCCCTTCCCACATCCACGTGGCGAAGACACCACCCCTGTGTACGTTGACCAAACACCTTCTGAGGCCATCGTCCTCCAAGTGGACCGATCCGCGATCATTGAGTGGCTGGACGAGAAGGACGCACTGAGTGGTGTCGAACGTCCCGATACAGACGACGAAAGTGACCTCAAGGAATGGTTCTTGGAAAGCGTGGACACCAACGAACTTCGTGACCACTATTCGCCTATCGAGGACGACCTCACACGCGAAGTGTACACGCTCCTCCACTCAATGAGCCACGCGCTGATGCGGACTGCAAGTGGTCAGTGCGGTCTCGACAGCAACAGCATCTCGGAATACGTGATGCCGAGCATCCCGGCGATTTTCCTCTACGCGAGCAGCACCGAACACTTCTCCCTTGGAGGAATGCATACACTGTTCAAGACGAGGATTCACCCCTGGGTGGACGAAACTATCGCGGACGTCCAACAGTGCGTGTACGACCCCGTGTGTGAACACGAAGACGGTGCCTGCCACGCATGTCTCCACATGAGTGAAGTCGCCTGTGAGAGCGCCAACGGGAACCTTGACCGCCGATATCTAGTCGGCGACGACAGAGGTGGAATACCCGCGTTCTGGGAGTCAGAATACGTGTGACCGACGACAACGATTCGATCTGTACGAACTTCGCAGTGGTCCGTCAGTTCGACGACCCTGACCGTGTCGTCGCTATCCGAGATACTATCTTGTCCCTTAATCGAAGCGACGTTACGCGGGCCGACGTAGACCGGGGGTTAGAAACGCCACTCACCACCCGAGAAGCAGCCGCCCTCTTCACCTGTCTCCAGAAGAACGGAGCAGCAACTCAATTGGAGACCGACAAGCAGGGGTTTTCGAACTACACTTTCGAAGTTTGCGCTTCCGAAGTAGACCGAGTACTAACCCAGCAAGCCGCAGTTATTGCAGCAGACGGTCGTTCTTCCCAGACGGACCAGGACAATCTCGTCGAGTTCGTGGCCACACTTCCAGGAGGATTTGAACCGACCTCTACCCGAGTCCGTTCAATCCCCGACATCGCCTCTACGATCCGCAACCAGGTGTTCGATGCCGACTCGTCAGTACAGATCGCCAATCCGTACTTCGATCCATCACTCGAACTCGTATCTGACCTTGCGAGTCTCCCTCAACGGGGTGTCGAGACGCAACTACTGACCCGAGAAACTGCAGATGAGAAAGGCGATACACGAACGACGCTCAACAAAATGTGGAACTTGATTGACGAGGAGCACCGGGACAACTTCGAGGTGAGAGATCTGTACCGATGGGACCAGAGACAGGGATCCCAAGCGTTTGCGACTCACGCGAAAATCGTGATCGTTGACGAGAGGGTCTGCTATGTCGGAAGCGCGAATCTAACCGATACGAGTCTCTCGACCAACTTCGAGTTCGGCGTTATCGTTGAGGGGAATATTGTCAAGGAGGCTGTGACGGTGTTTGACGAAGTGTTCGAGTACTCACACCCAGTAGACCTACCGGTATAGTCGGTGGAGGTCTCGTGTGGGGTTTGTGGGTCGCCCTGCTACAGAAACAGTACCGGTAGTAGCTTAGACACCCTCTATTACGACCAGCCGGCTTCTTGACGCATCACGTCATCGCGCAGGTCCTCTACTGTCTCCACGATGTCCCCTTCTTCCATCATCTCCACGCGTCGAACCGTCAGCTCCTCTCTGAGTAGTGTCGTCGTTCTACTCACGATGTCGCTATTCGATGGAGGATCAACGTACGCTCCCTCCTCCTTGAGCTCGTTCAGTGCGCCGTGACAGAGGAGGTCACCGCAGGCGTGCGTGACCGGTACGTACCGAGAAAAGTCATGGTCCAAGATGTCGTTGGCAAGTTCCTGGAAACCAAGGACCCGTTTCGTCCTACTGTAGTCTCGGTCCTCAATCTCCCCTGATTCACCTTCCTCGTAGGTGAGTTCAGCACCCCACCAGATTCGGTGAAGTGCGTTGGAATATGCGTCGGTTCCAGCCTTTAGGAACTTCTCCTCCATGTTATCCGGGCTTTCTGGATCGAAAACGTGGTCCCACCGGTAGTGAACGAACTCTGGGAATCGAACGACACAGAGGTAGTGCCACAACCCGGCGTCTGCCGCCTCATTCCGTGTCAGATCCAGAGTGCGGTGGAGTGTCGGCGCTAGTTCGGCGTCTATAAGCGAGTCTTGGGCCTCAATATCGTCGTCAGCACGGATCTCATCAATCCGCTCGTCAACTGGACTCAGATCCATGGAACGACCCAGCGGCTGTAAGTACGGACGAAGGTCGTCCTCCGTGAGATCTCGTTCACCCGCGAGGAATCGATTGTCGACCATCGGATGGGCTGCACTCTGCAGGTGGTAAAGCTCAGTCGTCACTCTGGATCGCCTCCTCAATCAGGTTCGTCGTGTCGGACGGGATGTTGTACTGCTGATGCACTGCACGTTCGATCCGCTGAACGAGGTCCGGGATATCAACGTGACTCCGAACGTCCTCAGCGAGTTGAATCGCCGCCTCATCGTCGTCGAGGTCCGGGTACAAGTCATCCAAGAAGATGTCTAATACGTCTTCCTGCCAGCCGTACTCTGGTTCGCCCGTGTCGGGGCTCGTGTCGTGTGCCGTCTGCATCAGTAGCTGTGTCCAGACGGAGTGCTCAATGTAATCGTAGAGTACGTCACGTAGCCGCGGTGGCCCGCCAGTAGATCCTGTATTTTTCAGAACTTCAACCACCTGTGGGTGTTCCCTGTTCAAGTATAACTGTGGGTTCCGAGGTGCTTCTAGGCTGAGATAGTGAATGTGGTTCTCGTCGGGGAAACTGTCGTAGTCGCTGAAGTCCTCTATGATCGGCATGAGAAGACTTCCACCGTCGTCCCTCTCGTCGAGCCGGATGATCCACGAAAGCCCGTCAGCAACTCGTGCACCGACCTTGGAGGCGTGTTTCGACCCACCAGAGCCGCCTTTCTCAGTCCTAGTGAGGAACGGCTTGATTTTCACTCGTCCGCGGTGGTCATCACGATTGACGCTCAGAGTGAATTCGTAGGTTCCTCCCTCCAAGGGCGGGTCAGCGAGTATCTGCCGGTCCCGATTTATTGCGAGGGGGTTCTCCTTCACCAGTGCGAGGCGACCCGGCGTCTCTTCCCACTCGTCAAACGGGAAAACCTCCTCCACATCATCCTGATCGACAGTTACCGTACCTTCCAAATCTAGCGTTTCCCAACTGCCCTCGTCCACCAGCGAGAGAAACTGGTCGTCCTGATCCAAGTCTCCTCTATCGTCAAGAGGAGCTCCATCAAGGCGGAATGATTCGACTTCGAATTCAAGCGCCTCTTCCTGGTACTCATGCGGGAGAGATTGGCTGACTAAACTACCTGTCTGGACCTCCTCTTCTCCGCCTTCGTCCGGTTCTGTCCCTTCGACTCCCTCGTTGACAGTCGCCATTACTCGTCCCTCCGTTCTGCAACGTCAACCGACACCTTCATTCTGGTCTCAACTTGTCTGTGATCTTCTGTCGACACGCCCTCAAAGGAGACCTTCGATGTACCAGGAGCGGGCTCCAGTTGCCCTACTTGAACCCCATTCTGCTCTGGGAGCGATATCGAGACGCCAGCCGTATCTGACGAGATGTTCTGTACGGGAAGGCGGTCCGACGTTGCCCTCTCCTCTGCCATCCGGATCAGCGAGACAGTGACTGACCGTATCTCGTTACGGTCGCTCAAAGGTTCCACCTCACCGTTGAACGACCAGTGTGTGTACACCTCGTCGAACGAAATGTTCGTGTCTCCAGTGACACGCTGGCTACTAGGTGACTCACGATCAGAACGACCACCTTGGGATTCATTTCCGATCTTGAACCGGTTCCCCAAACGCTGAGGTCCGGTCGTTCCCCGATCAACGTCGGGCGCGACGAGCCCACGTAACGTCTCGGTTACGTCGGACTTGATACCCTCTACTGCGGTCCGGAATCCCCGAGAGTAAGTGTTCGCCAGTGTCTCGGTTCGAACCCACTCGTCGTGCTGGGGTGGCTCTGCAGCAGTCAAGAATTCCTCTACGATAGTGTCTGCCTGTTCCGGGCTTTCATCGATTCCCCATGGTCGAGCGCGTCCTCCCAGAAGGACCGCGTGAAAGTCCTGATTTCCGACCACGACTCGATCTCTGTCGTAGTACTCAACAACCATACCCGCACCTCGGACGAACGCCACCTCGTTCCGATGCTGATATTCTCCTGGTTCTGCATACCGAACTAGCAAGTCAAGTTGGCCGTCTGCACCGCCACTTCCGTCACTTTTCTCGGGGACGTTGAGTGGGATGGTCTCCTCTGCGACATTTCCGGGCTCGTCCAGTTGGCTGACCGAGTCACTGCGGTCATCCAGGCAGCTCGTGAAGGGTTCGTACTGTGGATACTCATCAATACTCGCTTGCTTCGTCTCGCCCTCCACTTCAACTGCAACCTCCAGATCACCACGATAAATCGCGGGCCAGAACCATTCGATTGCCATCTCGGTGATCTGGTCTGCTAACTCCTCATCGTCCTGCCTCTCTTCCGCGGTAGGTACGCGGAAGTCCACAACTTGGATGCTTGTTCCCGGTGCGTCCGGACGGCTCAACTGTAGGTCGTCCGCTATCGATTCGGCTTCTGCTCCCCAGACGGACTCCGGCCTTGCGCCCTCCTCATCGCTGTTCAAACCGCCATAC
>ENA-ORCR01000452-ORCR01000452.1-marine-metagenome-genome-assembly--contig:-NODE-452-length-23181-cov-3.975762_pt1 | contig 23181 bp, 23 predicted proteins | sample MGYA00237782_ERZ508514 | MGnify/ENA primary metagenome ERZ508514 (study PRJEB26185, sample SAMN06268960) | marine metagenome | isolation source: Eden Landing Ponds, San Francisco, CA, USA | place...
TAGGCCAGCGGCGCGACGATGGCTGCAGCCTGGACGACCCCGAGAATCCCCGCGTCCCGGGCGAGCAACTTCGGGTAGGGAACCGGCGCGACCATCGCGACCGAGAGCGCGAACGCCACCGCGAGCAGCCCCGGAACCCAGGTGAATCCCGCCAGGTACGCGGCGGCGAGTATCGTCGCACCGAGCGTGTTCTGGATGCCCGGTCGATTTTCGGTCTCGTCGACGAACTCGCTGTACAGCGCCGTGCGGATGATGGAGAAGACGACGAAGGCGCCTCCGACTGCGAGCGCGGCGGCGGCCTGTGCGGGTGGTGCGGCGAGGACTCCAGCGCCGAGCCAGCCCCACTGCGCCGCTGCAGCGCCGTAAATCAGGAGCGCGGGCGTCGCGCCGAAGGAGACCACGTCGGTCACGGAGTCGAGGAGCGGGCCGACCTGGGTGCCGCCGAACTGTCGGGCGACGATACCGTCGAGTGCGTCGGCGATAGCCGCGAGCAAGACGAGGCGAGCCGCGAGGACTGGGTCCGTGAGGGCGACGACACCGGCGACGAAGCCGACGACGGCGTTGGCGAGCGTGATAGCGTCGGCCACGCCGATGCGCTCGCGAACGCGCAACCCCTCGTTCATATCACCGCTGTCGGTGAGGGGGTACATCAATCACGGGGAACTGCGGTCGCGGTGGGCCCACCGCGCCCCCGCTCGCGCGCCCGAGACCCAGAAGGCATTTGTGACGGTCGGCCGGACTGGCAAGCGAACGACGTGCTATGACTCCCGTCGAGGCTCTGGCCTGTGAACGGTGCGGTCGGCGGTACGCCCCGGGTGACGTCGAGTACACCTGCCCGGCACACGACGGTGTTGCCGGCATCCTCGACGTCCGCTACGACCACGAGTCGGTCCGTGAGGCCGCGGTGGCCGCAACCCAGGGTCCGACGACCGATCTCTGGACGTACGAGCCACTGTTGCCGGTCGACGGCGACCCGGTTCGACTCGGCGCCGGCGGAACGGACCTCCTCGAGGCGCCTGCGCTCGGGGACGTCCTCGGCGTCGACGCCGTCGTCAAGAACGAGACGACCAACCCCACTGGATCGAACAAGGACCGCGGGAGTGCCGTGGTCGTCTCCCGCGCTCGCCAGCAGGGGCACGACGTGGTCGCCTGCGCGTCGACGGGCAACGCGGCCGCGTCACTCGCGGGCTACGCCGCGCGGGCCGGCCTCGACTGTCGCATCTTCGTCCCCGCCGACCTCCCCGAAGCCAAAGCGGTCCAGCCACGGCTCTACGGGGCGACCGTCCTCGGTGTCGACGGCACCTACGCGGACGCGTACGAACTCTGTCGCGAGGTGTCGGCCGAGCGTGGGTGGTACAACCGCAACGCCGCGATGAATCCCTACGCGGTCGAGGGCAAGCGCACGCTCGGGTTCGAACTCGCCGAGCAGGCGCCCGATGCGGACTGGGTCGTCATGCCGATGGGCAACGGCTGTTCGCTGGCGGCCACGTGGAAGGGCCTCTCCGAGTTCCACGACCTGGGAATCATCGACGACCCGCCGCGGATGCTCGGCGTCCAGGCCGAGGGTGCGACCGCCATCTACGACCGGTTCGTCACCGACTTCGAGACGCGCTCGGACGCGGTGGACGGTGGAGACGCCCGAAGCGGGTCGGACGGCGAGACGACGGCCGACAGCATCGACGTGGGCGTCCCGCACAACGCGGGCAAGGCCTGTCGCGCGCTCGACGCGAGTGGGGGCGACGCCGTCGTCGTTTCGGACGACGAGATCCAGGCTGCACAGCGACTCCTCGGCGAGTCTGAAGGGATCTTCGCGGAACCAGCGAGCGCGGCCGCGATCGCGGGGGTTCGCTCGGCCGTCGAGGATGGGCCAGTCGACGCGGGCGACCGGGTGGTCGTCGTCGCGACCGGAACTGGGCTCAAAGACACCGCGAGCGCACGAGAGGCAGTCGACGACGTGATCGCGGTCGACGCGGCCGGTGAGGGGCTCCCAGACGGCCTTTGACGGGGTGGACCGACGGTCACTCCTCCGCTTCCTCGGTGACCGTCCCCGCGACGTAGCCCGAGACGTTCCCCACGTTCATCGCGACGGCGAGCGCGATTGCGATGCCGAACACGATGAGCGACGAGATGACGTTCAGTTCTGGCGCGTCGAGTTGCTTGATCCGGCTGAACATCCAGATGGTGAGGACGTCCGTGTTCGGTCCCGTGAGGAAGAGCGCACGGATGTAGTCCTCGAACGACCGGATCCAGGCGAAGAGAAACCCGGCACCGACCGATGGCGCGATGATCGGGAGAGTCACGTCCCGGAACGTCGTGAGCGGGTCCGCACCGAGGTCTCTCGCGGCCTCTTCGAGCGCATCGTCGAAGGTGTACAACCGGGCTGAGACGATGAGGAGGACGAACGGGACGCCGTAGAGGGAGTGTGCGAGGACGACGGTCAGGAATCCAGGCAGGATGCCCACGAACTCCTGGAAGTAGATGCGAAGCGCGACGCCGAGGACGATACCCGGGATGACCATCGGAATGATCCCGAAGGTGCGGTAGACCTCGCGGAGTTTGAAGTGATAGCGGGTGATGGCAAAGCTAGCGAGCACCCCGAGGACCGTCGCTATCGAAGCGGCGGTCGTCGCGATGACGAGGCTGCCCCGCAGCGACGCCCACATCGACTCGCTCTGGATCGCAACTGCGTAGTTCGAGAGCGTGAGCCCTTCGAACGGGAATATCGTGGTCGTGTTCTCCGCGAACGAGAGGAAGATCATGATCGCGAGCGGGATCCAGAGGAAGCCAATCAGCGCGACGGCAGTGAGTTCGAGCGAGCGTTCGAGTACGCGGTTGACTGTCCTGTAATCGAGGAGTCGACCGCTCGCCGATTCGCTCGTCGCGCCACCGGTCGACTCGACGTCGCTCGCCTCGCCGTCGCCGGTTTCGGTCGCCATCTCAGGCACCCCCCAGTTCTTCGATGCTCACGTATCTGAACGCCAGGACGAGCGCCGCGACGATGGAAACGAGGATGAACATCGACGCCGCGCTCGCGTAGCCGATGGAGTAGGTCCCGCTCACCCGGCCCTCGATGAGGATGCCGATCATCTGGATCTTCCCCTGGCCAAGGAATCGGGGCGTGATGAACGCCCCGACGCTCGGGACGAAGACGAACAGGCTGCCGCCGACGATTCCGGGGGCGGTCAACGGGACGATGTGATCCCGAAGGACGTCGACGCGAGAGGCCCCCAGGTCGCGAGCGGCGTCGACGATGGAGAAATTAAGCCCGTCGAGGCTGGCGTACAGGGTCAACAGCATGTACGGGAAGTACGCGTGGGTCAGTCCGACGATGGTCGCGATCAGCCCGTAGTTGAACACTTCGAGAGGCTGATTGATCAGCCCGAGGTCCAGCAGCGTGCTGTTGATCACGCCCCCGGGTCCGAACATCAACACCCACGAGTACGCCCGGACGAGGTACATCGTGAAGAAGGGGAGCAACACGAGGAAGATGACGACCTTGAAGAATCGACCGTCGCGGCGGGCGAGCAGGTAGGCGAGTGGGAACGCAAGCACCAGACATGAGACCGTCGTCACGGTGGCGACGAAGTACGACAGCCACAGCGCCTTGAAAAACGGCGTCTCCCAGACCGCGCCCGAGCCGTGGAATAGCGCCCGGTAGTTGTCGAGCGTCGGCTGGAGGAGGATGTCGTAGGTCTCGCGACTGACCTCCAGAAAGCTGACGCCGACCATGAACGCCATCGGCGCGAGTAACAACAGGACAATCCACACTAACGCCGGGCCGACCGTCACGCTGAGCGAGCCGTTCCGGGTGGTCAGCACCCGCATGGCCGCGGCGCGAACCGTTCCATCGCGGTCGCTCGCCGCCATCTCAGGCTGCCTTGACCTCTTCCCACGCGGCCTCGTACTCCGATTCCACGTCGCTGTCGATGGCTTTGAACGGGATCATGCCCTCGAGCCGTGACGGGTCGATGCTCCCGAACATCTCGTTTTCCTCCTCGTTTAGTTCGTCGGCGACGCTCGGATTGCAACTCGGCGAGAAGCCCGCGCGGGCGAGCGCCGCCCCGTTCTCCGGTGCGACGAACTCGTTGACGACTTCCCAGGCCGCCTCTTTGTTGTCCGAGGCGGCCGAGACCACCGCAGTCTCGTACCACGCCATCGCGCCCTCCTTGGGGACGACGAACTCGACCCAGTCCTCGCCCTGGTCGAGCATCTCCACGATTTCGTTCCGCCCGCTGTGGCCGACGAGGAAGTTCCCCTGCTCGAACTCCTGGATGAACGTCGGGTCCGAGGAGATGTAGCCCTGGAGTCGCGGCTTTTGTTCGATCAGCAGGTCCCGCATCTGGTTGATCTGGTCCGTCGAGAACGTCATCCGGTCGCCCTGGAGCGCCTCTTCGAACCCGAGGTACAGCGCCGCGACGGGCATCGTCTTGTTCGCCTCGTCGTACATGATAACCTCGCCGTCGAGGTCGGTGTCCACGTAGTCCTCCTCGAACATGATCTTGTAACTCGGTTCATGGTCCGGCACTTCTCGCGTGTCGTAGGCGTAGCCGTACCAGCCGAACCGAACGGGCACGCCATAGAGGTCGCCACCGGCGCTGAACTGGCTGTTCGCGAGACCCTGGAACGTCTCGTAGAGGTTGCCGAAGTTCGACACGACGTCCGTGTCGACGGGTTCGATCAGGTCGGCTTCCATGAACCGGGGGACGAGATTGTTGTTCGGCACCGCGATGTCGAACTGCTCGTCCTGGCCGGAATTCCACTGCGAGAACATCTCTCCCGAGGAGGTCGAGGGTGTAATCTCCAGTTCGACGTCCAGCGTGTCTTCGATGTTGTCCTCCATCTCCTCGAACTCCTCCCAGGTGATCACGTTGATAGTCGGCAGCGCACCGCCTGGCCCACCGGTACATCCCGCCGTTCCCAGAGCGACCGTCGCACCCGTGGCGGCGAGGTAACTCCGGCGACTGAGATGCCCCGAGCGGCCACCCGAACCGCCCGTCGTTCGTACTGACGAATCACTGTCGTCCGACGCACGTTCCGATGTCAATTCGGAAGACATATCCCCTCCATTTCATGCAGACTGTAAAATACCCCCGTAGAACCGCAAATACCAGACAAGTGTTGGCGAATATTGCCGCAACCAACTCGTGGTCAGTGACAACCAGCCCGGATCATCTGGACGGATCGTGACAACATGGCTCAGAGAACGACCGGTGCGTCGTCCAGGATGTCGATGCCGGTTTCGTCCCCGGTGTCGACGTCGGTTGCACGCCCCTGGACGACGACCTGAATCCTGTCTATCGGTGGTTCGGGGTCGACCACGTAGTTGGTGTGGTCACCCTGGAAGAAGCGCTCGACGACGGTCCCGCGCACCTCTCCATCGGGCGCGAGGGCGAAATCCTCCGGTCGGACGGAGACCGTGACGTCGCCCGTTCGCCCGGGACTCGGGACGGCAAAGCCGTCAGGACCACCGATTTCGACGACTTCGGCCCCGTCGCGCTCCACGACTCGTCCCTGGAACAGGTTGGTGTCGCCGATGAACTCGGCGACGAACGGCGAGGCCGGTTCCCGGTAAATCTCTTCGGGGGTGCCGATCTGTTCGATACGGCCCTCGTTCATCACGGCGATGCGGTCGCTGAGCGTCATCGCCACCTCCTGGTCGTGGGTGACGTAGAAGAAGGCGCCGTCGGTGCGCTCGTGGATCCGGCGGAGTTCGACCTGCATCTGCTTGCGGAGTTTGCGGTCCAGACTCGACAGCGGTTCGTCCAGCAGGAGCACCGACGGTTCGTTGATCAGCGCCCTCGCGAGGGCGACGCGCTGTTGCTGTCCGCCCGAGAGTTCTGTCGGGTCGCGGTCCTCGAACCCTCCGAGGTCGACCAGTTCGAGGTACTCGGAGACGCGCTGGCGACGGTCGGTGGCAGGGACACCGTCTTTTTTCAGGCCGTACCCGACGTTCTCCCCGACGGTCATGTGCGGGAACAGCGAGAGGCGCTGGAAGACGAGGTTCGTGTCCCGCGACTCCGGCGGGGTGGCCGTCATCGGCTGGCCACCGATCGTTAGTTCGCCACTCGTCGGCTGTTCGAACCCGCTGATCATCCGCAGCGTCGTCGTCTTCCCGCTTCCCGACGGGCCGACCAGCGTGAAGAACTCGCCCCGCCGAACCGTGAACTCGACGTCCTCGACGGCCGTCACGTCGCCGTACCGCTTCCCGATGCCGTCGAGGTGGACGAGCGACTGTCCTTGCGTTGCCATGACACGAACTGGACCCGGGAGCGTCTTGAATGTTGTCGCCCAAGCTACATGCAAGACGGTTGCCAGTCGGTTTCAGCGACGTCTGAGGGCTCACTCGGCGGCCAGGTCGTCCATCCGGAGGCGGGCGCCGGTGACGACGGTGCCCGAGACGAGAATCGCGAGTTGCCACCCGTGGCGGACGACCGGGAACATCCGTTCGGGGTCCTCGACCGTATCGGGGTCCGGACCGCCGCCCTCACCACCGGGGTTCGGGTCGACGCCGGTGGAGATGTTGACCTCCTGCGAGGTACCACGACTCCGCGGCCCGGACTGTTCGGTTTCGGGGTCCAGATCGACGTACGATTGGACGATGCCTCGCTGGTCGGACAACTCGAAGCGGCCGTCGAGGACGTAGAACTGGTCGTGCAGCGGCCAGAGCGGGTTGACACCGTGGTCCACGAAGTCCAGCCCGATACCCGCGAACACCAGCGCGGCGATGCTGACCCAGGCGATTCTGATCCCCCGCGGCCCCCACCGCGCCCGGACGTACGAGCGGTCGCGCACTCGCGTGTCGACGTAGAGCAATCCGGTCACCGCTAACGGTGTCACATACGTGTGAAGCACCGTCCGATGCCCAGCAACCGAGACGAGGGCGATGAACGAGTCGAGGTCCGGCAGCGCTGTGGCGGCGAGTACGATCAGGAGGGCGCGCCGGTCGAAGACCGACCCGAGGAGTGCGGCGGCGATCATCCCACCGAAGGCGACGTGAACCAGCGTGGAAGGCATGGCAGTGGCTGTGGGAGCCAGTAGCATAACTGTTCAGGGCCACTCGACTGACCGGCGAAATCGCCAGGAACGTGGCCACGAGGTTGTATACCCGCCTATCTGGCGTTCCGCCGCTTCTATAACCCTCCCAGGAGTAAGCGGCGGCGATGACCGCGCTGGAGACCTGGATCCGATTGCTCGCGGGCGTCGGAGTGGCACAAGCACACACCTCGATGGGCACCGTCGAGGTCTGGGCCCGACTGCTAGCCGGCATCGGGCTGATACTCACCAACGGCTTCTTCGTCGCGATAGAATTCGCGTTGACCCGTGCGCGGCAGTTCACCGAGGAGGAGTTCATCAGTGACGGGAGCGCGGCACTCGAACGCGCCTGGGAGATGACCAACAACCTGGAGATTTACCTCACGACGTGCCAGGTCGGGATCACCGCCTCCAGTATCGCCGTCGGGATCGTCGCCGAACCGGCGCTGGCCGCCCTGTTCCAGCCGCTGTTCGAAAACACCGTGCTCGCGTCGATCGGGTCCGGCGCCATCATCGCCTTCCTGATCATCAATCTCGTCCACCTCACCCACGGCGAGCAGACGCCGACGTACCTCGGCGTCGAGCGCTCGCGGATGGTCTGCAAGTACGGCGCGGCGCCGCTGTACTGGTTCAACTGGCTCATCTCCCCCCTGATCACGCTCGGCGACTGGGTCGCGAAGGGGACGCTCGGGCTGTTCGGTATCGAGATGACTGGGGCCTGGCTCGAAACCGAGGAAGACGTCATCGAGTCACGGGCCGACCTTCGGAACAGGCTCGGCTCAGTGCTCGACGAGGGAGACCTCACGGACGAGCGCCGATCGGAAGTGATGAACGCCCTCCAGATCGGCGAGCGGCCGCTCCGGGAGGTGATGGTCCCGGCCGAGGACGTCGTCGCACTCTCGACCGAGGTCGACGCCGCCGAGAACTTCCAGCGGATCGAATCGAATCCGCACACCCGCTATCCGCTCGTTGGCGACGAGTTGACCGACTTTCACGGCATCGTCTACCTCCCCGTGCTCATGCGCAAACGGGAGGAGTTGTCGGATACTGCCGCAATCGACTTCGAAGCCCTGGCGGCGCCGCCGATGACGATGTCACCGGACACCGATGTCAGCGACGCGATCGACCAGTTCCAGGCCGAGACGCAGGAACTCGCCCTCGTCATCGAGGACGGTGCGGTCATCGGGATGGTGACAGTGACAGACCTCCTCGAATCGATCACTGGCGACATCGAGGATCCGATCGACACGGGCGACGCGACGATCGACGAGGACTGAGCTCTGAGGCCCCGAAGGGGTAGAATCTGACCGCAGGGACCTACGGGCTCACGTGTGCGTGGCCACGAGTTCGCGGAGCGACCCCTCGTCCTGCACGCCGACGAGCCGTTCCGTCGCTTCGCCGTCGACGAACAGGAACAGCGTCGGGACGCCCTGGACGCCGTACTCGCGGGCGAGGGCCTGGTGGGCGTCGACGTCCACCTTCGCGACTGTCGCGTCCGTCGTCGCCGCGATGTCCTCGACGACCGGGGCGATCATCTTGCAGGGACCACACCAGTCCGCGTAGAAGTCCACCAGGACGACGCCCTCCGCGACGACGTCTTCGAAGTGGGACTGACTCTCGACGTGGACCGGTTCGTCGGGTGACCCCGTCTCCGTCTCGGACTCCGACGCGGTGGCCGTCTCACTGGATTTGAGTCGCTCTTTCTTCTGTTCACGGATGCGCTCGAGTTCGTCGTCACTCACGTCGCCGTCGGTCGCGTCTTGATCGTCTACGTCACTCATTGTCGACCCACTACGGGTCTCGACGGTTTAACCTCCACGGCGTCGTGTCCGTCCGACGCACGAGTGACGAGTGACGGACGCACTGCCGGGTGCAGCGTCAGACGTAGAACAAGATTTTAAGACCCCACCAACCGAGTTACGGACTATGAACGCAGAGACGGCGCCACAGGAAATCACGACGCTCGTGGGGCGGGAAGTCTACACCAAAAACGGCGTGTTCGTGGGGGAAGTCGAGGACCTGCGACTCGACCTCGACGTCCAGCAAGTGACCGGTCTCGCACTCCACCAGATCAACGGGGAACTGTTCGACTCGGACGTCAACGCCTCGCGTGGCGTCATCGTTCCCTACCGCTGGGTGCAAGCGGTGGGTGACATCGTCATCGTCAACGACGTGGTCGAACGGGTTCACAAGTCCGAGAACGACGAAGAAGAAGTCGCCGCCTGACCGCGTTCCTCGATTCTAGAACGCGTCGTCTTCGAGCGAGATGTCAGCGTGTAGCTCGTCGATCAGCGCCGAGTGGACGTGACAGATCTCCTCGCCGAGTTCGACGATTTCCTGTCCATCCTCGCCCAGTGCGGCCTCGGTCTTGAGCGTGAAGGCGATCGCTTCGAGGTCGTCGTCCTCGTCGAGGTCCGCTTGCACTTCGACCTCGACCCGACCGATGTCGTCGTAGCCTGTCTGCTGGGCAGCGACGCGGAAGGCCGGGATGTAACACGACGCGTAGTCGGCCGCCAGTACCTGGTTCGCGGACGGCCCGTCCTCCGACAGGGCGTCCACGACGAGTTGCCATTCGCCGTCGATTTCGCTTTCGACCGTGTACCCTTCCTCACAGACGCTCGTGACTTCGATGTCTGACATACGAGAGAGCGTTGGAACGGCCCCTTCTAAAAGCTGCCCACACCGGACGAACTGGTTACCGGTCGCGTGCCGACCGAGGGGCAAGGGGAGTGCGCTGTGCCGACGGTGGATGAACGCGGGGGAAACAATAAATGCAGGTAGCACAGACTCAGTATGGTACGGTTCTCGTATGGCCGAATCGGTACTCATCGTCGCTGCGGGAGGCGCCAGCGGGTCGGCCCTGGAGCGTGGCCTCTCCGAGACGGAGGTGGAAGCCAGCGTCGCCGCTGTGACTGACATCGACCAGCTCTTCGAGGTCCTCTGTTACGAAGCAGTCTCCTGTCTCGTCGTCGCTTCGCCGCCCGATTCGACCGACGGCGTCCACGTCGAACGGGCCGTCCGCGGGCTCTTTCCTGCCCTGCCTATCGTCCTCCTCGCGGACGACGAGTCGGACCAGACAGGAATCGAATCACCGACGACGCACGTCCCGGCGACAGACCTCGGCGACGACGCTGTCATCAGTGCCGTCGCCGCCGCGCTCGAGGCCGATCACGATTCGGACGCGTCGAGACCTCCATCACGGCTCGAAACACTCCTCCTGGCCGCGTTCGACGGGTTTCCGGTCCACCTCTACGCGAAAGACGAACGGGCCAGACACGTCCTCACGAGTAACTCCTCAGTGATGCTCTCGGACGTGATCGGTCGGACCGACCAGGTACTGACCGACAATCCCGAGGACCAGCGCCGACGCGCGATCCAGGACGACCTCGAAGTGATCGAGACGCACACACCCGTCGAAGAGACGGAAGAGTACGTCGCGGGCGACGAGACGAGACACGCGGTCACGACCAAGGTCCCCTGGTACGGACCAGACCGCGAGGTCATCGGACTGGCCGGTATCACGCTCGACATCACCGAACGGAAACGGCGCGACCGGGAACTCCGGCGTCAGAACGAACGACTCGCGAAAGTCGCGCTGGTCGCCGCACACAAGCTGCGAAACGAGCTCCAGGTCGCCAGCGGTCGTCTCGAAGTCCTCCCCGACGAGACGCCACACGTCGACGTCGTGCGGGAGTCCCACGGCCGCCTCGCGGGCATCGTCGACGACATCGTCGACCTGGCGACCCAGGAACGGTTCGGGACTGACCCGGAGGTCGTCTGGGTGTCGACGCTCGCGCGCGAAGTCTGGGACACCTACGACCGACCCCAGAGCCACTTGCAGGTGCCGGCGGACCGACGGGTCCGAGCGCAACCGGAATCGCTGCGGATCCTCTTCGAGATACTGCTCTCGAACGCGCTCGATCACGGTGGCCCGGACGTCACGGTGACGCTCCGAGCCACCGACGACGGATTCGTCGTCGCGGACGACGGCCCTGGCATCGACGTCGACCCCCCGGACAGAGTGTTCGACGTCGGCTTCGCTGGCTCGGACGACAACGACGGATTCGGACTCTACGTCGCCCAGCGCGTCGCGGCCGAACACGGCTGGGACCTTCACGCGGAGAACGGGGACCAGGGAGCCCGCTTCGTCGTCTCGAACGTCGACGCCGTCGATACATCGGCCGACGGTCGACCCGAGACAGAACGGAAGTCGGACGCTTCGGGGACCGAGGGAGGCGACGCGTCGGCTCCGGACGACGCGGACTCCTCGGACGGTCAGTAGCCCTCGGAGAGGTCGAACGATTCGTCGCCGTCGAGGACGTGGACCTCGGCGTCGCTGCCGGTCGCCGCGACCTCGTTCACGAACTGGTCGACATCGATTTCCACCGGTGGGAACGTGTCGTAGTGCATCGGGAAGACGTGGTCGGCGTCCAGCCAGTCCGCCGCGATAGCTGCCTGCATCGGACCCATCGTGAAGTGGTCGCCCACTGGGAGCGCAACGGCGTCTGGTTCGAGGAAGGGGCCGATCACGTCCCGCATCTCGGTCATCAGCGCCGTGTCGCCGGCGTGGTAGAAGGTCTCGCTCTCCTCGTCTGAGATCTGCGTGGGTTTCGTGTCCGAGATGACGAACCCTGCGGGCATGCCACCTTCGTGTTCGTAGTCGGTGTTGATGCCGTTCGTGTGGTCGGCGCGATGCATCGTCACGAACGCGTCCCCGATTTCGACCGTCCCGCCGAGGTTGAACCCGACCGTGTCCTCCGCACCGTGTTCGTCCGCGACGTAGCCCGTGACTTCTGGCGTGCCCGCGATAGTCGCGTCCGTGAACGCACCGACGTCTGCGATGTGGTCTGCGTGGGCGTGTGTCAGCAGGACGTAATCGGGCGTCTCGAGGTCCGCGGGCGACAGGTCCGTGTGCGGGTTGTCGAAAAACGGGTCGATCAGGATGTCTGTACTCCCCACCGTCACGTGCCACGTCGAGTGGCCGTGCCAGGTCAGTTCCATGGCATCGCTGAACTACGTCGCAGTCGCACTTAATGGTGGACACGGCGGTGATCCGTGCACACTCTTCGAGCAGGACTGCCGACCACCGACCGATTTTTGTAGTCTACATGAAATGGTTCCGGCAGATGGCTCCCAGCGCCCTCCTCCGAATCGGCATCCGTTGGGGGCTCGTCGGCCCCGCCCTGGGTACGCTCGTCTTGTATGGCGCCCTCTGGCTGGCCGGCGTCGAGTTCGTCCCGGTGACGATTCTCCTCGCGTTCGTCTGTCTCAGCCCCGGGTGTCTGATCCTCGGGTGGCAAGACGCCGGGACGGGAGCGCTCACCGGCGCGTCGTCGTCGGGTACCGTCCTCGACGCAGAGACCCGTCAATCGGCGGGGTCGTCGATGCCAGGCCGGGTCGTGCCGCTCGGATTTTTCCTCACTGGTGTCGGTGTGTACGCTATCGTGATCACGGCGCTCACGGCGCTCCTGTAACCCCTCGATCCGGCGGTTGACGCGTCTCGTTCGGGCTCGAGCGGCCACACTCGTCGCCGGGAGTCATCGGTCGATACCGATCGAGTTTTGTAATTCGATTGCGACGTTAGAGCTGGGATGTTCGCCGACGCCCACGCTGGGATCGGGGACCGTGCGACCGACGCGTGACCGGTCTCCCGTCGGTGTTTCTGCAGTGACCGACTCGTCCCTCAGCCACGGCGCGAGCAGGACAGGTCGGGGGTTCCCAGTTGGTCCGCTCAGTCGGATTCTTCCTCCGCGGCTTGCTGTCGTTGCTGGGCCTGTTGTTGTTGCCTTCGACGCTTCTCGCGCTCGCGTTTGCGCTTGCGTTGACTCTCCTTGGCGCGCTCGCTCGCGTAGCGAACCCAGGCGTAGGCCTGGCGGTCGAGGGTCCGGAAGAGCAAGATGATAGATCCGACGATGGCAGCGACGACGATGACGGCAACGAGCAAGGGTGACGACAGGTGTATCGAGAGGTAGCTTGCGATGAGGACGATCAGCGCGATTTCGAGCCCGACACGGACCGCCGGGGCTCGCCAGTCGGGCCGACCGGAACCGTCGGTCACCACCTCACGGCTCATGGCACACCTATTGGGCAACGGCGTGTTGTAGTTTGCCCCGATTTCACCCCCACGGGGCGGGTCGGAGGGACAGATCGACCGAACAGTTCGCTCGAACGGCAGGAAACGTCCACGGATTTATTCGTGTGGTGTCCTTCGGTCCGCTATGGACAGGTCCGATTCGTCTCGACGACGGTTTCTCGCGGCCTGCGGGACGGCGCTGGCCGCGGGCACGGCCGGGTGTTCCGGCTCGCTGTTCGGTTCGGGTGGCGGGGCCGACGGTGAGGGCGACACGACACCGGTCGATCCAGGGAGTCAGTCACCGGAGGACGACGGGGACGCCGCTGGCGACTACGAACAGTTCGACCAGACCGCTGAGGGCACCTACGCCGAGGTGTACCGATCGACAGTCCCGTCAGTCGCCCAGATCCAGGTCTACACCGACGCACCGGCACCGGCCCGCGGAACCGGCTTCGTCTACAGCGACGGCTACGTCGTCACGAATCAGCACGTCGTCGAGCGCGCCGAGGCGGTCTATCTCCGATTCAGTGAGGGTGGCTGGGTCGACGGTGAGGTGGTCGGGACCGACGTGTACAGCGACCTGGCCGTCATCGCAGTCTCCGACCTCCCCGAGGGCGCGACGCCGCTCGCACTCCACGAGCGCGACCCGACCGTCGGCACCGAGGTCATCGCAATCGGGAACCCGTTCGGTCTCTCCGGTGCAGTCTCAGCAGGGATCGTCAGCGGCGTCAACCGGACGCTCCCCGCCGCGAACGACTTCTCGATTCCGGACGCAATCCAGACCGACGCGCCGGTCAATCCCGGGAACTCCGGCGGTCCGCTGGTCACACTCGACGGTACCGTCGCCGGCGTGGTCAACTCCGGCGGTGGCGACAACATCGGGTTTGCCATCTCCGCGCCGCTCACCCGGCGCGTCATTCCGGCGCTGCTGGAAGACGGGGAGTACGAGCACTCGTACATGGGCGTCAGGCTCCAGACGGTCGGGCCGCTCCTCGCCGAAGCGAACGACGTCGATGACTTCACTGGCGTCTACATCGCCATCGTCAGGGACGGCAGCCCGTCTGACGGCGTCCTGCAAGGCTCGAGTGGTTCGACGACGGTAGAGGGACAGAGCATAGACGTCGGCGGCGACATCGTCGTTGCGATGGAGGACACCACCATCCGGACGCGACAGGACCTGGCCAGTTTCCTGGCCCTCGAAACGAGTCCTGGCGATACCATCGACGTGACCGTCATCCGCGACGGGGCCGAACAGACGGTCGAACTCACGCTCGGGTCGCGCCCCTCGCCCGACACCTGAGTGGCCACTCACCAGTGGGCCAGCCGATTCTCTCGGCGGACTACTCGATCACTGCAGCCACGCCGCAGGAATCGGTCAGTCGAGTCGCTCGGCCGCGTCGCGTTCCACGAGGGGCCCCGCGTTGGCCTCTGGGAGCGTCACGACGTCCTCTTTGCTCAGGTCGTACGACCGCTGGTCGACGCCGAAGATTTCGCCCACGTCGCTCGTGATCCGCACGGTCGTGCGGTCGACGGACGCTGACGTTGCCTCGCCGTCGCCATCAGCAGACCCGGCCGATTCGACACTCCCGACGGTACCCGTACCGCCATCCGCCTGCGGGGAATCGTCGGTTGCCGCATCGTCATCCCCGTTGGCGGAATCGCGGTCAGTACCGTCTGTATGGGTGCCCTCGTCGTCCCGATTCTCCGTCTCTGGGCCGTCACCGCCCATCAAGTTTGCGGCGTCGACGCCCGACTCCGGCCCCGCCTCGTCGGTTCCGGTCGGCGGGGCCCCCGACGATTCGGCCGGTGGGTCGGCCGAAGCGTCCGTGGGTTCAGTCGGTTCCGGTGGTGGCGTCGGGGCCCCCTCGTCCTCGAGCGCCGCCGGATCCGTCGGGACCTCGGCCCGAGCGTCGTCATCCTCCTCCTTGGCCGCGGACGAGGTATCAGTCGGTGCCTCGGAGAGCGGTCCCGCGTCGACGGCCTCGTGAGCCGGGTCCTCACCGTCGATGACCGCCTCGACGCTCTTGCGATTCTGCTCGATAGCGGCCACGAGCGTCTCGAAGAGGTCTCGTTCCTCCGCGGTCAGGCCCTCGTCCTCGGTGGGCATCTCGGCCGCGGCGAGCGAGGCCATCTTGACGATTTTTCCGACCCGGCGTTCGTAGATGGCTTCGACCGTTTGCTCGGCCGTGTTGATGTCGTCGCTCAGCCGGTTGACCTCCGGGGAGTCCCAGGGGTCGTCGGCCTCGCCAGCGGCGCGTTCGCGCTCGCGGTGGAGTTGCTGGATGAACTCGCCGGCGTCCTGGTAGAACGTCTCCCGTAGCTGCTGGAGGCTATCGGTCTGCCGTTCCCGGCTTTGCACCGAGCGCAGTTCGTCGAGGTCGATCATTCTGGTGCCTTCTCGGCACGCCCCCGCGCCATCAGGAACGTGCCCAGGTACTCTGGAACGGAGTCGACTCCGGCCTCCAGATTAAAACTATCGCCCTTCAGTTCGACGGTCCCGGGATCGGTCACGTCGACGTTTATCTCGTGGCCGACGAACGTCTCGGGCACGGCGTCGACCAGCGGGTCGAAGGCGTCGATAGCGTCGCGTTCAATCCGGACGACCTTCAGCGCACTCCCACCGTGAAGACTGCCCGGCAGCCGAATGAGCCGGTTCACGTCCGTCGTCACCGGTTCGTCGATAGGCGCGTTCTGCTCGGTGACGACTTCGGAGACGAACGCGTCCAGCAGCGTCCGAAGTCCGACGCCACCGAGTTCGATGTTGCCCGCCTCCAGCGCCTCGGCGTTGTTCTCCAGCGCGCCGTAGACCGTGTTCGCTCGCCCCTCGCCGATACCGTCCAGTTCCTGCAGTCTGGCCTTGGCCGCCTCCTCGTCCATCGCGAGGATGTCGTCGACGAAATCGAGCAGGTGCTCGTGCACCCGTCGGCCCCAGCCACCGTCGGTTTCGAGGACGCGACGGCTGACGCCGCCGCGCATCTCCGTCGTCTCGATGCGCTCGTGGTCGAGTCCGATCCCACGCACGTAGTCCACGATTTCACGCCGCGAGTCGCTCTGGAGTTGCTGGACCGTCTCGTCGCGGACGTGGACGTGATACCCTCGCCCGCCCGAGAAGACGACGGTCATGTCCTCGAAGCCGAAGTCGGATTCGAGGAAATCCAGCAGTCGGAGCAGCGCGTCTTTGCATTTGGCGAGCATCTGCGCGTAGGTGTCCTCACCGAGGGTCACCGACGGGAGGTGGTCCGCGTCGAGGTCGAAGACCAGATCAGACGAGCGCCAGGTCTTCGCGCCCATCGAACTCGCACCGGGACTGTCGTAGCGCCCGGCCGAGAAGTAGACGTGTTTGGGCCGCTCGCGTTCGAGAAAGGCGTCGAGCGATCCCATGTCGAGCAGCGAGCGATGACGGACCATCGTCTCACCGGGGCTGTCGGTCCACGGGACGTAGCCCCACTCGCGCTCGTTGGCCTCCGGCGGCGGCGTAAACTCCACCCGTCGGTAGTGGTCACCGAACCGCCCCCGAAGGTACGCCCGCGTCTGTTCCTGCACGAGTAACCGATATCGAACGTGACGCTAAATCGTTTGCGCTCACGGTTCGGTGTATCGTGGTCTCACTTCCGTCGGTCCCCGTGCTCGCGGGTCGCTTCGCTCACGGGTCGCTTTACTCCCCGTTCGCTATTCCGAGGCCTCCCTTCCGTCGGCCTCGCTAGCCGCCGAGTAATTTCGATAACCGATCGGCGAGTCCCTCTTCCTCACCGAGTTTAAGATAGTACGCGTCACCGCCGTCCTCGTAGTAATTGTCGATGCGTCGTTCGATGGAGAAGCCGATGTGCTGGTAGAACCGCAGTGCGTCGCGATTCGTCGTGCGTGCGTGACAGGTGACGGAACTGTAGTCCTCGGCGACGCGGGCGACGAGCGCCTCCCCGAACCCTTCACCCTGATAGTCGTTGTCGACCGCGAGAAAGAGAATGTAGCCGTCACGGCGAACCGCCGCGAAGCCGACGAACGAACCACGGTCGGTCCGGTCGATGAAGCAGTATACCGTCGAACGCTTGTACGCGTTCTCGAAGAAGCCACGGCGCTGGCGCAGTACGCCTTCCTCGGCGCGGATGCGCTCTTTGAGTTGCCAGGCTTGCTCGACGTAGTCGACGTCACCTGGCTCGACGACTCGTCGCTCTACGTTGACGCTCACTATCCCGCCTGTAGCAGGTAAGTGACTATAATTCCATCGCCCAGACGGCGTAGCTCGCGCTTCCCGCAACACTTTCGGTGAACCACCCGCAGGCACTATTATGGTGTTGCTCTCGTCCGGACCGACTCCAACCGCTGGCGACGAAGGGCCGCCACTCTCCTCGAAGCTCAGACAGATATTCCTCAACGGCGTGGCGCTGACAATCCCGCTTTTGATCACGCTCATGATCCTCGCCTTCGTCGTCAACTTCATCCTGCAGACCATCAGCCCCGTCGTCACGTTCGTCAGTTCCGAGTTCGGCGTCGGGTCCAACATCTCCCCGCTCGTGATGGAACTCCTCGCCGTCGCCACGCTCGTCGTCCTGATTTTCGTCATCGGACTGGTCGCGGAGACGCGCTCCGGGGACGACTTCGAACGAGTCTTCGACACGATGATGGCACGTATTCCGGGCGTCGGCTCCGTGTACACGAGTTTCAACGAGATGACCGAGCTCCTGCTCTCGAACGATACCGATAGCTTTCGCGAAGTGAAACTCGTCGAGTTCCCGCGCGAAGGGTCGTATTCGATCGCATTCGTCACGGCCAACGCCCCGCCCTCGATCGGTCAATCGACCGGTCACGACGACGTGATGACGCTGTTCATGCCCCTCGCGCCGAACCCAGTGATGGGCGGCTACGTCATTCACGTCCCCTCGGAGCGCGTCTACGACGTCGACCTCTCCGTCGAGGAGGGCATCCGGTCTATCGTCACCAGCGGTGTCGCGACGGGCGAACGCGACAGTCAGACGCTCGACGGCGAACTGATCGATTTCGAACGGATCCGGGAACAGGCTCGTGACGGCGTCGAGGACCTCGGAGAGTGGGGGACTCAGACCGTCGACGACCTGAGCGACCTCACCGGGGAGGCCGCACAGGACATCCGGGAACAGGCGCGGCGAGAGTTCGCAGCCGTTCACCCGGAACTCGACGAAACCGACATCGACGAACAGGAGGCCATCCGACACTACATGCTCAACAGAACCCAGGAGTCGGGGCCCGACCTCGACGCGACACTTTCGACTGATCGCTCCTCCGACGTCACGGCGGACACCCTCGACGAATCGCTCGACGAATCGCTCGATGAATCGCTCAACGAGACCAGGGCCGCAGACGCACGCCGGCCGACCGATCAGGGCGGCCAAACCGGTGACGACGAGACGGACGAACGCCAGGCTGGCGGTGACAAGTCGTGACGTTCGCACTTCGAGACCACACCGCCGACGTGGCGGTCGAAGCGGAGAGCGCCTCGCTCGATGGCGTCTTCGGCGCCGTCGCTGACGGGATGGCGGCCGCGATGTGTGAGGAGATTCCAGCAGCGGGTGGGGACCGATTCAAGTTCACGGTCACCGCGGAGAATCGCGAGGCACTCCTGTTCGATTACCTCGACCACCTGATCTACGAACGCGACGTTCGAGGCGTCCTCCCCGTCGATAATCGGGCGTCGGTCACAGAGACGGACGGCGAATGGCAGGTCGAAGGGTCGGCCCGCGGCGTCACCTTCGACCGCGTCGATGCGCGGGACCTGAAAGCCGTCACCTACTCAGAGATGGACCTCTCCGAACGAACGGAAGGCTGGCACGCGTACGTCGTCTTCGACGTGTAGTACGGGTGCACGGGACCGTCTGATTCCAGGGGCCGAGTGGACGCACTTTATCCCCAGTCACGACGAATCCGAGCGTATGAGCGAACTGGGCCGGACCGAGGTACTCAGTGGGTTCTTCGGCGGGCTCGCCCTCGTATCGATGTCGGGTCGAGCGAGAGCGCACGTCGACTACGTCACCGATCCGCCGACGGCGACCCGAGACGCGCTCGAATTCGCGCTCGACGTCCTCTCGAACCCGACGAACGCGACACTCGTCGGTGCTGGCACACTCGGCGTCGTGGTGGTGCTAAGCGGGCTGTTGGTCGTCGAACCGACGATACCCGACGTCGAGGCACTCCGGAGTGCCCTGGACGAATACGGCGAGTACGTCCCGTGGATGTTGCGATTGAGCCTCGGACTGCCGCTGGTCGGTGCCGGGTTCGCGGGCTACCTCTTCAGTCCCGCCGTTCCCGCAGAAGCACGCTTCTTCCAGGTCACTGTCGGCTTTCTCCTCCTGTTCGGACTGGCGACGCGAGCGGTCGCCGCGGTGGGATTGGTCGGGTACCTCGCGGCGTTGGCGTTCAACCCCGGCCTCCTGCTCGCAATCGAGTACGTCCCCGGATTCGCTGCGGTCGTCCTCCTCGGGAGCGGCCGACCGAGCGCCGACCACATGCTCGGGGAAGTGGCAGGGACGGCTGGCACCTACTACGGACAGATCGATCCGGTCCACGAGGTTGCCGTCCGTTTCGCTGCCCACATCGACCCGTTCAAACGCTTCGTCCCGACCGTCCTGCGCATCGGTATCGGCCTCGCCTTCGTCTATCTCGGACTCGTCGAAAAACTCGCGAACCCCTCGCGGGCTATCCAGGTCGTCGCGAAGTACGACCTGACGAGCGTCGTCCCGGTCGACCCCGGACTGTGGGTGCTCGGTGCAGGCCTGACCGAAATCGGCGTCGGCCTCCTCCTGATCGTCGGATTCTACACCCGTGGCGCCGCAGCGGTCGCGTTTTCGATGCTCGTCATGACGCTGTTCGGGCTTCCCGACGACCCGGTTCTCGCGCACATCACGCTCTTCGGGATGATCTCTGCCATCTTCACACTCGGGAGCGGCCCGCTTTCCCTCGACGCCTGGCTGTCCGCGGGGAGCGGCGCGTCCGACCGGGTCACCGACGAGCCAGTCTCGTCGGCTGATTGACGGCCTGCAGTCCGTGACGGTGCGTACTTCTGGGTCCACAGCCGCACTGAGGTCGCCCAGACCAGCCACCGCCGCTCTTCCGACGCGACCCGACAGCGAAACCTATTCCGGCGCGCCGGGCGGACAATCAGGTATGACCACCTACGAAGCGGACGGTATCACCCTGGAGAAGGTCAGGGACTACGTCTGGGAGATTCCACAGGAGGGCGGGATGAACGCACCGGCCCGCGTCCTCGCCAGCGAGGACCTGCTCGAGGAGATCAGCGACGACAAGACGCTGCAACAGTTGAAGAACTCGACGCACCTCCCCGGAGTCCGGAAGTACGCGGTTTGCATGCCCGACGGCCATCAGGGCTATGGCTTTCCGGTCGGCGGGGTCGCCGGCATCGACGCGGAAAACGGCTGTATTTCGCCGGGAGCGGTCGGCTACGACATCAATTGCGGCGTCCGGATGCTGAAGACGAACCTCACCTACGAGGACGTGCAGGGCCGCGAGGAGGAACTCGTCGACGCGCTCTTTGCGAACATTCCCTCGGGTCTCGGCGGCGGTGGGGTCTACGAAGGCTCCATGGACGACGTCGAAGCCATTCTCGACCGCGGGATGGAGTGGGCGCTGGAGAACGACTTCGCCGTCCCCGAAGACCTCGAACACTGTGAAGACGAGGGGGTTCGCCACGACGCCGACCCGAGCAAAGTCTCACAGAAGGCCAAAGACCGCGGGAAGAACCAGGTCGGGAGCCTCGGGAGTGGGAACCACTTCCTCGAAGTCCAGCGTGTGACCGACGTCTACCGGGAGGACGTGGCAGCCGAGTTCGGTCTCTCGGAAGACCAGGTCGTCGTCCTCATCCACTGCGGGTCTCGCGGCCTGGGTCACCAGGTCTGTACGGACTACCTGCGGGACATCGAGCAAGCCCACGCCGGGCTACTCGACCGGCTTCCCGACAAGGAACTCGCCGCGGCGCCTGCCGGGTCCCAACTCGCCGAGGACTACTACGGAGCGATGTGTGCGGCGATCAACTTCGCGTGGGTGAACCGCCAACTCATCATGCATCGGACGCGGCAGGTCTTCGAGAAGGTGTTCGACGCCAGTCACGAGGACCTGGAGCTGGACCTGCTCTACGACGTCGCGCACAACATCGCGAAGAAGGAAACCCACGACGTCGGTGACGGCGAGGAAGCCGAGGTGTTCGTTCACCGAAAGGGTGCAACGCGGGCGTTCCCGGCCGGCCGACCAGAAGTGCCGCCCGCGTATCGGGACGTCGGGCAGCCGATTCTCATTCCGGGGAGTATGGGGGCGGGAAGCTACATCCTCCGCGGTGGCGAGCAGTCGCTCTCGGAGACGTTTGGGTCCACGGCCCACGGTGCCGGTCGATTGATGAGCAGGACGCAGGCCAAACAGGAGTTCTGGGGCGGTGACGTCCAGGACGACCTGCGCGAACAGGACCACATCTACGTCAAGGCCCAGAGCGGCGCGACGGTTGCCGAGGAAGCGCCCGGCGTCTACAAGGACGTCGACGAAGTCGTGCGCGTCTCCGACGCACTGGGCATCGGTGACCGCGTCGCTCGCACGTTCCCGGTGTGTAACATCAAAGGCTAACTGAGCGAGTCGACCAGTCCCCTCCGAACCGACTGGCGGTCACCCGCTTCCGCGCCACGTATCGAGCACTGTTTCGTTCCCGACTGGCGGTCTGTAAATGACCGACACCTTGCCATTAGCTGACACGGGCGAGCCCCACGCGTTTCGGCGACTCAACTGAATAGTGTCACCTGGACCCACTGTTGCGTTGGTGTCGTCGCCCGCGAGTTCCGCCCAGGTCGCAGTATCGTCGCGGCCCTCGAGCGTCAAATTGCCGGCGTCGAAGGGGTCGCCGCGGTCGTGCGTGACGATGAGTGTCGACGACCGGTCGATGTACTGGAAGCTGAAGTTCGCGTTCCGGCCCACGTCTTTCGATGCCGGATCGATCAGGACGACCAGCCCCACAGAACCTGTCACGAGGAGCGTCAGTGCGACGAGAATCGCGACGCCAGTGAACTCCGACACGGCACGCTCACGCGAACCGCGTCCTCGCCCGCCAGCGCCACCAGTCCCTGCCATCGTCTGGTCTGAGCATCGGCAAGCGACTCCTATAGGAACTTCGCCGAGAGTATCAGATTCGATAGCTCGTGAAGGCGACCGGACGGGTTACCGGGGACTCGGAGGGGGAAAACCTTTGAGAGCGAGTGGTGACGGATACCATATGATAGACGAGACGGTCGAAGAAATCGCGGACATGCAGACGCATAGTTCGTCCGTCGTCGCGGTGAAGGCAGCGGACGCGTTGCTCGCCCTGACAGAGCGTGAGTATCCGACAGTCGAAGAGTACGTGCGGACGCTGGAACGAAACAGCCACGCGCTCAGACGGGCCAACCCGTCGCATGCGTCGCTGCAGACGACCCAGCGGGAGATTTTCTCGACCGTCGAGGACGCCGACGCGGACTCCGTCGAAGAAGCCAAAGAGCGCACCCACGAAGTCGTCGAATCCGTCGTCGCGCGAGTCGAGTCAGCGAAAGAACGCGCTGCCGAGCGTGCGGTCGACTATCTCGACGACGGCTCGACTGTCCTGACCCACGACTACTCCTCGACTGTCCTGGAGGCCATCGAGCGGGCCGTCGACGACGGCGCTTCGCTGACTATCTACTGCACCGAGTCGCGACCGCGGTATCTCGGCCGCAAGATGGCGCGGACGCTCGGTAATATGCACGCGGTCGAGGCCCACCTCATCGTCGACAGCGCGGCGGGACACTTCCTCTCCGAAATCGACCAGGTCGTCGTCGGGATGGACTGTATCGTCGAGGACACCCTCTACAACCGCATCGGCACCTACCCGCTCGCGGCCACGGCCCACGACGCTGACGTCCCGGTACGGGTCATCGGTGCCGAAGCGAAGATGGTGACCGGTGGATTCGCCTTCGAAAACGAGAACCGGCCGGCCAGCGAAGTCATCCGGGAACCGGCCGACGGATTCGCCGTCCACAATCCCGCCTACGACGCCACGCCGACGCACCTCCTCGACGCCGCGATCACCGACGAGACGG
>ENA-ORCR01000453-ORCR01000453.1-marine-metagenome-genome-assembly--contig:-NODE-453-length-23129-cov-7.307305_pt1 | contig 23129 bp, 18 predicted proteins | sample MGYA00237782_ERZ508514 | MGnify/ENA primary metagenome ERZ508514 (study PRJEB26185, sample SAMN06268960) | marine metagenome | isolation source: Eden Landing Ponds, San Francisco, CA, USA | place...
CCGCCGAGTCGGCCGCCGAACCGACCGGCGGTGACCCTGACCGGTCGTCTGACGGCCGGATCGACCGGCTCTCGACCGACCGCCTCCGCGGTATCCTCGATCGGGTCGGCCTCGCCGCGCTGGTCCTGCTCGCGCTGATCGCCGGCTGGGGCTTCTACAGCCAGACCGGCGCCGCGATCCGGACGTGGCTCGACCCGGCCTACCAGCCGCTCGCGCTGGCGGCGTTCAACCTCGCGATACTCCTCGTCGCGCTCGCCGGCGTGGCTCACCAGCTCACCCGCATCCGGGCGAACGAGTAGGCAGGAACGCCGCCTGCATGGTCAGGCGCAAACGCCGCCCGCGCGACCGTTCACTCCTCCGGCAGGTCGTCCGTGCTGGCGGGGATCCGCTCCACCTGTCCGGCGAGCGTCGCCGCGTCGCCGGCGACCGTGGAGGGCTCGACGCCGGCCTCGTTCGCGACCAGACGCACGTGCGCCGCGAGCAGCGCGAGCGCGCGGAGCCCCTCCCCCTCGGGGTCGTCACCCTCGGACTCGTCGCCGGACCGCTGCGCGAACGTCGTGTCGACCTCGCCGTCGCGGACGACGCCGACGTGGACCGCCTCGATGTCGTCGCCGTCGAGGAGCCGGCGGGCGCGGTCGAGCTCGGCGGCGAACGCGCCGTCGGTATCGGACGCGCCGTCGCTGGAAGGGGTCCCGTCAGCGGGCGTCGTGTCGTCGCTCATGGGCGGACGTACGCGGAGCCGAGGCAAAAGCGCGGCGTTCACTCGCCCGTGAACGCCGCTGAACGGGAGCGACGAAGCGCGAAAAAGCGACGGCGCGCGGGACGACCGGCGTTACTCGTCGGGGCGCGGACGGGCGATGAACAGCGCCTCTTCGAGCGTGAACGGGTCGTACCGCGACTGGTGACAGACGCAGTAGGTCCCGTTCGCGGCGTCGTACCGGGCGGACTCCTCTAACACCTTGTAGTCGGGGATACAGCAGAAGTGCGTACAGACGTTGAGATACGCGATGAATCCCTGGTCGGTGGAGGCCTCGAGCCACTCGTCGTTCGAGTTCGCGACGGCTTCCTCGATCCGCGGCGAGCGGATGACGATCGCGTTCAGGTTGGTTTCGGCGTCTTGCGACCGCCAGGTGACGGACGCCGGCTTCCCGACGCCGGCGTCGCCGACCCCGTTGCCCCACTCGGTATAGTTGTCGAAGTCGTCGATGTGGATCTGGTCGCCCGCCTCGTACGTATCGTCCTGCCAGTCGTACTTCCCGGGAGCGGCGCGGAACAGATTGTCAGATTCGAAGCTGGGAGAGAGGTTCTCCTGTGACTCGACGCCGCAGTACTGGAACCACGCGCCGGCGTACTCCTTGCCGCCGAGCTGCTCCTGTGCGACCTCGATCTCTTGTCCCTCCTGCGTGACGGTTTGCGTCTCGGGCCAGATCCCGCGGATGTACCCGTCGTCGGTGACCTCGACCGGGATCTGCGGGAGGCCGCGCGGCGCCGGGCCGCCGGTCTGCCGGATCGACATCGCCTGGGTTTGGCCTCCGCCGATGCCGCCGGAGGTCGTCAGGGTGTTCACCGTCGCAGACCCCATCGCGCCGACCCCCGCGAGGGCCGCGCCGCCAACGACGCCCTTGACGAAGCGCCGCCGACCGGACTCGGCCGGATACTTGTCGGACTGACTCATACGCGTTGTTCGGGTTGGGCCGGTAAAAAGGGTGACGAACCCTCTACCCGAACGAGAACGGAACGGATACGAACCCTCCACCCGAACGAGAACGGGACGGCTCGCCGGCTCGACGGCGGTCGGATATCGGGCGCGACAACAACCGGACCGACGATACGTCGACGGTCCGGCCCGCCAGATCGATGTCGAACGATCGAGACATTTACTCGAAACTGAGGCAAACATTCGTTCGGGCATCGCCTTTAACCCACCGCGGTGGATGTGTCTGTGGTATGGCGTTGCACAATCGAGACGTGCGGACGGACGTGCGCGAACTCGGTGCGCTCGTCGGGGACGTCCTCGCCGCACAGGCCTCAACCGAGGCGTACGAGACCGTCGAAGATCTCCGAAACGCGGCGATCGACTATCGACGCGGCGACGCGACGAGCCGAGACGCCCTCCACGGATCCGTCGACGAGCTGTCGACGACTCGGGAGGAGATCGTGGCCCGCGCGTTCACGACGTACTTCGAGCTGATCAACCTCGCCGAGGAGCGCGAGCGGGTTCGGGCGATCCGGGGCGCCGACGAGGATGGGTCGCTCCACGACTCCTTCGACGCGACGATCGCCGAGTTCGCCGAGGCGGGCGTCAAGCCCGACGAGCTCCGAGAGCTGTTGGAGGACGTGCTCATCGAGCCGACGTTCACCGCCCACCCCACCGAGGCCCGGCGATCCACGGTGAAGGCGAAGCTGCGGTCGATCGCCAACCACCTCGAAGAGCTGGACGAGCGTAACCTCACCGAGCGCGAGCGCAACGGGATCTGGCGCGACGTCACCGCCGAGGTGACGAGCCTCTGGGGCACCCGACAGGTGCGCCAGCGCAGCCCGGAGCCGGAAGACGAGGCGCGGAACGTCCAGTGGTACCTAGAGAACACCCTCTTCGACGTCGTCGGCGACGCCTACGAGGAGTTCGAGGAGACCATCTCGAAGGAGTACGACGACGTGGACTGCCCCAAGCTCTTCGAGTTCCGGTCGTGGGCGGGCTCCGACCGCGACGGCAACCCGTTCGTCACGCCGGAAGTCACCGACGAGACGCTGGCGCGCCAGCGCGAAGTGGCCGTCGAGAAGTACCGCGACCGGTGTAAGCGGCTCTCCGCCGTGCTGAGCCAAGACGGCGAGCGCTACGCGGTCGACGACCGGCTCGCCGAGTCGCTGGCGGCCGACGCCGAACGGTTCCCGACGGTGGTCGAGGAGGTGCGCGAGCGGTACCCCGACGAGCCGTACCGCCAGAAGCTCCGCCTGATGCGCGAGCGGCTCGACCGCGTCGACGACGTGCGCCCCGGCGGCTACCCCGACGGCGACGCGTTCCTCGCCGATCTGGACGTGATCGCCGACTCGCTGGCGGCCGACGGACAGGACGCCGTCCGCGAGTCGTTCGTCGAACCGCTCCGCCGGCAGGTGGACACGTTCGGGTTCACGCTCGCGTCGCTGGACCTCCGCGACCACCGCGAGAACCACACCGAGGCGGTCGCCGAGGCGGTCGCGACCGAGGGCGTCGACTACCGCGAGATGGACGAGGACGCCCGCCAGGAGTTCCTCACGGAAGCGATCCTCCAGGAAGAGCCGGTCGTCGACGCCGACGAGCCCGGCGACGTCTCCGAGACCACCGAGCGCGTGCTCCGCCGGTTCCAGGAGTTCGCCGAGTGGCAAGAAGAGTACGGCGCGCAGGCGATCGACACGTACTGCATCTCGATGACGGAGGAGCCGAGTCACGTGCTCGAAGTGCTCTTCTTAGCCGATCAGGTCGGCGTCGTCTCGCTGCCGGACCACTGCGGGCTCGACGTCGTGCCCCTGTTAGAGACCGAGTCCGCGCTCAACGGCGCCGAGCGCATCCTCGGAGAGCTGTTCGACAACGAGGCGTACGCGACCGCGCTGGAGGTCCGCGGTGAGGTCCAAGAGGTCATGCTCGGCTACTCCGACTCCAACAAGGAGAACGGCTTCCTCGCCGCGAACTGGGACCTCTACGAGAACCAGCGGCAGATCGCGCGGTTCTGCCGCGAGGAGGACGTCACCCTCCGGCTGTTCCACGGGCGCGGCGGATCCATCTCGCGCGGAGGCGGTCCGATGAACGAGGCGCTGCTCGCGCTCCCCAACGAGACCGTCACGGGGCAGGTAAAGTTCACCGAGCAGGGCGAGGCGATCGCCGAGAAGTACGCCAACCCGCGGATCGCCGAACGGGAACTCGAACAGATGCTCGACGCGCAGATTCGCGCGCGCCACGAGGCCAACGAAGAGCCCACCGAGGACGTGCCCGAGGAGTGGGTCGACGCGATGGAGACGATGGCGCCAGCCGCCCGCAAGACGTACCGCGACCTCCTGAACACCGACGGGTTCGTCTCATACTTCGGGCAGGCGACCCCCATCTCGGTCGTCGAGAATCTCAACCTCGGCTCGCGGCCCGCCTCGCGCTCCGGCGAGCGCACCGTCGAGGACCTCCGCGCCATCCCGTGGGTGTTCTCGTGGACGCAGACCCGGCTCATCCTCCCGGGCTGGTACTCGCTCGCGTCCGGGCTCGACGCCTACCTCGACGCGGTCGGCGAGGAGGAGGGCCTCGAAACGCTCCGAGAGATGTACGCAGAGTGGCCGTTCTTCCGCACCACCCTCGACAACGCCGCGCTCGCGCTCGCCCGCACCGACCCCGAGATCGCCGCCGAGTACGCCGATCTCGCGGACGACGAACTCCGCGAGCGCTTCTTCCCTGAGCTGATCGGGGAATACGAGCGCGGCCGCGAGTTGGTCTTAGCGATCAGCGGTCGCGATCAGCTCCTCCGGCGCGAGTGGCTCGAAGAGAGCCTCGACCGCCGGAATCCCTACGTCGATCCGCTGAACCTGCTGCAGGCGAATCTGCTCGGTCGGACCCACCGTACCGAAGAGGAGGAGCGGACCCTTCGGCTCACCGTGAACGGCATCGCCGCCGGGATGAAGAACACCGGGTAGCTTGGTCGCCGAACCGATCGAACCGCCCTCTGAACGCCGCCCGGACCTCGTTTTTCACCGACGTATCACGACCGACGCGTCGACGAGCGATCGCAACGACCACCGACGTTCTGACCGGATTCGATATAGCGATATCCGATATATTTCGAACACGGGAAGCTCATCGGTACACAGCGACACGAATATCTTAAACGACGGCCTCAGCGGTTAAACGGTGAGTACCAGCGGTTAAACGGAGTTGACGTGAACGCTGTAGCTCGGAAGCGAGGCGGGAGAAACGAAAAAACGAATCTGGATCTACGCGTAGCGTTCGAGTTCCGGCCGGTCGAGGTCCTCGAAGACCTCAGCGGCGACCTCGGAGAGGAACGCCTCGCCCTCGTCGGAGACGCGCCGACCCTCGCCGGCGGCGGTCGTCACGAGCCCGTCGTCTTCGAGGGCCTGCAGCGACGTACGGATGAGTTTGCGGGAGCCGCCCTCGTGCTCGCCGGGGCGGACGGAGTAGCGGTTCGAGCCGCGCTTCTTCGAGCCGTACTCGGTCGCGAGCCGCTCGATGCCGATCGGCTCGTTCTGAGCGACCTTCCGGAGGAGGCTGGCGGAGCGCACGTACCAGAAGTCCTCCTGCTCCGGCGGGAGCTCTTTGCCGGCGCCGCTCTTGGCGAACTCGACCCAGTCGGGCTCGTCGATCCGGTCCTCGAGGCGTGCAGCGACCGCCTCGATGAGGGCGTCGGCCGGCACGTCGTAGATGGTTACCATTGCAGTGATTTTCAGCCTAACGTCGTTTAAACCCATCGTATTCGAGAAGCGTCGTGTGACCCGTTTTCACGGGGCAGCGGAGCCGCAGAAACGGAATCGCAGGAGCGAAATCCGCCGTCGACTCCCCGCCGAACGCGACCGTCCGCCGGTCACTCGACGTACTCGTACTTCCGCTCGTTCATCCGACCCCAGCCGGTGAAGACGAACTCCGCCTCCGGCTGCGTGAACTCCTCGATCTCGCGTTCCACGTCCATGTCGTACTCGTGAACGTCGTGGACGTCCTCGTACTCGTCCCACGTGAGGTCGTATCGGTCGGCGAGCTGGTCGTCGATGTCGAGCCCCTCGATCTCCGCGCGCCAGCCCTCGCGGATCGTTTCCGCGTGGATCTCCGCCTGCGCGCCGGAGCCGTAGGAGGCGACGAGCAGCGTCTCGTCGACGAACGACCGGTCGCGGGTCAGCGCGTCTCGCAGCGCGCTAACCCGAGCGATGTGGACCGAACTGGTGTACCAGTTGCCGACTTCTCGTGAAAGCCCGAGCGTCGGCTCCACGGCGGCGTCGTACCACGTCCGGTACTGCTCCGTGGTCTTCAGCTCGTCCATGTAGTCCCTGATGGCCCCCTCGTACGCCTCGCGATCGGGGAGGTCGTCCTCGCGGGGCTGGCGGCCGATCTCGTCGGCGAGCTCGTCTTCGTACTCCGTGTCGCGGATGACGTGTCGGTACGCGAGCAGCGCCGCCTTCCGGACCATACCGGGGAACGGCGTGTGGAACGGTGCGTACACGAAGTCGTCGAGTTCGATGTCGTCGGTGACCGACTCGTAGTCTTCGAGGGCCTCGCGCATCCGGGAGAGGTACACCTGTACGGAACGTTTCCCGTCGACGCTCGGGAACTGCTGGTTCGGCTTCAGGAAGTCCGTCTCGTCTTTCGAGCCGTAGCCCTGGTCCGTCGAGAGCGCGACGATCGAAGGATCTTCGTCGATCAGCATCGCGACCGCGCCCGCGCCCTGCGTCGCCTCGCCGGGGTCGCCGCGGGCGTAGAGCGCGGTGTCGGTCGTGATCACGATCGCCGGCCGGTCGCGGTTTCGCCCCGCCCGGATCCAGTTGTACGCGTCGTCGATCGCCTGCGTCCCCGCCAGACACGCGAACTTGCGCTCGCCCTTGTTGGCGTGGGTAAAGTCGCCCTCGTACACCTGTTCGAGACAGCCCGCGATGTACGTCGACACCGGCTTCGAGTGGTCGAACGCCGACTCCGTAGCGACGTCTATCCGGCCGATATCGGCGGGTTCGAGCCCCTTGCGGTCCATCAGCCCCTTCGCGGCGTTCGCGCCCATCGTGACGATGTCCTCGTACACGTCCGGGAACGAGGAGTTGTTGAGCCCGAGCCCCTTCGTGTACTTCTCCGGGTCGTCGCCCTTCTCCGGCGCGAACGTGCCCGGCAAGTCGAGCTTGAGCTTCCCGGTCCAGATCTCGACGGCGTCGATGCCGACTTCGGTCATGGCCAGTTCTTCAGACGGCCGCCATATGGCTTTGTCGATGGTTGCTTACGTCGATCGTTGTACTTTGAGATTCAGCTACACAAAAGATATCGGAGCTGAAATAAAAACGGCCGATACTACCTCACAACCGCTTTACAGTCGCTTTGGGGTTCACCCAGCGTACTCGATTTCCTGCGTTTCGGTGACGTCGTTCCCGTTGATGTCAGTCACCGTCAATCGGATCGTGTACGTCTGTGCGGGAGGATTGCCCGTCTGCTCGACTCGGTCTGTTCCCGAAGCGCTCCCACCGCTAACGTCGTTGAAGGCCGTATCGACGACGGTGCCGTCCTCACTCAGTAGTTCGATTTCAACCGTATCGAGGTTGTCGTTGTCGTTAGTCACTGCCCAATTGACATCCAATCGCACCTGGTTACCGCTCTGGTCTGTCACGTCGAACGTGTTGATCACAGACGCCCCGCCCCCGACAGTAGTGATATCCTGGTCCAGTTCTGTCTCCTCTGCGTCGCTCTCGTACAGAGTAGCGGTGATGTCATCGCCGTCCGCGATTCCACCGACATCGGTCGAATCGATCGTCGTCGTCTCCCCCTCGGTCGACTCGAACGACGCGGTTTGTCCGGTTCCCGTGTTCTCAACGGTGACCCACCCTGCGGGCAAGTTCTGGAACTGATCCGTCGTCACGTCGAAGTCCGCGTCATCGGGCGCAATGGTGTCTTGGATGTCCACGTTCCCTATCGGCATCTCTTCGACCGTCGTAACGAACTGTCGTGTCAACCGTTCTCCGGCGATCTTGTACCCGACGGTGACACTGAACGTCTCTCCAGTGGTATTGACGACAGTCGCATCTGTCTGGCTGAGTTCGTAAAACTCTGCCAGCGTAATCGTTGCGCGATCTCCGGAACTCAGCGGAACTTCGGAGCCGTTGAACTCCGTCTCGGCGTCGAAGTACGCTTGATCACCGATGTCGTACGCCCGTTTTTCAGGCCCGCGCTGAAGGTTCAGTTGGAATCCACTGTTCGGGACGAACGCGTATTGCTGATCAACGATCAACAGGACGTTCTTCCCACCGAAGTTGCCGGTTTCAGACTCCACGTACAGTTCAGATCGTCCTACTCCGGAACCGTCGGCTTCGTCCGATAACCCGTTGAGGTCGGGGTTCTCCGGAAGGACCGTTACATCGGTGATCCGGACCTGCTCATCGTGTTGGTTCTCGACGTCCAGTTGGAATCCGCCCCGCTCGGTAGAGCCCGGGCCATTGTACGCGACGGCTTCCTCTGGTGCGACGAGAAGTGATTCGACGCCACTGCCCTCACCGGGGGTACCAGCACCGACGTTCTCGAACAGGATGGACTCCCACGTGTCGGTCCCGTCGTTGATCTCCATCTCGACGTCCGAGACGTCGTCAACTTCGTAACTGATACGGCCTTCATCGTTGGTTTGCGCCGTCTCCTCGACGGTACCGTCAACCGCGATATCGACCTCTGCGCCCTCAACAGGATTGTTGTATCGGTCGCGGACTTCCGCGACTGCGACGCCGTTGTCCGACGAGACCTCCGTGATGTATCCGTCCGATTCGTCCGGCGCGCTTACATCGGTCCCGAGTCCGACCTTCCCAAGCTCAAGCCGGTAGCTCTCGGTGCCATTCAATTCGATCCGGACCGTTCCGTCCGCGACGGTGACGCTCTCGTCAGCACTCAGATCCAGACGGTCGCGCCACTGTTGTTCGAGGCTTTCGTTCTGCTCCGTCGACACGTCCGTCGGCAGTTCGAGGACGATCGAGTCGGTTCCGGTCGAGTTCAGCCGCACCGAACGCCGGCTCTGCGAGAGCGTTTCCGGGTCCAGACTCGTCCGTTCGACGCCCGACTCGTCCACGTCCCCGTCCAGCGCGGTCAGTCGGATCTGGTTGTCGCCGTCAACCGCGGTCTGTCCGCTCCGGGAGAGAACCGTATCCTCGAACTCGGCGACTGCGAGGGAATGCTCATACACGAGGTCGGGGGCATTCCGGTACTCGTTGTACCTGGGCGAGTACCGTAGTGAGCTCGTATTAAATGCTATTGCACCGTCCCTTTCGGTTCGGTTCTCCCAGTATTCGACGACATTTCTGTCGCCCTCGACTGTAACGTTCTCGATACGCAGCTCACGGGACTCAGTCGTCGACAGTTGACCCGAGGCAGGCGGCGGGTTCAGCGCGAACGTCCGCTGTGGATACCGCGTTCCGAGTTTCAACGATGTCGATCGGCCGGCACCGGTGCGGCTCGCGCTCAAGACCGCGTTCCGCAGGTCGAGGAATTCGCCCTCGACCTGCTGGCTGTGATCGAATTCGATATCGCTGTTCTCTTGTGGCACCACCTGCACCTGATACAGCGAGAGCGCCAGAATCAGAAAGCCGAACAGGATCACCGTCCCGACCACGACCGACTGGCCTCGACGGTCGCGACTGAAGCGCATTGTGCGTTCTCGACGCCGGACGGGTATAAAATCCTCCGTCCACTGTCTCAGACCTGATACCCGTCAGTACGGTCGAAGATCGGCGTTTGCAGTCGCCGCGAGCACGGCGTTCGCAGTCGCCGCGATTCAGTCGCTCACGTCTGTTCTCCGAGCCGACCACCACGCCGACGCGACGGCGGCGATACCGGCGGCTCCGCCGATCAACACGGCCTGCGTCCAGTTGAAACCGAGCAGCGTCCCCGCGACCGGCGTGACGAGGAGAAACGAGACCACGAGCGCGCCGATCGACGACACGAGGGGGACAGCGGATTCATCGGAGTCGCTCATGGCCGCCTCTGACGCCGCCGGGTCATAAACCGGCCGACCCGCCGGCAGCGGCAGCATCTGCCGACAGCGACGCCACCGATCTGCCGACAGCGACGTCAGTGACGAAACGAAGGCGACAGCGGGTGCGCACCCGCAATAAATCTCATTCCGCGATATCAAATCCGATTTATGGCGGCTTCCCGCCGGCTGACCGGTCCGTTTTTGCGCGCGGCGGCTGTCTCCGCGGGTATGGCGAAACAGCCGCACTTGCTGATCGAGGAGGGCGACGTCCACGATATCGCGATCATCCCCGGCGACCCGGGCCGCGTCGATCGGATCGCGGCCCTGTGTGACGACAGCGAACTCGTCGCGCAGAACCGCGAGTACAAGGTCGTCAACGCGAGCTACGAGGGGACCGACCTCACGATCTGCTCGACCGGGATCGGCTGCCCGTCGGCGGCGATCGCGGTCGAGGAGCTGTCGCGGGTCGGCGTCGAGACGTTCCTGCGCTGTGGCACCTGCGGCGCCCTCCAGGCCGACATGGAGGTCGGCGACATGGTGGTCGCGACGGGCGCGGCCAAGGAGGAGGGGACGAGCAAGCGCTACGAGTCGGTCGAGTACCCCGCGGTCCCCGACTACGACGCGCTTCGCGAACTCGTCGACGCCGCCGAGGACAACGACGAGGAGATCCACGTCGGGCCGATCGTCTCCGACGACGCCTTTTACAACGAGAGCGACGAGTACGTGGACGACTGGGAGGACGCGAACCTGCTCGCGATCGAGATGGAGGCGGCGACCGTCTTCGCGCTCGCGCGTCGCAAGGGGCTTCGCGCCGGCGCGATCTGCACCGTCGACGGTAACCTCGTCGCGGGGAGCCAGAAGGGTGCGGACTCGGATGACGAACTGCCGGAGAAGGCCAAGGACAACGTCGAGCGCGCGATCCGGATCACGCTGAACGCGGTCACCGCGCTGTAGACCCGACCGCGTTCGTCCCGTTACCCGTCTTCCGCTCGGAACTCCACCAGCGTCAGGTCTCGGTCGAGCGCGCAGGTGTCGTGCGGGGGGTCGCCGAGCACCTGATCTATCACGCGCTCGTCGTCGAAGTCGGCGCCGTCGGGGACGCAGTACCCGTGGCTGGGGCACTCGGTGTGTGGACACGGACCGGCAAGCGACACGCGCCCGCCGGTGTACGCCTGCTTCGACGGGACGTTCGCGGGGACGGGTGCTGGCTCGACCTCGACCGCGCGAACGCCGGCGTCGTGGACGGCGCAGTCGAGCGTCTGCGCGTTCTCGCGGATCCCGGTCACGCGGTACCGGGTCCCCTCAGAGAGGTTGAGACACTGGCTCCGGTAGGGACACCCGTCGCAGTCGGGCGACTCCCCCTGGTAGACGAACTCGCGGCCCGTGTCCGCGAGCCGCGTGCCGATGAGCGTGACCGTGGTCATGCCCGGGAGAACGCGCCGGGCGCCCGTAAGCGTCCCGCCTCGGCCGGCAGGAGTGATCGACCGGAGAGCGGCGACGCGGGAGGGGAAGACACATCCGCTCTCCCCGGCAACGACGAGCGAACGATGATCGCGGCGCTGGCGCGGGACGCGAAACGGGAGGCGACGGTGACGAACGAGCGGCGCGTCCTCGTGCTCGCCGGCGACCGCGACCGGGGGTTCGACGCGGCCTACGACGCGATCGAAGCGATCGAGCCAGCGTCGACCGCCGTCGTCTCCACGCGCGAGGGGTTCCGGTTCGAGGAACATCGCCCGCGAAGCGCCGACGAACTGCTCGGTCGCACTCGCGAAGTAGTCGTCCTCGACTGTCACGAGCAGTTCGTCCCGAACGCGCTCGGTCGGTGCGTCGGCGCGGTCGACGGTGGCGGTCTCCTCGTGCTCCTGACTCCCGACCTCGACGAGTGGCCCGCGGTCCGCGACCGGTTCGACGATTCGCTCGCGGTCCCGCCGTACGGGATCGGGGACGTGACGGGTCGTTTCCGCGAGCGTCTCGTCGGGACCCTGCGCGCGCATCCGGGGATCGCGGTCGTCACGCTCGGGGACGGCGAGACGGAGGACAACGCGGTCGAGCGCGACGGGCTCACCGGTACGCGGGGCGACGTGAGTCTGCGGGACGACGCGACCGCGGGAGCGACGGCAGGGCGGACCGGGGAGCGACCGACCGCCCCGCCGAACGCGACGTTCCCGGCGGCGGCCTACGAGGCGTGCCGCACGGGCGATCAGGTCCGGGCGGTACGGGCGTTCGAGTCGCTCGGGACGCCGGGGCACGCGGTCGTCGCAGAGGCGGACCGCGGGCGAGGGAAGTCGAGCGCGGCGGGGATCGCGGCGGGCGCGCTCGCGCTCGCCGGCGCCGACGTGCTCGTCACGGCGCCGACGTTCCGCAACGCGGCGGAGGTGTTCGCGCGGGCGAGCGAGCTGATCGCGGGAGGCGGCGGCGACGGCGAGACCGAGGCCGACCCCGGGAGCGACGCTCGCGACCTCGACGCGTCGGGCGGTGGGCGAGCTCTCGACGCGCCGGGCGACGGGCGCGTGCGCTACCTCGCGCCGACCGAGGCGGCGGACCTGCACGAGGAGCCGGACGCGGTGATCGTCGACGAAGCGGCCGCGCTGCCGGTTCGGCTACTCGAACGGTTCCTCGACGCGCCCGCGGTCGCGTTCTGCACGACGGTCCACGGCTACGAGGGGGCCGGGCGCGGGTTCTCGATCCGCTTCAAGGAGCGACTGCGCGCGAGTCGCTTTTCGGTGCGGGACGTGCGACTGGACGAACCGATACGGTACGCCCGGAACGATCCGGTGGAGGCGTGGGCATCGCGAGCGCTCCTGCTCGACGCGCGCCCGGCGGTCGACGAGGCGGTCGCGGGAAGCGCGGTCGGTGACGCGACGTACAGGACGCTCTCTCCCGACGACCTGCTCGCGGACGAGGCCCTGCTCCGAGAGGCGTTCGGGCTGCTCGTCGCCGCCCACTATCGCACGGAGCCGAACGACCTCGCGCGCCTCCTCGACGCCCCGAACCTCGCCGCCCGGGCGCTCGTCGCCGAGGGGCGAGTGGTCGCGGTCGCGCTGCTCGCGCGCGAGGGCGGGCTCGACGCGTCGACCCGCCGGCGGATGTACGAGGGCGAACGCGTTCGGGGGAACATGGTGCCGGACGTGCTCACGAGCCAACTCCGCGACGAGGGCGCCGCCGAGCCGCGGGGGCTGCGGACGGTTCGGATCGCGACCCACCACGCGCTCAGGGGCGAGGGGTTCGGCACCCGGCTGCTCGACGAGATACACGGCGAGTTCGGCGGGAAGAGGGACGGGGCCGGCGGGACCGACGGCAACCGCGACCGCGACGTCGACTACTTCTCGGTGGGCTACGGCGCGACCCCGCGCCTCCTCCGGTTCTGGCGGCGCGCGGGCTATCGAACGGTCCACCTCTCGACCTCCCGGAACGACGCCTCCGGCGAGCACTCGGCGATAATGGTGCGCCCCTCGGGTAACGCCGGCCAGCCACTTCTCGACCGCAACGCCGCCGCCTTCCGCGACCGCGAACGCGACGGACTCTCCGACGCCCACCGGGACGTCGATCCCGACGTCGCCGTCGGCGCGCTCCGGGCCTGTTCCGCGTCGGTATCGGTCGACCTGACCGAGGTTGAGTGGCGCTCCGTGGTGGGCGCGTCGTTCGGCCCCGGGATGTACGACAGCGCGCCCGGGGCGTTCCGCAACCTCGCGCTCGCGGCGCTGATCGAGGGCGCCGAGGAAGACGGGGCGGGCGGCGACGCCCTCGACGATCGCGAACGGCGCCTGCTCGTCCGGAAGGTGCTGCAGGGTCGGTCGTGGGAGTCGGTCGCCGACGAACTCGGGTACGTGTCGACCGCGGCCTGCATGCGCGCGCTCGGCGACGCCTACGAGCCCTTAGTCGAACGGTACGGGACCGACTTCGCGCTCGAAGAGCGAGAACGGTTTATAAGCGATTGAGTAGATCGGTAGCAGTTCTTATAAATAGTCACCGCGCCGCCGACAGCCGCTTATAAATGAGGGGCTGGGGCTGTGGCGGCGTCGCCGTCGATCGACGACACACTATTTATAAACGATCCGCGGGGAGTGCAGAGGTCGTTCCAACGCACTCGGTCGGTTATATCCGATTCTCGCGGCCGGGGTCCACGTCGATCGCGTCGACCGGGCAGACGTCGACACAGAGCATGCAGTCGATACACTGGTCCTCGTCGGCGGGGTTCGCCTTCCGCTCCGACTCGGGGTGACCGGGGGTGTCGACCCACTCGAACACGTCGACCGGACAGTCTTCCAGACACGCGCCGTCGGCGAGACAGATGTCGAAGTCGACCGCGACGTGCGTCCCGCGGATCCCCTGCTTCTCCGGCGGCTCGACGGGTCCCCAGACGGCGACACCGTCCTCCTCGCCGACCTGCTCCCGGTTCTGTTCGAAGTTCGAGTCGATGGCCATCTTGGCCGTAGTTCCGGGGCTCGCTATTTAACCCCCGCGGCGGGCGGTCGGCGGGGAGCCTCGCTGACCGCGCGGAATCGGAAGAGAGTGTTCCGAGAGACCCCGGTTACGGGTGCGCGTAGTACGCGAGCAGGTCCTCAGAGCCGTTCGGTCCGTCGTCCTCGTCGGTCGCCTCGGGATCGAAGCCGTCGATCCGGGCGAAGCCGACGCGCACGAACTGCACGACGGTGTCGGGATCGACCTCGGCGAGGGCGGGCTCGGCGATCCCCCGCACGTCGCCGGAGACGGTCCGGAGGAGCGTGTCGAGCCCCTCCTCGACCGGGACCCAGTGGATCACGTCCACGCCGCCCTCGCGGACCACGTCGATGTCGGCGTCGACGAAGGCCAGTTCGTCGCCGTCGTACCGGACGCAGCCGTACCCCTTGAGCCAGACGCGCTCGCCCTCGCTCGGGAGGTCGGAGGACTCGACGGCGATCCGCCCGGCGGGCACCTCGCGGTCGCCCCGGTCCGGATTATCGGGGTGGAGCGGCGGGTGGCCCGCCTCGGGCGCCGGCGCGTCGCCGTCGACGATCGGGAGTTCGACGGCGGGGTCGTCGTCGCGGTCGCGGACGAAGAAGTAGCGGTTCGCCTCGTCGTCGACCAGGTTGCGGTTGTTCGCGTAGACGGAGGACATCGCCAGGTCGACGTCGGAGGTGGACATGCCCAGCGCCGTCATCGAGTCGACGAGGGCCTGCCCCTGAATCCCGCGACGGCGCATCGACCGGAGCGTCGGCGCGCGCGGGTCGTCCCAGCCGGTTAGCTCGCCGTCGGCGATCAGCTGCTTGATCGTCGACGTCGAGATCTTCACGTCGTACTCGTCGACCTGGACGTGGCCCCAGTGGAGCACCTCGGGGTACTCCCAGCCGAAGTAGTCGTAGACGAACCGCTGGCGCTTCGCGGAGTCCTGGAGGTCGATCCCGCGGATGATGTGCGTGACGCCCGTGAGGTGGTCGTCGACGCCGGACTGGAAGTCGAGCATGGGCCAGCAGCGGTAGTCGGCGGCCGCCTCGCGCGGGTGCGGCGTGTCGATCATCCGGAACGCGACCCAGTCGCGCAGCGCGGGGTTCTTGTGCTCGATGTCGGTCTTCACGCGGAGGACCATCTCCCCGGAGTCGTACTCGCCCTCGACCATGGCGTCGAACTCCTCGCGGACCGTCTCGACGTCCTTCTCGCGGTGGGGACACGCCTCGCCCGCGTTCTTCAGCTCGGAGAAGTCGTCGCCGGAACACGAGCAGGTGTAGGCGCCGCCGGCGTCGATCAGGTCGCGGGCGTGCTCGTAGTACGTCTCCAGCCTATCGGAGGCCTTCAGCACGCGGTCGACTTCGAAGCCGAGGTACTCGATATCCTCCAGGATGGCGTCGTACGCGTCCAGATCGGGGCGTTTCGTCTCCGGGTCGGTGTCGTCGAACCGGCAGATGAACTCGCCGTCGTAGCGCTCCTTGTACGTCCCGATGACGGCGGGCATGCGCGCGTGGCCGAGGTGCCACGGGCCGTTCGGGTTCGGCGCGGCGCGCATCACGACCTCGTCCTCCTCGGCGTTCGGGAGGTCGGGGAGGACGCGGTTGTCCTCCTCGTCGTCGGCCTCCAGCTCCGCGAGCTTGTCGGGCGCGAGCTCGCCGAGTCGCTCCCGGCGCTCGGCCTCGTCCATGCCGGCGACCCGGTTCACGACCGGCGCGACGACGCCGGGGATCTCGTCGCCGTGCGGTCGGAAGTCGGGGTTCTCACCCATCAGCGGGCCCATAATGGCGCCCACGTCCGGGTCGTTGCCGTGTTTGAGCGCGTTGAACAGCGCGGCGGCCTCGGCCGCCGCCTCGACGCGCTCGCGGAGTTCGTCGTCCATGTCTGACTGTTGTCGGGGTCGGCTCAAAAGCGACGCGGAACGACGATGGAGGGAGGCTCGTCGAGACGCGGTCCGAACCGTCCGAACCAGGCCGGTCCGAATCGTCGGAACCAGGCCGGACCGCGTCGACGAAGCGGGGCCGCGGCCGAAGGGTCGCGGGTAGGGGGTGGCTGTCACCTGTACGCGGGAGGACTTAAACGATAGCGACCGTTCACGGCGGTAGCCCACTGAGACCGGCGTGAACGGTCGAGAGACTTATACGGATACGGCGACGTAGCTGTGCGGATAGTTCTCAAACCACGCAGATATGCGACCGGCTCCGCCGGGTTGATATCCGGGCGAGTCGTGGGTCGTCCATGGACACGGGAGCGATCGGACGCCGACCGCGGACCGCGGAGGGGTCGGCGTGGTAGGACCCATGACGGAGGCGGAGCGCGACGCCGGAAACCGGCGGATAAAGGCCGGCATTCTTTTCGTCGTGGCGGTGTCGCCGCCGCTGATCGCGCTCCAGTTCGGTCCCTCGCCGATCGAACTCCTCGCCGCGCTCGGCGGCGGAATCGCGCTGGGACTGATCGTCGTGTGGTACCTCGGCCGATTGGGCGAGGAGTTCACGCCAGACTCGCGGCGACCGGGTCGGCGGCGCTGAGGCGACAACAGCGGATCTGAGCCTGCACAGTGATGCAGAGGCGCCAAAAGAAAAACGCGACCGCAGGCGTCGGCTCGGTGGTACTCGGCTGGTCAGCGAGAGGAGGTAGACCGTGAGAACACGCAGCGAATCGAAGGCGGAAATCAGTCCGCCGCGACGGACGGCGTCGATCGTGCCAGATCCAGCACCTCGTCGAAGAACCCGAGCGAGTCGTGCGGGCCGGGATTCGCCTCGGGGTGGTACTGACGGGTGATCACGTCGAGTTCCTCGCTGTCGAGCCCCTCGACGGTGTCGTCGTTGACGTTCACCTGCGTCACCTCCAGCGGGCCGGTGTCGTCGACCGTGTAGCCGTGGTTCTGCGTGGTCATGACGACCTTGTTAGTCCGGAGGTCCTTGACCGGCTGGTTGACGCCGCGGTGACCGAACGCCATCTTCTCGGTCGAGCCGCCGAGCGCGCTCGTGATCACCTGCTGGCCGAGACAGATGCCGGCCATCGGCAGGTCGCCAGCGAACTCGTCGACCACTTCCTGCGCGGCGACGAAGTTCTCGGGGTCGCCCGGACCGTTCGAGACGAAGAGCACGTCGGGGTCCACGTCGGCCACGTCCTCGGGAGTCGCGTCGTACGGGAGGACGTGCACGTCCGCACCGCGCTCGGTGAGCGAGGAGATGATCGAGCCCTTCGCGCCGCAGTCGAGGAGGGCCACGTCGGCGACGCCGTCGCCTTCGTGGACGGTCGGCTCGGTCACCGACACCTGCGCGCCGATGTCGACGTGGTCGCTCATCGGCTTGCACGCCTCCATCTCCTCGACCGCGTCCTCGGGGGTCGCGTCCGGGCCGGCGGCGATCCCGCAGGCCATCGCGCCCTCCTCGCGGACGGTGGTGACGATCTCGCGGGTGTCGACGTGGTCGACGGCGGGCACGGCTTCCTCGGCGAGCCACTCGGCGACGTCGTCGGTCAGCTCGCGGGCGATCGCCGCGCGCGGCTGGACCGAGTCCGACTCGAACCGCTCGCTTCGGACGCCGTAGTTCCCGATCAGGGGGTACGAGAAGGTGAGGATCTGTTCGGCGTAGGAGGGGTCGGTGAGCGACTCCTCGTAGCCGGTGTACGCGGTCGTGAACACCAGTTCGCCACGGGTGCGCCCCGGCGCACGAGCGCGCGCTTCGAGCACGCGTCCGTCGGCCAGCGCGATGTAGGCGTCCGACATTACGAGAAACGTACGCGCAAAGGGTAATAAATGCGTCGTTCGTAGATTCATTACGATATTCGTAACGAGTAAGTCGCCGGGACGAGAGAAGCGGATATGGACGACCTCGATCGCCGGATCCTCTCGATACTGCGACGGGACGCGCGGACCCCCTACACGGAGATCGCGGACCGGGTCGGCACCTCCGAGGGGACGGTTCGCAACCGCGTGGACCGCATGACCGAGGAGGGGATCATCGAGCGGTTCACCGTCACGACCCGCACGGGGAACGTGAAGGCGATGATCGAGATCTCGGTGGAGATGAACGTCGACACCGCCGCGGTCGGCGAGCGCATGGTCGACTGGGAGGAGGTGGACTTCGTCTGGCAGGTCTCCGGCGAGGACGACATCGTGCTCGTCGTCGACGCCGTCGACACGCGCGCGGTCAACGAACTCATCTCGCAGGCGAGAGAGATGGACGAGGTCAAGTCGACGAAGACGCGGCTCATCCTCGACGAGCGGCTGGGGTGAGCGCGGTCAGAAAGCGGGCACCGCGAGACGCGAAGCGCCGGTTACCCCGAAGCGCCGGTCAGCCCGAATCGGATCCGGCGACGGTCTCGGCCGCTCCCGTCGTCGCGTCGTCGTTCGCCGGTCCCCCGCCGTCGAACGCCCGTCGGTTCCGGAGGGTGAACAGCACGAACAGGGCGAACCCGACGGCGCGCAGGCTCAGGTCGAGCAGGAGCGTGTCGACGGAGACGCTCACGCCGACGAGCCCGAGGAGGTCGAAGACGGTGTCGGAGAGCATCAGCGGAGCCATCAGCAGGAGGGCGCTGACCCCGAGCGCCGCCCGACCGAGCTGGTCGACGCGGGTGTACAGCGTCCCGATGACGGTCGCGCCGAGCGCGATCACCCCGAGGAACACCCCGATGACGGGGACGAGGATCTCGGGGACCGAGTAGGACAGCTCCGCGAGGTCGGCGAAGTTGACCACGCGGTACTGCTCGCGGAGGGGTAGCTCCGCCGCGTTCTCCTTCTGCCGGAGCAGCACGATACCCGGCGCGAGCACGAACGCGAAGGGGACGATCGCCTTGTTCAGCGACAGCGAGAACGCCTTCACTCCGGTCTGGAAGGGGTCGGATTTGGCCACCCCGCTGGCGGCGTACGCCGCCACGGCCACCGGCGGCGTGATGTCGGCGATCACGCCGAAGTAGAGGATGTACAGGTGGGCGGCCAGAAGCGGGATGCCGAACTGCACGAGCGGCGTCGCCAGCATCGAGATGAGGATGATGTAGGTGACCGTCGTTGGCATCCCCATTCCGAGGATGATGCTCGCGACCGCCGTCACGAGCAGCATGACCACCCGCGAGCCGCCCGATAGCTCCAGGAGGAGCGAAGTGAGGTTCGGCCCGAGCCCGGAGACGCTGATAACGCCCGGGATGATCCCGGCGGCCGCGACCGCCACGACCACCGGAACCGCGGTTTTGGCGCCGTCTTCCATCGATTTGACGACGAACGTCCCGAGCTTGAACGGCTGGTTGTTCTCCAGGTCCCTGCCGGTCCGGTCGCCGACCGCCTCGGCCGTGTCCCGCACCGATGGGTTGAGTTCGAGCAGCGACGCGTCGAGGTTCGGCCGCGACAACAGCGTCACCACGCCCGCGAGCATCACGTACCACTCGAATCCGGCGCTGACGGCGCGGACCGCGTCCACGACCGACAGCCCCGCGCCGCCGGCACCGGTCACGAGCCCCGTGACCGGGACGCCGGCGACGACGTGGCTCGCCAGGTCGACGCCCACGACCGCCGCGAGGACGCCGAAGAGTCGGAGTCGGGTCTCTTCGCTGTAGGCCGCGATGAAGGCGATCAGCGCGACCAGCGCGACCAGCGTGAACCACGCCGACCGGGAGACGGAGAGCCGCTCGATGATGAGGTAGTACAGGAGCAGCCCGATCGGGACGAGGTAGAACCAGCCGCGTTTGAGGTGGCTCCAGAGGTCGACGGTGTCCTCGCCGGACACCCCGCCGATCCCCTCCTCGACGGCCTTGAGGTGAACCATCACCCAGACCCCGAAGAAGAAGACGATGGCCGGTATCGTCGAGAGGATGATGATCTCCGCGAACGGTGTCCCAGTGTACTCCACCATCAGGAAGGCGGCCGCCCCCATCACGGGCGGGAGGATCTGCCCCCCGGACGACGCGGAGGACTCGACGGCACCCGAGAACTCGGGGGAGTACCCCGACCGCTTCATCAGCGGGATGGTGAACGCGCCGGTCGTGACCGTGTTGGCGATCGACGACCCGGAGATGGTCCCCATGAAGCCGCTGGCGAGGATGCTCGCCTTGGCCGGGCCGCCCTTGCGACCGCCGGTGAGCGCGTACGCGAGGTCGATGAACCACTGGCCGGCGCCGCTCATCTCGAGGAAGGAGCCGAAGAGGATGAAGATGTAGATGAAGCTCACCGACACGGTCACCGGGATCCCGAAGACCCCGTTCTCCGTGTTGTACCAGAGGTTCTGAACGATGTCCGGCCAGGTGAGTTCCGGGATCGCGAGCAGCCCGAGGAAGGGCGTGCCCCCGCTGATGAGGTACCCCCAGCGGGCGTAGACGATGAACGTGCCGACGATGATCATCAGCGGGAGGCCGAGCGTGCGGCGCGTGGCCTCCAACACGAGCAGGACGCCGGCCACGCCCAGGAGCATCGCGTAAGAGTACTCGCTCACGAACGGAACGCCGCCGAGGAGGGGTTGGAGGAACGCGTACACCTCGGTCACCGGTCGCCCCGAGTCGATCCCGAAGACGCGCATGTTCTGGATCTCCGAGAACTCAGTCAGGAAGTAGAGCGCGGACAGGAACATCGCCGCGATACACAGCAGGTCGAACGGCGTCACCCGTTCGCGGTCGGGGTCGAGGAACGCCCATCGGAACGCCGATCGAACGCCCGCGGCCAGCCGCGTGACGGGGTTCTCGTCGCCGAATCGACCGGCGATCGCCGGCACGACTCGACCGAGGTTGCGGGAGACGATGCCGTCCCCCATGCTGGCCGGAAACAGCAGGAAGGTGAGCGTGAGCGCGAAGGCGACGTGGATCGCGTTCACCTGCAGGAGCTGGAGCGACACCTGCCACGGGGCAAGCGAGATCCCGGCGAACTCGACGGTCGGAAGCCAGACCGTGAACGTGAAGCTCCGGGCGGCGAGGAACAGCTGGAACACCGAAAACAGGATGCCGATAACCGCGACCGCGACCGCCGCTGTCCCCCGTAACGAGCGGCGGCGTTCGATCTCCTCTATCAGCTCGTCGGCCTCCTCGCGGGAGATCGGCTCGTCGTCGTCCGGCGGCGCGCCCGAGCCGGACCCGTCTGGCGCGTCGGGGTCGCCGGGATCGGCCGGACCGCCTCCGAGACCGGTGTCTCCCGAGCCGCCGTCGTTCGGATCGTCGGTGCCGCCGTCCGTTCGGTGAGTCGTGGTCATAGGATCATCTCAAGAAGCGACTGTCGTTCGATGTAGAGCGTGACGTCGTTGCCGCCGGTCGCCGCGACGAGATCGTGTTCCCGCCCGTCGACGATCAACGTGTGGCCGGCGATCCGACCCGGCGAGACCGAGAGGCGTTCGAGTTTCATGATCGGTTCCGCGGGGTCGTACACGAGGGTCCCGTTCACGTTCGTGACGTTGACGCGCGCGGGGAGTCCCCACCCGTACGACTCGAACTCCATGCGTGTGTTCACGAGCGTCTCGCCGTCGACGCGGTACTCGTCGTACACGCGCGACTTCTCGACGCTGTGGGTGTACTCCAGCGCCACGGTGCTCCCGGAGTCGACCGGCTCCGAGAGATAGCGTTCGCCCGTCTCGATGTCCTCGACGACGAGCACGGCCCCTACCGGGGCCGTCGCCGCGACGCCGACGAGAACGAGCACCGCGACTACGAGGATCGCGGCACCCACGGTCGAGCGAGAACGGTGGCCCATGGTTCGGGTGATTGTCGTGGGATCGAGTTTGAAACGTTTGTGAAACGATCCGCCGACGGACTGAAGGGGGCGGATCGATCGAGGCGGTCCGGACGAAGCGATCCGAGCGTCGAGAGCGGGTTAGGCGTCGAAGTACGCCGCCGCGCCCTCGTGGAGCTCGATCGACATGCCGTCCTGCGCGCTGTCGGCGGTGATGAAGTCGGTCTTGATCGTCAGCTCGTCGAGGTTGTCGAAGATGGCCGCGGTGACCGTCTCGACGGTGTCCGCCGGAACCTCGGAGTTGGTGGCGATCATCGCCTGCACGGCGACGGTCTCGACGGCTTCGTCGACGCCGCTGTAGGTGCCGGCGGGGATGGTGTCGTCCGCGAACCAGGAGGCGTCCTCTTTGACGGCCTCGCGGTTATCGCCCGCGATCGGGACGATCTCGAGGTCGTTCGTGTTCGCGAGGTCCTCGATGGCGCCGACGGGCCAGCCGCCGACGACGAAGGCGGCGTCGATGTCGCCGTTCGCGAGCTGTTCGGACGCCTGCGAGAAGCCGGCGTTCTGCTCGTTGTAGTCGGAGATGCCGAGCGACTCCAGGATCTGCACCGCGTTGACCTGCGTCCCCGAGCCGAGGTCACCGGTGTTGATCGTCGCGCCGCTGAGGTCGTCGACGGTGGAAATGTCGTTCCCCGCCAGCGTGACGAGCGTGATCGTCTCCGGGTACAGCGTCGCGACGCCCTGAAGGCTCTCGATCGGGTCGTCCTGGAAGGCGTCGATACCCGTCCCGTTCTTGGCGAACGAGGCGACGTCGTTCTGGATGAGCGCGAAGTCGGCCGACCCGTCCGCGAGGCTGCCGACGTTCTCGACGCTCGCGCCCGTGGACTGGACGTTCAGCGAGAAGTCGGAATTGGCCTCGACGACCGTCTTGAACTCGTTCGAGAGCGGGTAGTAGGTGCCGCCGGTACCCCCGGCGTGCCAGCTCAGGCGGTTTCCGCCGTCGCCGCCGTCGCCGCCGTTTCCGCCACAGCCGGCGAGCGCGGTCACGCCGGCGACACCTGTCGCTTCGAGGAATCTACGTCGTGTTTGGTGTGAAGACATACGTTACGTTAATGCGAATACGTGTATATATATCTAGGGATATCGTAGACAAATATCCCCATATACACAGATATCGAGGAGTAATTAGTAGAGATACATACCTACATCAATAATAAGGAAATATAGCCGATTCCACGAGGTTCGGCGGGTCGCGACGCCGGAACCGGGAACGGGTCCCGACCCCTCGAAGAACTCGCTTAGGCCAGTTCGTTAATGTTCTCGACGACGGCGTCGGCGAACTCGCTCGTCGCGAGCTTCTCGCCGCCCTCGATCTGTCGGTGGAGGTCGTA
>ENA-ORCR01000456-ORCR01000456.1-marine-metagenome-genome-assembly--contig:-NODE-456-length-23048-cov-2.974707_pt1 | contig 23048 bp, 29 predicted proteins | sample MGYA00237782_ERZ508514 | MGnify/ENA primary metagenome ERZ508514 (study PRJEB26185, sample SAMN06268960) | marine metagenome | isolation source: Eden Landing Ponds, San Francisco, CA, USA | place...
GGCTCCGATGTCACCCAGTCCCGCGGTGTCATCGTCCCCTACCGCTGGGTGCAGGCGGTCGGCGACATCGTCATCGTCAACGACGTGGTCGAACGCGTCCACGGCGACGACAGCGAAGAAGAAGAAGTCGCGGCCTGATACGGGGTATTGCAAGACATTCCGGGTACGACCGCACGACTGCGTGCGTTCGACCCGGTAAACGCTTGCAATAATCCGTATGACTCCTACCGTTCTCCCGTCTCGCGCCATCGCCGCCCCAGGAGGGCGAGTCCGACGACGACCGAGACCACCTCCAGCGCTCGTTCCGCAGCCGGCTTCTCGACCAGCGGCCGCCTCGTCCCCGCGGTGTAGACGACCGCGAACCTGTCGTCGGTCTCGACGACCAACTCGGCGCTCCGGTACTCGTAGGTGGGGCCGGTGACGGCCAGCGCCGGCGCCCACAGCGTCGCAGTCACGAGCGCCAGTCCGACGGCGAACGCCAGCGGGCCGCGTGTCAGCCGCGTCACAGTAGCGACTCGACCGTTACCGGCAAGTGCCTTGCCCCGTGCGGGGCCGGAAACGCGGCGCGAGCGGGACCGGTCCTCAGAAGGCGTCGTCTTCGAGCGTGATGTCGGCGTGGAGGTCCTCGCGCAGCGACGAGTGGACGTGGCAGATCTCCTCGCCGAGTTCGACGATATCCTGGCCGTCCTCGCCGAGCGCTTCCTCGACCTTGAGCGTCCACGTCATCGACTCGAGGTCGTCGTCTTCGTCGAGGTCGGCCTCGGCCTCGACCTCGATGTGCCCGACGTCGTCGTAGCCGTGTTCCCCCGCGGCCACGCGGAACGCCGGGATGTAACACGACGGGTAGTCGGCGACGAGGACCTGGTTGGCCGACGGGCCGTCCTCGGACAGCGCGTCGACGACGAGCGACCACTCGCCGTCGATCTCGTTTTCGACCGTGTACCCTTCCGCACAGACGCTGGTGACTTCGATGTCGGACATACGCGAAGACGTTCGGAACCGCCCCTCTAAAAGCTGCCCACACGGACTCGTTCGACCCGAAGACGGTCCCTCGCCGGTCGAACCCGGGGAAACACTCAATGCGGACAACTCCGATCGTTCATCAGCGATATCGTATGGGCGACCGAGTGCTCGTGGCCGCGGCGGACGATACCGACGGGACACGCCTGGCCGACGCGCTGGCGGCCGGGGACGTGTCCGCGTCCGTCACCACCGTGTCCGCGCTGGAGGACCTCTTCGAGGCGCTGTGTTTCGAGACCGTCGACTGCCTCGTCGTCCCCACCGAGGGCGGCCCGGCGCCCGGCCCCTACGTCGTCCGCGGCGTCCGTGCGCTCTATCCACGCCTCCCGGTCGTGCTCGTGGGTGACGCCGACGGCGTCGCCGACGAAGCGACCGCGCTGCGCGACGACCGCGAGCCGACGACGACGGTCCGCGAGGGCGACTTCCAGGCGGCCGAAGTCGTCGCGGCGGTCGCCGACGCCCTCGCGGCCGAGACCGACTCGGCAGCCTCCCGCCCGCCGTCGCGGCCAGAGACGCTGTTGCAGTCGGCGGTCGACGGCTTCCCGATGCATCTCTACGCGAAAGACGAGACCGCCAGACACGCGCTTGCGACCGGGGCAACGGTCGACCTTTCGGACGTGATCGGCCGGACCGACGAGGTGTTGACAGACGGGCCACCCGAACGCACGCGCCGCTCGCACGCGGACGACAGACGGGTGATCGAGGGGGCGGACCCGCTGGTCGGCGTCGAGGAGTACACCGCCGGCGACGACGACGAGTACGCGGTCACGACGAAGGTCCCGTGGCACGGGCCCGACGGCGAGGTGATCGGGCTGGTCGGGATCACCCGCGACATCTCCGAGCGCAAGCGCCGCGAACGGGAGCTGCGCCACCGCAACGAGCGCCTCGCGAAGGTCGCACTGGTCGCGGCCCACGAACTCAGAAACGAGCTCCAGATCGCCAGCGGACGGCTCGACGCGGTGCCCGAAGGAGCGCCACACGTCGATACGATCCGGCGCTCGCACCGCCGGCTGGCGTCGATCACCGACGACATCGTCGATCTCGCCTCACGCGAACGCGTCGGTGCGGAGGTGCGGACGGTCTGGCTGTCCACCCCCGCTCGCGAGGTGTGGGAGTCCTACGACGCGCCGGGAGCCGAGCTGGTGGTCGAGGACGACCGGCGGCTCCGCGCCGACCCGGAGTCGGTCCGCATCTTCTTCGAGATCGTGTTGTCGAACGCGCTCGACCACGCCGGGCCTGACGTGACCGTCACCGTCCGGGGGACCGACGACGGCTTCGTCGTGGCGGACGACGGGCCGGGGATCGAGGCCGACCCGCCCGACCGGGTGTTCGACGCGGGGTTCGCGGGCACCGAAGACGGCGACGGGTTCGGGCTCTACGTCGCCCAGCGGATCGCGACCGACCACGGCTGGGAGATACGGGCGGAACACAGCGAGGCGGGCGGCGCGCGGTTCACCGTCGCGGGCGTCGAGGCGCTCGACTCCTGACCGGCCGCCGGAGCCTCAGTAGCCTTCGGAGAGGTCGAACGTCTCGTCACCGTCGAGGACGTGGACCTCGGCGTCGGAGCCGGTGGCGGCCACCTCGTCGACGAAATCCTGCGGGTCGATCTCGATCGGGGGGAAGGTGTCGTAGTGCATCGGGAGGACGTGGTCGACGTCGAGCCAGTCGGCGGCGATAGCCGCCTGCATCGGCCCCATCGTGAAGTGGTCGCCGACCGGCAGCGCCGCGGCGTCCGGTTCGAGGAAGGGACCGATCACGTCGCGCATCTCCGTCATCAGGCCGGTGTCACCGGCGTGGTAGAAGGTCTCGCTCTCCTCGTCTTCGACCTGCGTCGGCCTGGTGTCGGAGACGACGTATCCGGCGGCCGACCCCGCGCTGGGGACCTCGAAACCGCCACCGACGCCGTTGGTGTGGTCGGCCCGGTGCATCGTCACGAAGGCGTCGCCGAGTTCCACGGTGCCGCCGAGGTTCATTCCGACGACGTCGTCCTCGTCGAACTCCGCCCCGTCGGCTACGTGGCTCGTCACCTCCGGTGTGCCGACGAGCGTCGCGTCGGTGAACGCCCCCGCGTGAGCGACGTGGTCGTCGTGGCCGTGCGTCAGCAGGACGAAGTCCGGGTCCAGCTCCTCGGGGTCCGTGTCGGTCTTGGGATTGTCGAAGAACGGGTCGATCAGCAGGTCCGTGCCGTCCACCGTGACGTGCCACGTCGAGTGGCCGTACCAGGTCAGTTCCATAGTCGTCCCGTGATACGTAGCAGACACACTTAATGGCACGACCACCGGCAGATCGTCGCACGAGGCTGTCGACCGTCGAGGCCCGTCGCGGTCCTCCGGACCGACCGATTTTTGTTGGATCGCTGTGACGAACCGCCCGTGTCTGAGGAGGCCCTCCGATGCGCCTACCGCTGGGGCGTCCGCGGCGCGGGCGCCGTGACGCTGCTCGTCTACGGCGGGCTCTGGCTCGGCGGCGCGGCGTTCGACGATCTGGTCGCGACGACGCTCGCGCTGGCGTTCCTCTGTCTCACGCCGGGCGCTCTCATCCTCGGGTGGGGCGAGTCCGGGATGAGCGAGGTGGGCGCCGCCTCGGAGATGGGCGTCACGCTGGACGCCGACACGCGCCAGCGCGCGGTGGCCGCACCCGGCTCCCGGCTCGTCCCGCTCGGCTTCCTGCTCACCGGTATCGGCGTGCAGGGTATCGTCGTCACCACGCTCGTCGGCCTGCTGCGGTGAGTCAGACGCCCAGGCGGGGCTGCACCGGGCGCAGCCGCACCGAACGCCGCTGGCGCCGGCAGCGTCCGCGCACCTGGTCACTCCTCGGTGTCGGGACGCTGACGCTGCTGGCGCTGGCGTTGCTGGCGTTGACGCCGTTTCTTCCGCTGGCTCTCCTGGGCCCGGTTGCTCGCGTAGCGGACCCACGCGTAGGCCTGGCGGTCGAGCGCGCGAAAGAGCAGCGCGGCCGAGCCGACCACGGCACCGACCACCAGCAGCGCGACGACCAGCGGCGAGGAGATGTGAACGGCGAGGTAGGCCGCGACGAGCGCGACCAGACTGATCTCCAGGCCGACCCGCAACGCGGGGCGTCGCCAGTCCGGCCGCCCCGACTCGTCGGTCCTGACCCATCCGCTCATACCGGCCTGTTCGGGAAACTCCGTGTTGTAGTTTGTCCCCACGACGCGGTGAGGATGCCCGGCGTCCGTCCCCATTTCCCCGACCACCGGCCCCGTCCACGGGTTTATTCGGCTGGTCCCCTATGTCCCGACATGGACGATTCCGACACGTCGCGCCGACGGTTCCTGGCGGTCTGCGGGACGGCGCTGTCGGCGGGCGTCGCCGGCTGCTCCGACTCGATTCTCGGCGACGAGACCGAGGCCGACACCGAGGACACGACGCCCGTCGACCCCGAGCCGTCGCCCCCAGATACCGACGGCGGCGACGGGGGCGCGGCCGGCGACTTCGAGCAGTTCCAGGCCGACGACGGGAGCCCGTACGCCGACGTGTACCGGTCGACCGCGCCGTCGGTCGCCCAGATACAGGTGTACACCGGCGCCGCCGGCCCCTCCCAGGGCACCGGCTTCGTCTACAGCGACGGGACCGTCGTCACGAACCAGCACGTCGTCGAGGGCGCCGAGACGATCTACCTGCGCTTCGACGACAGCGGCTGGCTGACGGCGACCGTCGAGGGGACCGACGTCTACAGCGACCTGGCCGCGCTCTCGGTCCCGGACTTGCCGGAGAGCGCGACGGCGCTTCCGCTCCGGGAGTCCGACCCCGCTGTGGGAACGGAGGTCATCGCGATCGGCAACCCCTTCGGCTTCTCCGGGTCGGTCTCGGCCGGGATCGTCAGCGGCGTCGACCGGACGCTCCCCGCCGCCAACGACTTCACGATCCCGGACGCGATCCAGACGGACGCACCGGTCAACCCCGGCAACTCCGGCGGGCCGCTGGTCACGCTCGACGGCTCGGTCGCCGGTGTCATCAACTCCGGCGGCGGCGACAACATCGGCTTCGCCATCTCCGCGCCGCTGGTGCGCCGCGTCGTCCCCGCGCTGCTCGAAGACGGCGAGTACGAACACTCCTACATGGGCGTGCGCCTCCAGACCGTCGGGCCGCTGCTGGCCGAGGCCAACGGCGTCGACGAGCGCGTCGGCGTCTACATCGCCGTCGTTCGCGAGGGCGGCCCCTCCGACGGCGTGCTCCGTGGGACGACGGGCGAGACGACCGTCGCCGGCACGCCGGGCGTCGAGACCGGCGGGGACGTGGTCGTCGCGATGGACGACACGCCGATCCGGACCAGCCGGGCGCTGTCGTCGTTCCTCGCGCTGGAGACCCGCCCGGGCGACACCATCGACGTGACCGTCCTCCGCGACGGGGAGGAACAGACGGTGGAACTCACGCTCGGCTCGCGACCCGACCCGGTCTGACCGGTCGAGCCTCGCAGCGGCGATCGGTCCTCGCACTGGCGACACTCGCCGCTCGCCGGTCGTTACTCGCCCCGAACGCTTCGAAATCGATCAGTCCAGCCGCTCGGCCGCGTCGCGCTCGACGAGCGGGCCCGCGTTGGCTTCGGGCAGCGTCACCACGTCCTCGGCGGTGAGTTCGTACGAGCGGTCGTCGACGCCGAAGATCTCGCCCACGTCGCTCGTAATCTTCACCGTCGCGCGGTCGACGGACGACTCCCGGTCGGTCTCCGGTTCGGTGGCCGACGCGGGCGCCGACTCGGCGTCGGTTTCCGGGTCGACCGCGGTCGACCCGCCGTCGGCCTGGGGCGGCCGGTCACGGGGGTCGTCGTCCGCTGGCTGCTCGCCGGCGGGCCCCCCCGAGCCGACCGATTCGGCCGTCTCGGAACCGTCTCCCATCAGGTCGGCCGCGTCGACTCCCGACGACTCCGTCGTCGCGTCGGACGGCGGGCTCGGCGTCGAATCGGCCGCGGGCGCGTCGGGCGACGGCGCATCCGCCGGCGGCGTCCCGGGCGCGCCCCCCATCTCGTCCGGGTCACTCGGTACGTCGCGCCGTTCCCCGTCGGCGGCCGACGGATCCGGCGGCGGTTCCGCGACCGACCCATCCGCCGCGGCGGTGTCGGCGGCGTTGGCGTCCGCGGGGTCGGCCGCCTCAGCTCCGACCGCGGGCTCGGGCGTCTCGACATCCGCGGCCGCGGCGGCGGGGTTCTCCCCGTCGATGACCGCCTCGACTCGCGCGCGGTTCTCCTCGATCGCACCGACCAGCGTGTCGAACAGCGCCCGCTCCTCGGTCGTGAGCCCCTCGTCCTCGGTGGGCATGTCGGCGGCGGCGAGCGACGCCATCTTGACGATCTTGCCGACGCGGCGCTCGTAGATGGCTTCGACTGTGCCCTCTGCGGTGTCGATGTCGTCGCTGAGGCGGTTGACCTCGGGGGCGTCCCAGGGGTCGTCGGCCTCCTCGGCGGCGCGCTCGCGCTCGCGATGGAGCTGCTGGATGAACTCGCCGGCGTCCTGGTAGAACGACTCGCGCAGCTGCTGGAGGCTGTCGGTCTGTCGTTCGCGGCTCTGGGCCGACTGTAGTTCGTTCAGGTCCATCATCGCGGTACGGTCCTCATTCTGGTGCCTTCTCGGCGCGACCTCTCGCCATCAGGAACGCGCCGAGGTACTCCGGAACGGATCGGACACCCGCCTGGAGATTAAAGCTATCGCCACGTAGTTCCACCTCGCCCGGCGTCGTCACCTCGACGTTGATCTCGTGACCGACGAACGTCTCCGGGACCGCGTCGACGAGCGGGTCGAACGCCTCCAGGTCCGCGCGGTCGATGCGGCGCACTTCCAGCGCGCTCCCGCCGTGGAGGCTCCCCGGCAGGCGAATGAGACGGTTCACGTCGGTCGTCACCGGCTCGTCGATCGGTGCGTTCTGCTCGGCGACGACCTCGGCGACGAACGCGTCCAGCAGCGTCCGCAGCCCGACGCCGCCGACTTCGATGTTGCCCGCCTCCAGCGCCGCGGCGTTGCTCTCCAGGGCGCCGTAGACGGTCTCGGCCCGCCCCTCGCCGATGCCGTCGAGTTCCTGCAGCCGCGCCTTCGCCGCGTCGTCGTCCATCGCGAGCAGGTCGTCGACGAACTCGAGGAGGTGCTCGTGGACCCGTCGACCCCACCCGCCGTCGGTCTCCAGCACCCGCTGGCTGACCCCGCCGCGCATCTCGCTGGTCTGGACGTACTCGTGGTCCAGCCCGATCCCGCGAACGTAGTCGACGATCTCCCGGCGAGCGCCGCTCTCGAGGTCCTGGACCGCCTCGTCGCGGACGTGGACGTGGTAGCCGCGCCCGCCCGAGAAGACGACGGTCAGCTCCTCGAAGCCGAAGTCGTCGTCGAGAAAGTCGAGGAGGCGCAACAGTGCGTCCTTGCACTTTGCGAGCATCTCGCCGTAGCTGTCCTCGCCCAGCGTCACCGACGGGAGGTGGTCGGCGTCCAGGTCGAAGACCAGATCGGACGACTGCCAGGTCTTCTCCCCCATCGAACTCGCGCCGGGGCTCTCGTAGCGGCCGGCCGAGAAGTAGACGTGTTTCGGCCGCTCGCGGGCGAGAAACTCCTCGAGGTTCCCCATGTCCAGCAGCGAGCGATGCCGAACCATCGTCTCGCCGGGGCCGTCGGTCCAGGGGATGTACCCCCACTCGCGCTCGTTGGCCTCCGGCGGCGGCGTCAGATCCGACCGACGGTAGTGGTCGCCAAAGCGCCCCCGGAGGTACGCCCGCGTCTGTTCTTGCACGGCTACCCGATTTCGGACCGGGCGTGAAAGCGGTTTCGCTCACCACCGCGCGACCGGCGACCGCTCGCGTATCCGAGCCACTCCCCTCGCCGGCTCGCACAGCGCCAGCCCTGCCGCTCGCGGGTCCGTTGGGTCATCGCTCGCCTCTCGGAGGCTTCCCGTCGGTCGGCCCCGCTATTCGCCGCTCGCGGTTCCCTTCGGTCACCGCTCGCGTATCCGAGGCGCTCGCTTCGCTCGCGCCTCGTTGCTCACGGCTCACTCCGTTCGCCGTTCGCCTCTCGGAGGCCTCCCGTCGGTCGGCCTCCCTATCCCCCGAGCAACTTCGACAACCGGTCGGCGAGCCCCTCCTCCTCGCCGAGCTTGAGATAGAAGGCGTCGCCGCCGTCCTCGTAGTAGTTGTCGATGCGCCGTTCGATGGAGAAGCCGATGTGCTGGTAGAATCGCAGCGCGTCGCGGTTGGTCGTCCGGGCGTGGCAGGTGACGGAGCTGTAGTCTTCGGCGACGCGGGCGACCAGGGCCTCGCCGAAGCCCTCGCCCTGGTACTCCGAATCGACGGCGAGAAAGAGGATGTAGCCGTCGCGGCGGACGGCCGCGAACCCGACCATGGCGTTGCGGTCGGCGCGGTCGAGAAAGCAGTAGACCGTCGAGCGCTCGTAGGCGTTCTGGAAGAATCCCCGGCGCTGGCGGAGCACGCCTTCCTCGGCGCGGATGCGCTCTTTGAGTTGCCAGGCCTGCTCGACGTAGTCGGCGTCCCCGGGGTCGACGACACGCCGCTCGACGTTGACGCTCACTACCCCGGCTGTAGCGTGTAAGTCACCATAATTCCATCGGCGCAGCGGCGGTCCCGCGGCGGTCTGGGGCCGCAACCCTTTCGGCGGCCCGGCCGCAGGTCAGCGTATGGTGTTGCTCTCGACCGGGCCGAACCCCGATTCCGGGGGGTCGAAAACGACGCTCGCCGAGCGGGTCCGGCAGGTGTTCATCAGCGGTGCGGCGCTGACCATCCCGATCCTGATCACGGTGATGATCCTCGCGTTCGTCGTCAACTTCATCCTCCAGGCGATCAGCCCGGTCGTCGACGTGTTCAGCCGCCGATACGGTATCGGCGCGAACCTCACGCAGCTGCAGCTCGAAGTGCTGGCGGTGCTGACGCTCGTCGTGCTGATCTTCGCCATCGGCCTGGTCGCCGAGGCCCGCTCGGGCAACGGGTTCGAGCGCGTGTTCGACACCCTCATGGCCCGGATACCCGGCGTCGGGTCGGTGTACACGAGTTTCAACGAGATGACCGAACTCCTGTTGTCGAACGACGCCGACAGCTTCCGCGAGGTGAAACTGGTCGAGTTCCCCCGCGAGGGGTCGTACTCGCTGGCGTTCGTCACCGCCGACGCCCCGCCGACCATCGGCGATACGACCGGTCACGACGACGTGACGACGCTGTTCATGCCGCTGGCGCCCAACCCCGTGATGGGCGGGTACGTCATCCACGTGTCCGCCGACCGGGTGTACGATGTGGACCTCACGGTCGAAGAGGGGATCCGGTCGATCGTCACCAGCGGCGTCGCGACCGGCGAGCGGGGCGACGACGACCCGCCCGATGAACTGGTCGACCTGGAGACGATCCGCGAGCAGGCCCGCGACGGCGTCGACGACCTGAGCGCGTGGGGGACCCGCACCGTCGACGACCTGAGCGACTTGACCGGCGAGGCGGCCGACGACCTGCGCGGACAGGTCCGTCGGGAGTTCGCCGCGCTCCACCCCGAGATCGACGAGTCCGAGGTCGACGACGAGGAGGTCGTCCGCCACTACATGCTCGAACAGAACGACGAATCCGGTTCGGCCTCGACCGATTCCGCCGACGCAGACGCGGTGACGCCCGACAGCTCCGTGGACGCACCCACGGACGAGGGCACGGGCGACCCCTCGGGTGGTGACGCGTGAGCTTCCGACTGCGCGAGCACACCGCCGACGTGGCCGTCGAAGCGACCGGCGAATCCCTCGACGCCGTCTTCGGCGCCGTCGCCGACGGCATGGCGGCGGCCATGTGCGAGGAGGTCCCCGACGCGGGTGGAGAGCGCTTCGACCTCTCGGTCGCCGCCGAGGGCCGCGAGCCGTTGCTGTTCGACTACCTCGACGAACTCATCTACGAGCGGGACGTTCGGGGCGTCCTCCCCGTCGACAACGAGCCGACGGTGTCGGCTCCGTCGTCGGACGGCGGCGAGTGGACGCTCTCGGCGTCGACTCGGGGTATCCCGCTCGCGAACGTCGAGGCGCGGGACCTGAAAGCCGTCACGTACTCCGAGATGGACCTCTCGGAGGGCGCCGACGGCTGGCACGCCTACGTCGTCTTCGACGTGTAAGAGCGGTCCCGGCGAAGCGCCCGCCGGGTCCATTTCTGTGGCTTTATGAACGTCAGGACGCAATCTCGGGATATGACTGCCACGGAGCGGCGGGCGGTGCTGGGCGTCGGGGTCTGGGCGCTCGCGCTCGCGACGGTCGTGGGCCGGGCCAGCGCGCACGTCGACTACGTTACCGATCCGCCGACCGCGACACAGGACGCGGTCGAGTTCGCCGTCGAGGTGCTCTCCGAGCCACTGAACCTCGCGCTGGTCGCCGGCGGCACGGTCGGCGTGGTCGCCCTGTTGACCGCGCTGCTCGTGGTCCGTCCGACGGTGCCCGATATCGAGGCGCTGCGGGCCGCGCTGGCGGACTACCGGGAGTACGTCCCGTGGATGCTGCGGCTGAGTCTCGGCCTCCCGCTCGTCGGCGCGGGGTTCGCGGGCTATCTCTTCAGCCCGGCCGTCCCCGTCGAGGCCCGGGTCCTGCAGGTCGGCATCGGCTTCCTCCTGTTGTTCGGCTTGGCGACGCGGGTAGTCGCGGCCGTCGGCCTCCTGACCTATCTCGTCGCCTTCGCGCTCAACCCCGGACTCGTCCTCGCGGTCGAGTACGTCCCCGGATTCGTCGCGATCGTCCTTGTGGGGGGCGGCCGCCCGAGCGCCGACCACATGCTGAGCGTGGTCGCGGGCACCGACGGCACCTACTACGGTCGGGTCGACCCCGTCGGCGCCGTCGCCGAGCGCTTCGCCCAGCTGAACGGCCCCTACGAGCGCTACGTCGCGACCGTCCTCAGGGTGGGCGTCGGCCTCGCCTTTGCCTACCTCGGACTCGTCGAGAAGCTCGCCAACCCCTCCCGGGCGGTCCAGGTCGTCGACAAATACGACCTGACGGCCGTCGTCCCCGTCGACCCCGGCCTGTGGGTGCTCGGCGCCGGCCTCACCGAGATCGGTGTCGGCCTGCTGCTGGTCGTCGGCTACTACACCCGCGGCGCGGCCGCCGTCGCGTTCACCATGCTCGTCATGACGCTGTTCGGCCTCCCCGACGACCCCGTGCTCGCCCACATCACGCTGTTCGGCATGATCTCGGCCATCTTCACGCTCGGCAGTGGCCCGCTCTCGCTCGACGCCTGGCTGAGCGCCTCGGAGGAACGTGAGCGGGGCCGCGAGGCGGTTTCGGCCGCCGACTGACTCGCGTAGCGACTCGCGCTCGATTCGGCGCCGCGGGAGCGACGAACCACCGTCGGAGACGGCCCCGTCCCGCTACTCCCCCACGTAGATGAAGGCGAGCACCGCGATCGCCCCCGACGGGACGAGCGCGGGCAGCAGGAGCATCACCGAGGTTCGGCTCCCCAGGATCAGGAGTGTCACCGCGAGCCCGAGAATCGCCGAGCAGATGAGTATGAGCGCGTCCAGGCGGCGCTCGATACCGTCCGACATACGCCGACAGTCGCGTGAGTGACAGATAAGTTCGATGGGATCGGTTCGGTGGTCCGTTCGGTCGTTGGGAGACTGAGACGTGCCGACCGCGGGATATAGCGACGAACCGCACCCCGAGAGGACCGCGAGCCGGGAAGACAGCGAAACCGCTTTCGGCGCGCCGGGCGGACCAACGCGTATGACCACATACGACGCCGACGGCATCACCCTGGAGAAAGTCCGGGACTACGTCTGGGAGATCCCGCAGGAAGGGGACATGAACGTCCCAGCGCGGGTGCTCGCCAGCGAGGAACTGCTCGACGAGATCAGCGACGACAAGACGCTCCAGCAGCTCAAGAACGCGACCCATCTGCCGGGACTGCACAAGTACGCCGTCTGCATGCCCGACGGCCACCAGGGCTACGGCTTCCCGGTCGGCGGGGTCGCCGGTATCGACGCCGAGGAGGGCTGTATCTCGCCCGGGGCGATCGGCTACGATATCAACTGCGGCGTCCGCATGATGACGACGAACCTCACCTACGACGACCTCCAGGGTCGCGAGGAGGAACTCGTCGACGCGCTGTTCGCGAACGTCCCGTCGGGGCTGGGCGGCGGCGGCGTCTACGAGGGATCGATGGACGACGTAGAGGCCATCCTCGACCGCGGCATGGAGTGGGCGCTGGAGGAGGGCTTCGCCGTCCCCGAAGACCTGGAACACTGCGAGGACGAGGGCGTGCGCCACGATTCGGACCCGAGCAAGGTGTCCAAGAAGGCGAAAGACCGCGGGAAGAATCAGGTTGGCAGTCTCGGCAGCGGCAACCACTTCCTCGAAGTCCAGCGCGTCACCGACATCTACCGCGAGGACGTGGCCGCCGAGTTCGGGCTCGAAGCCGACCAGATCGTCGTGTTGATCCACTGCGGCTCCCGGGGCCTGGGCCATCAGGTCTGTACGGACTACCTGCGCGAGATCGAGCAGGCCCACTCGGGGCTGCTCTCGCAGCTCCCGGACAAGGAGCTAGCGGCGGCGCCCGCGGGCTCGCAGCTGGCGGAGGACTACTACGGCGCGATGTGCGCGGCGATCAACTTCGCGTGGGTGAACCGCCAGCTCATCATGCACCGGACCCGACAGGTCTTCGAGAAGGTGTTCGACCGGTCGTGGCAGGAGATGGAGATGGACCTGCTGTACGACGTGGCCCACAACATCGGCAAGAAGGAGATTCACGAAGTGGGCGTCGGCCCGGAGGGGCGACGGGCCGGAGACGGCGAAGCCGTCGACATCGAGCAACGCGAGGTGTACGTTCATCGGAAGGGCGCGACGCGTGCGTTCCCCGCCGGTCGGGAGGAGGTGCCGCCGGCCTACCGCGACGTGGGCCAGCCGATCCTGATCCCCGGGAGCATGGGCGCCGGGAGCTACGTCCTGCGCGGCGGCGAGCAGTCGCTGACGGAGACGTTCGGGTCGACGGCCCACGGCGCGGGCCGGCTGATGAGCCGCACCCAGGCCAAACAGGAGTTCTGGGGCGGCGACGTCCAGGACGACCTGCGCGAGGGTCAGCAGGTGTACGTCAAGGCCCAGAGCGGCGCCACGGTCGCCGAGGAGGCGCCGGGCGTCTACAAGGACGTCGACGAGGTCGTCAGAGTCTCGGACGCGCTGGGGATCGGCGACCGGGTCGCGCGCACCTTCCCGGTCTGCAACATCAAGGGCTGACGGGCCCGGGGGTGATCGACGCCGTGCCGGAGACCGGTCAGGCGGTGCCGTCCCAGCGGTCGAGGACGGTCTCGTTGCCGCCGGGCGGCGTGTAGACGACAGAGATGTTCGACCCGGTCGACACCGGCCGGCCGTAGGCGTTACGGCGGCTGAGCTGGACGGTCGCGCCGGGCGAGACCGTCCGGTTGGTCGGGGAGTTGGCGAGGTCGCTCCACAGCACCGACCGCTCGCTGCTCCTGAGGGTGAGATTGCCCGCGGTGAAGTTGTCGCCGCGGTCGTGAGTGACGATCAGTACCGAGGAGCTATCGAGGTACTGGAACGTGAAGTTCGCGTTCGGTCCGCCGCTGTCCGACCCCGGATCGACGAGGACGAACAGCCCGACCGAGCCCGTCACGAGCAGCGTGATCGCAACGAGGATCGCGACGCCGGTGAACTCCGAGACACCGCGGTCGCACTCGCTCCGGTCGACGGCCCCGTCTCGCCGGTCGTCCGCCGAGCGGTCGGCCCGTCCGTCTCTCGCGGTGCCCGCCATGTACTCCCAGAGGTGCGGTACGGGCTGAAAACAGCTTCGCCGGAAGTATCAGAAGCGATAGCCTCGGGCGCGCGAGAACGAGGTGGACACCGGCAGGTCCGCCCGGAGTCGGGCCACCGGTCGGGGAGCCTTCCGGCGGTCCGATAGCCGCGATCGGCAGGGGGAAAGCCTTTGAGCGCGAGCGCTGACGGTCCTAGCATGATAGACGAGACGGTCGAAGAGATCGCGGACATGCAGACGCACAGTTCGTCCGTCGTCGCGGTGAAGGCGGCCGAGGCGCTGCTCGGGCTCACCGAGCGGGAGTACCCGACCGTCGAGGAGTACGTTCGGACGCTCGAACGCAACAGCCACGCGCTCCGCCGGGCCAACCCCTCCCACGCCTCCTTGCAGACCACCCAGCGGGAGATCCTCTCGACCGTCGAGGACGCCGACGCCGACTCCGTCGAATCAGCGAAAGAGACAACGCACGACGCCGTCGAGTCGGTCGTCGACCGCGTCCAGTCGGCGAAGGAACGGGCCGCCGAGCGCGCAGTCGAGTACCTCGAGGACGGGACGACGCTGCTGACTCACGACTACTCCTCGACGGTCCTCGAAGCCATCGAGCGCACCGTCGAGTCGGGCACGGACCTCGAAGTGTACTGCACCGAGGCGCGACCGCGCTACCTCGGGCGGAAGATGGTCCGCACGCTGTCGGACATCGAGAGCGTCGAGGCCCATCTGATCGTCGACGGTGCCGCCGGCCACTTCCTCCCGGAGATCGACCAGGTCGTCGTCGGCATGGACTGCATCGTCGAGGACACCCTCTACAACCGCATCGGCACGTACCCGCTGGCCGCGACCGCGGCCGACGCGGGCGTACCGGTCCGCGTGGTCGGCGCCGAAGCGAAGGTCGTCACCGGCGGGTTCGCCTTCGAGAACGAACACCGCTCGGCCAGCGAGGTCATCCGCGAGCCGGCCGACGGCTTCGCAGTCGAGAACCCCGCCTACGACGCGACGCCCACCCGACTGCTCGACGCGGCGATCACCGACGAACGGGTCCACGAGTTCTGACGGGGCCGCCCCCTCCGAGTGACCGGGGCCGACCGCTCCGGTCGACGCGGACGACACAGGCTCACATGTACATCCGGTCTTCGGGCTGTTGCTCGTCTCGGGCACGCTCGATGCGTTCGGCCAGATCCCGGTAGTGGCGCTGTATCTGGGCGGCGAACGACTCCATCGGAGCGGTGTCGACGCCCAGCTCGTACACGTCGTCGACCGTCTCGACGAGCCGCAGGGCCGCCCCGGCGTCGGGCGCCTGGGCGTGGGCGGGCGTGGCGTAGACGCAGGCGCGTAGCCCGGAGCCGATCCCGCGGGCCAGCAGGCTCGCCTTGACGCCGTCGGTAAACCCCGACGCCATCGGCTCAACGTCGGCGTCTTCCAGTCGCGCCCGCCGATAGTCGTCGGTCGCCACGTAGAACGTGCGGTGGTCCTCCTCGGCGTGGGGCATCTGGACGCCCGAGAGGACGACCGTCTCTGAGATCTCGGCCGCCTCGGTCCACGAGAGGAGCGCGTCGCTGAACGACCGGGCCGCCGCCGTCGGGACGAACAGCTCGCTCACGAGCACGACCACGGGGGTCGAGTCCGCCGAGAACAGCCGGATCGGGTGGCGCGGCACCCCCTGGTCGAAGGGCGTGATCGTCGGCAAGTCCGGCGCCGTCACGTGGCCCCGTTCGTCCAGGTCGAGTTGCTCGATCAGGTAGTTCGCCGCGGTCAGCCCGGCGAGGCCGAACTCGGAGAACCCGGCTATCAGCGTCTCCCCGTCGGTTTCGCCGGCGTCGCGGATCTCGAAGGTCGCGTCTACCGTCGTCTGGGGCACCATGTGTGAGCTACGGTCACGGGCCACAAGTCTTTTTCCGGGGGCCGACCACTGCTCCAGCGAATTCGCGTCGGCTCGATCACCCGTCGCACCGTCGCCCCGGAACTGCCTGTGACACAACCCTTTTCTCCGGCGGGATGGACACGAAGCCATGGTCAACTGGGCGCGGACGCTGTCGGGCGCGGTCGCCCAGACGGGGACGCCCGCGGACGGCACCTCGACAGCGACCGGCAACGCCACGGGGGCCACCGGTGGGACGACCCCCTCGTGGCTCCCGGAGGGCGTTCAGGCGGTCATCGACGCCACGCCGACGACGGTGATCCAGCTCGCCCAGTCGCTGGTCGTCATCGCCCTCGCGTACCTCGTCTCCCAGCTGCTCGTCCAGTTGCTCGGGCGACGGATCGCCCGGCGGTTCCGCCGACCGAGTCTCACCCGGACCGCCCTGCGCGGCATCCGCGGGATAGTCTTCCTCTTCGCGGTGTTCACGGTGATGGGCATCTACGGCTACGAACTGTCGGACCTGACGCTCTCGGTCGCGGTCTTCTCCGCTGTGGTGGGTGTCATCCTCGCACCCATCGTCGGCAGCGTCATCAGCGGCGTCTTCCTGCTGGCCGACCAGCCCTACGAGATCGGTGACATGATCGAACTCGCCGACCGCAACGAACGGGGGTTCGTCGAGGACATCACGCTCCGGTACACCAAGATCTTCACGCTCGACAACACGTTTCTGGTCATCCCGAACGGGTCGATGCGCGAACGCGACGTGGTCAACTACTCCGCCGAGGACACCCGGACGCGCCAGTCACTGGACATCCTGGTCACCTACGAGAGCGACGTGGCCCGCGCCCGAACGCTCGCCGAGGACGTCGCCCGAAACGTCGACGGCATCGTGAGCGGCGGGCCCCAGATCCGCGTCGGCGCCGCCCGCTACCCGGCGGGGCCGACCTGCTACATCGACGCCTTCGGCGACCACGGCATCAATCTCCGGCTGCGCTACTGGGTGGACGAGCCGTACTGGCTGTTGCGGATCCGCTCGCGCATCCAGACGGCCTTCGACGAGGCCATCGCGGAGGAAGACGTCGAGATCGCCTACCCCCACCAGCACCACGTCTTCGACGAGACGAGCGGCGAGATGCAGGTCACGATGGGCGACCGGCCGGGAGCCGAGCGGCGACCGGGCGGGGATCCGACGAGTCGTCGGCCGGACCACGAGAGCGCGGGGCGGTCGGTCGAGCCGACGGACGCCGACGACGAGCCACGGTCTGACGGTGGCGGTGAGGGCGGGGAGAACGGGCAGTCCTGAGCCCGTGGGGCGGCGGTCAGCGTTCGGCGGTGACCACGTCGCAGTCGAGTTCCTCGCGCAGGAACGTCTCGATGTCGGGGTCGTCGACCAGCCGGCGGATCATCCGGCGCCAGCGGCCGGCCTGTTTCTTGCCGATGACGACGATATCGGCGTTCTCGGCGACGATCTCGTCGAGCAGCGTCTCCTCGACGAGCAGGCCCTTCCGGACGACGTAGCGCGTGTCGGGCAGCCGACCGAACTCCCGTTCGACGGCGTCTTTCAGGTCCCGTCGGGTGGCCGCGTGGTTGTCCTGATACTGGTTGACGTGGAGCACGGTGAGCTGCCCGCCGCGCTCGTCGACGATCTCGATGGCCCGGGCGAGCGTCGCCCTGGAGTGTTCCGAGAGCGGGTAGCGGACCGGGACGACGACCTGCGTCATCGGTCACCCGTTCTCCGCCCCACGGCCTGAACCTTTCCATTGGGAGCGCCGGGGACGGTCCCGTGGGGCCGTCGCTCACTCGGTCGCCACGGCATCGGGGAGCCGGCCTTCCAGCGGCGCCTCGATCCCGTGTTCGCGGGCGTACTCGACGATGACCTCGTACTGCAGGCCGTAGCGCCCGACCGCGTGGCTCTCCGTCAGCGTGGGGAACTCCAGATCCGTCACCAGGAGATAGTTCGGGACCGCGAGGGTGTAACGCTCGTCGGACGCGACCCGCTCGCCGCCGACGTACGGTTCGTAACACCCGTCCTCGGCGGCGACGCGCATGCCGCTGACGTGGCCGTGCCAGCGGTCGCTCACTCCGTCGACGGCCCGGCCGTCCGCCTCGGCGACGACCGACTGGAGTTCGGCGCCGGTGACGCCGGCGACGACCACCGGCTCCTCGAACGGACTGACGCTGACCAGGTCCGCGACGGTCACGTCACCGGCGAGCGGCGGCCCTTCGCGGATCCCGCCGTCGTTCTGGAGCGCGGCGTCGGCGTCGGTCGCCCAGCGGTAGGCGTCGGCGACGAAGTTGCCCAGCCGCCACTCGCCACCGAGCCGTCGCTCGCGCTCGCGCGAGAGCGGGTCGACGACGTGCGCGACCACCTCGTCGAGGCCCTCCGCGGCGATCCGCTCGCGCAGTGCGGCCGCGACAGCCGGGTCGGGGTCGGCCGCCGCCGCGTCGTGGCGGGTCGTCGCCCCCGAATCGAGGTCGACCTCGTAGACGTACTCCCCGGTCGCGCCCGGGCGAGTGAACGGCGTGCCGTCGATAACCGTCGCCCGTCGGTCGTGTGAGTGGCCCGCGAGCACGGCGTCGACGCCGGTCTCGGCGGCGACCGCCCGCGCGTCTGCGTCGTTCGTGTGCGCGAGCGCGACCACGTGGTCGGCGCCCGACGCGCGGAGCCGGGAGGCCGCCCGGGCCACCGCCTCGACCGGGTCCTCGAACTCCAGTGCCTCGGTCCCGGGCGTCATCTCGGTGGTCGCGGGGTCGAGGACGCCGACGACGCCGACGGTCGCGTCGGTCACGTCGACGACGACACCGGCTTCGACGCCCGCCCCGGCGCCGAACCGAGCGCCGTCGAGGGTGGCGTTGGCGAGGGACCACCGCTGGGGCGAGTCGGCGATCACGTCCCGCAGTGCGTCGAATCCGTGGTCGAGGTCGTGGTTGCCCACCGTCTCGACGTGGGGGGAAACGGCGTCGAAAAACGCCAGCGACTGGCGCCCGTCCGTGACCAGCGAGAGGACGCCCGGCCCGGTGTTGTCGCCCGACCCAGCAACGAGCGTGTCGGGACCGCGCAGGTCGGCCAGCAGGCCGGCGACGCGGGCGACCCGTTCGGGCGTGTCGTAGGCGTTCTCGAGGTCGGAGTAGTGGAGGAGACGGGGCGACATCCGTCGGATCGACGGTCCGGCGGCGATATATCGGCTTCGGTGGCCGGCGGGGACGGAAGGATTTTGGGCGCCCTCGCCCTCCGGAGACGTATGGAGACGAAGACCGGTCCCGACGAGGAGACGCTGTACGTCGACACCGACGACGCCGAACGCGGGTCCGACGGCCCCTTCTTCGTCGTCTATCGGACGCCGGAGCGCGAACGGCGCTGGGGGTACGTCTGTGGGAACTGCGACTCCTTCCGGACGGCCATGGACTCGATGGGACGGATCAAGTGCAACGACTGCGGCAACCTCAAGAAGCCCGACGAGTGGGACGCGGCACACGAGTAAGCCCCGCCAGCCGACTCGGTGGCCGACTCGGGCGACTCCCGCCAATCCGGCGCCGCGAGACCCCTCGACCGCCCGCGCGCCGCCGGCTCACCGACCCACCGGCCCGACCCGCGTAACGGGGAACTACTCGCTCGCAGAGCGGCGTTCTCCCCTCCGACGACCGTGAACCGTAGGAACACTTATCCGGGACCCCGTGGTAACGTCGGACGAATGAGGGCTGTTACCAAGCACCTCGACGAGAAGGCCCGGTCGATCTTCGCAGACCTCGGATACACGGTGACCGACAGCGGCGGCGAGTACCTGGCCGAACGCAAGTGGCGTGTCGTCCACGTCACACCGGCCGAGGAGTTCGACGAAGCGCCCAACTCGGGGGAGTACAGGTGTTTCGTCGCCTGGTCGGAGGACGTACCGGACCTCGAACGCCGTCTGGAGGCGGCCGACCCCGACTACGAGTGGGCGATCATGGGCGTCGACGAGGACGGCGACTACGAGGTCGCCTGTCACCGCAACGCGGCCTGAGCAGGGCCCGATTTTTCCGGTCCGCTCTTCGCGGCCCATTCGGAGAGCCGATAGCGTTTCATTCGTGGAGGCGGATCCCACCGAGTACGAATGGCACAACGGGACCTCGGCGAACTACTGAGCGACACCCGCGTCAACGCCGGTGTCGGGTGGGCGCTGGTCGGCGTGTTCGGGCTCGTCTGTATCGAGAGCGCGGTCACGGGTGACCTGCTCTGGGCGGGGTTCGCCGTGACCGTCGGCGCCGTCGTCGCGCTCCCGGCGCTGTTGCTGCGCAACGTCCGCGCGATGCCGCCCGCGGAGGTCGTCCTGGTCGCCGGCCTCCCGGTGGTCGGCCGCGCCGTCGCGACGCTCCAGGTCACGAGCACCGTCGCGGTGTACCTCTCGATCGCCGCGTTCGCGCTGCTGGTCGCCGTCGTCCTCCACGCGTTCACCCCCGTCGAGATGAGCGTCGGCTTCGCAGTCCTGTTCGTCGTCGTCACCACGCTCGCCGCAGCGGGGCTGTGGGCGCTCGCCCGCTGGGGCTCGGACGTGCACCTCGGCACGACGCTGCTGCTCGACCCCGGCCCAGACGGGGTCCTCACCGACGCCGACCTCGAGACGATCGAGCACCGTCTGATGGTCGAGTTCGTCGGCTCCGGCATCGCCGGGCTGATCGCCGGCCTGCTGTTCCGATTTTACGTCAGGCGACGGGCAGTGGTCGACCGCTGGCCCGGGGGTGAGTCGGCGTGAGGATCCGCGACCGGCTCGGGATCTCGGCGCGACGCCAGCGCCAGCTCACCTGGCTGATGGAGCTGGTGATGCTGGGCGTCTTCCTCTACGGGCTCTGGAAGGTGAACGTGAAGATCATCGCAAACGCCGGCGTGGCGCTGCTGATCGCCCAGCTGGTTCCGGTGCTCGAACGCGACTACGGCGTCCCGCTCGACGCCGGGCTGACGCTGTGGATCACCAGCGCCGTCTTCCTCCACGCCTTCGGGACGATCGGCACCGGCGGGGAGAGCTTCTACGTCTCGATCGCCTGGTGGGACCACATGACCCACGCGCTGTCGTCGTCGGTCGTCGCCGGCGTGGGGTACGCCACCGTCCGCGGACTCGACGAACACTCCGAGCAGATCAACCTCCCGCCGCGGTTCGTCTTCGTCTTCATCCTCCTGTTCGTCCTCGCCTACGGCGTCTTCTGGGAGATCCTCGAGTTCGCCATCGGCCAGGCCGCCGCGCTGCTGGGCACCACCTCCGTGCTCACCCAGTACGGCCTCGAGGACTCGCTGTGGGACCTCATCTACAACACCCTCGGCGCCGTCGTCGTCGCCACCTGGGGCACCGCCCACCTCAACGACATCACCCGCTACGTCCAGGAGCGACTCGAACAGCGGGCGGCCTGAACTCTGTCACCCGGACGAAGTTTTTGTACCGTGCGGCCGTATCACACGTCGCGATGGTCTTCAAGAAGATAACGCTGATCGGGACGAGTGGCGAGAGCTTCGACCACGCCGTCGACGACGCCGTCGACCGCGCCGAAGCGACGCTTCAGAACGTGAAATGGGTCGAGGTCGAAGAGATGGGCGTCGAAGTCGCCAGCGTCGAAAACCGGGAGTACCAGGCCGAAGTCGAGGTGGCGTTCGAACTCGAAGATTAGGTGCGGAAGCTTTCGCCGCAGCCGCATTCGCTCACCACGTTGGGGTTCTCGACGTGGAACCCCTCGCCCTGCAGTCCGCCCTCGAAGTCCAGTACCGATCCTTCCACGTAGTCGATGCTCGCGGGGTCGACGAACACGCGCAGCCCGTGGTGTTCGTGGACCGTGTCGTCTTCGTCGGGCTCGTACTCGAAGCGCATCCCGTAGGACAGCCCCGCGCAGCCGCCCTGCTGGACGAACAGCCGCAGCCCCGACACGTCGGTGTCCATGTCTTCGTCCTCCAGCAGCGAGATAGCCTCCTCGGCGGCTGCCTCCGTCACCTCGATGTCCTCGCCGCCCGGGTCCGGCCCGGACTCCGTCGTGGAACTCATACCCGTCAGTTCCGTCCCGAACGTGTTAACCCTGACGGCGGGCGAACCCGCGGTCGACGATTTCCGGGGCCCCCTTTCGATTCGCCCCGCTACAGACGCTTCTGGAAGACGTACTCGGTCGCGGTGGTGTCCTGGAAGTCGGTCTCCTGTTCGTCGACGCGTTCGAAGCCGATGGCCTCGTAGAAGGCGACGCCGCGGTCGTTGTCGGCCAGCACCTCGGCCTCGTAGGCGGTCACGTCGCGGTCGTACAGCGCCTGCTCGACCTCCGCGAGGAGGTTCCGGGCGATCCCCTCGCGCCAGTGATCGGGGTCGACGTAGAGCCGATAGAGCTGGTGGACCCGCCGGGGCGGGTGGGGCCCGACGTGGGCGTAGCCGACGACCGCTTCGTCGACGACGGCGACGAAGAAGTCCTGGGCCTCGTGTTCGACGCCAGCCTCGATGGCGTCGTCCTCGTACCACTCGTCGAGCATCGTCTCGACCGTCTCCTCGCCGAGGATGTCGTCGTAGGCGGCGTGCCACGCGTCGTCTGCGACCCGCTGGATACCGGGTACGTCGGCGAGTGCCGCCGGTCGGTAGCGCACGTCGGCTGTCATGCCCGACCGAACGGCGCTATCGCAGAAAGACCTGACGACCCACGCCGGTGACGTGCCGCCGAGGCGGTCGGTAGTCGGACGTTACTCCCCGGGGCGCTCCGCGTCGGCGTCGTCCGCGTCGAAGCGCTCGCCGTCGAGAGGCCCGCTGTCCCCTCCTTCCTCACCGCCGCCGGGTCGGGTCTCTCGCGGCTCGCCTCCCTCGGTCTCGTCGAGCGTGGATTCGATCGACTCCGCGACGCCGGAGCCCCCTCCCGTCGCGGACTCCGTCGGACTCCCCAGATCCGGTTGGATCAGCGGCGCGGCCAGCGCGACCGACGTCAGACAGAGCGCGGCGAGCACCACCGCCACGACGCGCGAACTCATCGAGAATCGACCGTCGCATCGAATTCGGGAGTGTCGTCGCGTGCTGTCGCCGTTTCGGGGATCGTGTGTGTGGCTACCATCGATACAGTTCGGCTTGACAGACTGTCCCTCTCCGTGATATATAACTGTTACAGACTACCGCTCCTCCTCAAAGCGAGGTAGCGAGCACCGTGACTAAATAGCGTTACCGAGAACGAAGTTTCGCGTTTATATACCACGGATGTCACTTTCAGCGGGCGCAGTAGGCGGGGGTACAGCCGTACGCCATTCCGAGACAACGAGACGCACGTCCTCCGAGACTGAGCCTCGCGCCTCGGCGCCCCGTCTTCCGGGGCTGGGCCTCGCGTCTCGACGGGTGGCTGTTCGTAACGACTCACACCCGTACCGGGTTGCTTTTTACCGCCACCCTCCAACTGCTGCCCGTGCTATCGGTCGAGCTCCACACGCACTCCGCGCTGTCCTATGACGGGCGCGACCCGGTCGATCTGCTCTTGGAGCAGGCGG
>ENA-ORCR01000462-ORCR01000462.1-marine-metagenome-genome-assembly--contig:-NODE-462-length-22724-cov-3.520069_pt1 | contig 22724 bp, 27 predicted proteins | sample MGYA00237782_ERZ508514 | MGnify/ENA primary metagenome ERZ508514 (study PRJEB26185, sample SAMN06268960) | marine metagenome | isolation source: Eden Landing Ponds, San Francisco, CA, USA | place...
AGAGAGCGGGGTCGACACCGTCTACGCCGCGCTCGCGACGCTACTGGCGCTCGTCCTCGTCGTCCCGCTAGCCTGGCTCGTCGTCGACGCGACGAGCCTCGGCGCGGAGGCGTTCGACTTCCTCGTCGCCTCCGAGACGGTCGCGGTGCTGGTCCGCAGCGTCGCGCTCGTCGCCGTCGTTACCGCCGCCGGGGTCGCGATCGGCGTCCCGCTGGCGGTGCTGACCGTCCAGGCCGCGATCCCCTTCCGTCGCTTCTGGACGGTGCTGATCGCCCTGCCGCTGGCGGTCCCGAGCTACCTCGGCGCGTTCGCCGCGATCTCGGCGTTTGGGCCCTCGGGACCGCTCTCGACGGCGCTGGGGGTGCCGCTGCCGACCGTCGACGGGTTCCTCGGCGCCTCGGTCGTCCTCACGCTCTACACCTACCCCTACGTGTTCCTCACCACGCGCGCGTCGCTGCTGTCGCTCGACGCCTCGCTGGTCGAGGCAGCGCGGACGCTCAACTGCGGGCGCCTGTCGGCGTTCCGCCGGGTAACGCTCCCGCAGATCCTCCCGGGGGTCGCCGCGGGCGCGCTGCTGGTCGCGCTGTACACGCTCGCGGACTTCGGGACGCCGAACTTCATGAACCTGCAGGTGTACACGCAGTTCATCTACAGCCGCCACAACGCTCACATGGGCGGGTACGCGGCGCTGCTGTCGCTGCAACTGCTCGCCGTCACTGCGGTCATCCTCGTCGCGGAGTCCGCGCTGGGCGCCGACGACTCCGGCGCCTACGCCAGTCGGGGCAACCGCGGCGCCGCTGAGCTGGACCTCGGTGCGTGGCGCTACCCCGCGATGGCCCTGCCCGCGCTGGTCGCCGTCGCCGCGCTCGTGCTCCCGATCGGGATCTTCGCGTTCTGGCTCCTCCGGGGCGGCCCCGGCTACGAGTTCGCCCGGTTGTCGTTCTCGTGGATCTACGGCTGGAACTCGGTGAAGGTCTCGCTGCTCGCCGCGGGGGCGTCGATCCTCGTGGCCCTGCCTATCGCGCTGCGCTCGGCGACTGCGGACTCGAAGCTGGCGTCGCTGACGGCGCGGATACCCTACGTCGGCTACGCAACCCCGGGGATCGTCCTGGCGATCGCGCTCGTGAGTTTCAGCCTCGACTTGGCCCCGGAGCTGCTCTACAAGTCGCTGCCGCTGCTGGTGTTCGCCTACGTCGTGCGGTTCATGCCACAGGCGATCGGGTCGATCCAGAGCTCGACGATGCAGGTCGACGGGCGGCTCGTCGAGGCCGCGCGCACGCTCGGGCGCTCACGGACGGAGGCGTTCCGCGCCGTGACGTTCCCGCTCATCGTTCCCGGTATCGTGACCGGCGCCGCGCTCGTCTTTCTCACCTCGATGAAGGAGCTGCCGGCGACGCTGTTGCTCCGCCCGCTGGGGTTCGACACCCTCGTCACCTTCATCTGGCGGGCCGAGGAGGCGGGGATGTACGGCCAGGCGGCCGTCCCCGCGTTCGTGCTGGTCGTCGTCTCCGGGCTGTCGATGGCTGTGCTTTTGGCCCAGGAGGACAACTGAGAGATAGAGAGCCTCGACGATGATCGAGCAAACAGTCCCCTCGGCGGCCGACGACCGCGTGCGGACCCGCGACGAGCACGACGGCGAGCCGGTGCTCGCCCTCGACGGCGTCACCCGCGAGTTCGGCGCGGAGACAGCCGTCGACGAGCTGTCGCTGTCGGTCTACGAGGGCGAGCTGCTCACGCTGCTGGGCCCGTCGGGCTGTGGCAAGACCACGACGCTGCGGCTGCTGGCCGGCCTCGACAGTCCCGACGCGGGAGCCATCCGCGTCGACGACGAACTCGTCGCCGGCCCCGACGCGTTCGTCTCGCCCGACGACCGCGACGTGGGACTCGTCTTCCAGTCGTTCGCGCTCTTTCCGCACCTCACCGTCGGCGAGAACGTCGCCTTCGGCATCGACGACTGGCCGGCCGACGAGCGCGAGGCCCGCGTCGACGAGCTGCTCGACCTGGTGAACCTCGGCGACTACCGCGAGGCGGCGCCAGACGACCTGTCGGGCGGCCAGCGCCAGCGCGTCGCCCTCGCCCGGTCGCTCGCGCCCGAGCCGGACGTGCTCCTGCTCGACGAGCCGTTCTCGACCCTCGCCGTGAGCCTCCGCGTCGAGATGCGCGAGGAGGTCCGCCGGATCATCAAGGAGACGGGCGTCACCGCCGTCTCCGTGACCCACGACCAGGAGGAGGCGCTGTCGATCTCCGACCGCGTGGCCGTCATCGACGACGGCCACGTCGAGCAAGTGGGCCGCCCGGAGGTCGTCTTCGAGCAGCCCGAGTCGCGCTTCGTCGCGGAGTTCCTCGGCCAGGCCGGCTTCGTCTCGGGGACGCTCGACGACGGAAGCGTCGAGACGGCTCTGGGGACGCTCCCGGCGGACGTGATCGAGGGGCTCGGCCCCGAGTACGACGGCGCCCGCGTCGACGTGATGGTCCGTCCCGACGACCTCGTCGCGACGCCGGCCGACGAGGAGTCCTTCGAGGCCGAGCCCGGAGTTGACCCCGGCAACGGCGAGATCGTCCACCGCCAGTACACCGGCCCGTCGTTCGTCTACCAGGTCGCTCTCGACGGTGGCGACCACGTGTACTGCGAGCACAACCACGCCGACGACCTCGCGCTCGACCAGCGGGTCCGCGTCGACCTCCGGGTCGACCACCCGCTGGCCTGGTTCCCCGCCGAATGATGGACCGGCGCGGCGCGACCCTCGGGACGGCCGCGCTCGCGCTCGCCGGCGCCCTCCTCGTCTGGTTCGTCTCGACAACGCTCTTCCCCTACCACTCGCTGAACCACGACGAGGCCGTCTACCTCCAGCAGGCCGCGATGCTCCTGGAGGGGCAGCTGTACCTCGATCCCCCGGTCGAAGGGGTGTTCCGGCCGTGGTTCTTCGTCGACGCCGCCGAGGGGATGTACCCCAAGTACGCGCCCGTCCCGGCGGGGATGTTCGCCGTCGGGAAGCTCCTCGGTGGGTATCGCCTGACGCTCGTCGCGGTCGCCGCGGGCAACCTCGCGCTGACCGCCGGCGTCGTCCGCGAGGCCTTCGACGCACGGACCGGACTGCTCGCGGGCCTCCTCGTGCTCGTCTCTCCACTGTTCGCGATCACCGGGTCGGTGTTCCTGCCGTACGCGCCGACGCACTTCCTGAACCTCGCCTTCGCCTACTGCTACCTGCGGGCCGACCGCACAGGGAGTCGCCGCTGGGCGGCGGGCGCAGGCGCCGCCGTGGGGCTGGCCTTCTTCGCACGGCCGTTCACCGCGGTCCTGTTCGCGCTCCCGTTCGTCGGCCACGCCCTGTGGACGCTCCGCGGCGAACTCCGGCTCGCGCGACTTCGCGACCCGGTCGCACTCGTCCGCGACTCCGACCCGGTAGGGCGGCAGGCCACCACGGCGGCGCTGGGCCTGGTCGGCGTCGCCGTCGCGCTCGGCTACAACGCCGTCGTGACCGGCCACGCGCTGACCTTCCCCTACGCGGCGTTCGCGCCGCTGGACGGCCTCGGCTTCGGCCAGCGGCGCATCCTGAACCACGAGATCGACTACACGCCGGCGCTCGCGCTGGAGGCCAACCGGCGGGTCCTGTGGATCTTCTTCGCCAAGTGGGTCGCGGGCGGGCTGGTGACCGCGGCGCTGACCGGCCTCGGCGTCGCCGTCGCGGTCCGGCGCGGTCTGACCGCCCGGCAGGCCCCGCTCGCCGCCCTGCTCGTGTCGATCCCGCTCGGCAACGTCTACTTCTGGGGCAACTTCAACGTCCTCGGCGACCTCGACACCGCCGGCGACGGCCTCGTCGCCGCGCTCGGCCCGTACTACCACTTCGATCTCCTCTTGCCCACCGCGGCGTTCGCCGCTGTCGCGGCTGTCGCGCTCGTCGACGGTGTGCGCGAGACCGTCGCCACCCGCACGGAATTCGACGCCCGGGCCGCACCGGTCGCCGCCGCGGCGGTCCTCCTCCTGCTCGCCGGTGCCGTCGGAGCGGTCACGGCCGACATCGCCCGCGAGCCCGTCGAGCGCAACGCCGAGGTGACCGAGAGCTACGAGACCGCGTACGAGCCCTTCGAGGGCGGCCCGCCGGCGAACTCGCTGGTGCTCCTGCCGGACCCGTACGGTGACTGGCTCAACCATCCGTTCCAGCCGCTGCGTAACGACCCCGGCTACGACGGCCGGGCCGTCTACGCCCTCGACGAGCGGCCGTTCGCGACGGCCGACGCGTTCCCCGAGCGGACGCTCTACCGGTACGCCTACCGCGGCGGCTGGGCGCCCTACGACGGGTCGCCCAGCGCCGCCCGGCTCCAGCGCGTCGAGGACGTGGCCGGCGACCGCCTGGCGCTGGACGCGAGCGTCGGCGTCCCCAGCGGAGCCCGGAGCGTCACCGTCCGCGTAGGTACCGACGACGGGAGCCTCTACCGCGCCGTCGCCGACGCGAACGCGTCGGTCGACTTCCGGTTGACCCTCACCGACGAGCGCGTCGCAATCGAAGGGCTGGGCGGCGGGACGGAGGAGACGCTGGCCGTCGAGGGCGTCGCGGAGGTCCGCGCGAGCGCGTTCGTCGACTACGGGCCGGGCGGCAGCTTCACCTACCGGTTCGACTTCCCGGTCGACGCCACCGACGGCCGCGTCCGGGCGCTGACGCCGCGGGTTGAACTCTGCCGGGGCGTCCGTTCCTGTGGCGGCGAAGCGGCGTACGTCCCGGCGGTCGCGCCCGAGGGCGTCGCCGTCGAGACGAACCTGACCGCGACCGACGGAGACACCTGATCACCATGCCATCCGACGAGACTGACCTGACGCGCCGTGACGCGATCGCCGCCCTCGCCGCAGCCGGTATCACCGGAACCGCCGCGCTGGCCGGCTGTTCGGATGACGAGGGCGAACCACCCGTCGACGGCGAGGGCGGTGAGACTCCGCCCAGCCCCATCGAAGGGCGTCACGTCGACGTACTGACCGCCGCCGCCGACGTGCTCTACCCGAGCGACCTCGACGGTGTCGACGAGTTCGTCGCGTCGTTCGCCCGCGGCCGGGCGGCCGAGCGCCCCGACCACGCCGCCGGTGTCGCCGACGCGAGCGAGTACGTCGCCGAGTGGACCCGCTCGTGGCTCGACGGGGAGTTTCCGGAGCTGGACCCCGAACGCCGCGAGGAGGCGCTGGACCGGATCGGGGCCCGGGAGGCGGAGCCGGACCCCGGAGGGAGCGACGCCGAGCGCGTCCGCTACTACGTGATCAACGAGCTGTTGTTCGCGCTGTACGCGTCGCCCACCGGCGGTGAGCTGGTCGGCATCGAGAACCCGCAGGGCCACCCCGGCGGCATCGAGAGCTACCGGCGCGGGCCGCAGTGAAAACGGGAGTCGTCGCGGCCGGTCACCGTCGCCGTTCTTCGAGGCAGACCTTGAGGATGGACTTTGCGATGGCGGCGCCGCCCGCGAAGGGGTCGAGTTTCGTCTCGCCCTTGCGCTCGTCGTAGTCGATGGGGACCTCGCGTACGTCGTAGCCGCGCATCAGCGGTCGGACGAGCAACTCGGCCGAGAGGCCGGTGTTTTCGGTCCAGGTGATCTCCTGGACGAGCTCGCGGCGGTAGGCGCGCATGCCGGTCGTCGTGTCGTGGACCCGCTCGCTCATGAGGCCGCTCGCGAGCAGGGCGAACGCGCGGTTACCCTGGCGGTTCAGCGTCGGCATCGCGTCGGCACCGGGCGTGATCCGGTCGCCGCTGACCACGTCCGCCCCGTCGTTGACGAGGTCGAGAAACTCCGGAAGCGCGTCCATCGGATACGTGTCGTCGCAGTCCGTGGTGACGACGACGGGCCGGTCGGCGGCGAGCACGGCCGCGCGGACCGCCACGCCGTAGCCCTGTGGCTCCTGCTCGATGACGCGAGCGCCGTGCTCGCGGGCGACCTCCGGGGTCCGGTCGTCCGAGCCGTCGACGCAGACGACGTTCGCCCGCCCGTCGGTCACGCGGTCGATGTCGTCGAGAACCGTTCCGATCGCCGCCGCCTCGTTGTAGGTGCCCATCACGACCGTCACGTCGTCGAAGGTGAACTCCCTGTCCGCCGTCGATGGGGACGCTGCCTCGCCCGCCGTCTCGTCGGCCCCCGTCGCTCGGTCGCTCTCGAGTGTCTCAACGTCGGCATCGGCACGTTCGTCACGCTGCAGTTGACTCATTACTCATCCCTCTCGACTCGACGCCCTTGAGTTTTTAGGTTCGCCAAAAACAGATCAGTCGGAGGCGTCGGCGAAGTACTCGGCGAGGAACTCGTCGTTGGGGGTCGCCCGGTCCCAGTAGTGGTCGAAGAGGTCCTGGCCCCACTGTCGGGCGCGGTCGTCTTCGGCGAGGACCTCCGTGCGGGAGTCCCACTGGTCGTCGTGGGTCGGGAGCGAGAGCATGATCCCCTCCTCGGTGACACCGATGCCCACGTCCACGTCGAGGACGCGGACGGGCGTCTCGGTCCACTGCTCGGCCTCCTCCGGGGCGTCCAGGCGGTCGAGGGCTTCCAGCGCGACGCTGGTGTCGACGATCAGCCGCGCGTCCGACGAGTCGGGCATGACGGCCTCGTACTCCGCCTGATAGATCGGCGTCACGATGTCGACGTTCGTCCCCCCGCGCTCGACGCGGTCACACACCTCCCGGACGACCGCGTGAGGGTCGGTGTCGGGAGCGCGGAACACCTCGGCCGCCGCGAGTTCGGTCAGCCGGATCCGGAACCGACGGGGGAGCGCGCCGACATCGTGCTCGCGCCAGTAGTCGTCGCCGAGCAGCCGACAGAGGTTCTCCTGGCGCTCGAGCAGGTCCGCGACGAGCTGGCCGCTCCCGGTCGCCGTCCAGCCCGCTTCCCCGGACCGCACCAGTCCCCGCCGTTCGAGGTCGCCGACGGCGTTGTAGACGGCGGACTCGCTCGCGTCGACCGCGTCGATGAGCCCGCTCATCGGTCTGGTCTCCGACACTACCCCGAGCAACACGTCCGTCCGAACCGACGACCCCAGGACGTACCCCACGACCGAGTCACCGCTCACGGCGATCCCCCCCGGAACCACCCGGCCACGTTTCCACAGGCCATCATTATCGGATTCCATACGAATCGGACTCACTTCGGTGTTGTGGAACAGTTTCCGAGAGATGGAATTATTTCCGGGTGAAAAGTTCAAGATTTATACCGTTGGGGTAGTGAGGACACAATGCGGTCCGATGGGGGATGTAGGGTCCCTGCTGGCGGCCCGATACCGAGGGGAGAGCGGCTCACTGGCGGTTGTCGTACCGTCCCCTCGACGTTTGCTTCGGCCCTCCGAGTGGGGGTGGTCTGGAACGTGCGCTCGGCCAGCCCCGCCACCGATCGACGCGCTTGCTTCTGCGGTCGCTGGTCACGGTACGGACGGTGTTCGAGTGAGATTGCAGGTCGGGGAGAGTCAGTCGGCGGGTTCGGGCGGGGAGTCCCGGCCGATCCGGATCTCGAAGGATTCGATGTCCTCGAGCGCTGCGACCTGCCCGCCGACGGTGACCCGTCCGTCCTCGGTCTCGACGACGAGCGACGCCTCTTCCAGGCTGGGCGAGATGTTGGCCTCGGCGACCTTCCCGGCGACGACGAGCTGTTCGCCCGTCAGTACGTCCCGGCCCTCGATCGTCGCGTAGAACTCCCCCTCCAGGTCGACCACGTCGGCGATCGCTCGCCGGATCGTTCCGTACCGGCGTGGGAACGCGAGTTCCTCACCGTCGGTCCGGACGGTCTCGGCAGTGGTCCAGAGGACGGTGTTCATGAACATCGAGACGAGGAAACCGAGCTCCGAGCGGTCGAAGATGACGCCGTAGCGGTCGGTGTCGCCCTTGAGGCTCTCGCGGGTGGCGTAGATGGAATAGCGGCCGTCCGCGACGGCGACGACCGGTGTCGTCACGCCACGGCGCTTCTTGACCGTGCTCGCGAGCTCGTCGTAGTCGTACTCGTCGGGGTCGGGAATCTCCGACGCCGGCGACAGCAGGACCTCGATGGCGACCCCCTCCTCGGACTGGCGGCGCAGCTGGCTCTCGAAGCGCTCCAGCAGCTCCGGGGTCAGCGACAGCATCAGCTCGTACTCCGCCGAATCGATCACCTCCGACAGATACCGGAGGATCGTCGGTCGCGACTTGACCAGCGAGACGGCCTCGGTACCGCGGGCGGGCTGGGTGTACTGCTCCTCGAGCCCGTCGACGAGCGTGTCCAGCGACTCCTGCAGATCGTCGAACGCCTCGGCGGGGTCGAGCGCCAGCACCTTCATCGGTCGCGACTCCTGCAGTTCGACGAGGCCGATGTCGCTGAGGCTGCGGACCGTGTCGTAGACGCGCGGCTGGGGGATGTCCGTGTAGTCGGCGATCTCCGAGGCGGTCACCTGGCCGTGTTCGAGGATCGTGAGGTACGCCTTGGCCTCGTACTCCCCGAAGTTGAACCGCTCGGAGACGGCTTCGAGCGAAGCGAGAAGGTCGTCACCAGCCATGTGGGTTGCCTCTTTCGCCACCGAGTAAATCAGTCTGTCCCTTCGCGCAGTCCCCGCACGGGGTCGCCGGAGGGGCGCTCGGGATCACCCCGAGAGCGGGCCGGCTCTCGGTCATAGCCGGTCGAACTCGACGACGGCTTTGATCTGGTCGTCGCCGTATTCGAAGGCCGGGGCCACGTCCGCCGGCGTCGCGACGGTCGTCACGAGGTCGTCGAGCAGCCACTCGGGCATCGCCGCCAGCGTGTCGACCGCCCCCTCGAAGTGTTTCACGTGGGAGTTGACCGTCCCCACCAGCGCCTTGTTGTGGAGGACGAGCTCGTTGTGGATCCGCCCGCCGTCGACCTCGAACTCCCATGAATCCGGGATCCCCAGCAGCGCGCCGACGCCGTTGGGCGCCAGCGCCTCGACCGTCTCGAAGGCGTGGGGCGCGTAGCCCGTCGCCTCGTAGACGAAATCCATCGACTCGAACTCGTCGGGGACGGTCTCCAGCGGGGTCTCCGTCGAGTTGACGTACGTCGCACCGATCTCGTCGATGATGTCGACGGTGGGGTCGGGCCGCTCGCGGCGACCGAGGCAGTAGGTGCGCTCGAAGTCGTGGGCGGCGAACGAGCGGTCGCTGTCGACGCCGTACTCCAGCATCGCGAGCGTGAGCAACCCAAGCGAACGGTTGCCGAGCACCAGCGCGGACTCGGGGGACCACTCGAAAGCCGCCCTCGAGGCGTAGGCGTGTTCCATCGCCTTCTCGGTGATGCTGATCGGCTCGACGAGGAAGGCCGTCTCCCAGCGCTCGGCCGGGACCGGGATCAGGTACTCCGGCGGGCTCGTGACGTACTCGGCCATGTAGCCGTGCTCGCCGACGATCCCCCGCTCGACGTACTCGCCGTCGGGAGCCATGTCCGGCTCGCCGCGGTCGAAGTACTCGTTTTCCCCCTCCGCTGGCGGCCGCCGGACCGTGGGGACGACCACCTCGCCCTCGTCGAGGTCGGTCCCGTTCGCGTCCTCGACGACGGCGATGGCTTCGTGTCCCAGCACCATGTGGTCCTCGCCCTCGGGGAACCCGCCGTGAGAGCCGCCGATGACCTCGTGGTCGGTCCCGTCGACGCCGACGCGCAGCGTCCGCAACAACGCTTCACCCGCCGCGGGCTCGGGTCGCGGCTTCTCTATCACCGTCGGTCCCTCCGAGCCTCGCTGGACAGCGATCGCTTTCATCGGTTGGTGAAACGAGTACTCTATTCCGAGTTAAGTCTTTCCTCAGCGAGTCGCGCCGTCAGTCCTCGACGGGGACAGCCTCGCCCGTCTCGGACGAGCGGTAGATGGCCGAGAGGACGCGCTGGACGGTCAGGCCCTGCTCGACGGTGTTGCGCTCGGGCGTCTCGCCGCGGGCGCAGTGTTCGAGGAAGTAGGTCTGCTCGGCCGCGTGGGCGTCTTCGTTGCGGGTCTCGACCTCGGCCTCGACCATGTGGCCGGCGCCCTGAGTGCCCGACTCGTGGAAGGTGACGCCTTCGCCGGGGCGGAAGGTCGCGCCCGATTCGGTGCCGCGGAGGACGTACTCCTGTTTCTTCGGGCGGTTGACGGCCCAGGCGACCTCCAGGGAGATGGTGCGGTCGTCCGCACAGCGGATGAGCGCCGTCGCGGAGTCGTCGACGTTGAACCCCTCGGGCCCCTGGTCGTCGCCCCACATCTGGATGTAGGTGTAGTCGTCACGGCCGCCGAACTGCGACCGGGTGACTCCCGAGACTTCCTCGACCTCGGGGTAGCCCAGCAGGTACAGCGACAGGTCGACGGCGTGGACCCCGATGTCGATGAGCGCGCCGCCGCCGGCGACCTCCTTGCTCGTGAACCACGACCCGCGGCCGGGGACCCCGCGGCGGCGGATATAGTTGGCCTCGACGTGGCTCAACTCGCCGAACCGGCCCTCCTGGCGGTAGCCGTTGATGACCTCGACGGGGTTCTCGAAGCGGGTGTGGAAGCCGACCATGCAGAACCCCTCTGCGGTTCGGGCGGCGTCGGCGATCCGCTCGGCCGCCTCCAGCGTGTTGGCCAGGGGCTTCTCGACGAGCACGTCCAGGCCCTGCTCCAAGGCGTCGACGACGTACTGCTCGTGGAACTTGTTGGGGGTCGTGACCGCGACGGCGTCGACCTCGTCGTACAGTTCGTGGTGGTCCTGATAGGTCGGGACCCCGAACTCGTCGCCGAAGGAGGCGCGGGCGCCCTCCGCGATGTCGACGCCGCCGACCAGGTTCGCCCCCTGATCGACGAACCGCTCCGCGTGGTGGTGTCCGATGTTACCCAGACCGACGATACCGAGCCTGACAGATGAGATATCGACCATAGTGTTGACTCCGTTCGGTTCTCAGGAATAGGTACTCGTCGACTCCCGTAAATCTCCCGCGATCGGACGCCGAGAGGTGGACACCGTCGAACGGCCGACCGGGGCGTTCGGCTGGTTCGGACACAGCCCGGCGCTCGCCGACGATATCTCGCGATCTCGGGCGATTCTCGCGGTCACTCGACGGCGACGAGGCGGTCGAGGGCGTACACCGTCCGCAGCACGTCGCCGGCGTCGCCGGCGGGAAAGACCAGGTCGTCGCGCTCGCGGACGTGGTCGAGCACGACCGTCGAGGCGTGCTCGGGCGCCGCGGCGATGCCGGCGTCGCGCTCGGCGATCCACTCCATCACGCGCAGGTCGCTCTTGCTGTCGCCCAGCACCAGCGCGAACGGGTCCTCGACGCCCAGCACGTCGAACGCCGCCTCGACGCCGACGGGCTTGTTGAGTTCGCGGCTCACCACCTCCGCCGCGTCGCCCTCGTAGTAGGCCACGTCCACGCGGTCGAGGAACTCGTCCACGGCGTCGGGCAGCTCGTCGGCCGGAGACTCGGACGCCCCGTCGCTCAGCTCTCCCCGGTCGTCGAGCACCGCCTCTATCTCGGGGTCCCGCGCCGCGTAGAACGCGCGGGTCCACTCGCCGGCCGGTGCGCCGAGGACGCTCTCGGCCCCCTCGCCGGCGGCTCGCCCGGGCGCTCCGGCGTCGGCCACCCGCTCGGCGACGACGACGCCGAGCAGGTCGAGCAGGTAGACGAGCGCCTCGTCGACGACCTCGACGGCGTCGTCGCTCCCGGTCTCGAAGTTCGGCTTCAGGGTGACGTTGAACTCGTTGCCCTGGAGGTGACAGCCGCGGGCGACGCTCTCGGGGGCCTGAGAGAGCACGCGCTGGCGGAGCCCGTCGAAGACGGCCCGCACGTCGCCGTCCAGGTCCTCGTACAGCAGGCGCTTGGTCTCGGGGCCGTGGCCGGGCGTGAACACGCCGGTGCCGCTCTCGTAGACGACGCTCACGTCGCCGGAGTTGACGACGGCGTTGCCCAGTCCCTGGCTGAGAAAGCCCTTGACGTTCTCCAGGGTCTGGCCGGTGCAGACGACGATCGGCACGCCGTCCTCGTGGAACTCGGTCAGCAGGTGCAGCGTCTCCCGGGGGATCTCGTTGTCGGTCGTGCCCGCCGAGCGCAGCGTCTCGTCCACGTCGAGGACGAGCGCGTTGACCGGACGGCCGTACTTGGTCGCGAGGTCGAGGCCGGTAAAGGCCTGGTCGCGGGTGGCGTGGGCGGCCACGTCGGCGTAGGTCTCGCCGGTGCCGGGGAATGCCTCGCGGATCTCGCCGCGCAGCTCGTCGAGCTCGTCGCTGGCAGACTCCCAGTAGGTGAGCGCGACCCGCGAGTCCAGCGGCGGAAACAGGTCGACGAACGCCTGGTGGGCACGCAGTCGCTCGGCGTCGAACTCCTCGTAGAGCCGATAGAGCTGGTCGTAGCGTTCCATTACTCGGACGTAGCGTCGCCGGCCGTTGTGTAGGTTGGGATCGGGCTTTGCGGACTGGACCCGCGGCCGGGCACGGGCAGGCGGTCGTCCTCGCCGACCGGACGACCGAGCTCCCGGTCGGGGCGGCGGGTGTGCCAGACGGCGACAGGAACCCACAACGGGTAACACCCCCGCGTGCGAAAGGACAGCCAAGACCCATGAAGAATATCGACGATCTCATCGACAGCGCGGCGGAGCTGGCCGAGGGGGGCCTCTCGAAGGGCGAAATCGCGGACGAACTCAACGTCTCGAAGGAGACGGCGTCGTGGCTCGTCTCGCGCAGCGGCGCCCAGACGGCACCGGCGACCGAGTCGCCGACCGGGCCGGAGGACATCCACGTCGACTGGAGCGCCATCGGCCGCGACAGCGCCCGCCTGACACACGTCGGTCGCGCGGTCGCCGACCTGCTCTCCAAACAGGGCGAGGAGGTCGACCTGACCATCGGCATCGAGAAGGCCGGCGCGCCCATCGCGACGACGGTCGCCCGCGAACTCGACACGGACCTGGGGACCTACGCCCCGAGCAAACACCAGTGGGACGACAGCGAGAGCGAGGAGCTGTCGGGCTCCTTCTCCCGGAACTTCGCCGGCATCCGCGGCCGCGAGTGCTACGTCGTCGACGACACCATCACCAGCGGGACGACGATGACCGAGACGGTCGAAGCCGTCCGCGACCGCGGCGGCGAGCCCGTCGCCTGCGCGGTGCTGACGGACAAGCGCGGCGTCGAAGAGATCGAAGGCGTCCCCGTCTACTCGCTCGTGCAGGTGCTGCGCGTCGGCCAGTCCGAGTGATCGGTCAGGGCTCGACGTCTTCCCAGTAGGTCGACGTGATGTGAGCGTCGGGCTCGTCCGGCGACGACAGCGTCAGCTCGTCGTCGGTCCACCTGACGACCAGTTCCGGTCTGTCCTCGGCCGGGCCGTCGCGGTCGGGCGTCTCGGACGCCTGCACGGCCACGAGGTCGTCGGTGACCGCGCGCCCGTCACCCTCGACGACTTCCTCTGTCAACCCCACACACTGGACCGAGCGCGCGCTGTCGGCTCCCCTCGTTCCCTCGGCCGAGGGGGTGCGGTCGAAGGCGTCACGGTCGTCGGTCTCTGTCATCGATCCGAGACGAGCGCGCAGGGAGCGGGCGACCGACCGGAGGCTCCCAGCGAGGCGACTGACGAGCGAGTTGGACTCGGTTCCCTGGTCTGGGTCCCCGACGGCCCGACCCTCCCTGTCGGACCCGTCGACGGGGGTCTGGCTCATACCTGTCCTTGGTGCGGAACGGTAAAAATCATTGTGCTAACCGATGACACACTCGTGGTACTACCGCCATCCCGTCAGGTGCCGTCGCCGGAGTGGGCGCCATCGCTCTCGGTGTCAGTCGCCCGCCGCGGGGACGGTCTCCGGGGCGGGTTCGACGGTGTAGAGCCCGAAAAAGGCGAGCGACGCGACGACGATGAACGCGCTGGCGGTGAAGAAGGCGACGAAGACCGAGGTCGCGTCCCACAGCGCCCCGACCGAGACCGGGCCGACGACCTGGCCGACCTTCCAGGCGATCGATCGCAGCGACATGCTCCCGGCCACCGCGTCGAAGTGCTCTCCCTCCTCGACGAACAGCGCCATACTCGCCGGCAGGCGGATGCTGTCGGCGATCCCACAGACCGCGAAGGCACCGAACAGCGGGAAGAAGGCTGGCGGGAGCGTCGTCGACAGGCCCGCGGCCGCGACCGTGACCGGCGCGAAGTAGTCGACGGCGTACTCGGCGAAGGGGATTATCGCCGCGCCCAGCGCGTACAGCACCGCCCCGACGAAGACGAAGACGTGTTTGCGACCCAGTTTGTCGGTGTACGACCCCACGATCCCCTGGGTCAGCGACTTCGTGAGCTTCCCGCCGGCGAGGATCCCGCCGACGAGGATCGGACTCATCCCGAAGCGCGTCCGCGCGTAGATGGGCAGAAAGAGGATGACAGCCATCTTCCCGAAGCTGAGGCCGAGGCGGAAGACGACCAGCGCGCGGATGGCCGCGCGACCGAGCAACATTCGCAGCGTCTCGACCCCCGTGGCCTCCTCGGGGTCGGCCTGTCCGCCGGGGTCGTCCCGGAGGAAGGCGTAGACGCCGACGAAGGCCAGCAGCGTCACGCCGCTGAGCACGCCGTAGGTCAGCGTGAAGCCGCTGGTCGCGAGCAGGATGCCACCGACCAGGTCGCCCGCGAGACTGGAGAAGGCGCCGACCTGATTGTAGGTGCCGAGCCACTGCCCGCGCTCGGCGTCGGGACTGATCTCGCCGACGACGGTCGACCCGGTGATCCACAGCAGGCTCGCGCCGAGGCCCTGGAACACGCGCATGATGACCACGTGGCTTACCGTCTCGACCATCGCGAAGCCGACGAACACGGCGACGTTCAGCGCGAGCCCGACCAGCAGGTAGCGCTTGGCGTTGCCGGTGTCGATCTTCCGTCCCATCGGCAGGACGATGATCAGCTGGATCAGCGCGAAGGCGGTCCCGAACAGCCCCTCGACGGTCCCGGAGGTGGCGAACATGTCGGCGTACAGCGCCAGCGCGATCGCGATGGTCGAGTACGCCTGCGACCGCGCGAAGGCGGTGCCCGCCAGGGCTACGAACTCGGCGTTGGCGAACAGCCGCAGCGATCCGCCCGAACCGTCGCTCACGATCGACCGGTCCGGCTACGACCGAAAGGGCGTTTCGCCTCCGGCGGACCCTTCCGACTGTCCTTTCAGACTCCCTCGACAGCGACGGCCCGCTGTCGGCTCACAGCTCGATGCGCTCGACGATGTTGCCGTCGCCCTCGGAGGTGTTGACGGCGACGATGCGCACGTCGTCTTCCAGCCCCGACCCGCGGAGTTTCGCCTTCAACAGCTCGTCGACCTGGTAGACGCCGGCGGCGTTGTGCATCTCGATCTCGACGAGGACTGCCGCGCCGTCCCCTGGCTTGAGCGTCACGGACTCGATAGCCTGACTGGAGACGGTGTTGATACCGCGCCCGCCGCGCTCGTAGGGGTACCGCGACCGGCCGTGTTCCATGTCGAGCCCGTCCGCCAGCCGGACGAGCCCCGCCTCGGTCGTCAGCGGCGTTTCCTCGGTGTGATGACAGAGGATCGCGTGCAACACCTCGCCTTTCATCCGCACGGCGTCGGCGGTGTCGTACCACTCCTCGAGGACCCGGTCGAGCAGGTCCGCCGCCAGCGGAATGGAGTAGTAGGGGTGTTCGTCGCGGTGGACGACGTGGCCGATGTCGTGCAGCGTCGCCGCCAGCGCCACGATCACGGGCTCGTCCTCGGTCGCCAGCCCCTGCTCCGCGGCGCCGTTGAACTCCACGTCGCCCTCGTAGCAGAGTTCGTACAGCGTCAGCGCCCGGTCGCGGACGATGCTGACGTGTTTGGCGCCGTGGTCGTTGTAGCGCATCCGCGCCACCGGGTTGACGTTCTGGGCGTCGAGATAGGTCCGGATCTCCTCGTCGGCGTCGACGAACGCCAACACCTCGTTGAGCCGCTCGTCGGGGAAGGCGTGGTCCTCGTCGGGGTCGTACGACAGGCCGTCGCTCGTGGAGCCACCGTCGCTCATGTCCCGACTCACCGCCCGCGCACGCAAAAACCCCCCGTCCTCCCCCCTCGAACGGCGCTCGCCCCCACGATACTGCCCGGGCGCGCCGCTCAGACGAGCGCGGCCACCGCGTCGCGCACCTCGTCGTAATCGGGCTCGAAGCTCGGGTCCCCGGCGACCCACTCGTAGCGAACCACGGCGTCGCCGTCGATCACGAGCACCGCGCGTTTGGCGACGTCGTCGACGCCGATCGACGCGAAGTCCATATCGAGGTCGTAGGCGTCGATTATCCGCCGGTTCGTGTCGCTGATCATCCCGAAGGTCAGGTCGCTGTCCTCGCGGAACGCGTCGAGCGCGAACGGCGTGTCGACGCTGATCCCGTACACCGTCGCGCCCAGCTCGTCGAACTCGTCGAGCCGGTCCTCGAAGGTCTCCATCTCGTGGGTGCAGGTCCCCGTGAACGCGCCCGGGAAGAAGGCGAGGACGAGCGGCGCCTCGTCGAGTCGCTCCGAGAGCGTGAACTGCGTCACGTCGCCGTTTGCCAGCGGTGCTGTGAAGTCGGGTGCGGCGTCTCCCTCGTCGACCATGTCCGAGGGTAGCTCTCGCGCGGCAAGGGCGTTTGGACACCGGCGGGCGCGGCCGGATCCCCGTCGGGGAAAGATTGATAGAACGGAGTAGTAGGGGGTGATAGACAGCAAAAAGGTTATTTTTCCGTACCTGGGTTTCATAATACTCCCCAGATAGATGCCGGTATGGCAGGGTTGGATGACTTCCAGGGGTTCGGCGAACGGGCCGAGCGAGAGCTCTCGAAGCTTGACCGCCACGATCCCGTCGACCGGTCGCACGTCAAGCGCTACGCCAAGCGCCTCGACGGCAACGTCGCCGAGGGAACGCTCGCCGAGTATCTCAAGAACCTCCGCAAGACCGCCGAGCGCCTCGACCAGCCCATCGTCGAGCTGTCCGAGGCGGACTTCGACGCCCATGTGTTCGAACTCCGTCGGGATCCCGCCTACGGCATGGGCGACGAACCGGGCCTCTCCGACGGCACGATCCGCAACGTCGAGTTCGCCGTCCGGAAGTTCCTGAAGACCCTCGACATCGAGGGCACCGAGTGGGCCGACGACTACGAGCTGACGCCGCCGCCCGACACCAAGGTCTCCCCCGAGGACATGCTCCGTCCCGAAGACATCTCCGCGATGGTCGACGGCGCGAACAACATGCGCGACATCGCGCTGATCGAGTTCCTCGCCGACACCGGCGCCCGACTCTCGCTGCTCGGGTCGCTCCGCGTCGGCGACGTCGATCTCGACGGCGACCGCGCGACCTACCGCCCGAACGCCGACGCCGTCGGGTTGAAGGGTGCCGACATCGCGAACTACCCCATCATCGACGCGAAGACGCCGGTCCGGACCTACCTCCGCCAGGTCCATCCGCGCTCGGACGACGACGAGGCCGCCTTCTTTCACAAGATCCCCGGCCACGGCAACAAGCCGCCGTGGGAGGAGGGCGGCGCCCTCTCGCCGAGCACGATCCGCAAGCAGCTGCGGAAGGCCGCCGAGAACGGCGGCGTCGACCGGCCGGTCCATCCCCACAACTTCCGGCACTCGGCAGTCTCCCGGATGGTCCGCGAGGACTTCACGCGCGCCCAGATCGAGCATCGCGTCCACTGGGACGTCGATACCGACATGTGGGAGACCTACCAGCACATCGCCGCCGAGGAGCACAACGCGGACATCTTCGCCCACGCGGGCGTCGGCGACGCCGAGGACGACGTCGAGCACGAGCGCCGGCCGTGCGGGAACTGCCGGGAGCCGCTGGCGCCCCATCACGAGTTCTGCCCCCGCTGCGGGGAGCCCGCCACGCAGGAGGCGCGAGACGCTCAGGAGAGCGCGACCACGTCGCTCGGCGGCGGGAGCGCGGACGTCTCCGAGATGTCTCGGCGGGAGTTCCGTGCGCACATGATCAGCATCGTCCAGAACGACGCGTCGGGCCTGGATCATGATGAGGCCTCCAACGATTCGACGTAGTTGAGATAGCGCTCAAACACCCACGCGTCGGGGGCGTCACTCTCGGCCTCGAACTCCAGGGCGTCGCGGTGGTCCCGGAGCCACTCGTCGACATCGTCCTCGTCGGGGTCGAATGGCTCGACGGCGTACGGGTGGTTCTGTAGTTGACTCATGCGTGGTCACGCTCCAGCAGCGGCGCGACGGCTTGCTGCACGTCCCGTCGGAGATTGTCGTCGGTCGCGTCGAGGACGGTCACGATGCTGGTGCCACACCGAAGGAGTAGCGCCCCACTGGGCGCGTGGAAGCGGACCTCGTCGGTCCCGGTGGGGCGCTCGGCGGCGCGCACGCGCTGGGCGTGCGCCCACGCGGTCTCGGGGGCGACGCTCGCTGGGTCGGTCCGGGTGTCCCACCTGTTGGCCGCGTGCTCGGTTACCGGGGGGGCCCCAGTAGTGCGAGTGGTCGCCATCAACGGAGCACCTCCACGGAGAGGTCGATCCCGGCCGCGTTCGCCATCCCGATGATGTGCGGCCGGTTGATGGGGTTCAGCCGGCACTTGTCCTCGTGATCGGCGAACCCAGGGTGTGGGGTGAACGTGGCGCTGCAGTACCCACACTCGCGCTCGCTCGTCATGGCTCCACCTCGTCGACGGGCGTCAGCAGCAGGTCCTCGCCGTCCGCGAAGACGGCGTACTGCTCGGTCGTGTGCATGTCGATGATCTTGTCGGGGAGCTGGCCGAGCCCGCAGATGTGGGCGGTGCCCTGGATCGTCCAGTCGTGGTCGGTGTCCCCGACCTGGCCGCCGTCGGCCATCGTGATGACGAGGTCCGCACCGCAGACGGGACACGTGTCGGGGAGTCCGATGTCCTCGTACTCTTCGAGCCCGTCCGGAGCTGGTGCGCCGCTGAAGCTCTTCTCCATCTCGAACTCCTCACACTCCGGGCAGGTGACGTGTCGGCGCCGGCTAACGCTCTGGTAACCCGATTCAGTCATCGCCACCCCTCCGGGTTGACCAGCGCCCGCTCGTCGACGAGCAGCCACTCGTCGCCGGCGTCGGCGACGTTGGGCTGTCGGTCCGTCGGGATCGCGTCCATCGGACAGACGAGCAGCTGGCCCAGCAGCGCCTCGGCGAGGGCAATCTCCTCGACGTGGTCGGGCTCTTGACCGAGCCACGCGTCGACGGCGTCGGTGTCGAGTTCAGCCGCCGGCGCATGGCCGGCGCGGTACTCCGCGAGCGCCCTGATGAACTCGTCGGAGACGCCGCCGTTATGCATCCCCATCACCCTCCAGCGCGCCGAGGATGGCCGCCAGGTCCGAACTGTCGAACGTGCCGACGCCGGTGCGGTGGTCGCGGCCGAGTTTGAGCATCAACGAGTCGCGCATCTGCTGGGCGGACTCGTCGGTGACCATCCCCAACCCGAGCGCCTCGCAGACGGTCTCAAGCTCGGCGCGGGTCATCCGGCGGTGGCGTTCGGTGCCGGTGCCGTCGGCGTACCGGGACGGGTCGGCGTCCGTGATGTCCGCGATCCGGCGTTTCATCTCGCCGTGGGACTTACTCCGCATCGGCGCCACCCCCGTCGGCGACGGTCACCGTGTCCAGGTCGGCGTAGGGGTCCTCGCCCTCCTCGTCGAGCTTGTCCCGGCACGTGATGCAGTAGCCCGACTCGTCGACGGAGTCCGTCTCGCGCCCGCAGCGCTCGCACTCGGGCTCGTCGCTGCCGAGCGTCGCCTGCTGGGTTACCGCGTCGTCCTCGGGCACCGCGGCGTGGGGGAGGATCTCCTCGCGGACGAACCGGGCGAACTGCACCGGGCCGACCGCCTCGTTGTAGACTGCGACGTAGCCCGAGGCGTAGACGACGCCACGCATCGTCCGGCCCTGCCAGCTCGTCTCGAAACCGACGCCGATGTTCGGGGCGTCAGCGGTCTGTCCGAGGTGGGCCGACGCGTGGTAGTCCATCTGTACGTCGTCGTGCCCCGCAACGTCGCTGCCGGTGAACCACACGTCGGGGTCGTTCGGGGCGTCGATGAACGCCGTCGTGTCGACCTCGGCGGTCCGCACCCGCTCGCCGCAGGCCGACCATAAGACGCCCCACGGGAACGGCGGCTCGCCCGTCGCCGTCCGCTCGGCGAGGACGAACCCCGACTGCACGTCGGCGACCCACTCGGTGTGGGTCATCGTCCGGGCGTCGTACTCGTCGATGTCGATGCTGGTGCCGCTGACGACGACGTTGGTCTGGCGCGTCTCCACCTCGGCGGCCGCCAGGCCCGTCTGGACCGCGGCGTCGTCGAGGTACTCCTGGGTGTCGCGCACGTCGATGGCGGCGACATCGCCGCCGTGGTTGTAGAGTCGCTCCTCGGCGGGCTCGTCCAGCAGGCCGAGCGTGCCGGCGTTCATGAGTCGCCCCCCAGGATGACTCGCGTCTCGCCCGCGGGCATGTCCGTCTCCATGTTCGCGATGTCGATCCCGTGGTCGTGGGCCAGCTCGATCACGTCTTCGAGGTCGACCACGTCGTCGGTCAGGTCCCGCGTCGCGATGATGCGGTCGTCCTCGCGAGCGACCGAGACGCCGTCGAGTTCGAGCGCGTCGAGCTGGAACTGCTCGACGTGCGAGGTCGTGGCGCTCATCGGTCACCACCTCGGCACTTGTAGCAGCGGGTACCCTCGCCGGACGTGACGCCGTCGCAGGTCGGACAGTCGAACAGCTCGTACTCGTTTGCGGTCGCGGCCGACCCGGCTTCGAGCTGGTGGGTGGTGCACAGACGCCCGCGGAGGATCTGCTTGCCGCACCGGCTGCAGGTGGGCATCAGTCGTCACCTCCCGCAAGCCGGACTGGCTCGCGACCGTCCTCGTCGAGGCGCCCCTCCAGCTGGTTGAGATAGAGGTCGGCCAGCCCGACCGGGACGATCGCCCAGTTGGGGTAGTCCCCGTCGGCGGCGTCGACGACGACGTGCGAGCCGGGGGCGTCGCTCCAGTCGGCGTCGCGCTCGAAGACGAACTCGCCGAACTGGCGCCGGCGGTCGTCGTCGGCGGCGACCGCCGACGCGATGCCCTCGCGGAGCGTCGCGAGGGTCTCCTCTTCCACGTCGACGCTGCAGTCCGCACAGACGAGGCGGCCCTCGGTCGTGGTCTCGATGGGGCCGCGGACCGCGCCGCCGCACACTTCGCAGGTGTCGATCCCGCCGTCGGTCGCGACTTCGGGTTCGAGGCCCTCGGGCGGCGTGAAACACTCGTCGCAGGCGAAGACGTTCCGCGGGACCGTCTCGTCGGGCGCGGTCGACCCGTCGTAGACGACGAGATACTCCGCGTCGTCGCTGCAGCGCTCGGGTTCGTCGGCGGAGCCCCACATCATGCACTGGCGATCTCCGGGCGCCGCGACCACGTCGAGGAACTCCGGTTCGACGCGCCCGCCGTCGGCTCGGATCTCCGGGTCGTCCAGCACGTCGGCGTCGACGATGCGCCAGCGGACCGAGTCGGGCGCGACCTTCTCGATGGCGTCCGTCCTGCGGATCCGGTCGAGTTGGTTGCCGATCGAGGAGTGCACCCACGGCAGCGGCGACCGGCCGATGTGGGCGGCCACGTCCTCCGAGGTGAGTTCGTCGGTACCGTCGCGGGCCAGCTCGACGACCGCCTGGCGGACCGTCGGGAGTTCGACGACCGTCATCGGTCGCCCCCCGTGGCACCTGGTCGGTTTTTGTGGCCGGGGCGCGTCGATCCGACTGCGGAGGCTCCCTGGCCTACGTAACCCTTCCTGGCGACGCTGGTCCGCGAGTCGCTGGTATCTCGACCCTCTGCAGGGTCGGCTCTGCCGCTTTCATGGGCCCTATACTTAAGGGCCGAGTGTCCGATGTTCGTCATGGCTTTCGAAGATCCCTGTCAGGGGAACGGAAGCCAGGTCCGTCGTGCGCCAACACGGCGGGCGCCTTTTGGAGGCACCCCGCATGGACCCACTTCCAATACGTACCAACAGCTTACTGCCTATTAATGTTACTGGTAGTGACGCACTTAGTGCCCTGCACCGACAGTGACAAGTGGGATGTTACCGTTAGTATCATGTATGAACCCACCTACGCACGACGTAATGCGTCTGCAACTCCCCACCGACCGGCTGATCCTTCGGGAGTTGCTTGATGGCCGGAACCTGGGTGCGAACATTGCCGATGAGATCGACCGTCACCAGAAGACCGTCACGCGCCGGCTGAACCAACTCGAAGACTACGATGTTGTTGAGAACATCGGGAGGGGCGTGTACGAGCTGACCGAGAAAGGTCGCGTAGTGTACGAGAACATCGACAAGTACGACGATGTCGATGACTTCGACGCTCTCGTCGAACGGGAACTCGCCGAACGGCAACCCGACGACGCCTGACATCGTTACGCGGGCTGGGCCATCCGGGCGAGGTTGTCTTCGAGCCACTCGGGCACGTCCAGGTCCGCGGGCTCGCCGTCCCGGCGCGACACTTCGATGCTGAACTCCCCACCGGGAATTTCGAGGTGGACGATCCACTCGCGATCGTCCGGGCCCGACACCTTGAACCGTCGGCCGTCGTCGGTGTCCCCGAGGTGGATGACATCGGCGTCCTCGCCGTCGTACGTCCGTATGGTAGTTGTCTGTCCTGACATCAACACGACCGAGCACCCCCATTACAAAACCAGTTGCCCGCGGATTTCCGTCGTTTCCGTTGGCCCACCGACCCGCTCGCGTCTTGCGATTATCCCGTTTCCGTTGGGATTTCCGGTGCGGTCGCCACCCACAAGGGGTTGTTGTCGGGCCCCTCCGACCGGACGTGGTTATACTGCTCCAGCTTCGAGCAGTAGGTCCGGACCATCCGCTCGGTCCGCGGGTCGTC
>ENA-ORCR01000464-ORCR01000464.1-marine-metagenome-genome-assembly--contig:-NODE-464-length-22561-cov-2.767257_pt1 | contig 22561 bp, 18 predicted proteins | sample MGYA00237782_ERZ508514 | MGnify/ENA primary metagenome ERZ508514 (study PRJEB26185, sample SAMN06268960) | marine metagenome | isolation source: Eden Landing Ponds, San Francisco, CA, USA | place...
GAGGCGTTTTTGCGACGGGTGTTCCTCGGACTGGACGAGGACCAGCGGTCGCCGCGCGAATACGTCATGGTCATCTTCGAGGTCCTCAGCGACTACTACGAGGGGAAAGTCGACGCACCCTCCGACGCCGAGGCACTCAGGTCGCTGGTGAACCGCCTCTCAGTCGCGGACGCTGTCTACGAAGACGCTGAAGCGTTCTCCCGTCTCGCACGCTGGTACGGGGAACCGAACGAGAGCGGCGACGTCGTCGAGGTCGATCGGCGGTTCGCGGAAGCGTTCGGCCTCGTCGAAGCGAGTAGCGGGGCTTCGGACCTCCCCGGTCCCGTCGAAGCGAGCCCGGACACAGTCGTCGTTCCCGCTTCGGAGACAGGTCCCGGACCCGGTCCCGGCCCTGGTCCAGGCCCAGGCCCGGACCCGCCGACGCCACCCCAGACCGACCCCGTCGAAGAAGAGTTCCGGGAGAAAGCACCCATCCTGGAGACGTGGTTGAATGCGCCGGACGATTTCCCCGAGACGACCGTCTACCTGAAACGGGGACTGGCCGACGCGATCGAGCGGTTGACCGATGGTCACTCGCTGTACGAGGGGGTCGATCTCGAGTACAATCTGAGTAGTCAGAAGCGGCCGTTCGTCTTCTCGATAACGGAGGAAACGGCGGACGAAGACCAGATCGTCATCGACCCGAACGAATTCCGCCTGTCCGACCTTCGAACCGTCCTCAGGTTCGGCATCGAGCGCGATATGACCCCTCGAAGCGCCGACTACGAGGCGCTGCTCGGAGACTGCGGGACGCAACTGACCGACTACGCCAGGACCTGGCGTGAGAAAGTCAGGGACGCGAACCTCGAGGACGAGAGCGTTCTGTTCGTCAAACGGTCGCGGTGCGATTTCTCTGATTTCGTCCTCGCTGCGTACAGCTACGTAGTGCTCCTCGATTCACCCTGGGAACCACTTACGTCGGAGACAGTCGCCGACCGATTCGACGACGGTGACTACTCTCTCGATAGTGACGTCGACTCGTGGCTCGACGAAAAGCTCGACCACGAGGAGTATCAGGCGGTCCGCGAACTCGTTGACGCGAGCGCACACCTCGAAACGATGGTCGGTGAACTGTTCGGTGTCAGCGGGTCCGATCTGGACCAGCTCCGGATACGCCGCTGGTTCCAGCGTCACTCCCCCCGAGACGTCCTCGACGAACTCGGGCGAGCCCAGATCGGAAACATGAGCCACCGCGTCCGGTTCGCTGACGGGTCGAAAGTCCGTGATATCGCGAACACAGCGTACGATACTCGTAGCGCACTCGACGAAATCGAGACGCGATACAAGCGCGACACCGTCACGGACGTGGCGACCAACCTCGGTGGGCTCTCCATGGAAACGGTCGCCGACACCGTCACGAATCTGGATACGTACGACGTGAACCCCGACGTGATGGAGCCGCTCAAGCGGTTCGCCCGTCTCGACCAGACCGCCGTCGACGACGCGGTCGCTGCGGCTTCGCTGGCGGCCGACCTCCACGGTGGAACGACGATGGAATCGATACAGGCAGTGCTCGCGAGCGTCAAACTCAGCAATTCGACCGTCTACGAGCGGTACAGCGCAGTCCAGTTGCTGTCAGGAGACAGATCGGGACAGATCGGTGCCGGGTTCACGGAGGTGGCGAAACACTATGTCGACTGAACACCCGGACGACGAGACGTTCGAGGAGCGACTCGCTTCGATGTACGACGGATATCGGCACCAGTATCTGGAGGGCGAACTCGAGGCGCTGGCGACGACGATGGAAGAGACGCTGCTCCAGCAGGAGATCGCGGAGACGTTCTTCGAGGAATCGATCGAAATCGACGACGAGGTCAAACTGACCGTCAGGGAAGCCGTCCGGAAAGTCGAAACCGGGGACTACGAGAACGTAGAGAGCGAACTCGACGAGCTCTCGGACCGAGTCGAACGGGCTGAAACGCACGTCACGAACGAGATCCAGCAGCTCCGGATCGACCGTCAGGACACCGCGACCGCGATGCGACGGCTGAACGAGCGCGTCGAACGCGTCGACCCGTCTCAGCTGCGGGCGCTCGAATCTCTGCTCGAAGAGTGGAACTGGAAACAGGACGTCTACGACGGGTCCAACGAGTCGTTCGACGACCGGCTGCGAGCGGCGACGCAGTACGGCGAGGACATGAAGTACGTCTTCGAAACGCTCAAAGACGACCTCTTCGCGCCCTACCAGGACACCGAAATCCGGTCGCTCGTCGAGAAACTGCTCGACGACGATCGACTGCGACTGGGCGAACTGACGTCGGAAGAGCGACGCCAGCTCGCGGACTCGGAACTCGCCGAGTACGTCGAACTGAAACTCTCGTAGTCATACGGTCGGTTGTAACGATTTACCAGTGATTCGCCGGGCGGTCCGGCGAATCATGAAAATGACGTACAACCGACCGTATCAGTCGTCGGCGAGCACGGCTCGTTTGCTCGTGACGAGGTCTTTCACTTCGAGCAGTTCGATGTAGTTACTGGCGCCTTTCTCGAACGTGAGCGAGCCGTCCTCCAGGTCGAGATCGACGTCACCGCCGATGTACCCCGAACGGGCGTACTCGCGCAACGCCGTCGGATCACCGACCTCCCAGCAGACCAGCACGTCGAGATTCGACAGCGGGAGTTCGCCGTCGAAGTGGTCTGTCGCGTGGCGGTGGACGGCCGCGTTGCGGAGTTTCCCGGCACGCCGGACGATCGCGTGGACGTCAGCGTCAGGGTCGAAGTCCTCGACGACGAGGTCGACGGATGGGTCTTTGCCAGCCACCCGCTGGAGAGCGAGCAGAACCTCCGCCCGGTTGGACGGGGACATCGCGTCGCGGCTCTCCACCGCCTCGCGGCGCTGTGTCAGCGTCGACTGCTGAGTCTTCGCGCGGCGCTGCAGTTCACCCTCGCGACGGGTCTCGAGGTACTCCTGGAACCACGGGTCCTGCGTCACTTTCGAGAGGTAGAACTCGACTTCCTCGCTGACCGCACGGTAGACCGAGCTCGCCTTGTTTCGGATGGTCTCGCGGTTCGCCGAGAGTTCGAAGTCCTGGCAGTTCACGACGAAGAAAAAGTGGATGTACTCGTTGTCGTGAGAGATCGCCTCGTTGAGCCGCTCGACCTTGATGTGGTCTTTGGCGAACCAGATCCCGAACTGCGCCGAGTGACGACCGTAGGTCGGAAATTCGTTTCGCGTCTCCTTCCCGCCGACGATTCCGACGACCTGGACGGTGGTCGTCCCGTCGCCGTAGTCGACCTCGATTTCGCGGGCCGGATACCGCTTGCACATCCGCGCCGCCGGGTAGTCGCCGTCGGCCGGCTCCAGCTGTTCGTCGGGAAATTCGAGTCTGTTCGTGGTAGTCAACTGGTCCCGCGAGTCGTCGATGTCGTCGTCCAGTTCGACGACGATATCCATCTCCCGGAAGTCGTCGTCGAAGAGATGGGCCGTCGATCCGGCGATGGTCTTCCACTTCAGGTAGTGGTGGATCTTGTTGTACGTGAGCGATTCGGGGTCGAATCCCTGGCCGGACCGGAAGTTACTGATCTTGATCCGCGTCCCCGAACTCCCCGAGCGAGTCGGCGTCTCGGTGATTTCGTACTCCGGGAGTTCCTTCCGGTTGAGTTTCTCCCAGGGGTCGTCCATCGTCGCCCGTCGGTTGACGCCTCCCTTGGCGGTGTTGACCTCGATCGCGTCGCTCTTGTAGAAAATCTTCGTGCCGTGGCCTTTGTAGCCGATAGAGTCGGTCTTTCGGGAGTTCCCCAGGTCGAAAAACGACTCCAGGTCCCGCTCGTTCATCCCGTCTCCGTCGTCCTCGATGACGATGTCCGACCCGTGCGGTCTCGTGTTGATGCTGATCTCGACCGTCGAGGCGTGGGCGTCGTACGCGTTCGAGAGCGATTCGCGGATGACTTCCAGCGGGTCCTCGAAGTCGCTGGCGATCTCGAGGAACTCGTTGACTTTGTTGACCTTCGGTTCCTTTCGCATCAGAAATACCCTCCGAGCGCGTCGTTGACGACCTGATGTGCGTAGCGGCGGATGCGCTTGTCGCGTGCGACGTTCGATTCGATGTACTCGATCAGCGGCGCCGTCTCGCCCGTCTGGATACACTGTCGGATCTCGCGGACCTCGCGCATGTGGATGATCAGGTTGTGCATCGCGACCGGCCCGAGTTTGTCCTTCTGGTATTCCACGTCCTCGCCTCGCATCCATCCGGCGAGTAACTCGTTCGTACAGACCGGACAGTCACACGCGGAGAAATCCACCTCGTCGAGCGGTTTCGAGTCCATCAGCGACGTGCTGTACTTGCCGTTGATCGCGTTGTAGATGTGTGTCATTGAATCGAACGAGTCGGCGCCGAGAGCGGCGAGAAGCGGGATCGAGCGGCTGGAGATTCCGAGTACGTGTAGCGGGCAGTCGTCGAAGCCCCAGTCGCGCATGATCTGTCGACAGTCGGTGACTGCCGTGATGAGCGCGTCGCGGTTGTCCTTTTTCGGTACCAGGCTCCCGAGCGCGACGCCGTCGAACGTCGCGTGGAGCGTCTCGAGCGGCACGACGTCCGTGAGTTCGTCGAGGAACGCGTCCATCATCGAGTAGTTGTAGCCGTGCAGGGTGAGATACCGCGCCCCCTCGAACCCCGCCGAGAGGCCGACGAACTCGTCCACGTTAGCCGCGGTTTTCCTGGCCTTCTCGATCCTCGTCCCGTGGTCGTCGTCGGGCGCGATCGGGTGATCCAGATTGACGATGACGTCAGCACCCATCTTCCGCTGAATCGAGTAGACCGTCGCCTGGTCGATCTCGAGTTCGAAGTCGCTCCCGTCGAGTTCGTCGCTGTCGAGGAACTTGAAGCCGCCCGAGTCGACGAAGAGGACGCCCGAGAACGGCGAGAAAATCTCCCGTTCCTTGATCGGAGTCGAGAGATAGCTCTCGAGGCGTTCGCGGGTGATGTTGTAGTCGGTCAGTGACGAAACCGACGTCATCACCCCGTCGAAGTAGTCGCTGTAGTCCGTTCCGCCGATACGGTCCGCACCGATCAGACACTCCTTGACCGTCCGGTGGACGCCGCCGCCGAACACGCTCCGCTCCATCCCGCCGGCGTAGAAGTTCAGAACGGGGAACAGCGTCGGCGTGTCCAGCGTCGCGTCACCAACGGTCAACCGCCCGGCGCGAGCGTCGCCGGCTGTCGCAGTCAGTTCGTAGTCGACCCCGCGTGATTTCGCGGATTGCATCAGGGTTCCTCCATCACCACAGCCGCCTCGCCTCTGATAAACCGTTTCAGATAGTGGCCTTTCTCCCCCAGCCCATCCCCCGGAACCTCGTGAACCGGAACGGGGAGGGGATCGGTATCGATGGCCGCGCGATACGTCTCCCCGGCGTTGATCACGATTCGATCGTGGTCTCCCCTCTCGACTTGCGTTCGGAGGTCCGCGGTGACCTCCTCCCGCAGTTGCGACGCGCGGTCCGCGTCCATCTTTCGGTCGTACACCTCGATCTCGTCGTCGGGGGCGAGCACGCCGTGCTCCGCGGAGAGGATACAGACGTCGAGCCGCTCGTCGAACGCGCCCTCATCTATCGCCTTCTTGAGTATTTTGTAGTAGTAGCCGCTGTAGATATCGAAGGCAGGACCAGGGCTACGGGCCTGATCTTTCGATTTTGAGCACGACTGAACCAGCAACGTCGACATAGGCCTCGCTTCTGCCCCCGAGGTCATTAAGGTTCGGACTGGGCCGATTCGGTATCCACGGACCCGGCCGTGCTGTCAGCGGACGTACCAGAAATCCGCGAGAAAGCATTAAGACGCCGCGCCCGACAGCATGGGACAGTTGTCACCGACAGGATGCAATACACTGACCGCAATACCGACGAGACGCGGATTCCCGACGACATCGCGCCGCTCCTCACGGCGATGTTACAAAACAGACAGATACGGTACGAGGACCAGGACGACCCCCCGTTCGTGACCCAGGCGATCAAATACGAGCGCGAGCGCCAGTCCCGGCGCCGGACCGGGCCCTATACCGGGAGTGACCCGTTCGTGGAATCGATCGTCGACGTCTTCGGGTTCGATCCGCTGGATTTTCAGGTCGACAGCTGGCAAACCGTCGACCGACTCGACGAACGGCGACTGGCCGACGGGGAAAGCAAGGCGGCGGTTTTCTCCGCGCCGACGGGCTTCGGAAAGACCGAGGCGTTTCTGGGGCCGCTGTATCAGCTCCTGCGCGAGGAGCGCCAGGAGTCGGTGGCAATCGTCTATCCGCGGCGGGCGCTCCTCCAGGACCAGCTCGGCCGTATTCTCGAACACATTCACGCTATCAAGACGGCGCACGGCGACCAGCTGTCTGTCGGCTGCTACGTCGGAAACATGCCGTGGGAACGCTCCGACGTCGGCACCAGGGACTTCTTCGAGTCGACCGACGGACGGCCGCGATTCACGCTCTGTAACTGCTGGTGCGGCGAGGAGGAGTCACACGCGTTCGAGTTCCACGGGACGAACAAGTCGTACGTGCTCCGCTGTGAGAACGATCCGTCACACGAGTTCACCGACCGCGAGCTGATCCTCTCGCGGAAGGATCTTGTGTTCAACGACCAACCGGACATCGTTCTCACGACGCTCGAATCACTCGAGAACTTCGCGCACAAGCCACATTACCCACTTGTCGACCAGTTCGACACGATCGTCCTCGACGAAGTCCACCTCTACACGGGACTCCGGGGCGCGCACGCGTCGAAAGTCATCCAGAACGTGGACGACATCTCCGAGGACCCGCTGCTGTGGCTCGGATCGAGCGCGACCATCGACGACCCGGAGCGGTTCGGTTCCCAGATTTTCGGTCTCTCACAGTCTGACATCGAGACGACGAGCCCGCCTCCGTCAGATTTCGACGACGACCACGACGACCACGAACACTACTACTTCCTCCTCGCCCCGGAGGACGGACCGGGCGTGTCCTCGATGGCGATCCAGCAATCGATGCTGCTGGGTCACACGATGCTCGAAAACGACGCGGGCCAGCGGAGCAAGCAACTCTCGTTCATCGACAGTATCTCCCAGATCAATCAGCAGCGCGTCCAGCTAGAAGATGCGGACCACAGAAACGAACTCTGGCAGTACCACCGCGACCCGGACGGCGAGAACTGGGACGCCGTGGCGTCGGCCATGGGCCAGCGCTTCGTCGACGAGCCGCTCTCGTTTCTCCCGGTCTACTCCGAGCAGGGGTTCGACAGCGACGACGCCGCGAAAAGCGACATCCTCCTCTCGACGAACTTCCTCGAGGTGGGAATCGACGTCGGCGAGATCAAAATCGTCACCCAGCATCGCACGCCGTGGGACCTCTCGTCGTTTCTCCAGCGCGCCGGTCGAGCGGCGCGCAAACCGGGCATGGACTCACACGTCGCGGTGTACCTGTCGAATCTGACCGGTGACGCCAACATGTTCTACCGGGCCGACCGGTTTCTCGGCTCCGACATTCGGACGCCGCTCAACACGGACAACCGGGTCGTCGAGTGGATGCACGACCGGTTCAACCGGTACTACAGACAGGTCTCGTCGCTGAACAGCCGGAACTTCCGGTCGAAACTCGACGAACACGACACGTTCCTGAAGCGGTATCTGAGAGACGATCTCGGCTACGACCGCTACTACGAACTGATCACCGACCCCGACGCGTTCTTCGAGTCGGAGTTCGGGATCGAGGTCCCATCGGACAGGATGCTCTCCGAACAGGTCGTCGAAGACGTCAGCACTCGTCTCGACGAGTATCTCGACGAGCGAGCCGACGGATTCGCCGACATCGAGGAGTACTTCGGGATGGAAGACGGCGACATCATCCGGGGCGAGGACGCGATCGACACGTACGTCCTCGAAGTGCAAGACCAGACGTTACGGGTTATCAACACGTTCGACGGGCAGATAACGGGGTACGTACGCGTCCTCCAGTCACGCGGTGACGGCGAGTACGATAGCCAGATCAGGGATCTGGAGGACGAACTGGCCGACGCCAGAGAGCGGGCACAGACGCTCCCTGACGGAGAGGTCCACGAAACCGTCGCTCACTTCTCGTCCCTGCTGGCCGACCTGTTCGGTCTGACGGGCCAGTTGATGCAAGTCAGAAACCGGGCCAACAGCGTCTCGGACGACCCCATCCCCCAGGTAGACCAGGACCGTCTCTCGGCCCTGAACGACGCGGTCAATCAACTCGAAACGCTCAGCGAGGACGACCGGCTACAGGAGTATTACCGGCTGGAAAAGCAGGTCCACTACCTGCAGTCGGCGCTGGAGGAGTATCGGTCGTATCTCGACACCAAGACGCCGTACAACTCGCTGTACCGGATCAAAGACCTCCTCCGTAGCGCGTACTATTTCGACCGCTATCTGCGTGCGGACGGCCGACAGCTCGACGACGAAGTCTGGTTCGTGCCGCCGAACTACTTCGGTAGTTCGGGCCAGTTCGTGAAGGTGTTTCGCGAAAACGAGGAACGGGGGAGACCGGAGGAGTCCATCGACCAGATCGTGAGCACGCTCGCTCCGTACCGGTCCGAGTACCAGTCGAAGTCCGGCCTGATGCACGCGTTCCTCCCGAGGACAACCGTGACCGACGACGGCGTCGTGATGGAGTACGGCAAACACGTCACCGGTGAGGAACGAGAGGGCGTGCTCGTTCCGGACACGCTCGAACTCTCGGAGATGCGGGACCTCTCCAGCGACACCGCGCTCGAAATCGTCCAGTACTGCCCGGAGTGTTTCCAGATCCTCCCCGGTGATCTCGGCCAGTGTCTCCGCCACGGCGAGCGTGAATACGGAAAGATCCACTCGGAACCGCACGTCGAAACGACGGTCACCGACCGGACGCCGGTCGAGTCGCGCGGCGACCTCACGCTGGCCGATATGGCCGCGACCGTCTCGCTCGAGAGCGTCACACTGGAGATCACCCCCGGTCGCTACTTCGGAGACGAGATCGGCGTCGGATTCGACAAGAATCAGGAGCGGTTCACACAGGAGATCCAGAGTCCGGAGACACCGCTCGGATTCACCACGCGGACACGGGGGCTCGCCTACGACATGACGGCGTTTCTCGACGGACTGGAGGAGAAAGTCGGCGACTACGTCTCGCGGTACAAGGACCTCGACGACGGAGACTTCGAGCACCTGGCGTACCACACGGCCGCACACTTCTTCCTGCAGTTCGTGACGGACGTCAGCAGCGTCAACACTCAGCGCGTGTTCTACGGCTTCGACCAGTCCGCAGGCGAAGTGTACGTCTTCGAACGGACCGAAGGTGGGCAGGGAATCGTCGACCTCGTGTACGACGAGATCCGTACTGACCCGGGGAGCGTCCTCGAATCGATGAACCGACTCACGTTCAACGAGCAGGTTATCGCCGAACGACTGTGGGCACAGCGAGCCTTCGTCGACGACCTCTCGCCGACCGAGACGGGAGTAGACACCGTTCGACTGATCGTCGAAAACGCCCTTTCGATCCCCTACGGCACCGTGATAGACAGAGTCACCGAAGAAGTGATCTCGACGATCGACCGGGCCCGCCAGTTCGCAGACGATGAAGGGATCGACGTCACTGATGCCTACCAGCTCAAACACCTCGTTGCGAGCGCGCAGGTCGCTGGCGACGACTTCCCGACGGATGCTGTCGTCGACTACGACGCGGACATCTCCGACGCCGACCGCGTCGAAACCGCGTTCTACTCGCCCGACATCGACGGCTGCGTCGAGAACCTGCACATCACGGAGTGTATCGCGGCGGGCGACCAGAGCGAGACGCTCAGTTACGTCGTCCTCGAAGCGTTGCGCGACCACCTGACCGAAACCGTCCCGGCCGCCGACGCCGCCGGGACCATGTTCGACCACGAACTCCCGCCGGGGGGTGAGATCGATGGTACGAGCGTTTTCCTTGACTTCTGATAGCCTGAGCTACTTCATCGGCTACACGCTCTTGCACGCCCGCCGGACGGTCATCGTCTCGCCGTGGCTCAGCGACGTCGAACTCCGGTTTCCGGTGAACGAACACATCGAGGACAGGCGAGCGGGACTGCTCGCGGCCGTCGAAACGCTACCCGATACGGAAGTCACGTTCGTCGTCCGGGAGGGAGAAGACCACAACGACTTCGTCCGCGATCGGTTGCCGCCAGCGGTCCAGCTGCTCGAAGTCGACGACCTCCACGCGAAGGTGGTCGTCTGCGACGAGTTCGCCTACCTCGGGTCCGCGAACATCACGCGGGGCGGACTGACGCTCAATCGCGAAATCTGTGAGATCATCGAGAACGAATACGGCGATGCGTTCGAATACGTCGAGTCAGAACTCGATATCTCGCTCTCCCGTGAGTGACTGTTCTGCAACTCGAGCCCGTTAGAACAGTCCCTCACGGTGTCACAGAGACAGGTGAAACGAGGAGATGCCGGAGGAAAGTGTCAGAGGCACCGGCCACCCCGTCCCACCCAGGACACCCAGCGCCCCCTTCAAACTTAAATCGAAATCTCAATCCACGGATTCCGGTGGGTCAGTACGGGACTCCGCGGCGACGACGTCGTCGGGAGCGGTAATTTCGATAACCCATTCGGGCCCCTGTTCGGTCGCGAGGAGTTCGACGAGTTCCGCCTCGTGCTCGAAGAGGTCGGCACCGTCCAGCGTCACGAGAATCCCGGACCCGCCCTCGGCGGTCCAGGCCGCCGCGTCCGTGACGACGTTCGTGTCGGCGTCGTGATCCAGCAACCGATCGACGGCGAAGCGAAGGTCGAGCGGCGGAACCGGATCGACCGCGTCGTCCGCAAGCGTCGTTTCGAGGTACGCGACGCGTCTGCTCGCCGCCCTGACGAATCGGCGAAGACGGCGGAGTACCTCGCGTCTGTCGTCGATTGCGGCGAGTTGCTCCTGGAGTCGGCGTACGTGCGTCGCGTCGTTGGGACCGAGATACACTCGGCGCTCCTCAGGCTCGTAGCTCTCGACGTTCGCCCCGTTCTCGACGAGGAAGTCGACGAGGTCGGCGTAGATATCCCGACGGCGCTCCGAGACAGCGGATAGCTCTTCGAGGACGTTCCGACTCACCACTACGCCGACGTCGTCCGATTCGACGAGGGCCGTAGAGCGGTCGTGTTCCCACTCGTGCTGGACGAAATTCAACAGGACGCACGTATCGGCGAAAACGACACCGGGCACGTCCTCACTTGCCATAGATGATTGTGGGGTGAGACGGGTTCATTGCTCGAGATACTGGTCGGCGAGATCGTCGATCGTCGCGGCAAGTTCGTCGTCATCCCTCGAGTAGTCCGTGTAGTCAGGCCGAAGACCGGCCGCGGCGAGCTCGCGCTCGAACTTCCGCCCCTCGCGTTCGAGTTCGGCGTCGAAGTCCGCGAGTCGGCGTTGGCGAGCCGACCGTAACGCGTCCGCGGACGGACCGGTGACCGTTTCCTGTGAAATGACGAGACACGGGTAGCGCCAGACGTAGTAGTAGAAAAACTCCTGCATCGATTGGACAGCCGCGACGTGTTGCCGTTCGAGCGATTCGGGAGAGCGCTGGGCCAGCATCATCAACCCGTCCTCGATGCGGTCGGTTCCCTCGACGAACCCATCGAACGTAGCGGCCAGCGCCTCGGACGCCCGGATCGTACAGTGCATATCAGAGATGTCCAGTTCAGCCGCCTCGACCAGGTCGGGGATAGACTGATCCGGTCGGTCGCCCGCGACGTGGTCGGCGACAACCTCCTCGAGTTCACGAAGCCGTGTTCGGAAGTGCGTACTCTGGACGTAGAGATCGCGATACGCGGCCGGCGCGTGGTCGAGATAGAAGTTCTGGAGGAACCGCATCGTATTCTGATACCACACGTCCGGGATCGTCACCTCGTAAAAATCGACTATCTCTGCCCGCCGGTCGCCCAGTTCCCCCGACGGATCGCCCGCCTCGGAACCATCGTCCGCTTCAGCGGTGAACAACACCGGGTCGATCGACTCGTCGTCGGACTCCGCCGATTGAGCGGTCGACTCGGAGAGGGGAGCTGACGATTCGGTACCCTCGTCGGCCGACTCAGTGATTTCGTTCGCGAAATCGTCGACTGGATGGATCGGTTCGGCCGCGGAACCTGGCGATTCGTCCGTTGTGTCTGCTCGCTCATCAACGCTCGTGGGTTCCACAGCTGACGACGGCGTCGCCGGTTCGTCAGGACCGGGGAGACTGTCAAACGCCGATTCGAGATGCGCAGGAGTGGCCGCGTCACCGGGGACGACAGCTCCCGCAAGATACCAGCTGTACGTGACCGGAAGCTCGTATTCGTCGATTGCCAGGTAGAGCAGTTTCTGGAGTTTCGTCTTGTTCGCGTACGTCACGTCGACCTCGTCGAGGCCCTCCATCGCCTCGGCGATACAGTCCAGTAGCTCGTCGACGAGAGCGGTTTCGTCCGCGGAGAGTTCTACCATCGGTCGAGTCTCTGCTGCGTCGTTTGTAGTCAGTCGTTACCGCGTTAAATATCTTGATGGGGTGACAGGGCCGACATCTCGCGCCGAGATAAGTTATCGATTTATATACTACCACCCGTCTGGATCGCTTGAACCAGACGTTGATCGGGATCGGATACCCGTACCAGTGGCTGTTCGGGATCGGGACCCAGCCAAATCACCAGAACCTATAACACCACACCGTGACGTAGTTATCCCACTTGCAACCCGGCGCTGGCTCGCCGGACCGGATTGTTGGCACCGTCGACCAAACTCCCTCGTGTTCGCGCGACCCTGTCCAGACGCGTAGTCGGGACTGGACCATCTGTCGCGTCACCCGGTAGTGACACGCAGCGGCACGAGGGGTCATTCTCACCATCCATGTCCTCTCGCCAACAGTCCAGAGCCACGCGTGTCGAATCCGAGACTACCTGTGCCGACGAGCCGCAGGTCCACGACCACGAATCAGCCACGCCCGAGGGGTTCGATACGACCTCTGCGTGCGTCGAGTGTGGCGCCCAGTCGTTCGCACGGAGCCCCGCTGGCGAGTGGTACTGCGAAGCCTGCGGCGTCGTACACACCCGGTCCGAACTCGAGTGTAGCGAACCGGGCTGGACCGCGCTCGAGGACCGTCGTACCGGCCCGGCAGAATCACTCTCTCGTGTGAGCGTCGGGACAGTTATCGGCGACGGGAGCGGGACGGCGTTCTGGGCACGGTACAACAAGCGGCTGGGTCACGAAAATCAGACGCTCCGGCACGGGCTTCGCGAGCTCCGTGCGCTAGCGAACGCGCTCGAGGCCGCAGAGTCGCTCGCCGAGCAGGCGGCCTACCAGTTCCGACGGGCAGCCGAAGACGGACTGCTCGTGGGACGTTCGATCGAAGCGGTCGCGGCGGCGTGCGTCCACGTCACGGCGCGCGAACACCACGTCCCGTTCCCGCTCGAGCAGATTGCCGACGCGTCACCGGTCGGACTCAACGATATCAAGAGCGCAGTTAGCACGCTCTTGCAGGAGTACGACCTCCAGGTCGCACCACCCCTTCCGTCGGCGTTCATCGCGCGGTTCGCCTCCGAAGTCGGCGTCCCGGTCCCAGTGCGTCGGCGCGCGGAGAGCATCGCCGAATCGGTAGTCGAAGACGAGGCCCACATCGGACAGAGTCCGACAGGAATCGCTGCAGCAGTCCTCTACGGCGCGGCAATCCAGTGTGAATTCGATATCACACAGAGTGACCTCGCGTCGGTCGCCTTCGTCAGCGTCGTGACGATCTCGAGACAGTGGCAAACAGTGAAACAGTACGTTGACGACGAACGCTGATAGCAGAACACCACCGTTCGGTCGTCATCGACTACGGAGACGTGTGACAACGATAATTCCGGTTTGGCAACAACAGTTCCGGTTTGACAGAAACTTCAGGTCCGAGTTCCCGATGACTGGATATCGTCGCCTGCGTCTTCCTGTCGCGCACGGTCTTCAGCAGTGAACTCACCGGTGACCCCGCACTCTCTCGCCTCACTGATCCGGTTAGAGGTCGATTCGTAGGCGGCCCGGGCGCCGTCACCGCTCTGATCCATGTTCAGTGAGCGGTCCGCGTCCATCCCCATCTCGGTCGCAGTCAGCGCCGCGTCCTGATTTGCGCCGATGAAGAGGAATTCCCAGCCGAGTTCGTCACGTCGATATCGAACCTGCTCGCGCACCCGTTCCTGAGGAGTCTCCGATGCGTTTTCTTTGCCGTCAGTCAGTACGACGACGATGACGGTATCGGGGCGCTCGTCTTCGGCCGTCGCGGTAACCTGGTCGGCTGTTTCTGTCATCGCGGTGTAGAGTGCGTCGTGGAGCGCCGTCTGCCCGCCCGGTGTGTAGTTGTGGTCGTCGAGGCGCGGTGCGTCTTCGATCGGGTACTGCTGGTAGACCCGCTCGACGTCCGTGTTGAAGTCGTAGAGCGATACGGTTGCAGTTCCCGCTTCGTCGCGCTGGTCGTCCAGAAACGCGTTGAACCCGCCTTTCGTATCGTCTTCGATGGTCGACATCGAACCCGACGAGTCGAGGACGAACGTGACGTGAGTGTGCATCTTCACTCTTCCAGGAAACCCGGCCTATATGAATTGAGAAGACGAGTACGGAGCCGTTGAGTATCCGCAGTTTGTCTCCGATAGCCGCTACCGCAGACAGCCTGTGTGTCCCCGTGGCGCCCGCCCCGGTGCTACCCCGGCCACCCCTCCGTGACCGCCCCGGTACCGCCTCGATACCCCCTCGATGAGTGCCCCGGCCCGGCCCCGGTCACCCCTCGGACCGGGGCCGGACCGGGGCCACCGACGCGCGTGCGTGCGACCCCTCTATCCCTGTTCGAACGCCCCCTCGAATTAGTCAGCATCTGTGGAATCCAGACTTGCTGGACCTGAAGCGGCTCTGTCCACCCAACACCCAGTTCGTGGCGGCGTTTTGTCGTTTCTCGAGAGGCAGACAACGATATCAGCGCGTCTACCCACGCTCGGCGACTGAAAGGTACAGAGCATAATTACCGGTCATTTCATCGGTTTCCCGGCTTTCTGTTTTTTGCAGGTTGATCTCGATACGTGTTCTGCCACCTTCGAGGTCTTCGATCGGCTTCAACAAACCAGCGACTGTTTCGACGAACTTCGGGTCGCCCGTGATACGGATATTCGAGATGGATGTCGGATACGTGCTTCCGGTGAACCCCGCCGGTTTGGGTAAGAACGCGTTTTGAAGCTCCGTGTCCGTTGGCTCAGAAAGGGAGCGGAGCCATTGCATCGCTTGCGCTTTCCGAACTGAACCACTGTCGGTCGTCGGCAGTTCGTCGAGTGATGCCGATCGTTGCGGCGGCGTTCTGTGGTCCTTGTTTGTCGTCGACTCTTCGATTTCTGCCGAATCACACGACTTGCAGAACCACTCGCCATCGACCTTTACCATCGTTGTACCGCAGTTGTCACAGAAGTTCATCGTTCGAAGAGTGAAATCCAGGGTGATAAATGTTCAATCCGCAGTAATGCGTACTGATAATCCCACATCGAAAGAGGCGCGTTCGCGAGACTTACTCGTCGATCACTCCAAGGTCCCCACCTGTCGCGACGTCAGTCCGATCCGTATTGATCCGGCTGACGAGTGCGGCGTTCCCGTGAATCCCCGTCTCATCCTCGGAAGTTCGATTTTCGAGTTCCTCGCTGACCGCATCCCGGATCATCCCCATGAGTGAGTCGTCATCGACGGACATTGCCTCTTCGGCCTCGACGCGGTCCTGGAGCGCGCCGCAGACGTCGCATTTGTCGACGTCGCTGTCGATGAGTGAATTGCACCGAATGCACGGTTCCGGTCCCCCGTCTTCGTGTGACTCCGGCTCGTACTCCATTCCCCTGGCTTTGGCGAGTGCTCGGTCGGACGCGTCACTGAACACCGTGACGTACCGGTTTGCGTTCTCGCTCCCGCGGACCCATCCGTATCGCTCCTCGAGATGGGCTTGATTCATACCTTCGCTCGCGAGCGCGCTAACGCTCGACTTCCTGAAGTTCGTCGGCGTATCGGGTTTCTCCAGGTCGATCCTGTCGGCCGCGTTCTTGAACATGTCGCGAAACGATCGATACGAGATCTTCTCCGGGGACCGCAACTTCGACCACAGTGGCGCGTCCCTATCGCCGTTGCCGGGATGCTGGTTCAACCACTGTCGGAGATAGCTCACCGCGTTCGTGATCGTGACGTCTCTGGGACCTGTCTTCCCGTCGACTCTGATCGTCTTCCCGATCTCGTGATCGGAGACGTCGCCGACTGTCAGCGCCTGGAGTTCGCCGCTTCGCGGGCCGGCGTCCCAGGCGACCGCGATACAGGCCGCGTCTCTGGCGTTCGTCCGCGGGTGGTCACACATCTGTACCACCTCGTCCCAGGTGATCATGTCTGCAGGATCCGGGAGCGGCTTGTAGTTCTGCGGCGTCGTCGCGGAGATCCAGTCGATGCTCTCCGGCGGTTTGGCGTGGGGATCGGTCGGGTCGTCATTGACGATGAGTTTCCCGAACACCCGGAGCGAGTTTCGGTAATCGCGCTTCGTCTCTTCGTTGGTGTACGTCCGGTGGATCCAGTCGACGATGTCACCGGCCGCTTCCTGGTCGTCCAGCGCTTCGGTGAGCGTCCGGCCGTGCCACGAGTAGGTCTCTCCGACGTGATACTCGTCGTGGTCCTCGTCTTCGGTCGGGTACTTGGTGCCACCCCAGCCGAGTATGATCAGGCGCTGGAGAACGCTGTGGTGGCGTTCGTCGCCCCACTCGGTCTGGTTGCGACGCATGAGCTTCGAGGCCCTGAGGAGGTGCTCTCGGTCCGCAGAGTCCGCCTGATCCGCCTCCCGGATCCGCTCTCGGTCGGCCTCGATCTGCTCGATTGATGCACGGCCCATGTTTCGTCCTCGAGTACTACGTTTATCCCGCGGCATGTGAACGTTCGGCTCAATTCGGGGAGGCGGCATTTTCCTGCGACCGAAGGGAGCAGTGAAAATGCTCCCGAGCGGCATCCGTTCTCCGGACGATTTCCGTTCGATCCGACAGTCTCGTCACCGAACGGCGTCCAGCGCGTGGCGGAGCCGCCAGGTGTCCTCCCGTGGGTCGAGCCGGTGCGGTTCGGCACCCCGCTCGGTGAGGATCCCAGCGTGGTACAGCATCGCCTTGAGCTGGAAGACCGTCGGCGAGTGAAAGACCGACCCGTCCTCGAGTTCGTCCGGTCGGAGGTCGCCGTCGCGGTCGAGGACGCGGGACCGAACGTCGTCAGTGCTGCGGACGAACAGTTCGACGGAGAACGTCGGGTGCTGAACGTGCAACCACTCGACCAGGTCCACGAGCGAGGGGGCGGTGATCCCGTCGTCGTGCATCGTCTGCAACTCCTCGACGATCAGTTGCGTGGCGGGATACGCCCAGACGACGCGGCGAGTGAGCAGCCCCCACTCCGGCGCGAGTTCACAGAATCGCTTCCGTGACCCCTGCCACGCCTCGAACTCGTCGAGCGCGGCGTCGACGGATCCGTACCGATCGAGCGCGAACCGGACGACTTCCTCGCCGAGGGACGTCAGGGCGACGCGGTCGGGACGCTCGTCGACGAGGCCGAGAAACGCCGCACCGGTCAGTGCGCTGTCGACGGCCCCGACGACGCGGTCGGCGAGCACAGTCTCGGTCTCGTCGGGGTGGGCCAGCGCGAGCGGGTAACCGAGGTAGTTCTTCGGGTGATTGAGGCCGAAGGACTTGCCGGCGACGCCCTGTGCGGTCGCCTGAAAGCGGATCGCACTCGCGTCGTCCGAGGTGTGGTTCCCGACGACGCGGGGCACTTCGAGCGGGTCGATAGCACCGTCGGTGTCGACGGCGAGCACGCCGACGTTGAGTTCGCGGGCGAGAGTGCGGACAGACTGGGACACCGCCGGAGCGGGCGCGGCGACGAAGGTCGCGTTGGCGTCGTGGAGGCGGTCGTAGGCCTGGAGGACGCCACGTTCGACGTCGACGGCGTCGCGGTCGGTGTAGCCTTTCGCCTCGACGGCGACCAGCGGCGGTCGGTCGCCGAAGCGCTCGACCGCGAGGAAGTCAGCGTCGAGATGGCGGACGCCGACGAGGTCCGGATAACCGGACCCGAGACGGACGTGGTTGAACGGCGCGAGCGTCTCGCGCACGTCGGCGGGGACGGGTCGATCGGGTATCCACTCGTCCATTGCGAACTGCGTGTCGACGACGGCGTAGGCGTCCGACGCGTCGTCGTCCGGGAAGAGGCGGCGCTTGGCGTGCGCGAGAACCTGCGGTTCCGTCAGCGCCGCACTCGCCATACAGCTGGATCCGGCGGGCCCCACATGAAGATTCCGTGCGATCACGCGGTCGCCGGGGCCGGCGTCGTCGCTTCCGCGAACCTGGATCCCTGATCGCACGGCGTCAGCGAGTCGCACGCCGGCCGAAGACGAACACGAGCAGCGCCATCAGGACGATGCCGGCGCCCGTTTCGAGCATCGTGAGGAACTTCCCGGCGCCGACGGGCGCGTACAGCCCGAAGGTCATCGTCGTGAACGTGAGCGTGCTGAAGTAGAGGCTGTCGGCCAGCGTCGTCGCCAGCCCGGCCGGGTCGGCGAGCGACGGGTAGGTCATGAGTCGCCCGGTCGCCGCGTTCCGCAACAGCCCCAGCGGATACAGCAGCGCGGACCCGAAGATGACCGCCGCGGCGACCGAGAGGACGCGGAACGGACTCTCGCCGTACAGCACGACGGCCCGCGAGACGCGCGCACGGAGCCAGCGGCTCCAGTTGCCCTCCCGATGGTGTTCCTCGGTGTGGATGTCCTGCCGGCGAACGAAGTAACGACTCTGGGGCGCGAGCAACGCGTTTTCGGCACAGAGCGCCTCGAGTTCCTGGTAGGTCCCCTCGGCTTTCGTCAGCGGGTCGACGTCGCTGCCCGCGACAGTCCCGCTCGCGTTGCCGCCGTCGGAGCGAGCCTGTCCGTCGGCGACGGCCGCGCCGTCCGCGCCGTCCTCCCGCGGCCACTGGCTCGCGTCGACGTCGCTGTTGGGGTCGTAGACACACCACTCGTCGAGGTCGGTCCCCTCGTTCGCCCGGGCCTCGCTGAACACCGCCCCGTAGCTCCGGGTCGCGGTGAGCGTCGCGTCGAACAGGTCCGCGCGGGCGAGAAACGCTCCTTCGAGGTTCGCGCCGTGCAGCGACGCGCCACGGAGGATGGCGTCGCTGCAGTCAGCCGCCCGCAGGTCCGCCCCCGCGAGGTCGGCCCCGCCGAGGTGGACGTCGTTCAGTTCCGCCTCCCAGCAGTTCGCGCCCGAGAGAACAGCGCCGCGGAGGTCAGCGTCGACCAGCGTGACGTCGAGGAGCGCGGCGTCGGTCAGGTCGCCGTTCCGGAGCGTCACCTCGGCCATGTCGGCGTCCCTGAGCGAGACGCCGGTCAGGTCCAGCCCGTCCGGGAACGACGTCCCCCTGACGTCGGCGCCGTCGAGGAGTTCTCGCGGTCCGGTTCCACCGTTCAGGTCACGGACCGCCGCCGGTGCGCGGGTCGCCCGGAGCGCGTCGGTCGGCTTGGTCTCGTCGTCCTCGGCCGCTTCGTGCCAGACACATCGCTCGGCGTCGTCCCACGTCTCCCGGTAACAGCAACTCTCGTGTCCTGTCTCGCCGGTGTACGTGTACCCACACCGGTCGGATGGGACCACCATACCCGGACCCGACGCGCCAGGTCAGTAACTCTTTGGCCCGACGCACCCGAGAGGTCAGCGAGCAAAGAACGGCCACGTGACCGGCGGTGGAGCGGTCGCGTGACCGGCGGTGGAGCGGTCGCGTGACCGGCGGTGGGCCGACCGGGCGCGTCGATCAGTCGGCCGTTCCCGCGCCGGAGACGAGCGGGGAGACGCGCTCGTCGTCGCCGAGCGCGTCGTGGACGTCCTCGGCGGCGACGGCGAGTCGGAAGCCGGGGCGGCCCTTGCCGCTGGGAGAGGTGTCGTCGCGGGAGCCGTCGAGGAAGCCGTCGGCGTCGAGTTCGTTGAGCGCGCGGGCCACCTCCGCCTCGGTCAGCGTGCCGAGGACGTCGCCCTCGACGGACGCGAGCGCGTCGGAACAGTGGGCGCGCACCTCGCCCGCGTGAGCGGGCGTTCGGTCCTCGCCGTCGAGTTCGACGGCGCCGAGCAAGACGACGCGATGAGTCAGGTCCAGTCCGTCGAAGTCGGGGGCTTCGCTCATGCCCCTCTCTTGTACGGAGGGTGGAATAACGATTGTGCCACACCGACGAAAGCGGAGACAGTTTCCGAGAGTGGTGCGGGGAGAAGCTGACCCGCCACGAGCACCACCCAGTCAGTTCAGCGTCTCGACTTCGTCGGTCAGGTCGTCGGGCGCGTCGACCGGCCCGTTGACGAACAGGCCGTGGCCGATGAACGCGACGGCGACGAGCGCGAACACCGGGACCGTCACCGACAGCCCCAGATCGGTGAACGTGCCGAGACCGGCCCCCGCGGCCATGCTCGAGACGATCCCGAACAGGACCAGGTCGTAGTATTGCCAGGTGTATGCCATGTTTCGCGCTTCGCGGTCGAGCGATAAAAGTCCCGGGGCCGACACCGACGGTCGGCCGAGCGGCGGTCACCCCTCGACGGACTCCGATTCCAGCGGCGTCTCGCTGCGGTAGACAATCTCCATCGGCAGCCCCTTCGGGTCCGTCTCGGGCTCGGGCGGGAGCGAGCGCAACTCGCCGTCGCCGGGGCGGGCGGTGTAGGCCAGCACCGTGGCGTCGAGCACGTCGTCGACGCCGACTTCGTGGCCGCCGGTCGACTCGGCGGCAGCCTGCACCGCCGGCGGCGCGTCGCGGTCGTAGCCCGCCAGCGTCCGCATCCGCTCGGCGTAGCCCGAGGCGTACCGCTTCGAATATTCGAGCGGTTCGCCCGCGAACGCGCGGAAGCAGACCTCCGGGTGAGATTCCGCGAAGGCCATCCGTGCCTCGGGGACGTTCTGGAGGAGTTCGTCGACGGCGGCGATGCCGTCGCTGATGGCGAAGGCCTGCTTCGAGAGCCCGCGTCCCGCCTTGCGCTCGTTGACGCGCTGGGCCGCGGGATACCGGCGCTTGCGCGTCGCCTCGCGGACCGGCGGCGTGAACACCGACGCGCTGCGCGACCCGAGCACGTCGCGGGCGAGCGCGTCGCACTCCCGGCCCTCCTCGCCCTGTTCGCGCAACCCGATGGGGACGTCGACGAGGACGCGTTCGGCCCGGTCCTCGTAGCGAACCCACAGATCCCCGATTTCGTCGAACACGTCGGCGCCGTCGAACCCCGTCCGGTCGAACGCGACCGCCAGCCAGGACCCCCCGGCCCAGTCCACCCCGACGTACAGCGACCCGTCTGTCTCGCTCATCCCCTCTCCTTACGTGTCGCCCGACAAAAATCCCCGGCCACGCTCCCGACTCGCTGGCCGACTATCCGCCCGACCGAGTGGCCCCCGCCCGTCGAACGACCCCGATATCGACCCTCGGGGGGTCGTGGTAACGTTTCCCTCGGAAGTGTTATACATCAGCCACCGTTCCCTACAGAGGCTATGGCAGAAGGCGAAGTCGATTTCTTCAACGACACTGGCGGCTACGGATTCATCACGACTGAGGACGAGGACGACGACGTGTTCTTCCACATGGAAGACGTGGGCGGCCCGGACCTCGAAGAAGGACAGGCTGTGGAGTTCGACATCGAGCAGGCCCCGAAGGGTCCGCGCGCGACGAACCTCACGCGACAGTAACTCGCGGTTAGTGCGGTTCTGACCCCGTTTTTCTCTCGAAACTCGTTCGATAGCAACAGCGACCGCGGCGTCATACGGTCGGTTGTAACGATGTATCGGTGATTCGCCGGGCGGCCCGGCGAATCCCGGAAATGACTTACAACCGACCGTATCAGTCCTGCGGGTCGACGTCGTTCAGTCGCGCCATCTCGTCGTCCGAGAGGGCCAGCTGTGAGGCGGCGACGTTCGATTCGAGGTGGTCGACGCTGGAGGTTCCCGGGATCGGGAGGGTCACGTCGGAGTGGGCGAGGATCCACGCGAGCGCGACCTGCCGGCGGCTGGCGTCGTGAGCCTCGGCGACGTCGTCGAGGACGCCAGCGACGCCGTCGTCGTCGACGGTGTAGAACGGCCCATAGGGAATGAACCCGACGTCGTACTCCTCACAGGCGGCCAGGACGTCCTCGTGGTCGCGGAAGCCGACGTTGTACTGGTTTTGCACTGTGGCGATGTCGACGACCTCGCGGGCGGTCTCGAGTTGCTCGACGGAGACGTTCGAGAGCCCGACGTGGCGGATCTGCCCCTCGTCTTTCATCTCGGCGAAGGCGTGGACCGACTCTTCGAAGTCCGTGTCTGGGTCGGGGCGGTGGAACTGGTAGAGGTCGATGGTGTCTGTCCGGAGGCGGTCGAGGCTACAGAGGACCTGGTTGTGGAGAAAGCCCGGGTCGCCGTGGCGGGGCCACTCGCCCTCGCGGTGGCGCAACAGGCCGGCCTTCGAGGCGACGAACGCGTCGTCCCCGTCGAGTTCCTCGCCGAGCAGGCGCTCGCTGACGCCCGGGCCGTAGGAGTCGGCGGTGTCGATGAAGTCGACGCCGAGGTCGACCGCCCGGCGGAT